>Ga0008835_100052_pt1 | contig 158590 bp, 138 predicted proteins | sample HotLakConsoUCCRE_FD_62215 | JGI IMG/M metagenome (GOLD analysis project Ga0008835, IMG submission 62215) | Hypersaline microbial mat communities from Hot Lake, Washington, USA - Hot Lake Consortium UCC-RE (Hybrid Assembly) ... | reverse complement strand
TTGTTTACAAAACAAGAGAAATAGTCAGACCAGATAGGTCTGAACCTAGACCAAAAAAACCAAAAAAGCCTTATTCAATGAATTACAAGAGATTATAACCTTAACTAAACGACATTGATATATGAATATTTAATCAACTATTTAGACCAGCTTAAAAAGAAATGGTAAAAATTTGTATTCTTGTGGAATAAAAAATGCAGAGATTAAAGTCAACCTCTGCATAAAATTCATGATCTATTATTCTCCTTGACCTAAAGAAAAACCTAATTTCCCGTCAAAAGTGTATAAATTCTCAGTTTTGATGATATCAAATCCAGCTTTATCCAAAGCTGTCATCAATTCCAAGACTTCTTTATAATCGATAGTTTTGTAATCTGGCTTTCCTTCAATTACCTGAGCATTTTTAGAAATAAATCGGCATCTCCAGTGATCCGTACAAAAAGTAGAATCCATACCACCAGGATAAACTTTCACTCCTCTATTGGTAATCATCTTAAGCTTTAAGAAATCTTTTGAGCTATCAGTTAAAGCATCACCAAATTTATTGGCATCTCTGTCTCGGTGATCAATAAAAACATCTACACCAACTAATTTCTTTTCTTTTGGTGTATGTGTTTTTTCTTGGATATTGATTCTAAAATCTTCTCCATCCTTAACTTCAATTTTCTTGAATTGCTGAGGAACCTGCCCTAATCTTTCAATTACAGCATCTGCAAACTCCATTGTTCCAACTTTTTGTTTGCTGTGGCCTTCTTTATAGATTTCTCCCGTGTGGATTCCATCTTCCAAAGTAGTCAACCAAGCATTATGGATTAAAGCTGCTTTTTCTACCTCTCCAAAATATTGCAACATTTGAATTGCGCCATGCAATAATCCTGAAGGATTGGCAATCTTCTTTCCTGCAATATCTGGTGCTGATCCATGAATAGCTTCAAACATTGCGTAGTCTTTACCTATATTGGAAGAACCTGCAAGTCCTACAGAACCAGAAATCTCAGCTGTTACATCGGAAACTATATCTCCATATAAGTTTAACGTAACTATTACATCATAATCTTCAGGACGGTTGGCAATTCTAGCTGTGGCAATATCAATGATTTGACTTTCCGCCTGAATATCTGGATATTCTTTAGCCACTTCTTTGAAAACACTATGGAATAACCCATCAGAAATTTTCATGATATTATCCTTAACTAAGCAAGTAACCTTTTTACGATTATATTTTTTGGCGTATTCAAATGCGAAGCGAACAATCTTTTCGGAACCTGGTCTTGAAATTAATTTCAAGCATTGTACAACCTCGTCTGTTTGCTGGTGTTCAATTCCTGCATATAGATCTTCTTCATTTTCTCTTACTACTACCAAATCCATCACTGGATGTTTGCTTTCCACAATTGGATGATAAGAAACTGCTGGACGAACATTTGAGAACAAGCCCAAAGATTTTCTGATGGTAACATTTAGACTTTTATATCCTGAGCCCTGTGGTGTAGTGATAGGGGCTTTTAGAATTACTTTCTTTTTATGGATAGCTTCCCAAGCACTTTCAGGAATTCCAGAGGTATTCCCAGATAAATAAGCTTGCTCGCCAATTTCGATGTGATCTGCATCTAAAGTAACATTAGCTGCTTCTAATATTTTTAAAGTGGCGTCCATTATTTCAGGGCCAATTCCATCTCCTTTTGCAACAACTACCGGAAGTGGCTTGGTAGTTTTCTTTAAATAATCTGCATTAACAGAATCTTTCATGACTGGATTTTTATGTTCTATAAACTATTATTTCCGATTGAAGGGTAATATAATTGATGAGGATATACACGGTATAAATGTATTATAGTTGATATAGCCTCTAAAATTATTGCAAAAATAATGCAGAAGGGGTTGGAATCAAAGCCGCTGTAAGTTTTAAAAAGAAGTAATAATATTCAGGCAGTTAGCTCAGGTTCTGGCTTGTCTTTAGGCAAACAAACACCAGGTGGTAAATCTAAGACTGGATCATCATCATTTTCATTGGATCCACCTCCGCCTCCACCGTCTTCATCATCAGAATTATTCCCGTTTTTCAGCACCCATCTTATAAAATAAGATACCAAAAAAGCACAACTTGCTACCAATATAAGGTAGTCAGGATTTTGAATGATATAGTGAAGGAAAGTTTCTGACATTTCTTTTAATACAATTTTCTGACTAAAAGCATTCAAAAGTTAATCAATTTATAATCAAAATGTTAAATGATTTAGGGAGAAATTTTAAAAAATGGCTTGTTGAATCTTTAAGTACTCATTCGAAAAAGGACAGATTGTAATGGTAAAAAACGGTAATGTCACTCCTACGGAGCTTAGGTTTACATTAATTGTTAGTAATTACCATAATTTCGTTCCTATGGAACTTTATGTGGATTTTTAAAATCTCTTCTATTTTGAAAATTATAAAGGTGGACCTATTCAGACAAAAAATAATCTTGATTTGAGTTTAATAAAACTTTCATTCAACACTCTACTCTTAAGTTAGGTAACGAAAATTCTACTATTGAAATACCTCCAAACCTAAAGTCCCATTCAGGACGAAATTATGGTAACAAGATATGAAACAAAGTATCTACGGCTCGTAGGGCTGACATTATTGATCTAGAAAATGAAAAAATTGCGAAAGTCGAGATAGCGATTAGACTTAAAAACCATCAACCCTTCAACAGGAAATCAAAACCCCATTTTCTTATACCACTCATATACTTTCCCCAAACCTTCTTTAAACCTAACCTGAGGTTTATAACCTAAAAGATTTTCAATTTTAGAGATGTCGGCTTTGGAATGTTTCACATCCCCAGGTCTCTCAGGCCCATAGTTAGGCTTTAAATCTTTCCCACTTAAATCCTGCAATAAACCAATCATATCATTCAGACTCATTTGATCACCACAAGCCACATTATAAATTTGGTTTAAGGCTTCTTTATTTTCTGTAAAAAGTGCTAAATCATTGGCATGAACTGCATTTTCTACAAAAGTAAAATCTCTACTGGTTTCTCCATCACCATTAATGGTCGGTTCATTTCCATGGATGTATGCTTTGCAAAAAATAGGAATTACTGCTGCATAAGGATTGTCTGGGTTTTGTCTCGGGCCGAAAATATTGAAGTAGCGCAGTCCGACATAGTTTAATCCATAAGTCTTTTGGAATACTTCAGCATATAATTCGACAGCATATTTGGTTACTGCATATGGGCTTAATGGATTCCCAATTATGTCTTCTTGTTTTGGTAAATTCTGGCTGTCACCATAAGTACTTGATGAACAAGCCAATACTACTCTATCAATTTTATTTTGAACCGCTGCATATAAAATATTGACAGTCCCGTCAATATTGACTTTAGTGCTTTGCATGGGGTTTTCTATAGATCTTGGAACAGAACCTAAAGCTGCCTGATGGCTGATGAGATCAAATCCTTTTGTGAGCTCCAACATTTTATCATAGTCGCAAATATCTTCTTTGAAAAACTCAAACTTAGGGTGGTTTTCGAATTCTTCGATATTACTGTAGTAGCCGTTAGAGAGGTTATCAATTACTCTCACTTTTTCAACTCTATCATCATTAAGGTATTTTTCAACCAAATTTGAGCCGATAAACCCTGCTCCACCTGTAATGATTATTTTCTTTTGCGACATGCTATGATAAAATTATTTGCGTGCAAAGATAGGAAGTCTATTTTCTTTAGGCTATAATTTTACAAAACTTATCACTAGACAATTTTAGCGAAAAAAAATTCTCAAGTGCACTAAAACCAGCTAAAGCTGGAAGCTTTACCACAAAAGAGAAAAAAGAAAACAAAAGAGCAGCCAAAGGCTGCTTAGTAGTATTTAAGGTCATTCAAAAATTAATGAGGTTCAAAGATTAACTTTCTACAAACTCTTGCCATTCCCTGAAAGCATCTTCCTTCATTACTTTTGCCATTTTCACCTGACCACCCTTATGCTTATTAGTATCGTTCCATTCCAAAAATTTTTCGGATGGAATTAAGCTGATTTTTACGTCTTTCAATGCTTTATTGCGGGCGACTTTATAATTCTTATTACTGTTCTTCAGGTGTTCATCTAAATGATTTTTTATAGCCTCTGAATCTAAATTATTCTTCATTTCATCTACACCCATGTACCAATGATGGATATACTCTCCATTTTCTTTTACTGCTGCAACAGTAAATTCCTTAATATTTAATGGGAAATTTTCATTTAAACTTTCAATGGCATCATCCATTTTATTTACTGAAAGTTGTGATCCCACCACATTAAGGAAAAATTTTGTCCTGCCTGTGATTTTTATTTCAGTTCTTTCAATATCTGTGAATTTGATGGTATCCCCTATCATATAGCGCCAAGCTCCACTGACGGTGGAAATCAGCAATATATATTCTTTGCCTTCTTCCACTTTAGAAATGTCAATTGCTTTTTTCTCAGGATTAATCTTGCCCGATTCTAAAATGCTGTCTTCTTCAAAAGGTACAAATTCAAAATAGACACCATTATCACACAGCAATTCCATTGCATCTGTATCAGGGCGTGTTTGGGTTGCCAAATATCCTTCAGAAGCTAAATAAGTATCAATATACTGGACTGGCTTATTAAATAATTTTTCAAAACTCTTTTTATAGGGATCAAGCGCAACACCACCAGAAGTGTAAACTGATAAATTCGGCCAAATATCATGGATAGAATCAACTTTATTGTATTCCATCACTTTTTGTAACATCAATTCAATCCAAGAAGGGATTCCTGAAATGGTTCCAATATCCCAATTTTTAGCTTCTTTAGCAATGGCTTCTACTCTTGCATCCCAGTTATCAATGGCACTGATTTCCTCTCCAGGTTTATAGAAATTATGAAACCAATTCGGAATATTAGAAGCGCTTATTCCGCTAATTTCACCTTCCAAATGATTGTTCACTTCCTTCAAATTAGTACTGGATCCTAACATTAAAATTTGCTTTGTAAAGAAGCTTTCGGGTAAATCTTTAAAATTAGATAGGCTCAAAACTTGTTGAATTCCTGCATTTCTAATGCTATCTAGCATATCATCTGTAACTGGAATATGCTTACTATGCCCTGTGGTACCTGAGCTGACTGCAAAATACTTAACTTTAGTAGGCCAACAAATGTCTTCTTTGCCTTCCAAGGATTTTCTCCACCAAAATTCCATATCATCATAATCATGGTATGGTAGTTCCTGAGCAAAGCTTCGAGCTATATTCTCCTCTTTTAATAAATTTTCAAATCCGTAATATTTTCCAAAAGCAGTATCTTTTGATTTTTGGAGCAACTCTTTCAAAGTTTCTTTTTGTGCTTCGGTTGGAGAATCGTGTTTCTTGAGTCTGCTCCCAACATCTATTGCCCTTTTTATAATATTGCTGATGATTTCCATGAAAAAATATTAAGTGAAAAATATATTGCAGAAGTAACAACTTCTCTTTTTAACCAAAATATTTCTCAAGGGTTGCAGCAACCCCATCTTCTTTCCCAGGAAGGGTAATCTCATCTGCTATTTTTTTCACTTCATCCTTTGCATTGCCTACTGCCACCCCACATCCTACCGCCTTTAACATTTCGATATCATTGTAATTATCGCCAAAAGCGATAACTTCCTTCATATCAATATTGAGTTCTGCCTGTAGAAGTTGGGATAACGCACTTGCTTTTGAAATTTGCAAAGGGGCAATTTCAAGATAGGTATCTTTAGAGCGATAGAGATGTAAAGGCGCATCCATAGAGTATAATTCCGCTACTAAACTATCAATTAACTTAGGTTCGCCCATACACATGATTTTATGGGCTCCATTTTCTTGAGCTTTCCAGCTTTCCATTAAATCTAATCCCGAAAAAATGGAAGCTTGCACTTTTGTGTTGTTGATTTCTCTTTTAGTCCATTGATCTTCTGAAGGAGCAAACCAATCATCATCCAAATAAAAACCAGCATGCATATTTTTATTATGACTCCATTTGGCAATAAACTCACAAAGAGCAAAGGGAATTTTCACGGAATCTAATACTTTAACTCCTTCTCTTTGAGAAATAATATAACCTCCATTATAGCAAATCAGAGGTTGATCCATTATGTCCAACGTCTCCTGCAAATGCCGCATAGCAGCAGGCATTCTGCTTGAAGCCAAAACTACAGCAACATCACTTTTAATAGATCTAATGATGTCAATAGTTCTTTTAGATAATTCTCTTTCCGGATTTAAAAGGGTTCCGTCAATATCAGTGCAAATTGCTTTGAACATATTCGTGCGCTAAAATTTTCCAAAAGCAAAACTACTATTTTTGAATTGGTTCAAAACAATCTGAAAGCTTATTTATCATGCCAATGCCCGTGTTCAGATGACCATACTTTACCCGGAGGTGCTTCACCTGGAGGTTGAGCGACTGGGCCACTTTGAGAATTCCTGTTTTGTGAAGGGCTTTGTTGGGAATTGTAATAAATAGAAAAACCAGCTATAGCTACTATTACGACAAAAATAGCAAGGTACATAAGGTTCTTATTGCTGTTGATACCTGAGGACTCTTTGCCCATATGGCAATTTTTATATTTCTTTCCGCTTCCACAATGGCAAGGATCGTTTCTTCTTAAATTTGACATAACCTTATAATTGATGATCATTTCAAATTTACGAAATTAATTCAAATACTAATCATGAATTAAACGCTTGAGAACACTTTTGAAATTACATCATATGACAATTATTTAGCATCCCACCACACTTTTTTTAGGAATTCCTCTCTTTCAATCCATTCTGTTCCATAGACTTTTCATGATTTCTAATTTTCATATTCAGTAATTGGCGATTTTAATTTCAATTATTACCTTTAAAGTATATTTTAACAAAAACCTAAGCTATGCACCTTATTAAGAACCTAATATTGCTGTTAATTCTATTTGTATGCTTTTCCTGTGACCGATTTGACTCGGAACCTATTGTGGTTCAGGAAGAATATGATGATTGGATTGTGCTTCAAATACCAAATGGAGAAGAGGCACATGCCATCAGTGGAAGTATAGATGATGTATTAGTCGTTACAACTATCACTAAAGTTTATGCAACAAAGGATGCAGGAGAAACTTGGGATGAAGTAGCTGATTTTTCAGGACCAATGCCCGGATTGTTAGAGCGCAATGATTCTTTATTTATTTTTGGAGCCTTTGGACAAGGTGAAGAATATGATGTTGCCAGCAGTGTTTCACGCTTTTCTCTTGATAAAGGGTATACTTGGCAGGAGGATTCAAAAAATTTATATTCTAGCTGGAGTATTCCTATTAGATTCGTTGAAAATGAGAATAATATCAGTTATAAAATCAAAAGCAATACTTTCAATCTTGATGGATCCGAAACGGAGTATGTTGGCACCTCTGACATAGAGAAAACAATTGATGGTTATACAACTAAACTAGAAATTCCATATGAGTACATTTTAAACAATCTTCACCTAGATGATCAAAATCGTTTATATGTAGCTGCTTCCTATGGGACAGTTAATGACGATGGCACAGTCAAATCAGGTAGTAGAAATTCACCTGCATTGGTTTTTGTTTCTAAAAACCCATTACCTTAAATAGGCTGAATTTAGCACTGTGGAAGGAAATAGATTTGGAAAATAATCGTAACTATCTCCAATTGATAACTTGAATTTCGTTTTCCTCTCTTTGCTTCATGTGTTCAGGAAGGTGATCAACTATTTCCTTTTGCAAGGCTTCAATTATCCTTCTTTTCAGAAAATCCCTTTTCATTACCAAGCTTACTTCTCTGAAAGGCGTGGGCTTTTTAAAGGTTCTTAACTTTTTTTTGTCTTCTCCAGATAAATCAAAAGTAGCCAACTCGGGCAATAAGGTAACGCCCCCTTGTTTGTCCACCATTCTTTTCAATGCTTCCAAAGAGCCACTTTGATAATTTAAAATATTATCGAAATTCCGGTTTTGGCAAATATTTAAAACCTGCTCTCGAAAACAGTGCCCTTCATTGAGCAACCACAATTCGTTGTTTTCTAAATCCTTTCCAGAGATAGGTTTTTCTGGCGGTTCTAAATCGGTATTGTGGGCATAACCTAAAAATTTTTCATAGTAAATAGGGATTTCCCTGAATGAAGTATCATTCAATGGCCCTACTACTATTCCTACATCTATTGCTTCAGACTTTATTTTCGCTAAGGTATCTTCCGTTAACAACTCTTGAACTTGAATAGTAATAGAAGGATATTTATTCATAAAGCTTTTGGCAAATAATGGCAAAAGATAAGGAGCAATAGTAGGAATAACTCCGATTTTCAAGGCACCAGACACTTCCTTTTTCTGGTCTTCAATGATTTCTTCCATTTTTTTTGCCTCGTTCACCACCTTGCGAGCTTGTTCTAAAATCATCGCTCCCAATTCAGTAGGAACAACAGGCTGTCTGCTTCTATCAAAAATCTTTACACCTAGATTATCCTCCAATTTGTTAATTTGCATGCTTAAAGTTGGCTGAGTAATAAAGCAGTTTTCAGCCGCCTTTCCAAAATGGCGGTAGGTGTCTAGGGAAATAATATATTCGAGTTGAGAAATGGTAGCCTTCATTTATTTGGAAGATTTTTATAAAAAATATTTATGCACGCAATTTAAATAATTGAATCAAAATAATAGCTTTATTATTTAGAATTAATCCAATTATGATTAAATTTGCCTTCAAAATTTTTAAATCAACAACTATAATGAAAAATATAATTCTATCGCTATTAGCAATAAGCATCCTTTGGGCTTGTTCTCAAAGCTCCAATAAAGAAGGAGAATCAGAAAAAGAAGAAAGCAAAGAAGTAAATGTTTATACCCACAGACATTATGAATCTGACCAGCAACTTTTCAAAGAATTTGAAGAAAAAACAGGCATCAAAGTGAATGTTGTAAGTGCCAATGCTGATGAACTAATTCAAAAAATGACATTAGAAGGTGAGAATTCTCCAGCTGACGTATTGATCACTGTTGATGCCGGTAGATTACACAGAGCGAAAGGAGCTGACTTATTACAAGCTGTTGAATCTGAAACTTTAAACAATACTATATCCTCAAATCTTAGAGATGTTGACAACCATTGGTTCGGATTAACTATCAGAGGCAGGGTTATTATTTATAATCCAGAAAATATAGCCCCAGAAAAAATTTCCACTTATGAGTCATTGGCCAATCCTGATATCAACGGAAGATTGTTGATTCGTTCTTCTTCCAATATCTATAATCAGTCTTTAATGGCCTCAATTATTGAGCATAATGGAGAAGAAGCGGCTTCCACTTGGGCTAGTTCAGTGGTAAATAATATGGCGAGAAATCCAAAAGGAGGAGACAGAGATCAAATAAAAGCAGTTTATGCCGGTGAAGGTGATGTTGCAGTTTCCAACACTTATTACTATGGAAAAATGCTAAATTCTTCAAGCGAAGAGGAAGTGAAAGTAGCCAAAGCGGTAAAATTATTATTCCCTAACCAAGATGGAAGAGGGACACACATTAATGTAAGTGGGGCTGGAGTTGCGAAATATGCGCCAAATAAAGAAAATGCAGTTAAATTCCTTGAATACTTAGTATCGGAAGAAGCACAAAAAGTCTTTGCGGGAGTTAATTATGAGTATCCGGTAAATGAAAAAGTAGAATGGGCTCCAACTTTAAAAGAATGGGGAGATTTCAAAAGAGACACTTTAAACCTTTCAGTTTTAGGAGAAAATAATGATTTAGCTGTAAAAATATTTGACAGAGCGGGTTGGAAATAATTTGTGAATAGGCTAAAATCCATTTTAAAATTTAAAAAGTATGCCAATGGTTGGTCCCTTGCATTAATTGCATTGGTGCTCATTATTGGCTTACCTATTTATACCCTTTTCTTTAAGCTTTTTGACGAAACAACAGACAGTGTTTGGAGCCATCTGGTAGATACTGTTTTAACCGATTACATCATCAATTCTGTCGGTTTGGTGATAGTCGTAAGCATTCTCACTTTGCTCATGGGCGTTTCTGCTGCCTGGATCGTAAGCACCACCAATATTCCATTTAGAAGGCAATTCGAATGGATGTTGATTTTACCTTTAGCTATCCCTACTTATATTGCAGCCTACACCTATGCAGGTATTTTTGATTATACAGGCCCTATTCAAATATTCTTAAGAGACATAGGCTTTTCAGATTTAGTTTACATTGACATTATGAATTTCTGGGGAGTAGCCGTGGTCATGGCGCTAGTATTATTCCCCTATGTTTATGTGGTAGCTCGATCTACTTTTATGAGTCAATCTGCTACTTTGTTGGAGGCCTCTCGAATTTTAGGCAGCTCCTCATGGAGAACATTTTTCAAAATAGCATTGCCAATCAGCCGACCCGCCATCATTGGCGGACTTTCATTAGTCATGATGGAAGTTCTCAATGATTATGGAGCAGTAAAATATTACGGCATCAGCACTTTTACCACAGGTATTTTCAGAGCTTGGTTTTCTTTTGGCGATCCAAATTCAGCTATTAATTTATCTGGAATTTTAATGGCTTTCATTTTCATCATGATCATGACGGAAAGGTTGCAGAGAGGAAAAGTGAAATTTGATGAAGGCGCCAGAATTGGCAGGCAACTCAAAAGATACCAACTGAAAGGCTGGAAAAAGTTTTTCGCCTGGATGGTTTGCTTTATTCCTTTATTTTTAGGCTTTTTAGCTCCTGTTTTTCAATTAATCTTATGGTCATTCCAAACCATCAAAAAAATTATCAATTTTGATTTCCTTATTTTAATGGCCAATAGTTTTGGTTTAGCCTTATTGGCGGCTGCCTTATGTGTAGCCTTCTCTATTATTATTTTATTCGCTGTAAAAGTAAATAAGAATAGATTTTTTAGCCTATTGGCAAAATTTGCTGCACTAGGTTATTCCATTCCTGGAGCAGTTATTGCCATCGGCATTATGATTCCATTATTGGGCTTGGATAAATACTTAATTGCGACTTGGCAAGATAGTTTCAATATGAAAATCGGATTGATATTCAGCGGAACAATCTTTGCACTGACTTTTGCTTATATCGTCCGCTTTTTAACCGTTTCAATCAATCCGATAGAAGCAGCCTTCAAGAAAACTGGGGACAGCATAGATGAAGCTTCCTATTCTTTAGGAGCAGGTTCTATCAAAACTCTGTTGAAAGTAAATTTACCCTTAATAAAAAGTGCTTTGATTTCTGGTGGAATTTTGGTTTTTGTGGATATTTTGAAAGAATTACCGCTTACTTTAATTTTACGACCTTTTAATTTTCATACATTAGCAACTAAAGCCTACGAATTGGCAAGTGATGAAATGATTGCCGAATCTGCAACCCCTTCGCTTATCATTATCGTTATTGGCACCATACCCATTATTATTTTAAATAGATTAATGAAAAATACTAAAGCTGATGGAAGTATTATCAATTAAAAATTTACATAAAAGATTTGGTAAAAAGCTTCAGTATGCGGTCAGCAATGCAAGCCTGGCTGTAAATAAAGGCGAACTTTTGGCTTTGGTTGGAGAAAGTGGAAGTGGGAAAACCACTTTATTGAGGTTAGTTGCCGGCTTTGAAGAAGCAGATTCTGGGCAGATTTTAATTAATGGCGATAAGGTGGTGGATGATAACTTCAGTATGAAGCCTGAGAAAAGAAAAATCGGAATGGTTTTTCAGGATTATGCTCTATTTCCACATTTAACCGTTGCAGAAAATATAAAATTCGGTCTATCCAAAAGTCAATTTCCTAATTTGAACGATAGGGTTAGAGAAGTCACCGATATGGTGGGTTTAAGCAGTTACGCAAATCGATATCCTCATCATCTTTCCGGTGGACAACAGCAAAGAGTAGCATTAGCTAGGGCACTTGCGCCAAATCCTGGCTTAATTTTATTAGATGAACCATTTAGTAATTTGGATGCCGTATTAAAAGATCAAGTTCGAGAGGAAGTCAGAAGTATTATTAAAAAAGCGGGCGCTACTGCCCTATTCGTAACTCACGATATGCGTGATGCACTGTCCTCAGCAGACAGAATAGCCATTTTAAAAGATGGAAAAATACAGCAAGTCGGCACTCCAAGAGAACTTTACGAAACACCCAAGAACCTCTATGTTGCTAGTTTTTTCGGTAAAATAAATGCTATGAATGCTACGGCTGAAAATGGTAGTTACAAACTGAAAGCCGGTGAAATCAAAGGAGCAAAAACCGATAAAAAAGGACAGGTTTTAATTGCTATCAGACCTGAAAACATTGAAATCCTCACCGAGGAAAAAGAAGGTACTTTCCCAGCCAAGGTAGTATTAGCTCAATATTTTGGAGATCACCAACAAGTACATGCTGATTTAGGGGCAGAAACCCATGTGGTCATCCACGCCCACGAAAAAATATTATTTGACAAAGAGGATAATATTTTCCTCAGATTCAATCCAGCTAAAATTCATGTTTTAGATACTTGCTGGTATCCCGGATTGGTGAGTTGATTTAAAATAATCACAGCTTAAAAAATAAACCACAAAAGAAAGAAGGGCAGCCTTAGGCTGATTTTTTCAACCACGTAGTTTCTCTAAGAATTTCACAAAGGACCTGTCAGCACAGGCAGGCACCGAGGGTTAGCTATTTAGTAAAATGTAAAAGCTTCTCATTTATTACTTAGCTTAAAATTTCCACGGTTCTATTTGCAGTTTTTGGCTGAATATTTGTCATATTTATATGATCTAAAAACATTGTACCTTATGAAATATCTATCTACACTCAGTCTAATATTCACTATTCTATTTTTAACATCATGTGATTTTTTGAATGATGCTATAGAGGAGCAAGAAAATACTATCGATATTGCAGAAGGTTTAAAAGAGGCCTTAAGAGTTGGTACAGATACGGCAACATCCAAATTGGCTATTTTAGATGGTTATTTAAGGGATGAAGCAGTAAAAATTCTTTTACCTGATGAATTAGAAGCTCAAATTACAAGTTTGAAAGCAGTTGAACTCAATGTATTTGGATTAGGAACCATAACTGGGGATCAAATTTACAATACTGGTATTCCTCTTTTGAACATACCAAGTTTAGCAGATAAAGAAGACGAATTGATTCTGGGTTTAAATCGGGCGGCAGAAGAAGCAGCAAAAGAAGCCGGACCTATCTTTTTTGATGCCATTAGAGGTATTACCATTTCTGATGCGGAAAATATATTGTTTGGCTCAGACACTGCCGCTACCACCTATTTAATTGACAATACTTATCAATCGCTTTACAGTACATTCGAGCCAAAGGTGAATAATGCAGTCAATACTGTGACCATAGGAAATAGAACTGTTGAGGAGCTTTATGGAAATTTCGTAAGTGAATACAATGATATTCTCAACACCTCAATTCCAATTAGCATTTTAGAAACCCAAACTTTAGGCTCAGTAGCAGGAATTAACACAATTAGTGAATCAGACATATCAGCCTATGCAACAGGCAGAGGATTAGATGGATTATTCTTAAAAGTGCAAGATGAGGAAGCCAATATTCGAAATAATGTCAATGCCAGAGTAACAAGCATTTTAGAAGAGGTTTTTGGGCTTTTAGATTGATAAGGGCCTACTGCAATTTAATTAGCTAAAAAGCTAAAGGCCACACGCGAAACGCCTGCGCCAACTTTTACTTTAATATCTCACAAGTTGGTGCGAGCTTCACAAGTTGGTGCGAGCTTCACAGCTCGTACCTTTCACCATTTAATATATTTTAAAAGACTATGTTAGTTTCCTAATGCGCGTTGCAATATTTAAATAGATAAATGATGTCAAGGCAATTCCGGCTCCAGTATAAAATGTCTTCTCAAAATTTACAGAAGAGTTGCTATATACCCAACCCGATATAAAAGCACCCATTCCTATTCCTATTTCTAGGAATATATATAAAGTAGCCAAAGCCTTTCCTCTTTTATTGTCTTCCGCTAAATCTATAGCCCACGCAAAAACGGTCGGTGAATTCATCCCAACTGCAAATCCGAAAATAATTCCCGCCCCCATTAGGCTTAAAAATGAATTAGAAAAAGCTATCAATACCATAGCAATGCAAAGTAAAAAAGAAGAAACCTTCAATACTTTAACCCTTCCTATTCTATCTGAAATTTTTCCTGCAACTATTCTAACACCCAAAGAGGCCAATACAAATACCGCAAAAAATAACCCTTTATTACTGATTCCAAGATGTGCGCTGTAATCTGGCATTATTGTCAGTACTAGTCCGAAAGAAAATACGCTGAGTGCCATATAAATCGCTGGTACTAAAACTCTTTTTTCAATAATTTCATTTTTCTTGAGTTTGAGCAAACTAAAATTAAATTGCACTTTATCTGCCAAAGTCTCATTCATGCCAGCTAAAATAATAATACTCATTAAGGCTGTGGCTGCAGAAGCATAAAACACATAATCGATTGGAAAGGCACTGCCGATATATCCTCCTAATGCATTTCCGGTAGCAGTCCCCACGCTTATAGCGACTCCAATGATGCCCATAGCCTCTCCTCTTCTGTTAATAGGAACTATATCTGCAACATAAGCAGCATTTCCTGTGGGCGTAAAACCAGTCGAAAAACCGTGTAAAAGTCTTAAAGCAAAAAATGCAATCACTCCTGTAACAAATGGATACGCTAGTCCGGCAACAAAGCAAACTACAGCGCCAAAAATCATTACGGGGAGCCGTCCTATTTTATCAGCTAATTTTCCACTAAAAGGTCGAGATATCCCCGCTGTTATAGTAAATAAAGCAATAATTAAACCTTTATACTCTCCACCGCCCAAACTAGTTAAGAAGTCAGGCAGCATTGGGATTATCATATTGAAACTGGCGAAAAATAAAAAAGCGCTAAAGCTTAGTGCCAAAAAGGGGCGGTTAATCAAACGCTCTTGTTTCATGATTCGAATTAAAGCAAATTAGAATTAATTCACACTACTTTTAATGATAACTACCACTAAAAGAGTAAACACAAAAAAACCCTGACAATTTTTGTTATCAGGGTTAGCTAATTGCAGAGGCGGAGGGATTATTTCTATACAATCTATATTATTAATTATCAGTTATTTATAGGAGATATAATTTATTAGGTGAAACATAGGTGAAACAAATAGGGTGAAAAAAACAATCCCTGAGGGATTACTCATACCCACACCCATGCCGCACAATTCCCCTCGTGAACCTGCGGTTTTGAACCACCGATCCCTCGGTTGAAAAAAATTATTGTTTTTTTCAATTCAATCCCATTTTAGCCAAAAATATAGAAAATAAGTGAATACGTAGCCCTATTCTATTTTTCTTCATCTTTCAATATACCCTTTTGAAATTCATTCAATAAATTGGGGGAATAAAGTCCTACCCTATTAAGTTTATCAAACTTTACTTACCGTCACTTTAATTTGATCAATAATCATTTGCAATCGTTCTTCCTGCTCTTCATAATACATATGTGAGATCACTGCTTCTTGCAACGCACTGTCATTTAGTATTTCATTCAAACATACTACTAAATACATCTTCACTTCTTCCTCTGCTGACTGAATTGCTTCGGGGAAATAAGAAGTGTAATTCAATAAATAAACAATATCCTCAAAATCATGGCTCATCCGTGGATCTCTTCTACCTCTCGATCTAAAGGCTTCAAACTTTGTCGCTAAAAAATAAGGAAATGGCATCAAACGAATTGTTATATCATCTAATGGTAACGGAAATGAATTTTCAAAACCTTTTTTAAACCATCTATTTGCAGGTGCCCAACCTACTTCTTGGGTGGACATCACATCTACTTTTTTATCCTCTAGCCTAAAGCGACACATAACACTATCTTCAGCATGTTGCTGGAAACCACGCTGATTTAATTCCTCTCTCAATTGTTCTAATTGATTAGGACTTACAATCTCAAAGGTTAAGTCAATATCCTGTGTGGGTCGCACATCATCAGCTGCTGGATCATCTATATAAAGACTCACCACTGCACCCCCAACAAATACCACCTGCTCATTTAATTTTCCCAAAGCTTTAGCTACCTGAATAGTAGCTATTCTGTTAATTCTTGTATTCTTCATTGAGTAAATCTTTTCTTAGTATTTGAATCGCAAGATTTCTTTCCCTTGTTTTCCCCACACGGATAGCATCGATTAAAGCCAGTTTTTCATGCAGTTTTTCATCAGTTAAAGCCGCCTGCACCGCTGTGGCATATAAAGGAACGATGGCTTGTCCCCTCATTTGGCCTCTGGCATATGGCCAAACATAATTTTCTCCACTGTTAATTTCTTCTGAAAGTGGACTCATGGAATGCGCTGTAGGAACTCCCCTCACGATAGCACCCGGCTGTTGAGGAAACGCATACTTCAAACCATACTGAATGAAATCCATTAAAGGCTGCTTCATCACTTGATAATTCCCAATTAACAAACCTGAATATCGAGACCTTTTTAAAGATTTACTAATTTCAGATTGGCTTAACTGTAATTTTTCCGCTAAGAAATTTTGTGAAAGCTCCTCGTCCTTGCCCATCAGTATTCGCAGCAACACTACAATATCCAATGGACTTATGATCGTTTGTCTTTGCTTTATCATTGCTTATATTCCATATTCGAATACGTAATAATAATACTTAATTAGTTAATATAAAATGTTTTATATAAATATATTCCATATTGGAATATAGAATATTACATTAATTAAAGATAGATAATTGCTTTACAGATCAGCAAAATATAGAGATTATTCAATTTAGATGATAAAGACTGCTTTCTATTAGACAAACCAGCACTATGTTGCTGATTAATTTTTTTTGTTCACGAAATCAAGATGTTCACGTAACGTGAACAAATAAAATAAGTGAACAATTTAGATATGGTGAAAAGAAATAGTACTTGATTACATTAAATTGGTTAACTCTGATTTAACCACATTTATATCAATTGACAAACCCAAGACTTCACAGATCTTCAATATATTATCCAACTCTGGATTGGCTTCTCCTTTTTCAATAGAACGCAAAGTGCGTTCAGACACCTCTGCAATATCAGCCAGATCTTCCTGCGTAATTTGGAGGAATTTCCTCCGCTCCCGTATCCTATTTCCTAATTCCTTTTTATCCATTTCGGTAATACTTTGCCGATTACAGACAAATATCAATAAAAAAGAATTGAAAACATAGAAAACGGTAACATTTTGCCGATTTTGTTTTTTGAGAGGGTTTTTAAGAAGGAAATAGAGGTAATCGGTAATGTATTGCTGGTTTAGTATAATGCTAACTATATTAATAATTGATTTTGTGCCTGTTTATAGAATATTCCAAATTCGAATATGGAATTTAAACAAATCTAAAATTTTCAATCAAGTGGTTTTTATCACTAAATCATCTTCTAAAAGATCGGAAATATCCATTGTAGGCAATATAAAATGCTCAAATTTAGTCTTTTCCAATTTAGCATGTAACACACCCCTGGCTGTTCCAACTGTAATAACACTTAAATGAGTTAATAAGCCTTTTGGTAATTTATAAGCTTTACTTTTCTTATTTTGAAATAAAGCAAAAGAATCTTTTTCTATAGTAAACTCACAAACCACTTCCAATTTAATGAAGGCTTTTTTACTACAATTAAAAACTGTTGAATATTTTACAGCTACTGAAGGTTCATTAGGATTGACTCCAAAGCCAAATTCATGATCAATGTCAATTTTATCCCCTTCATCATAAAATTCTTCAAAAGTGGCAAATTCAATGGTATGAATATCTTTCAATAAAAAGGAAATATTTTTATCTGCAGCCATATTAAGCGTTTATGGGTTTATCTTTTCTATTATTTGACTTTTTATATGCTACTTTACTCTCTGCAACTAAAATAGAAGATTTTGTCACTTGAAAATCTATTGTACAGCCTTTATAAGATGGTGAAGTCACTTGATCTTTTAAAAATTCTTTATTGAATGACTTAAGAACTGAAAATTCCTGAACACCTACAGACTTTTTCACTATTTCTTCATCACTTTTAAGAATCGAAATTAATTCAATTCCCAAGACAGATTCAATTTTGCAAATTGTTTCAAGCTTCAAATTTTCTCTTCCCATCAAAATTTTATTGATCTGTTGAGGACTCACATCCAGCATTTCTGCCAATCCTTTTTGACTTAATTTATTTGCTTTCAAATGCCTGTTAATTTTTAAAGCAATTTTAGCTGATTTTCTCAGCCATTCTTGATTCGCTTTTCTTTCAGCATTCTGCTTTCTCCAGGCATTATCCACGCCTTTTACTAAAAGCTTATCAAATGCTTTAATACTTTCCTTACTTTCTTGTTTGTTATTCATAGCTTAATCTAAATCGATAAACTTTTCTTCAGAATTATTTAACTTCAGGGCATCTCTTACTATCTCAAGCTTTTTTAACTCCATATTTGTATGAGCTCTTTCTTGCATAGTTTTAGTTAGTTTAATGGCTCCTCCTGTTATTACGTAACCTTCATTAAACCTTACAGCATAAATCCTTAGCCATGTTTTTCGTTCAGAACCTTTTGCTTTTTGTTTCTGGAAATTTTTAATTCGGTAATCTCTGTCATTTAATGGCTTAAATAATGCATCTAAATTTTCAGCTTCTTCCAAAGCATAAAACAATTCATCTGCTTCGTCCATGGTTATTTCAATAGCATCATCTACTTTATATTTTTCATAAAAGCCGGAATTTAAATCCTCCTCATGCTCATCAAAAAAATCAAGTAACCATTGTACATCTGTCCATTGATCTTGTAAGATATTGAGTTCATGGGTTTTCTCTGCATCATACTGAACAGCCCAAAGTTTTCCTTTTAAAAGTTCAAATATATGTTTTATAACCATAAAATCAACCTACAAGTTTATTTTTATTCGAATAATGTAGTAAATCATTAGAAATCGCTTCTTTTATTTAAATCATATGATATTTATGATTTCTTATCTTTAGTTTAAGGTTTAATCTTGAAAATTTAATGAAATTAGAAACAATCATTAAAAAATTAAAGGAAAATGCTGCTCCGATTATAAAAGCCCAATCTTTTGAGTCATCACCCGGAGTTTATGCTTTCTTTTTTAGAGGCACTAAATTTCCTATTTCAAACTATTCACCAAATAAAAAAGAAATTATCTATTTAGGTAAAACTACTAGCTCAGGAATCAGCCGGGTTTTGAATACTCATTTTAAGTCTGGAAAAACAAGTAGCTCAACGGTGAGAAGAACTTTCGGAGCATTATTAAACAAGGAATTAAAATTGACTCCAATTCCTAGAAATAATTCTGACCTATCAAAAGGGAAATTATCCTTTAAATTAGATGAGTCATCAGAAGAAAAGTTAACTAAATGGATGGAGAAAAACCTTATAGTTTCTTTTTATCCATTGAATATTAATGATGTAGCTAAAATTGAAAAAGAATTAATTCATCAATAGAGCCCCACTTTAAATATTGAAGGCAATAGTCATGGACAATTCTACACTTATATTAAAGGTTTAAGAAAGGATTGCAGCTTAGAAGCTTTAAATCATACTGATCAACATAAAAAGACAAAAAATGAAAACTTCTTAAATTCAAACACTATTGAAGAAAGTGAAAGCCTTCAATTGATCGGTTGTATTACAACTATTGTAAAATGGTTTTTAATTATTGCAGTCCTATTTGCAATAATTACTACTCTGTTGGAATACATAAACTGAATCTTAATAAGAAACTATTCAATAATTACATAGATAGAAGTTAAATCATTAAATATTAGACATTACAGCAACTTACAGTAAAAAAATCAATTAGGAACATTTAACCTCTTCTTTAGCCCTTTCCATTTATCATGGTGAGCACCATAATTAGGTAATCTTTTCATACCTTCTTTTAAATCAGTCCTTGCACCTGTATAATCTTTAATTTTTTCTCTACAGTAAGCCCTATGCCAAAATACATAGAATTCAAAATCATTAAGTTTAATTGCCTTTGTATAATCTAAAATGGCTCCTTCATAATCTTGCAGCATCTCTCTACAATATGCTCGTTTAATTAAAGGCTCACCTTCATACTTAAAGATTTTAACTATCCTATTATAATCTGAAATAACACCCTTGTAATCTTTTATTTTCAACTTGCATTTAGTCCTATTACGAAATGCTTTAGTATTGTATCCATTAATAAGCTTACTTAACTGAATTGATTTATCATAATCTTTAATTGCAGCTTCGTAGTCTTTCAAATTATACTTACACTCAGCTTTAATTTCATAAGAATGACTATCTTCTGGATTTAACTCAATCGATTTATTACAATCCTCAATTGCTTTATCATATTTTTTAAGATTCTTATAGCAAAAAGCCCTATTTCTAAAAAATGAATCTTTCTTAGAATCTATTTTAATTGCTTTTGTATAATCATCTACTGCCCCACTAAAATCTGTAATTGTTTTCTTACAAAATGCTCTCATCCAATAGAAATCATCACTTTCAGGATATAGTTCCATAGCTTTATTATAGTCAGCTATAGCACCAATATAATCATCCAATTTTTTCCGACAGAAGGCTTTATTTTTATAAGCTTCATAATTATTAGGATCATACCTGATAGCCTGCTCATAAAATATTATGGCTCTTCCATAGTCTCCTACGTTACAATAATCCATAGCCATTTCAATATATTTTTTAATTAGGTCAGATTTTTCTTTGCTGATTTCATTTGAATCAATTTCCTTATTATTCTGTGCTATTCTGTTTTTAGATTTTCGAATATGCACTTTGCTTATTAAAGAATTTATTAATATGTTCTTAGAACTATTTAATTTATTAAAATGAACTATCAAGTACCTTTTAAAATCAGGTTTATTAATATCATTTCTCAACTCGACAGCATCTTTAAATAGCTCGATTGCATCTTCAATATTTCTCTTTTCAAAGGCTATTCTAGCTTTTTGGTAGAGATGATCGGCTTTTGCATCAACCATCTTTTCTTTTACCTCTTCTTCGGAAGCGATAGAATCTCCAAACTCTAAAACCTTGGGAGCTACCTTTATACTATTTTCTGATATTCTTGATTTTAATACCAAATGATCTAAAGAGGTGCAACGGCTTAAAGCAACATAAACCTGACCAGAGGTAAATGAACCAGCTAAATCAACTATAGCCTTATCAAAAGTCAAACCTTGGCTTTTGTGTACTGTTATAGCCCAAGCCAACTTTACGGGAAATTGTTCAAAAGACCCTTGTAAGACTTGTTCAACTCTACCTTTTTCTTTATTGTATGTGTATTGAAAATTTTCCCACAGCGCTCTTTTTAACTCAATTTCATTATTCTCATCATCCAAGACCTTAATTACCTCTCCTTCAATACTTGAGACCACTCCCAATTTACCGTTATAAAACTCTTTCATCTCTGATGAATCGTTTTTAACGAACATAATCTGCGCACCCTCTTTAAGTGTTAATATATGTTCGGTTGGTTTCGCACCATCTGGAAATTCACCTTTAACTAAACCTTCAAACTGAAATTCTTCTCCTTCAAGTTTATCCAAGTTACTTGCATTGATTTGATCAACCTTACTGCGATGTGTTGACAAAGTAATATAACCTTCCTGAAACCCATTAAAAGAAGGATTTAGCTTTGAGTTTAAAAGCTCAATGTCTGATGGCAAAAGCTCTTTTTTTCTAATTCTATTTAATATGTCAATGAACTTTTGATCTTTTTGCCTGTATATTTTTTTCAGCTCTATATGTATGGGGTTTAATTCAGACCAAGCCTGAGAAGCAAAGAAAAATTCAGACGAATAGAATTCAGATAATATCTGCCCATCTTGTTCTTTGACTACAGGGGGAAGTTGATATGTATCTCCGATTAAAATTATCTGTACTCCACCAAACGGTAAGTATGGCTTTTTTCTAAAAACTTTCAATATTTTATTTATGACATCCAAAGTATCAGCACGAATCATTGAAACCTCATCGATAATCAATAACTCTAACCTATTGAGGACATCTTTTTTATTTTGACCATATCGAAAAGTATCATATATAGTTTCATTATTATCTGAACCAAGACTCGATGTGTTTAACCGTTGATCATTTGGTACGAAAGGCCCAAAAGGCAAATGAAAAAATGAATTTATAGTAGTTCCTCCTGCATTAATAGCAGCTACTCCAGTAGGAGCCAAGACCACCATACTCTTCTGCGAATTTTCTTTTAAGTACTTTAAGAAAGTAGTCTTACCAGTACCAGCTTTACCAGTTAAAAAAACAGATTTATTCGTTTCTTCCGCGAATTCAATGGCATTTATGAATTCAATATTGGTTAAATCAAGATCTTTCATAGAAATAAATTTTAATTATACCATTGATTTATTATAACATTATTTCCCCGAAAAGACCGACAGTTAACACTACCTCTTCATTAATATGATATTTCACAGTTTATAATTTCCTCCTCGTTTTCAGTAATTGTAAACTTTACTATTCTTCCATTCGAGTCTCTGTCATAAAAATAATGATTTCTTATTATAGGTTGTAATCTTCCATCTATCTGAATCTCTTCCTTTGCTGAATCAGGTAGATTTTCAGTAAATAAAAATACTAACGGATCGGTTCTAAATTCACCATATAGGGCTAAATTGAAATTAAAGTCACTTTTTTCGTTACCATAATAAAAGCTTCTTTCAGATCGTATATGACTTCCATCTATCGTAGTGCTATCATAGATATATTCAGCGACACTGTCACCTTCGATTATAAATAATATCTTCCTATCATTAGGTCTATCCTCTATAGTTAGACCATCTTCATATCTTATAATATTCGTATAGTCATAATACTGAACTAATGTTCCATCCTCAAACACTACCTTATTACCGATATTGATTGATTCACCTTCTCCTAATATAATTTCGTAATCACTATGATTGTCAGAGCTTGTGACATCAACGTCAATAGTTTCTCCGTTGACCACAAAGTCATACCTATCGTTTATTTCTCCTCTAAATTGCATAGAAGAAGGAATAAGGGAAAATTTATCAAAGGATTCTTGATCAGGGGAGACTGAATCTTCCATCTGACTATCACAGGAAATAAGCATCCCTAGTATTAGCGTCAAACAACAGCTTTTAAAAATTAGGGTCATAATTGTAATTTGATTTGAATAATAATTTGAAACCATATTTCTTTCTTTTAAAAAATTTTCTTAGACCGATTAATCTCTAAAGATTACCCATTTTCTAACATTAGTACATTTAATGTCAGAAATTAAAGAGCTAATCTTCTATGTCACTAATTCCAAAACTCAGCCAAAGCCTCCGCTTGTTGAAGCACAGTCTCAGTAGCCAACTTTTGCAAATCTGGTGGGTAACCGTATTGCCTTAGCGTCCGCTTCACAATTACCTTTAGCTTCTTTCTTACCGATTCCTTGACCGTCCAATCAATACTGGCATTATCTTTTACACGCTCTACTAATACTCTTGCTAATTTCAATAGCGTTTCATCACCCAATAAATCTTTGGCACTTTGATTATTGGCTACCGCATCATAGAAAGCTAATTCATCTCTTGACAGCCCAATTTTCTCTCCTCTTTTGTCTGCTTCTTTTATTTCTTTTGCCAATTCAATCATCTCTTGGATGATTTCTGAGGCTGTAATTAAATTGTTCTGATAGCGTTTAATGGAAGATTCCAGCATTTCCATAAGTGATCTGCTTTGCACTACATTGTGTTTTGCCCTGACCTTTATTTCATCATTTAATAGCTTTTTTAATACTTCCAATGCAAGATTCTTATGTTTCATATCTCGCATTTCTTCTAAAAAATCATCATCTAGCACTGAAAGCTCAGGCTTTTTAATTCCGGCTGCATCAAAAATATCTAGCACTTGCTCTGACACAATTGCTTGATCCACTACTTGTTTGATAGCAGTTTCAATTTCATAGTCAGATTTACCTCCTGATGAAGATCTGGCATCGAATTTTTGGATACGTGCTTTTACAGCCTGAAAAAATGCTATTTCATCTTTGGCATGCATTGCCTCCTCATGAGGTAATGCAATGGCAAATGCTTTGGACAAAGCAGTTACCTCTCTGACATAACGATTTTTCCCATCTTCCAAACTCAAAACATGATCCACTCCCGAAAGAATGAGTTCAAGTTTTTCCTTTACACTAGCATCAAAATAATTCTCGTAGGCAAAAGGCTTTCCGTAAGGTATTTTTCTTTCCGCTGCCAATGGTAAATCATGGGTTTCTTCATTAGGCTTTTCATTGAAAAATTGTGAAACTACTTCCAGTTTTTCCAACATTACTTGCACGGCTTTTTCCTGTGCTTCCGCTGGATCGCCTTTTCCTCCACTATCTGAATAAAAGGAAAGTGCTTTCTTTAAATCGGAGGCAATGCCAAAGTAATCCACGACCAAGCCACCCGGCTTGTCTTTGTACACTCGATTGACACGGGCAATAGCCTGCATCAAATTATGCCCTTTCATGGGCTTATCAATATACAAAGTGTGCATGCTTGGTGCATCAAAACCAGTAAGCCACATATCTCTTACAATCACTAACCTTAAAGGATCGTGCGTATCCTTCATTCGATCAGCCAATGTTCTTCTTTGGTCTTTGGTGGTATGGTGTTTCATCATATCAGGCCCATCGGAAGAAGCAGCCGTCATGACTACCTTTATTGCCCCTTTGTCCAACTCATCATTATGCCAATGCGGTCTTATTTTGATAATTTCCTTATACAAATCCACTGCAATCTGACGGCTCATAGCCACTATCATGGCTTTACCCTCTAAACCGCTATTGACTCGCTCCTCGTAATGGAAAATAATATCTTCCGCTATCTTCCGTAATCGCTGTGGATTCCCAATGATAGCTTCAACCTTTGTCCATTTTGCTTTGGCTTTTTGGGTATCTGAAAGTTCATCACTGGATAACTCTTTATCCAAGTCTTCCACTAGTTTCTTGCCTTCATCCGACAAATTGATTTTTACCAATCTGCTCTCATAATAAATGGGGACAGTTGCCCCATCTTCTACCGCTTGGGCGATATCATAAATATCAACATAATGACCAAAAACAGCAGGTGTATTTTGATCTGTAGATTCTACGGGAGTTCCTGTAAAACCTAAATAAGTAGCATTGGGCAATGCATCTCGCATGTATTTGGCAAAACCATAAACTAATCGCTGTCCTACTACATTTCCGTTATCATCTTTTACCTCTATGGTTTTGGGCTTAAAACCATATTGGGTTCTATGCGCTTCATCAGCCACTACCACTATATTGGTTCTGGCAGATAGCTCTTCGTAAATATTAGTACCATCCTCTGGCTGAAATTTTTGAATGGTGGCAAAGACAATTCCACCAGAAGCCACTTTCAACAATTCTTTTAGATGCTCTCTACTGTTTGCCTGTACCGGAACTTGCCTTAGCAATTGCGTGGAAGAGGCAAAAGTGTCGAATAATTGATCATCCAAATCATTTCGATCAGTAATCACTAATACAGTTGGATTGTCCAGTTGTAAAACCAACTTTCCTGCAAAGAAAACCATTGAAAGTGATTTACCACTCCCTTGTGTATGCCAAACAACGCCCCCTTTTCGGTCTCCATTATTGGCGGAGGCTTTTTTCACCGATTCTAAAGCTTTATTGACTGCATAATATTGATGATAAGCAGCTACTTTTTTGACCGTTTCTACCGTGGCTATGCCGTTAAAGTCAACCTTTTTATTTTCTTCAAAAACTATGAAATGACGGATATAATCTATCAGGGTGACCGTATTTAACAAGCCTTTGACCAAAACTTCCAGTTGACTGATTAAGGCGGAAGCTTCTTGAATGCCGTCACTGGTTTTCCATGCCATATAGCGTGAAAAACCAGCCGAAAGTGAGCCGGCTTTAGCATCTGCACCATCAGATAAAATACATAGTGCATTAAAGGTGAACAGACTTGGGATAGTGTCTTTGTAGGTTTGCACTTGCTTATAAGCAGATAATAAAGTGGCATTTTCATCCACTGCATTTTTCAATTCTAGCAAAACCAAAGGCAAGCCATTCACAAATAGAATTAAATCTGGTCGTTTGTTATGATTATCTTCAATAATGATAAACTGATTGACCACCAAAAAATTATTTTGCTGCGGGTCATTAAAATTGACTAATTGAACACGATCTCCTCTTTGCACTCCCTCTTTACGGTATTCTACCGGAACACCTTCCACCAATAACTCATGAAAGGTTTGATTATTAGCCATTAAATCAGGAGAAGCGATACGCTCGACCATTTTCAATGCCTCCTCTTGGGTTCCTATTGGGATTAATGGATTATTCTTAGCTATAGCCTCTCTCAAACGACCTTTTAAAATAACATCCGAAAAACTATTGCGCTCAGGATTATCTCCATCCGGAGCGATTTCAGTTCCGTGGACATAGTTCCAACCAAGGCTTTCTAATTCCTCAATTGCCCAAAGTTCGATATCGTTTTCAGTTATTTTGGTCACAAATTTCTCTTGTTAGTTTAAGAATCAAATAAGATGTATTCCTTCCTTAATCATTAAAAAATTCAATTGTTATCATGTTAAAAGCCTATTAATCAATATCTTAATACCTTTCAAATATTGTTCCTTAATGCACTACGAAACTTCCTTAATCCATAAAACCTTTAATATCCAGCTCACTATCAACTAAAAAACACCTTCCTTAATATTACAAAAATATTCCTTAGCATTAAATTATTGTTGATTATCAACCACTTAAGTAAAATCATTATAATTACTTAATTTAATCATCAACTTCCTTAAAAGTGCTTAGTACTTTTTAAAAAGATAAATTGCATTTATATCTCTTTGTTTTTTACTTATTCTATCTATCAAATCATTATTAATAAATTCATTAAGGTAAATACGGACTGTTTTCTCATTTATAGCTGTATATTCAACAAAATCACTTAAGGTAGCTTGGTAGTTCTTAAATAGATAAAACAATATCTTTCTTTGAGTATCATTATAACTAGGCCAGCTACGTTCGATTTTATTTAAAATAGAGTCATGAATTGTTTTAGAATGTCCACTGATCTTATTTCTGAGAATTAGATATACATTACCATTATTTTCTTTGTACTCTGGAATAGATAACATAGATTTTTCCATGGACTCATAAATTCTGGAGACCCCTTCATTTAATTGCCTTACATACCCCATGTCTTCTAATACACGGGCAATCCTAGGGTTTCTTGCAAAACGCTCCGATTTAATATTCTCTATTGTTACTTGGGCCGGAAGTGGCCCACTATTGCTAATTTCTAATCGATTATCGAAATGTTTAATATAAATAGAGCTTCCTTGTACATTGTATGAACGATGGCATAAGGCATTAACAATACCTTCCAACCATGCTTCCTCAGGATACTCAGGGACTTTTTTAAACCTTCCTGTCTCTATGTCCAAGAAATGATAATCCTTAAATGAAGCTTTTAAAAAAGCTTTGATCTCGTCTATTAATCTAGGGATATTATTTTCAAAGCGCTCATCTTTTATCACATTGTGACTTGTGCCAGTGAGGGCTTCCACCCCATCGTATCTGATATACCTAACAGAGGCTGAAGGTATATATTTTTCAGGATCCTTTGAAAATAAAAGGACAGATGCATTCTTAAAACGATATTCTTCATGCTTTTTAGCTGCTAAATATCTTTTAACAGGCAAATCGAGCAATACTCCTTTATAATTCAATTTTTCTTTATATTCAGAAAGTAGCTCTTCATCTATGTCCTCTATCTCAAAATCCTTTACAAATTCTTCCTCAAATCTTCTGATTGATTTATCATATTCTAATTTCTTAATCCTATCTAGGTCTAATTTTCTGTTTTCATCATGAACTCTCAAAAAAACATTTTCATTATCTTTTCTACAAAAGATTCTTTCTAATTCTTGCTCTACATGAAATAAGAATATAAGTTTTCCTTCAACTTCTTTTTCTTCTAATTCAATATTGCTTGAAGGTTGTATAAAATCGAATGTTAGTTTACGATAATCATCCAATTTGTTCCCTAAAGTATTTAGATCTTGAATTTCCCCATTATCTGATACACCAAATACAAGTGTTCCACCATCTGCATTAAGCATCCCAATTAGTTCTTCTGCTATTTTTACGGGTTTTATAGGTGATTCCCCAAGACCTTTACGCTCAAAGTATTGACCTTCATCCTGTGTCTTTAAATACTCAACAGTAATTATAGAATTTATGTCCGATATTGAATTGCTCATGTTATCTAATACCTTGCTTAATTATATTCATTTCTTGCTTACCTGCTAAAAGACCTTTCTCCATCTTCTATATTGCTTATTTTCAACCTTGCTTAAGCATCTCTAAATCTTGCTTAAGCTTAAAAAGTATCGTTTCTATGTTTATTTAGCTTATTTAAATGCCTTGCTTATTGCTTTCTTAATCTTGCTTAAATTACATTTTATAGAATAAATATAATTACCTCCTATTTTGCCTTCAATAATTTTTATTCCAAGGTGGCAATTGTCCATAGATATCAAAATATCTTTGGAGTAAAACACCTTCTATATAAGCCGGAATATCTTTATGATCTTCATCAAATGTAACATACCAGTATAAATGAAGTGCATTAATATTTTCTTCCTCTATCTTTTTTTCGAAGTATTCTTGACGCTTAATCCCATCATGCTTGTTATTTATTCGATTCCGAAGCAATTGATTTTTGAATTTTCCGTTCTGCTCGATCGTACCCGATTTCCTAATATACACAAGCTCAGGTTTACCATGTGACAAACGTATGATATAGTAATCACCAGGTAAATCCGGCACTTCTCTACTGACAGTTGCTAAAAGGTTTCCACTTTCAAAAAAGAAATGACCTTTATTTTTATACTTCTCTAATTCATCAAACATTATTAATTATAGTTTCGATTTAACCCTCAACTCCCCACTCATCAGCTTCGGAAGAAGTGTTTCCCTCAATCGTATAAGGCTTTGTATTTCTGCATTATTAATCAATGTTTTACTGTAAATTGGTTCTGAAATCCTAAAATACATTAACAATAGCTCCTCGTTTGGTAAAAGCATGTCAATCTCTTCAATTTGATTTGGATTAATATTGGGTTGTGCAGATCCATACCCCATAGAAAGAATCTTTTCTTCATAATTACCAGACATAAAGAAATTGTACAAAAAGCTTTTATACTCAGATTGCTTTATAAAGAACTTTCCTACTCTCTGATTAAGGTAAAGTTCATTTTCATGAGGTGGTATCACTCCAATTTTACCAGTTGTATTACCAGACATGGCCACAGTGATATCTCCTTCTTGTAGTTGAAAGTACTTAACCCTATCGATTTTTGATGTTTCTTTATTTATAGATGAGGCATCTGAAATATCAACTATCCCTTTTCCTTTAAGATCTTTAATTTTTAATGCTTTAACCTCGCTTGATCCTACGAAATCTTCGCTTTTGAAAGCATACCCAGATTTTAATGTGGCAATCTTACCAAGCTTTCCCAATCTCCACCCCTCCGGAATCTCACCCATTTCACTTTCAACCATTTTTCCGCCTGAGCTTTTATAAGGCTTTCCATTTTCATCAGGAAATTCAAAATCAACAAACCATTGTTTAAATAAGGTTTGGGCAAGTTCTTCTAGAGTTTGGTTTTGTTCTCGAAGGACAGTGATTTTTTGGTCAAGTGAATATAATGTTTTTCCTATCTCATTTTGTAAATTGAACGGTGGGAATTTTAGTGGAATTGATTTTATAGATTCACCATTTAAACTTGCCCTTGTCGTCATTGTGGCATAGTTTGCTACCGTTTTTCTAAAAAACCTTGTCCTTAACAAATACCCAACGAACAATGGAGATATTTTAATAGGGCTTTCTTTTTTTGGACGTAATCTTTTACAAAATCCGTTGAAAGTTGAATTCTCATAATCCTTTAAAGCAACAGAAGACATTCCAACTTCTTCGATTACTTCACTTGTTCTAGTAATTAAAATATCACCCTTTTGAACAGAGCATGTTTTTCTATCCTTTTCATTAGAATTTACTAGTCCATCTGGAAACTCAGGAATAAAGTAATTATTAAAAACATCTTTAAAACTTATAAATACAAAACCACTTCCAAATTGATCTGCAGATTTAGATAAACCTGAGCTCACATCATAAAGATCACCTAACTTATAGTCTTTCCAATCATTCATTCTCAATCCCAATTTTAGCTAAGTGATTTTTAATATCTTCGGTAAAAACATAAGGCAAATACTTTCTGTGTACCCCCCCCATATCTTTTAAGGTCACATTTTGTGATCTTAAACCATCGGGACTTGAAGTCACATTTTGTGACCTCAAGATTTCAAACTCTTCATTTGAAAGCTGAAACATAAATTCTTCGGGAAAACGCTCAATATTTCGTTTCACTGCTTGGTTTAAAACTTTAGTTTCAACCCCATAAAGTTCTGCCAAATCGCTATCTAGCATTACCTTTTGTTTTCTTAAAACATAAATTCTGTTTTCAATCGGCATAGATGGAATTATTTCACTTTTATCACTCATAACTCAATCCCAATTTTAGCCAACTGAGTTTTAATATCTTCATCAAGTTCCTGAGCTTGTTTCATCTGTGAACTTAGCTTTGCAGTCAATTTATCCACTTTTTCCTGAAAAGGAATGCCATCATCTTCTTCATCAGGTATGCCTACATAACGCCCGGGAGTTAGTACAAATTTATGCTTTTCAATATCCTGCAAGGAGGCAGATTTGCAGAATCCTTTTATATCTTCATAGCTAGCAGATTGCTTCGCTTCGCTCGCAATGGCGCCAGCATTCAACCAATTATGGTAGGTATCTGCTATTTTATTAATATCCTCATCTGCAAATGTGCGGTTTTTACGATCAATCATATAGCCCAATTCAGAAGCATCAATAAACAACACCTCTCCATGTCGCTCCTTTTTACCTCTTCTTAAAAACCATAAACAAGCTGGAATACCCGTATTGAAAAATAGTGCCTTAGGCAACATTACAATGCATTCCACTAAGTCGTTTTCCACTAACTTTTGTCTCATCAATCCTTCTCCTCCCGTATTAGAACTTAAAGAACCATTTGCCAAAACAAAGCCAGCATGTCCTCCATCAGGCTTGAGGTGATATAAAAAATGCTGCACCCAGCCAAAGTTGGCATTACCCGTTGGGGGTACTCCATATTGCCACCGGGCATCATCACGCAACAATTCACCACTCCAGTCGCTCACGTTAAAAGGAGGGTTGGCAATGATGTAATCTGCTTTCAAATCTTTATGGGCATTATTGAGAAAAGAACCTTCAGTATTCCATTTAATATTAGAACCATCAATTCCACGTATAGCTAAATTCATCCGACATAGTCGGTAGGTAGTCTGATTGCTTTCCTGCCCATAAACTGAAATATCATCCAAACGCCCTTGATGGCTTTCAATGAATTTTTCGGACTGTACAAACATACCCCCTGAACCACAGCAAGGGTCATAAACCCTTCCTTTATAAGGCTGAAGCATTTCCACTAATACCTTTACAATACTTTCTGGCGTATAAAACTGCCCTCCTTTTTGACCCTCCGCCAAGGCAAACTGTCCTAAGAAATATTCATAAACCCTACCTAAAATATCTTGACTTTTGGCTTTTTGGTCTCCTAAAGTAATGGTGCCAATGGTATCAATTAAACCACCCAATGTTTGCGGATCAAGATTGGATCGTCCGTAGGTTTTAGGTAAAATCCCTTTAAGCGTAGCATTTTCCGCTTCAATCAGATCCATAGCATCATCTATCAACTTACCAATATTGGGCATTTTGGCTTGCGACTGAATATAAGACCAACGAGCATTGGCAGGTACAAAAAACACGTTTTCCGCACCGTATTCATCTTTATCCTCCGGGTCAGCTCCTGCATATTCGCCTTCACCGGCAATCAGCTTGTTTTGTAATTCAATAAAAGAATCAGAAATATATTTAAGAAAGATCAATCCTAGTACCACATGCTTATATTCCGCAGCATCAATGTTTTTACGTAGCTTATCCGCAGTTTTCCAGAGGCGTTTCTCTAGGGATTCTTCTTGAGGTGCTTTTTTGGTTTTTGCCATTTAGGTAAAATTCAAAATGTAAAAAGATAAGAGATTGGCTTATCTATGGTTGAACAAGTGTTAAATATATGGAAAAAGTTATAAAACTAAGTTTCACAAGGGCTATTTTTCGATTAAACTAAATTTTGAATAAGTTGAATTGAGCTTGAAATTTAATAATAGATAAGACACAAAAAACCCTGACAGTTTTCACTATCAGGGTTGGAATTTTGCAAAGGCAAAGGATTACTCATACTCACTTGGAATGCCGCACGTCCCCTCGTGAATCTGCGATTTAGCTCATACCCTCACCCATGCTCCACAACCCCTCGTGAATCTACGATTTCGAACCGGTTCTCATCCCTCCAATCAATTTCAATCTTAATTTTTGGGCATAAAAAAACCTGATGAAATTCATCAGGTTTTGCAGAGGCGGAGGGATTCGAACCCCCGGTACCTCGCGGTACATTGGTTTTCAAGACCAACGCGATCGACCACTCTGCCACGCCTCTAAATCAATAAAATGATTTGCTTTATGCGAATCGGATTGCAAATGTAGGTGAAAATATTTTTTGTGCAAACGGAATCCTAAAAAATATTATTCCGCTGTAATTTTATTCTTTTTTCTAGCCTTTTCTAAACTCACATTCAACTGCAAGCCTACAATTAAAAACAAGGATAAAAAGGAGAACCAAATCATGATGGCTATCAAAGCTCCTATTGAACCGTAAAGCTTATTATATGTCCCGAAATTGTTAATGTAAAAAGAAAAACCAAAAGAAGCAGCCAAGCATAAAAAAGTGGCCAATATAGAACCTGGATTAAAGAAATGCCATCTTTTATGGATCGCTGGCGCCCAATAATAAATCACTGAAATTGCTATCTGAAACAAGAAGAATATTGCCAAAAACCTTAGTCCTATAAATATATAAACCTCAAATTTATCGCTGATTATCCCAAAATCTTCCAAGAAATAAATCAACTGTTGGGCAACAATCAATAATACAATGGAGGTAAATAATACAAAGGCTAATAGGAAAGTTAAGCCAATAGCTATTGCTTTCGCCTTTAAAAATCCTCTGCTGTCTCTGGTACGATAAGTTTTATTAAATGCCGTCATTAAAGCACTAGTGCCATTGGTCGCAAAATAAAGTGCGAAAATAAAACCAACGGACAATAAGTCTCCCCTTGATTTGGATAAGATATCAAATATAGTCGATTCAGCCTCTTGATAGATGGAAGTGGGCATGGTTTCCTGTAGCAGACTCATGACCTCTTCTGTTAAATTATCAATAGGCAAATAAGGAATTAATGTAAATAAGAATATGATGGCAGGAAAAATGGCGAGTGTAAATTGAAACGCCACATTATTGGCCCTTTCTATCAGATTATGATCACTTAACTCCTCTATAAAAATCTTAATTAAGTCGAAATAAGAAACCCCACTCCTTTTTAAGCGCTTTCTTTTCAAGAAGTGAATAGTCCTTCTCAAAAAGCCAATTGACAATATAATTCTTAAATACTTAAACCTCATTTGAAAAAAGGATGTATAATTTTAGTCAATATTTCAGGCATCTGACAAGGTTTTCCTGTATTTCTATCCACAAAAACTAAAACGGTATAGCCTTTATGGATTAATTTATCCTCCTTAAAAACCTCATATTCATAGCGGATCCTAGTATCAGGTAATTTAGGAATAGATAATTTAATAGTCAATTCATCATCATATCGGGCTGGTCTTAAGTATTTGGAATAATTTTCCAAAACAGGCATTATCACACCCTCCTCTTCAATTTCTTTATAGGATAATCCTAAGCTACGGATAGATTCTGCCCTTGCGACTTCAAAATAAGTGGCATAGTTTCCATAATAAACATAGCCCATTTGGTCGGTTTCCGCATAGCGAACCCGAATTTTATGTTCAAATTGATACATTACTTGTAGATATTTGAGCGGTTCAATGCATTTTGGTAGACTCTTGCATTATTATTATGCTCTATTAAATTAGTAGCAAAAGCATGGTAACCCGAGAAATCAGGTTTTGCACAGAAATAAATGTAGTTATGATCATCAGGATTTAATACCGCATCTATTGATTCTATTTCTGGTAAATTGATAGGCCCAGGCGGCAAGCCTTTGTATCTATATAAATTATAAGGCGAGTCAACATCTTTATGAATATTCAATACTCGTTTGATAGTAAAATCCCCCACTGCATACACCAATGCCGGATCTGCCTGTAATCGCATATTCCGCTCCAATCTATTCAAATAAACTTCAGCAATTTTTGGCCTTTCATCTGGTTGAATGCTTTCAGCTTGCACTATGGAGGCCAAGGCGCTTACTTCCGTAGGGGATAATCCCAGTGCTTCTGCCTTTTGCTTTCTTTCATCATTCCAGAATTTCTTATATTCAGCATACATTTTATCAAATAACCTTTGCTCAGAAATGGTATAATATACCTCATAAGTATTGGGAATAAACATGCTCAAAATATTATCCTGATTAAACCCATAAGCATTTACTAAGGAATCGTTATTCAATAAGGCTAAAAATTTAGCTGAATCAGCCTGTAAATTATCCGTTATCTTGCCTGCCAATTCAGGTTTCAGGCGGACATTGTTAAAAGTAGTAGCGGTTGGGATCTGCTCTCCTGCTCTCAACATCCTTACCGCCTGGAGGTTGGTCATATCTTTTCGCATTAAATATCGACCAGGCTTCATATTCTCCTGATAATCTAAAAGCTTTGCAACAAAACTAAAAGACAGCATATCATTCACTATCCCTCTATCGTAAACAATGTCTTGCAGATCTTGAAAATCCATATCCTCTTTTATTAAAATCACCTCATCCCCTTTTTCCACCAAAATATTTTCAGAGAAAAAGACCTGATAAAAATAAAAAACGAAGGAGGTGATAAGGATTGAAAAAACTATCACAAAGCCTATTAGAAATTTATTTGTCTTCATATACTTTAAATTGACTTAAATTAAAATGTAAATTTAAGGATTTTGTTTGGGCTTGAACTATTCTAATTCATTTCAAATTGATTAATATTGTGTATGGCAGCTGAATTTATCAAATTATTCGAAGAAAATCCTGACCCGAGGAAAATCCAACAGATAGTAGATCTATTAAAAGATGGGGGAGTAATCATTTATCCAACTGATACTATTTATGGTTTGGGTTGTGATTTAACAAACCGAAAAGCCATTGATAAATTATGCAGGGTAAAGGGTATTAAACCAGGAAAAATCAACTTATCCTTTATCTGCGAAGACATGAGCCATATTTCGGATTATGTGAAAAATCTTTCTACTCCAACTTTTAAGTTGATGAAGAAAAATCTACCCGGTCCATTTACCTTTATATTACCAGCCAATAATAATGTACCGAAAATCGTCAATGCCAATAAAAAAACAGTGGGAATCAGGATTCCGAATAACAATATCCCAATCGCCATTGTAAAGGCACTGGGCAATCCACTAATTACTACTTCCATTAAAGAAGATGATGATATAGTGGAATATCCTACTGACCCAGAAGAAATTTACGAATCTTTCAAAAATTTGGTAGATGTGGTGATCGATGGTGGCTATGGAAACAACAATCCTTCTACTGTTATCGATTGCACTAAAGAGCCAGCAGAAATCGTTAGAGAAGGACTGGGAGAAATTATTATGTAAATTTCGAGGAATTAATTTTTAAATGCATAAATCCATATTAATAGAATTACAGTATTTACCTTCAATAGCATTTTTTTCAAGTCTAGAAGGAAAAGAAAAGCTGATTTTAGAATCAAATGAATTTTTCGAAAAGCAAACTTATAGAAATAGGGCTCATTTGTTATCTTCCCAACAGATTGAAATATTGACCGTTCCGCTTCAAGGAGCTAATAAAAAGATAAAAACGAAAGAAATAAAAATAGACAATAGCCAAAATTGGAGTAAGAAACATTGGCGAAGCATTCAGACTTGCTATGGTAAATCGCCTTTTTTTGAATTCTTTGCAGATGAATTCCAACCTATTTATGAAAAGGACTATCTTTATCTATGGGATTTAAATTTAGATTTACTGACAATCTGTCTTAAAATTACAGGGCAAAAAATAAAAATTACCGAAAGCGGCAGTTATGAAAAAAAGGTTTCAGAAAACGTTATGGATGCCAGATCGTTAATTCACCCTAAAAAACCAGACTTTTCAAACCAATTTTACAAACCTAAGCCCTACAACCAGAGTTTTGGCAACAATTTTGAACCGCACTTAAGTGTTATAGATTTGTTAATGAACGAAGGACCGAATTCAAAAACTGTCATTCAGCAGTCAATTTTATAAATAAATTAAACCTTAGGTTTTTTATTTAGTTTTTATAATAGTTACATTTAAATATGCCTTTGGGCATTAAGTTAGAATATCGAGCAGTAAGCATATGGAAGCAAAATTTTCAAACAGAGTTAAAGAGGTAATTTCTTTGAGCCGTGAAGAGGCGCTTAGATTAGGCCATGACTATATTGGTACAGAGCACTTACTACTAGGAATGGTAAGAGAAGGAGAAGGTGTAGCAATCAGTCTCTTGAAAAAGCTTGGCGTTTCGCTCGATGAACTTCGAGGGGAATTAGAACGAAGTACAAGAGGAACCGCTACGAATAACGTAAAGAATCTAGCCAATATACCGTTGACAAAGCAATCTGAAAAAGTATTGAAAATTACTTATTTGGAAGCTAAAATTTTTAAAAGCCAGTTAATCGGAACTGAGCATTTATTATTATCCATTTTGAGAGATGAAGATAATATCGCATCTCAAGTAATGGAGAAATTTGATGTGAATTACGATGTGATCAAAGAGCTATTAGAATATCAAACCCAAAATCCTATGGCATCTTCAGATACTGATGATAGCGATGAGGATTCTGGAAAAATATTTGGAGGAAGTGGCTCAAGAGAAACTAGTGGCGGAGGCTCAAGTGGATCTAAAACAAGCGAGAAATCGAAGACACCAGTCTTAGATAACTTCGGACGTGATTTAACAAAAATGGCGGAAGAAGATAAGTTAGATCCTATCGTAGGTCGTGAAAAAGAAATTGAGCGAGTAGCCCAAATCTTATCCAGAAGAAAGAAAAACAATCCAATCTTAATTGGTGAGCCAGGTGTTGGTAAAACTGCCATCGCTGAAGGTTTAGCGTTAAGAATTGTGCAAAGAAAAGTATCCAGAGTTCTTTTTGGTAAAAGAGTAGTGACTTTGGATTTGGCTTCTCTAGTAGCCGGAACAAAATACAGAGGGCAGTTCGAAGAAAGAATGAAAGCCGTGATGAATGAGTTGGAGAAATCTCCAAATGTTATCTTATTCATTGATGAGCTGCACACTATAGTGGGTGCAGGTGGCGCTTCAGGTTCTTTGGATGCCAGTAATATGTTCAAACCGGCATTAGCTAGGGGCGAAATTCAATGTATTGGTGCTACAACATTAGATGAATACCGTCAATATATTGAAAAAGATGGCGCATTAGCCAGACGTTTCCAAATGGTGATGGTAGATGCTACTACTCCTGAAGAAACCAAGGAGATTCTAATGAACATCAAAGATAAATATGAAGAACATCACAATGTTAATTTCACAGATGAAGCTATTGAATCCTGTGTGAGATTAAGTGATCGTTATATCTCCGATAGATTTTTACCTGATAAGGCTATTGATGTAATGGATGAAGCAGGTGCAAGAGTGCATTTGAATAATATTCATGTTCCTGATGAAATTGTGAAGTTAGAAGCTTCAATAGAAGACATCAAAAAAGAGAAAAATCAAGTTGTCAGAAGTCAGAAATACGAAGAAGCAGCTCGTTTAAGAGATACTGAGAAAAAACTTATAGATGAGCTTGAGGCAGAGAAGAGAAAATGGGAAGAAGATACAAAAGCTAAGCGATATACTGTTTCAGAAGACAATGTTGCTGAAGTAATTGCGATGATGACGGGTGTTCCAACCAAGCGTGTTGCACAGAACGAAAGTGTAAAGCTGAAAGGAATGGGTGATGACTTGAAAAAGCAAGTAATCGGTCAAGATGAAGCGATTAGTAAATTATCTAAAGCTATTCAAAGAACTAGAATTGGGCTGAAAGACCCGAAAAAGCCAATCGGTTCATTCGTTTTCTTAGGCCCGACTGGTGTTGGTAAAACTGAGCTAGCAAAAGTGCTCTCTACTTATTTATTCGATAAAGAAGATGCGCTTATAAGAATTGATATGAGTGAGTATATGGAGAAATTCTCCGTATCAAGATTAGTAGGAGCGCCTCCGGGCTATGTTGGATATGAAGAAGGTGGACAGCTAACTGAAAAAGTGAGAAGAAAACCTTATTCAGTAGTTTTATTGGATGAGATTGAAAAAGCGCATCCTGATGTATTCAACTTGCTTTTACAAGTACTGGATGATGGTATCCTGACTGATGGACTAGGTAGAAGAGTCGATTTTAGAAATACAATCATCATCATGACTTCTAATATTGGGGTTCGTGACTTGAAAGATTTTGGTGCAGGAATTGGGTTTGCCAATAGTGCAAAATCCGATAACTCCAATGAGGTAATGAAATCAACTATCCAAAATGCCTTGAAAAAAGCATTCAGTCCTGAGTTCTTAAATAGGTTGGACGATGTGATTGTTTTCAATCATTTGGAAAGAGAGCATTTACATAAAATCATTGATATTTCATTGAAGAAAGTCTTTGACAGAATGTTATCGCTTGGGTATGATATCGATTTAACGGATTCAGCAAAAGATTTCTTATCGAAGAAAGGATATGACCAGCAATATGGAGCAAGACCATTGAACAGAGCCATCCAAAAATATTTGGAAGATTTGGTTGCAGAAGAAATCTTAAATGAAAATATAAAAATTGGTGAATCCATCATAGCAGATCATGATGGTAAAAGTGAGACGCTTTTTATTAAGTCGAAGAAAAAGAAGAAGGAAGATAAAAAGAAAGACGAAAGTAAAGAAGACACTAACCAAGAAAATAAAAAAGAGGCTGATTAATCAGCCTTTTTTTTTCTCCCTAATTATTATCCTCCTGATTAGTTAATGGGATCTCAAATTAAATTACACAAAGTCTGCTGTTTGATTATGATTTTCAAATAGTTACAAATGATGCTCGTGTCATTGCCTAATAGGCTTTATTGAATTAAAATTCTATATTAGTGTACTTAATTGATTACTATGTATCTAAGCTTCCATCTCAATTCCCCAACTGATAAAGTATATGACTATCTGACCGAAATAGAGAAATTTGTAAGTGTCCACCCTATAATAAATAAAATGGAACCTACTTCTGAATTGAATACATATAAAGTATTTGAAACTGTAAAATTTGGATTTATACCCTATTCATTCTCTTATACAGCCACGGTAAGTGGGGATAAAGAAAAAAATCAAGTAACTATTGTGGCAACAGTACGCAAAATGACAAAAATTGAAATGATATTCAATATTACCCCCACAGAATTAGGATGTCAAATAGAAGAAGAGATTTCAATTAACTCCCCTTTCCCAATTAAGGGGTATATGAACAACCTATTTTCAAAACAACATCAAATTCTATTTAAAAACATTGATGATGCTTTATAAATTGTTAATATGGAAAGACTTTTACATCTCCGACTTAAAGAAGTTGTAGAAAATGCCCTAAAAAAGGAGGGCTTTTCAACTTAACCATAAGATAAAATACCGGCAAAGTGAGAGGAAGAACAATATATTCAATAATGCAAATCAATTTTTTGATATAATAATTGAAACTTCGTTTCAATAAGACAAGATTCCTGCCTTCGCAGGAATGACGTTCTAATCTGCTGGACTGCTATAGATAGTAGTCGGAGAGTTCTAATCATTCAAGTCTTTAATTTTATTTAGCACAAAAAAACATCCGTGCGTCATTCCTGCGAGGGCAGGAATCTATCCATTTTAATCTTTAATTAAAATATAGGTAAGCCTATCAACCATAAAACCTCCAAAACTTACATCTGTAAATCACTTTATACATCCTCATTTTCTTTACACTTATAGCGTATTTCTTGTACTTAAGCGATATTATATAGAATTTATTTGAAAAAATCGAATTTAGAGCGTAATTTACATCGAAATCAATAGGGAAATCATGCATACAACCATTTCGAAAAAAACCGCAATCATAGATAAATTCAATAGCTTAATAGAGTTGAGCGGAGGAAATACTAATGAATGGAAAATTGGAATAGCTTCTCTCGAGAGAGCTTCACTCTTAAACGTTAAGGATGAAATAACTTATCAAAAGTGTGATATTGATGAAGCCAAAGAAATTTTATTTCATTTCATAGCTCAGGGTGTTCAAACCTGCAATATGAGCAAATCAAATTTTAATGGAATTTATCTATATAGATAATATCCGCCCTCGCTAAAGCTACGGTAGGTTTTAGCTGTAAGGGGAGGATTCGAACCTCCAAGGAGCAGTTAGTCCCGAATAGTCACAATAAACTACGAATAGTAAATTATAGCGCCTACTCGGGATTTATCCCAAACCTCCACCCCCGAGACAGGAGGGCATGTTTGCCAATTCCATCACCTTACAATGTTTAATCTTTCAATTCTGTTATCAAAATTCTCATCCAAATCAGACCATTCATCTAAAGGATGTATCTACTTGCTAAATCTTAAAGCAGATAAATTATTCTCTTTGCCTAAACTCTGCGCCTTTGCGGCTCCGCGAGACTTTTTATGCGTCTTTAGACGCCTGCGGACAACATTTAAATAAAAAAAGAAATCCAGCTTTTGCTGTAAGGGGAGGATTCGAACCTCCAAGGAGCAGTTAGGCTACAGGTTTTCACTATAAACTACCATTAGATTACTAATAGGAAATTATCGCGAAACTTCTGCGCTTTTTCCCAAACCTCCACCCCCGAGACAGGAGGGCATGTTTGCCAATTCCATCACCTTACAATATATACCAACCATAGCTTTTGCGTAGGTTGGTTTCTTTTAATCATTGTTTCAATCTTAGCAAAGCTCTTCTTTGCCAATTTGTGTATATTCTAGCTGTAAGGGGAGGATTCGAACCTCCAAGGAGCAGTTAGGCTACAGTTTCCACGATAAACTGAAATACAAATTATCATGAAATGTCTGCGCTTTATCCCAAACCTCCACCCCCGAGACAGGAGGGCATGTTTGCCAATTCCATCACCTTACAATGTTCTCAACCGTAGCTTTAGCGAAGGTTGGTTTAATCTTTCCAGCACTTTTTGCCTTTCTGATATTTCAAAGGTAATAAAAACATCAATACGTTAAATATTATTTAATATTATTTGATAATAAATACAGATATCGTAATTTTAATCGTATTCAATTAAATTATTTATAATTTAAACTATTGAAAAGCATGGAAAATTATCAACTTGACAATACCGATTTAGCCATATTAAATATCCTCATGCAGGATGCGCGCAAACCTTTCACTGAAGTAGCCGAAGAAGTCTTTGTTTCCCCTGGCACTGTGCATGTTAGGATGCGGAAAATGGAAAAATTAGGTTTGATTAAAAATTCTCAATTGCAAGTGGATCTATCCAAATTGGGATTGGATGTGACTGCTTTCTTGGGAGTATATTTGCAAAAAAGCTCATTATACGATGATGTAGTGTCTGCTCTGAAAGCAATACCCGAAATAGTAGATTGCCATTACACTACTGGAGCCTACTCTATGTTTGTAAAAATTGTTTGCAGAGACACCAATCACTTAAAAAATATACTCCACGACTTTATTCAGCCCATAGAAGGAATTGAAAGAACGGAGACTTTTATATCTTTGGAGGAAAGTATTAATAGACAAGTTCAACTTAATAAAAAATAAATGCTCAACTACATCATCTGGAATCCTGATGGAACTTTAATAGATTTTGGCTTTTACCAATTAAGATGGTATTCCATTCTTTTCGGATTAGGATTTGTTTTAGGCTATCAATTTGTGAAATGGCGTTTCAAAAGAGATGAGGTAAATATTAAATTACTTGATAACCTAGCTGTATATTTAGTGGTTGGGACAATTATCGGTGCCCGACTTGGACATTGTATTTTCTATGATTGGGACTATTATCAAAACCATTTATTGGAAATTCTGCTTCCTTTCAGGTTTACGCCATCATTTGAATTTATTGGCTATCAAGGTTTGGCAAGTCATGGCGGAGGAGTTGGAGTAATCCTTGCTCTTTTAATTTTTGCGAAGGTTGAAAAAATCTCCAAACTCTGGATTTTGGATACTATTGCTTTAGTGATTCCTTTGGCTGCGGTTTGTATTCGCTTAGGTAATTTAATGAATTCCGAAATTTATGGAAATCCTACTGATGTAAGCTGGGCATTTATTTTTAAAAATATTGATAATATCCCACGCCATCCCGCTCAATTATATGAATCCCTCTCCTATTTAGTAATATTCGGCATCCTATTTTGGCTAGATAAAAAACAAAAATTTGGAAAAGGATTTATTTTAGGATTATTACTCGTTCTTATGTTTATCGCCCGTTTTTTCATTGAATTCGTAAAAGCAGATCAATCAGCATTCGAAGCCAATATGAGCCTTAATATGGGGCAATGGCTGAGTATTCCTTATGTTATAATAGGATTTATTTTTATTTGGTTTGGGGTGAAAGGGAAGATTAGTGCTATTTGACACACGCGGCACGCGTGCGCCAGCGGAGGTGGTTTGGGGTGAAGAGGAAGGATTATCAATAAAACCGTTAAAACGGTTTGGATCCTATTTACATTCCATTTGAGCCACGGTTAAAACCGTGGCTTATGGAGGATGGAGCTGATTGCAAGCATACTTCACAGAACTATAAAGAAGCTTGTAATCTAAAACCATCCCAAAACACCCAAAAGTTAGCGCACGCGTGTCGCGTGTGCTTAGGTAGCCTTTGCAATATGCTCCTACTACTTAAAACCTATCCAACACCAAAAATTATCTTCCCCAAAACCAAACAATCCTCTATGCTATTTTGTAAATTAGCAGGTTATAAAATTAGAGAATGAGTTTAACGAAAGAAGCAGATCATAAAGTCAAAAATGCAACCACAGCCAGTCAGGAAGAATACATTGAAGTAATTGGCGCAAGGGAGCATAATCTTAAAAATATAGACATTTCAATTCCACGTGATAAGCTTGTTGTTGTGACTGGAATTAGTGGAAGCGGGAAATCAAGTTTAGCTTTTGATACCATTTATGCAGAAGGACAAAGGCGATATATGGAAAGTTTTTCTGCCTACGCTCGTTCTTTCATCGGCAATATGGAACGACCGGATGTAGATAAAATCAATGGACTTTCTCCTGTTATTTCTATAGAACAAAAAACGACCTCTAAAAACCCACGCTCCACAGTGGGAACGCTTACCGAAATTTATGACTTTTTGCGGGTGCTTTATGCCCGTGCCGGAGAAGCGGTTTCTTACAAAACTGGTAAGAAAATGCAACGCCAAACGGAAGATCAAATCATTGCGCATTTAATCAGTGAATTCCCGGATGCCAAATTAAGCATCTTGGCGCCTGTGGTGAAAGGTAGAAAAGGACATTATCGTGAGCTTTTTCAGCAAATCCGGAAAATGGGCTTCACTAAAGCCAGAGTAGATGGTGTGATTCTGGAAATCGATGCTCGCATGCAAGTGGATCGATACAAAACCCACGATATCGAAATTGTAGTGGACAGAATTGTGGTCAGTGCAAAGGATAAATATCGCATTACCCAATCGGTTAAAACAGCATTAAAACACGGAAATGGCATCATGATGGTGCGAGACACGGATGGAAACATTCAGCATTTCTCTCAAAACCTGATGGATCCAGAAACGGGCTTGGCTTATGATGAACCCGCTCCCAACAGTTTCTCATTTAATTCTCCATATGGTGCTTGCCCTACTTGCAAAGGCTTGGGAGAATTAGAAAACATCACTAAAGAAACTGTAATTCCTAATCCGAAATTGAGTATTAGCCGAGGAGGAATTGCACCCTTAGGTGAATACCGCGACATCTGGATTTTCAAAAAAATAGATGCCTTACTGAAAAATACAGATGTTAATCTGACCACTCCAATTGAAAAATTTCCTGAGGAAGTGTTGGATATTTTGCTTTACGGAAGCAAAATGAAAGTGGAAGTAAGTTCTAAAAAATACCCAGGCACTAATTGGAGCACCAGTTTTGAAGGCATTATTAAATTTTTGCAAAAACAGCAGGAAAGCGGTACCGACAAAATGCGCGATTGGTTGGAGGAATATACAGTAGTTCAAAAATGCCCGGATTGTAATGGACAGCGGTTAAAAAAAGAATCGCTTCATTTCCTGATTGACGGAAAAAACATCTCAGAACTGGCACTGAAAAGCATTTCAGATTTAGGGGCCTGGTTTGAAAATATAGAAGAGCGTTTAAGTGAAAAACAAAACCTTATTGGTGCTGAAGTTTTAAAAGAAATCAGAAAGCGAGTGGGCTTTATGCTAGATGTCGGATTGGATTATTTATCACTCGACCGACCATTAAAAACACTTTCAGGTGGAGAAGCACAAAGAATTAGATTAGCTACTCAAATTGGAACACAGTTGGTAGGTGTTTTATATATTTTAGATGAGCCAAGCATTGGCTTACATCAAAGAGACAATACTAAATTAATCTCTGCCCTTCAGGATTTAAGAGATTTAGGCAATACCGTCATGGTAGTCGAGCACGATAAAGACATGATGCTAGCTTCTGATTTTATTTTGGATATTGGACCAGGAGCAGGAAGGCATGGTGGGAAGATTGTAGCAGCAGGAACTCCAGAAGAATTTCTAAAACAAGGAAGCAAGACTGCTAAATATTTAACAGGCGAATTAAAAATTGAAATCCCTAAGGAAAGAAGAAAAGGAAATGGCAAGAAACTCCAACTCAAAGGAGCTTCAGGCAATAATTTGCAAAATGTAAATGTTGATTTTCCTTTAGGTACTATGATGTGCGTAACGGGTGTTTCAGGAAGTGGGAAATCCACCCTAATTCATGATACGCTTTATCCTATTTTAAATCAGAAATTCTATCGTTCCAAAAAAGATCCGATGGAACATCAATCCATTAAAGGCTTGGAGCATCTGGATAAAGTAATTGAAGTGGATCAATCTCCTATTGGCAGAACGCCAAGATCAAATCCGGCAACTTATACGGGTGTTTTTACGGATATTCGTGCTTTATTCAGCAATTTACCTGAAGCCAAAATAAGAGGTTATAAGCCAGGTAGGTTCTCATTCAATGTGAAAGGCGGAAGATGCGAAACTTGCGAAGGAGCAGGTATGAAATTGATCGAAATGGATTTCTTGCCTGATGTTCACGTTCCATGCGAGACTTGTAAAGGCAAAAGATACAATAGAGAAACCTTGGAAGTTCGCTTTAAGGGAAAATCCATATCTGATGTATTGGATATGACCGTTGAACAAGCGGTAGAATTTTTCACAAACCAACCGAAAATCTTAAGGAAAATTCAGACACTTTCTGAAGTAGGACTGGGCTATATCACTTTAGGACAACATGCCACTACCTTGTCTGGTGGTGAAGCCCAAAGAGTGAAATTGGCAACGGAATTATCGAAAAAAGACACTGGAAATACATTTTATATATTAGATGAGCCTACTACAGGTTTACATTTTCAAGATATAGAACACCTTTTAGAAGTATTGCAAAAATTAGTGGATAAAGGAAATACTGTTTTGGTGATTGAACACAATATGGATGTTATCAAAGTAGCGGATTATATCATCGACTTGGGACCTGAAGGTGGAACTGGTGGTGGTTCGATTGTATTTACGGGAACACCGGAGAAATTGATCAAAATTGACAATAGTTACACAGGCAAATTCCTGAAAGCTGAATTAATGGATTAAAATTGAAATTCAATCGCATTAAAATCTTGCGGTCTTTCTTTAAAAAAGGTATTGTCTGTGGTTTGACGGTTAGAACCGTCTAACCGTTAAACCTTATTGCTTGCATTTCAATTTATCGGTCAGACGGTGGAAAACCGTCAGACCGAAGTGACAGCCTCATTTAACGGAAACCTATAATTAAATCAGTTTGCTCAGAATAATTTTTTTATATTGGCGATATGAAATAGTCACAAACTTAGGCTTGCAAACCGAAATAAATAAAGCAAAACTCTAAAGCTTGTTATGAAGCACATTGGGACTTTGACTATTCCATGTGACCATTGAAAATGATTTTATACACATGAATATGGATGAAGTAGCGCTTAACTTCAATAGTGAAGGTTTATTGCTGTTAAATTTTTTGCTGGGCTTTATCATGTTTGGCGTGGCGCTGGACTTGAAGGTAGAGGATTTCAAAAGAGTTTTGCTCAACCCAAAAGCCTCTATTATTGGGCTAATTTCCCAATGGGTGATTTTGCCAATTATCACTTTAATCTTGATTTTTATATTTGAGCCACGGCCAAGTATGGCGTTGGGAATGATATTAGTCGCCTGCTGCCCAGGAGGAAACATCAGTAATTTCATCAGCAAATTAGCAGGTGGAAATGCTGCATTATCGGTAAGTTTAACTGCCCTAACCACTTCCGCTGCCATTTTCATGACTCCTTTAAGCTTTGCATTTTGGTCTTCATTTATTGATAGTGCAGAGGGATTGAAAAGTAGTATCTCCCTCAACATCTGGGATATGTTTTCTACTATTATTTATTTAATCGTAATCCCAGTAATACTTGGAGTCTCTTTTGCACAATACAAATCCGAAATTGCTGAAAAAATTAAAAAGCCAGTTAATATAATATCAATTGTGATATTTGCAGCTTTTGTGGTCATCGCGTTTATGAAAAATGCTAACTACTTCCTAGAGTATATTCATGTTATTTTTGTCATTGTTTTATTTCATAACGGGTTAGCGTTCCTGGGTGGCTATTGGATGGCAAAATTAAGTGGTTTGGAAGAAAGTGAGCGCAAAGCTATTTCCATAGAAACAGGCATTCAAAATTCTGGCTTAGGTTTAGTTCTAATTTTTAATTTCTTCGATGGAATTGGCGGAATGGCCATCATTGCCGGCTGGTGGGGTATTTGGCATATTGTAGCCGGTTTGATTTTAGCATTTATCTGGTCGGGAAAGAAAATAATTGCTTAGTCTTCACAGTTCATCATAATCCACATACTCATCACCTTTGAAAATTCCACCTGTTCTTTTTCCTTTTTGATTTGAGACAAGGTCAATATTAAACTCATCGTTAGTGGTTTTTCTTTATTATAATGCTACCCTACCGCCTGACTAGTGATGGTTACTTTTGCCTTTTACATAATTTAACAGTTTGCATTAATTGCTAGTTTTGATTTTCATAGCTAAGATTCGCCAGAGGCGATATTAGTTTCCACCAGCCAGAGGCAGGCGGAAGTTCAATGTTTTTTAATTTTCGCAATAGCGGTTAGACGGTGTAAAACCGTCAAACCGATCCCATGCTTCAAAACTAGTTCCGTGAATCTTTCCTATTTGGGGTTTAGGGGGATTTTACAACTCTTCATAATCCACATACTCACCACCTTTGAAATTACCACCGGTTCGTTTTCCCTTTTGACTTGGGATATGATCTATGTGAATACCGTCTTTCGTTCTTCTACCTTTGTTATTCTGCTGAAATTGTCTTTCTTGGGCAGCTTTGTAAGTTCTTCCTAAAAACAATCTAAAAAGAAAACCTCCTATTTTGAATATAAGATAGCCTATCAAAAAAAGGACTAATAAAAATTTAAACATAATATCTATTCATTATGGCTTATGCCAAAATTAAATGTCGACTTAAGAAAACAACAAATTCCTGCGGCTAAAGTTTCAAAACTCACCACAGGAATTTATCATTTTACTATTACTATCTACTTAAATAAAGGTTTCGTTCTGAAACGATTTTAAGGAAATAATCATCCATTAAATCGTCAATGAAATAAATGGATTCTCCAGTTGATTTCATCTCAGGGCCTAATTCCTTATTTACATTCGGAAATTTATTAAATGAGAAAACAGGCTCTTTAATGGCATAACCTTTTCTTGTTGGATTAAAATTGAAATCCTTCACTTTCTTTTCTCCCAACATCACTTTGGTTGCATAATTTACATAAGGCTCTTGGTAAGCTTTGCAAATAAATGGCACTGTTCTGGATGCTCTAGGATTTGCCTCAATAATATAAACGATATCATTTTTAATGGCAAATTGAATATTGATTAATCCCTTAGTCTGAAGAGCTAAAGCAATCTTTTTTGTATAAGTTTCGATTTGTTTCAACACGAAATCCCCCAAATTATAAGGGGGCAAGACTGCATAAGAATCTCCTGAGTGAATTCCAGCAGGTTCAACATGTTGCATCACACCAATGATGTAAACATCCTCACCATCGCATATCGCATCCGCTTCTGCTTCAATAGCGCCATCTAAGAAATGATCCAATAATACTTTATTGCCAGGAATATCACGCAATACATCTACTACATGCTCTTCCAATTCTCTTTCGTTTATAACAATTTTCATCCCTTGCCCGCCTAATACGTAAGAAGGTCTCACCAACATTGGGAATCCAATATCTTTCGACATTTCTAAAGCATTATCTGCATCCTCCACTACCGTGAATTTTGGATAAGGAATATCATTATCAGCCAACAATTTAGAGAATGAACCTCTGTCCTCAGCTAAATCTAAAGCTTCAAAGGATGTTCCAATGATATTTATTCCGTAGCGATTTAATTTTTCAGCCAATTTCAAGGCCGTTTGACCACCCAACTGAACAATTACTCCTACTGGTTTTTCATGCAAAATGATATCGTAAATATGTTCCCAGAAAACAGGCTCAAAATATAATTTATCGGCTGTATCAAAATCAGTAGAAACCGTTTCCGGATTACAATTGATCATGATGGTTTCATAACCACATTCCTTTGCAGCCAACACACCATGCACACATGAATAATCAAATTCAATTCCTTGTCCGATTCGGTTAGGTCCAGAACCAAGTATAATAACTTTCTTCATATCACTGGAAACTGACTCATTTTCTTCCTGGAAAGTAGAGTAGTAATAAGGCGTTTGCGCTTCAAATTCTGCTGCGCAAGTATCAACCAGTTTATAAACACGCTTGATCCCCATTTCATGACGCTTTTTATAAACCTCACTTTCTAGGCATCTTACCAAATGGGCAACTTGTCTATCCGCATAACCTTTCTGCTTTACTTCCATCATCAATTCCTTTGGAATAGTATCGATGGAATATTTCTCCACTTCTTTCTCCAAAACCAAAAGTTCTTCAATTTGCTCTAAGAACCATTTATCTATTTTAGTCAGCTTTTGAATGGTTTTGAAAGGAATACCTAATTTAAAGGCATCGTAAATATGGAATAATCTATTCCAGCTTGGGTTTTCAAGGCTATATAATAATTCGTCTTGTTTCCTCAACTCTTTTCCATCAGCTCCCAATCCATTTCTTTTAATTTCTAGAGATTGACAAGCTTTTTGCAAGGCTTCTTGGAAGTTTCTTCCAATCCCCATTGCTTCTCCTACTGATTTCATAGAGAACCCTAACCTTCTATCTGAACCTGGAAATTTATCGAAATTCCAACGAGGGATTTTTACGATTACGTAATCTAAAGAAGGCTCAAAATAGGCAGAAGTAGTTTTAGTAATTTGATTTTTAAGCTCATGCAAGTTATAGCCAATTGCCAATTTCGCAGCAATTTTTGCGATTGGATAACCCGTTGCCTTTGAGGCCAATGCAGAAGAACGAGATACTCTTGGGTTAATCTCAATACCAATGATATCATCATTTTCAGGATTTACAGCAAATTGCACGTTACATCCACCTGCAAAATTACCAATCCCTTTTATCATTCGAATAGCCAAATTCCTCATCTCCTGATAAACCGTATCAGGTAAAGTTTGAGCCGGTGCAACTGTGATAGAATCTCCTGTATGAACACCCATAGGATCAAAGTTCTCTACAGAACAGATCACAATCACATTACCAATATTATCTCTAAGGATTTCCAGTTCATATTCTTTCCATCCTAAAATACTTTGCTCGATCAGTACTTCATGAATTGGAGATGAATGTAAACCATCTTTCAATGCGTTATCAAATTCAGATGGTTCTTTCACAATTGATCCGCCCAAACCTCCTAAAGTAAAGGAAGATCGAATCACTAGTGGAAAACCTATTTTTTGTGCAATTTCTTTTCCTTGCAAGAAAGATGTAGCCGTTTCACCATCACATACTCCAACTCCCAATTCCTTCATTTTCAATCGGAATAGCTCTCTATTTTCTGTGGTGTCAATAGCAGCAACATCCACTCCGAGCATTCTCACATTATATTTTTTCCATACCCCAGCTTTATCACACTCGATGGCAAGATTCAAAGCAGTTTGACCTCCCATAGTAGGCAAAACGGCATCGATGTCGTGTTTCTCTAAAATTTCAATGATTGATTTTTTAGTAAGCGGTTTTAAATAAATATTATCGGCTGTTACCTCGTCAGTCATAATGGTTGCAGGATTGGAATTGATCAACGTTACTTCAATTCCCTCTTCTCTTAAAGAGCGAGAGGCTTGAGAACCTGAATAATCAAATTCGCAAGCTTGTCCGATAATGATTGGACCTGATCCGATAATGAGTACTGACTTAATACTGTTGTCTTTAGGCATGAGCTTTTATTTTTTTCGGGGCTAAATAAATTGGGCAAAATTAAGATGATAAATCCGAAATCGAAAGGAGTTGATCAATCAATCTGTTTATAAATTTTGCTTTCCACCATAGAACGGTAGAAAAGGGCATTTCTTTTTAAAATAAAATGATGCCTATTGAAAAGCAAATCGAAATCAGCCAATTCTTTCACTTTCAAATTAATTGATATATTAAAAAAGAGATACATAATATTTATCAATAATTTATGAGCTCTATTTTTAGGATAAAAATCTGTTTGAATCCATTTCCCTTCTATATTTAGTGCTTTTTTAAGTTTAGGAAGAATTACGTTTAGCTGATTATAATTAAAGCAATCCAACACAAAAGGAGTGATAACAAAATCAAATTTTTCATCAGTTTTCCATTTTAAAATATCAGCTTGAACAAACACTACATTTGCAGTGGAGCTTATCTTTTTTGATTTACTAATCATAGCTTCAGATAATTCAAGATAAAATATTTGCTGAGCTGATTTAAAATTCCGTAAGATTTTCCCAGTTCCTCCTCCTACTATTAGGATTTTACTATTGGATGGAATTTGATTTAAAAAATAATCGGTTGCTTTTTCAAGTTGTTCGCCAAAAATTATTTTTTTAAGAAAATCATATGAACTAGCTATTCCATTAAAGTTAGCCATCAATCAAAATGATTTCAATAATTGGAAGTATGAATACAATATCACCTATCACACGATACCATTCCTCTTGTCTCAAAATCACTTCCTTACTCAAAACCATTGCTAAAACGGAAGCCATCAAAATAAACATTGCTTGATAATCGAGTAATTCCTTCGCTTTAAAAAATAAAAAGGAGGATGACCAAATAACTACAAAAGCAAAAAGAAGAAATAAAATTACTCTTCTTGAAAAATCAGCACCCTTCACGGTAGCAAAAGAATTGAAGCCTAATTTCTTATCTATCTTGTATTCAATCATATTGAACAAAATGAGGTTAATACTTGCAAGCAAGAATAACTGTACCCAAAAGTAAAGTAAAATTGGAGGCAGATTCTCGATATAAGCAAAAGTAGGTAAACATATTCCAGTGGCATAAACTAGAGCAATAAACCATTCCTTGCCCCAGTAGACTTTTTTCCTGATGAAATGTACAAAAATAAGATAGCAGAATACAGCAAACCCAAGTCCTAGCCCATATCCTATGAGATCCGGTTTAAGATTTTGTAACAAAAAAATCAATACCATACTGACTATGGTAATCAAACCAAAAATATAGGGAGCATTTTTATAATGTATGATGTGACGAAATAGCGCATCTTGAGATTTCATTTTCCTAGCATCCAGTAAATGATCAATTGTATAGATAATCCAAACAGTTAATCCTAAAGCTAGAATAGCAGTTGTTGGAATATCTGCTTCAAAATAATTACCAATCCAACGGGCACTAATGACCGCACCAGCCACTACATCCAAACTAAATGCTCGTATATATTGATAAATTTTAGTAAACATTGTGTACAAAAATAGAATAAATCTAAGAATTACTTCATTTTATCGAACTAAATCTAATTTTTAACGAATAAAAAAGGCGATTATGTTTCCATAATCGCCTTAAATACTTTTTTAATTATTGCTTAGATTTTTTCTTTAATTCTAGCAGATTTACCCATTCTACCTCTTAAATAGTATAGTTTAGCTCTTCTAACTGAACCTCTTCTCACAACTTCAATTTTATCGATAGCTGGAGAGATTAAAGGAAAGATTCTTTCAACACCAATTCCGCTTGAAACTTTTCTTACAGTAAAAGTAGCAGAGTTACCAGAACCCCTTTTTTGGATTACAGCACCTTGGTATTGCTGAATACGTTCTTTGTTTCCTTCTTTAATTCTTACGTGAACATTCACAGTATCACCTGCCTTAAAATCAGGAAATTTACTTACTGCTTCGTAATATTCTTTTTCAATTTCTTTGATCAAATCGCTCATGGCTCTTTCTTTTTTCCTATAATGGTTTCGGTACTCTGCCCGAAAAATGGAGTGCAAATATAAGGATAATTTTATTCTTTGCATCCCCTAACTATATTTTTTTATTCTTTTTTCAATAAATCTGGTCTTCGCTCCTCTGTTCTCTTCACTGCCTGCTCAAATCGCCACTTCTCAATATTGGCTGCATGCCCTGACAACAACACATCAGGCACTTTTAATCCATTAAATTCTGCAGGTCGGGTATAAACTGGTGGTGCTAATAAGCCATCCTGAAAAGAATCAGTTAAGGCAGAAGTTTCATCTGATAAAACACCTGGCAATAATCGAACAATAGCATCTGTTACCACTGCTGCTGCCAGCTCTCCCCCGGAAATTACATAATCACCTATGCTTATTTCTTTGGTAATGTAGTGCTGCCTAACTCTTTCATCTACACCTTTATAATGCCCGCATAGAATTAACAAATTTCCAGATAGTGCTAATTGATTTGCTAATGTTTGAGTAAATTGTTCTCCATCCGGGCTCATATAAATCACTTCATCATAAGTCCTCTGAGATTTCAAATCATCAATTGCAGCTGCGATGGGCTCTATTTGTAAAACCATTCCTGCTCCACCACCATAAGCATAATCATCAATACTTCTCTGCTTATGGGTAGAATAAGTCCTTAAATCATGAACATGAATTTCAACTAATTCTTTTTCCTGTGCACGCTTTAAAATACTATCAGAAAATGGCCCCTCCAAAAGCTTGGGCAAACAAGTGATAATATCAATCCTCATCTTGTTCATCCTCTTCTTCCATATACAATTCTAACAAGCCTTCTGGCAAACTCACTGTTAGCAGTAATTTTTCTCTATCTACATTCAAAATCACATCATCGTTAATTGGAATAAGCACTTCCTTGCCTTTAAATTCCATTCCAATTAAATCTTGATGACCTGCTTCAAACACTTCTTTCACTACGCCCAACATCCCTTTATCAACATCTTCAACTTGGAAGCCATTTATTTCATGAAAATAAAATTGACTACCTGTTAATTCAGGAAGTTCAGATAAGGGAAGATGTAAAGTACAGCCTCTTAAGGCTACAGCAGCATCTTTATCTTCAACATCCTCAAATTTTACTAAAGCCTCTTTATTATTAACCTGAATTTGTTCAATAAAAAAAGGAACCAGTTTCCCGTTTTGCAACAGGAATACTGATTCCATTTCTTGATAATCCTCTGGAAAGTCTGTATCCAGTGAAATATATAATCCTCCTTTTAACCCATGAGGCTTTAATACCATACCTAATTGAAAGCATTGGTCAAGCTTCATGGCTTTAGGAAATTAATCTTCTTTCTTTTCTTCTTCAGCTTTCTCTTCAGATGCCTCTGCTGTAGGAGCTTCTTCAGTAGATGCTTCCGCTGTAGGCGCCTCAGTAGCTTCTTCTTCCGCAGGTGCTTCAGCAGCTTTTGCTGCAGCCTCAGCTTCATCTTGACGCTTCTTGATAGCTTCCGCTCTAGCTTCGTTCACTTTAGCTTCAGCTTCTAATCTTTCTTTCTTATCAGCTGCTTTTTTATCTGCCAAAGATTTCTCTTTACCTTCAATTGCCGCTTCTTTATTTTTCATCCAAGCTTCTAATTTCTTATCAGCATCCTCCTGAGTCATTGCTCCCTTAATCACCCCAATTTGCAAATGCTTTTTGTAAAGCAAGCCTCGGTATGATAACATAGCACGAACCGTATCGGTTGGTTGAGCACCATTCATTAACCACTGAAAAGCTTTTTCGTTGTCCATCTCGATAGCGGCAACAGGCGTATTCGGGTTATAAGTACCAATTTTTTCAATAAAGCGACCATCGCGTGGTGCACGGGCGTCTGCTACGACTACATCGTATATCGCCAGTTTTTTTCGACCTCTACGGGCCAATCTGATTTTTACTGCCATTTCTTATTTTGTTTTTAGCAATTACAAAGGATCACGTCCTTCTTTTAATTAGTCTGCAAAGGTAATGAAAAAAGATTGTAAATATAAATAGGCTTTATTTTTTTAATTTAAGCGTATGATTTTATTATTGTTTTAGTTCTAAAAAAGGAATTTCAATATAAAAACTAGTGCCTTTATATTTTTCAGAATCCATCTTAATTGTGCCTTTCAATTTCTCTACTGTTTCTAATATTATATACAAACCTAAACCAGAACCTGTACTTCTTTCAGTTGCCCTATAAAACATTTTAAATACTTCTTCTTGTTCCTCTTTAGAAATACCAATTCCATTATCTTCAATTAAAATACGAGCAATCTGAGAATCACTTTTTACTTCAATCTTCAAGAAAGGCTCATCCTTTGAGTCATCATAATATTTTAGGGCATTCGAAATTAGGTTTCTAAATATTACTGCCATTCTTCTTTTATCACTCTTAAATAAGCCGTTTTGATCAATATTCACTATTTTGTTTACTTTTTCTTCACTATCTAGGAATGACAATTCATCGATAATACTGTAAACGATAGATTCAAAATCTACCTCATCGCAAACTACTTCCTTGCGCTCATTACTGGAGAAATCAATTATTTCAGCAATAAAATCATCTAACCTTTTAACACTTTTCTCCATTTTATCTAAATAATCTAAAGTATTCTCTGGATCTCTGCGCGATAAATTTATTAACCCTAATAAAGATGCTAAAGGGGATCGTAAATCATGGGATGCACTGTAGACGAAGCCATCTAATTCACTATTCACCTTAATTAATTTCTTATTCATTTTCTGTATTCCACTTACTCGCCAAGTATATACTGCGTAGACTAAAATGAAAATTATGAAGGCGATCACTATATAAAACCATATCGTCTGGTGAAATGCTGGTTTCACTTCAAAATGAAACTTTGCGGGCTGATCCGTCCATAAACCATGGTTATTAGTTGCGAAAAGTAAAAAGGTGTATTCTCCAGGCGGCAGATTAGTATATTCAGCAGACCTCAGACCAGCAACTTCTGTAAACTTAGGATCAAATCCTTCAAGTTTATATTTAAATCTTGTCAAATCAGGAGCCAAAAAACTTAAAGAAGTATAATTGAATTTATATCTATTGACTTCTGAGCCAAGCTTGATGTTGGTTTGATTTTCATATGTACTGTCTTGAGTTTCTAAATTCTCAATGTATATCTTCGGTAAATCGGTATTAGTATTCGTTTTTTCTGGCGAGACAACACTAACTCCCCCTAAAGTAGGGATTAGTAATCTACCATCTGTTGATTTTAATGATCTAACTGCTCCAGTACATTCATCATCATACATGCCATCCGACTCTGTTATTAATCGCGATTGTACTTTGTAGGTGGGCTGCCCTAAAAACTTTAGAAGCTCCTCTTTTTTAATATAAATTACACCTCTATTTGTAGTGATCCATGCATCTCCTTTATCATCCTCAAGCCAGTCAAACATACTTAACCCACTATAACTTCTAGCAAAATTCAACCTTTGGGTATTTTCTCCATTGACAAAAAAGACTCCAGCTGTTGTAACCGCCCATAAATTATTCGGACTATCGATATGGGTATTAAAAACAATAATCCCTTGATCATTATTAGTGAGTGCAATATTATTTATCTCTTCATCTGAACTAACTACAGCCACTCCTCCACTATGAGTACCTAAATAAAGATTTCCTGCTAAATCTTCCTCAATGCTCAGTATAAAATCTACCTTTAGACCATTATCCCGATCATAGACTTTTACAATCTTCTCATCTTGAATTTTTATTAGGCCACCAGATCTACTCGCCACCCAAATATTTCCATTTCTATCCTCTAATATTCTTCTTAAATCAAGAGAAGGTAAACCATCAGCCAATCCGTACAATTTCTCAGATGCCACACTTTTTCTAATCAATCCTTTATAACTTGCAATCCAAACGACACCATCATCTTGCTCATAAACATCTCTTATTCCAGTAGGCTTTATCTTATTTTTTATTTCGAAAGGCGTAATTTTATTTGAATGTAAAGTGAATATATTTCCATCATCACATCCTATGAAAAATCCTTTCCCATTCTTTCTTTCTGTAACTATATTAATGTTATCATTCTCCAACCCATCAAAACGATTAAAATTAATGAAGCCTGTTTCCTTAAGTTGCACTAAACCATTTCTACCAGTTGCTAACCAATAACTCCCTTCAGAATCTAGCATAATATCATTTATCCGCGTTACATCAATGAACCCAGATGAAGACATAAATTCTGTTTCTCCAGATTTCAAATTAATTCTTCCTAATCCGTTATCTGAACCTAACCACAAAAACTGTTTCGAATGTAAGATTGCATTTACGGATTCTTCATTCATAAAAGGTACAGACTTCAACTTGCTTTTATAGATGTAATCCAAGCCAGCCTGAGATCCTATCATAATGCTATCTCCCACTTGGGTTATCACGTTTACGATATTACTACTTAAACCACTTTCTAGATTTAAGTGAGATTTTACCTCATTATCTTCTATCACAAAAAGACCATTACCTTCAGTTCCTATATAGATTTCATTGCTCGTTGATTCGAATATCGCCAGTACATTGCTTGCTTTTAAAATTTCATGTTCAAAATTAAAAACACTATCTCCTGACATTACAAATAGTCCTTCATTTACGGATCCAATCCACATTTTTCCACTTTGATCTATAATTACATCTTCAATTGATGCAGGTATTTCACCATAAGTTGGGTTCAACTGATGAAATCCATTTTCTTCATTATACTTAATTAACCCACTACTCTGAGATGAAAAATAAAGCGTATGTTCGAATGGACTATGATAGATATTTCTGAAACCACTACTCCTGAGAAAGGGTAATTCGTTTTGATCAAAAGTAACCGTTTTGTAGCCGTCAAATTTTTGAATGCCATTATAAGTCGTTAACCAAATATAACCTGAATGAGATTGCATCACTTTGGTGACATTATTAGCCACCAAACCAGCAGATTTGACAGACCATTCTGTCGCCATGAGTCGCTTTAGAGGGACATTTTCTTTATCCAATGATTGAGCAAATATTAGCCCAAAAGAATTAAAGAAGAAGAATGTCAAAAGACAACATTTATTAAAGACAGGCCCGATCATATTCTCCTTATTAAAGCAATTACTATTTTAGATTAAAAAAGCGACTCTTTAAATATTACAAAATATATCTGATTAAACAAATATTTTGAAATTTCATCATTCTATCTACAAATCACCATTCACCTAAACAATTGGACTTCCATAGCGTTAAAACAGGCTAAGTACTTGATAATCTTTATAAATTGCATAATCGTATAAGCAATTTTATTACTATTTTAGAAGTGTTTATATTTGCTTATCGATAAATAAAACAATTCCATAATGGATAAATACACATATATAGCCAATGCCCATGGCAACTACCTAGAGGAGCTTTACCAATCTTATAAAAATGATCCTCAATCCGTTGATGACTCTTGGCAGAAATTCTTTGAAGGATTTGAATTTTCTCAGAAGGATTTTGGCGGAAATGGAGAAGCGACAGAAACTAGGGTATCTTCAAAAGAAACTCAAGTCAGAAACTTGATTCAGGCTTACAGAATGCGTGGTCATTTGAAATCAAAGACCAATCCTGTAAGAGAAAGAAGATCTCATGACGCGAGAATTAGCCTTGAGGAGTTCGGACTAAAACAGGAGGATTTAAAGGAAGAGTTTTCCATTGGGCAAGAAATTGGACTTGGAAAAACCAGCTTAAAAAATATTATTGAAGCCTTAGATAAAATCTATGTTGGCTCGATTGGATTTGAATATATGCACATCCGCGATCCGAAAATAGTGGATTGGTTTATTGATAAAGCCGAAAGTGTTAAAGGAGATTATCAGCCAAAATTAGAAGAGAAGAAAAGAGTCCTTTCAAAATTGAATGAAGCTGTAGTTTTTGAAAATTTCTTGCATACAAAATTCTTAGGCCAAAAAAGATTTTCACTTGAGGGTGGTGAAAACACTATTCCATTCCTAGATAAAGTAATTAATCGCTCTTCCGAATTAGGTACAATGGAAGTTGTAATCGGGATGGCACACCGTGGAAGGCTAAATGTTTTAGCCAATATCATGAATAAAACTTATGAGCAGATTTTCTCTGAGTTTGAAGGCAGCACTGACCCTGATTTAACAATGGGTGATGGCGATGTGAAGTATCATATGGGTTATTCCAGTTATTTGGAAACCTCCAATGGTAAAAAATCATATGTAAAATTAACGCCTAATCCTTCCCACCTGGAAGCTGTAAATTCAGTGGTTTTAGGTTACACTAGAGCTCAAATTGATGATGAATATGGAGAAGATGTAAATGCCGCACTACCTATCTTAATTCATGGAGATGCCGCAGTAGCTGGCCAAGGGATTGTTTATGAAACCACTCAAATGTCATTGTTAGAGGGGTATTCAACCGGAGGAACTATTCATTTTGTAATCAACAATCAAGTTGGTTTCACTACTGATTATGATGATGCACGTTCTTCAATCTACTGTACTGATATTGCCAAAATGATTGATGCACCAGTTTTGCACGTAAATGGTGATGATGCTGAGGCGGTTAATTTCGCTGCAAACTTAGCAGTAGAATACAGGCATAAATTCCATAAAGATATTTTTATAGATTTATTGTGCTATAGAAGGCACGGACATAATGAGAGTGATGAACCGAAGTTTACTCAGCCTAAACTTTATAACAAAATTGCCAAGCACCCTAACCCTAGAGAGGTTTATGTTAAGAAATTGACAGAAAGAGGTGATTTAGATAATGATTCCGTTAAAAAACTGGAGAAAGACTTCAAAAAACAGCTTCAAGACAGGTTAAATGAGGTGAAGCAAAAACCTTTACCTTATAAGCCGCAAAAAATAGAAGAAGAGTGGGAACAATTAAGAAGAGCCAAATCAGAAGACTTTTTAGAGTCGCCTGACACTTCGATTTCTCAAGAACTAGTAGAAAAAATAGGAAAAGCTTTAACTACTTTACCAAAAGGATTTAAGCCACTAAAGCAAATAGATAAACTTTTAAAGGATCGTAAGAAGAATTTCTTTGACGAGAAAATGTTGAATTGGGCTGATGCAGAATTGCTTTCTTACGGCTCCTTACTTGCCGATGGCAATATTGTTAGGATGTCGGGTCAGGATGTAAAAAGAGGTACTTTCTCACACAGACACTCCTACTTATTTGACGCGGAGACTAACGAGCCATATTGCAACCTTGATCATATTGAGGAAAAGCAAGAACAGAAATTTAAAATCTTTAATTCATTATTGTCAGAATTTGGAGTTTTAGGTTTTGAATACGGATATGCAATGGCCACGCCAAATGCATTGGTAGTTTGGGAAGCACAGTTTGGTGATTTTGCCAACGGAGCTCAGGTTATGATTGATCAATTTATCACTTCTGCCGAAAGTAAGTGGCAAAGAATGAATGGTTTGGTGATGCTATTGCCTCATGGATATGAAGGTCAAGGCCCTGAACACTCTAACGCCAGACCAGAAAGATTCCTTCAATTAGCAGCAGAAGAAAATTTAATTGTTACCAATATTACTACACCAGCCAACCTATTTCATATGTTTAGAAGACAAGTGAAGTGGGAATTCAGAAAACCATTGGTTCAATTTGCACCAAAATCATTGTTACGTCATCCAAAAGTGGTATCTCCAGTAAAAGAATTTACGGAAGGTAAATTCAGAGAAATCTATGAAGATGATTATGTAATCAACAAAAATGTAAAAAGAGTCTTGCTATGTACCGGTAAAGTCTATTATGACTTATTGGAAAAGCAGCAAGCTGATGACAGAAAGGATGTTGCCATTATTAGAATTGAGCAATTGCATCCATTCCCGATGAACCAAGTGGACAAGGCATTGAAAAAATTCAAAGACCCTGAAATTTTCTGGGTACAAGAAGAGCCTTCAAATATGGGGTATTGGACGTACATGTTACGAACCATAGCCAATAAAGCAGGCTTGCAATTGATCTCAAGAAAATCAAGTGCATCACCGGCTACTGGTTATGCCAAAGTTCATAAAGCAGAACAAGAAGCATTAGTTGAAAAAGCTTTTGACACAAAGAAATAAAATTTTTTAAGACAGAATTCAGAGAAACATGAGTTTAGAAATAAAAGTACCGGAAGTAGGCGAATCAATCACCGAAGTAACCATTGCCTCATGGTTAAAAAAAGATGGCGATTTTGTTGAACAAGATGAAATCATCGCAGAACTGGAATCAGATAAGGCTACCTTTGAATTGCCTGCTGAGGCTTCCGGTATATTAAAAATTATAGCTCAGGAAGACGAAACCGTTGATGTTGGTGCAGTCATTTGTGAGATTGATGAAGATGCTAAAGGCGGTGGATCTAAATCAGAAGAAAAATCTGAGGACAAGAAGGAAGAAAAGAAAGAAGAAAAATCCGAACCAAAACAGGAGAAGAAAGAAAGTTCTTCTTCCAGCAGCGAACCGAAAAAGACTGGTGAAGTTCATGAAATGGTAGTTCCTACTGTTGGTGAGTCTATTACTGAGGTGACTATAAGTTCTTGGCTAAAATCAGATGGTGATTACGTTGAGTTAGATGACATAATTGCAGAAGTTGAATCGGATAAAGCAACTTTTGAATTACCTGCCGAGGCGAATGGCTTTTTACAAATAGTAGCGCAAGAAGATGACACTATAGAAATCGGTGCTACCATCTGTAAAATTGAAGTTACAGAAGGAGGCGCGCCAAGTGGATCTTCATCGGAGAAAAGTTCTTCAAAAACTGATTCAAGTTCCGAATCTAAAGAAGAAGGAAATGAAACCTACGCCACTGGTCATGCTTCACCAGCAGCAGCTAAAATTCTCAAAGAAAAAGGAATTGACGCTTCTAATGTAAAAGGAAGCGGAAAAGATGGAAGGATTACTAAAGAAGATGCAGAAAATGCAGAGAAACAATCCTCTAAACCAGCTGAAAAAGAAAGCAAATCTTCTAATTCAGGGATAGAAACGAGTAGTATTCCTGCGCCAAGTGGAGCTAGAGAACAACGCAAGGAGAAAATGTCAAGCTTGCGTAAAACGGTTGCCAGAAGGTTGGTAAGCGTTAAAAATGAAACGGCTATGTTGACTACTTTTAATGAAGTAGACATGAGTCCGATCATGGAAATACGTAAAAAATACAAAGAACAGTTTAAAGAAAAGTATGAAGTTGGATTAGGCTTTATGTCATTCTTTACGAAAGCTTGCACAATGGCATTGAAAGAATTCCCAGCTGTAAATGCTCAAATAGATGGGAATGAAATGGTTTATAGCGATTTTGTAGATATGTCTATTGCCGTTTCTTCTCCTAAAGGATTGGTTGTTCCAATTATTAGAAATGCTGAAAAACTTTCTTTTAACGAAGTAGAGGCCGAAGTAGTAAGATTAGCTATTAAAGCAAGAGATGGTAAATTGAGCATAGATGAAATGACTGGTGGAACTTTCACCATCACTAATGGTGGTATTTTCGGTTCTATGCTTTCCACTCCAATAATCAATGCTCCTCAATCGGCTATTTTAGGAATGCACAATATTGTGGAAAGACCTGTAGCTATAAATGGTGAGGTAAAAATCAAACCGATTATGTATGTAGCGCTAAGCTATGACCACAGAATTATAGACGGAAAAGAATCCGTTAGCTTCTTGGTTAGAGTGAAAGAATTGTTGGAGGATCCGACTAGATTACTTTTAGGTATTTAAAAAGTAATAAGTATTAGGTTATAAGTATTAAGTATTACGTTATAAGTTGTAGGTTTAAAATTTGTACATTAATTTTCTGTAAAATCATTATTTAATTTTTCAACTAAAATATAATAAAAATGCAAGATTACAGAAAATTGAGAATTTGGTTATTAGCAATGGAATTAGCTGAAAATATCTATGAGATAACGAAGGAGTTTCCATCTGAAGAAAAATATGGACTCACCTCTCAAGTAAGAAGATCATCAATATCAATTCCTTCAAACATAGCAGAAGGAGCAGGTAGAAATGGCCGAAAAGAGTTTAATAATTTTTTAGGAATTGCAATGGGTTCACTTTTTGAATTAGAAACCCAAATTGAATTATCGCATAATTTTAAATACATAAAACTTGATAGTTTTAATAAAGCAATAGATATAATTGACCAACTGAAAAAAATGATATTTCATTTTCAGAAAAAACTTACAACTTAAAACTTATAACTTAAGACTAATAGAAATAATTTATCAAACACTCTGTGAATTAATATATTTTAGTTTACAGACATAACTGAAAAAGACATGTCAAAATACGATGTTACAGTAATTGGTTCTGGTCCTGGTGGATATGTCGCAGCAATCCGTTGTGCACAGCTAGGAATGAAAACAGCCATTATTGAAAAATACGATACGCTTGGTGGAACTTGCCTTAATGTAGGCTGTATCCCATCAAAAGCCTTATTGGATTCTTCTGAGCATTATCATAATGCTGAAACTACTTTTAAGGATCATGGAATTAACCTTAGTAATTTAAAGGTAGATATCAAACAGATGATCAACCGAAAAGCAGATGTGGTAAAGCAAAATGTTGACGGTATTGCTTACTTAATGAAGAAAAATAAGATTGATGTACATACTGGTGTTGGTTCTTTTAAGGACAAAAACACGGTTGTAGTTACTAAATCTGACGGTAAAAAAGAAGAGCTTAGCACTGATAAAGTAATCATTGCTACAGGTTCAAAACCTGTAGAATTACCATTTGCCAAATTTGACAAGAAAAGAGTAATCAGCAGCACCGAAGCTTTAGAATTGAAAGAAGTTCCAAAGCATTTAATTTTGATTGGTGGTGGTGTAATTGGACTCGAATTAGGTTCTGTTTATAAAAGAATTGGAGCTGAAGTAACCGTTATCGAATTTATGGACAGTCTTATTCCAACCATGGATAGCACTATGGGCAAGGAAATGAAAAAGAGTATGAAAAAGCTCGGCATGGATTTGAAGCTGAAGCACAAAGTGACCAAAGTTGAAAATAAAGGTAAAGAAGTAGAGGTTACTTTTGAAACTGACAAAGGCAAGGAAGAAACCATCAAAGGTGATTATTGCTTAGTAGCAGTTGGAAGAAAACCTTATACCGAAGGCTTAAATTTAGAAGCTGCAGGACTTAAAGCCGATGAAAAAGGAAGGATTTCTGTTGACGATAATTTAAAAACGGAAGTTGATAATATTTATGCTATTGGAGATGTAGTGAGAGGTGCAATGTTAGCGCACAAAGCTGAGGAAGAAGGTGTTTTTGTAGCTGAGACAATGGCAGGTCAAAAACCTCATATTCATTATAAATTGATCCCGAATGTAGTTTATACTTGGCCAGAAGTAGCTGGAGTTGGATACACTGAAGAGGAGCTGAAAGATAAAGGCACGGAGTACAAAACAGGTTCTTTCCCATACAAAGCACTTGGAAGAGCAAGAGCTAGTGGAGACATGGAAGGTTTAGTGAAAGTAATTGCTGATAAAAAGACCGATGAAATTTTAGGTATCCATATTATTGGGGCTAGAGCAGCAGATATGATAGCAGCTGGAGTTACAGCCATGGAATATCGTGCTTCTGCTGAAGATGTTTCTCGTATGTCTCATGCACACCCAACTTATATGGAGGCGGTTAAAGAAGCTTGCTTGGCAGCGACTGATAATAGACCAATTCATATGTGAATTAGAATCTAGACTCTATATACTTGACAAAAAACAAGAACCCCGAAAGAACAATCTTTCGGGGTTCTTGTTTTAAATCAAAGAGCTTCTAAACTTATTAATTCATCCTGAAGAAACCCTTTTAAGCTTAAATCTTCATCTAATTTTGGCCAATGAATTGCAACTCCTCCTCCTAATAAATCAAATTCGTTTAATTGCTCTTTCTGAGCATTGGCCAATAATTGAGATACCTGAGAAATATTACGTTTGAGTACTTTCCTATTATTTAAAACGATTAGCATTAAATCTAATTCTTGATAAAAATTTACACCAATAATTCTTAGCTTATGTTCAAAAATAAGACTTTCAATAGGATCGAAATTATTTTCCAAAATATTCATACCATTTTGATTTTATAAATTGTTCATTTTGCTCCACGATAGTCATTATCTCTTTCTTATCTTTTTACTTGTAGCTATAAAAATACGCGGATTTTATTTCAGGTTCTAACCAAATTTTTGCATACCCATCTGCTTTAGAAACATGAATATGACATAGTTCGTTCTTATCCGTTGCATAAAAATGAAATCGGAAACCATTTATTAATAAAACTGTCGGCATAATTTTAGATTAATTAGTACAGCCTTATAATCCAACTAATATAATCAAAATCAACTACATTTAATTTACGCCACTCCTTTACCTGCTGGAAAGGCTCTGTAGGCATAATATTGCATAACAGCTTCCAAAGCTGCTTGAATAGCTTCATTGATGGGCAACATATCTTTACCTAACCTAAAATCGATTTGCATCAATTTTTGGTAGTAATCAGCAAAAACTGGCACAGTAGATTTTGATTTCAACATCTCTACAGCTTTTGCATAATTTTCAACTTGATTCTCTTTAATTAATTTGCATGTGACCATGCGAAGTTGACCGTATTTGTCTTTCCCAGCTCCATAGCCAAACAGTCTACAGATTAATCCTCTATATTGATATTCACCGCAATGTCCATGATTAGGGTCATCTAAAGAAAGTGGCTGATAAACTAGGCAATTAAGAGATTGATTCTCTTCTAGCTTTTGGAACATTTCTTCTCCTTTTCCTTGTGAAAACCAGTGAAATGCCAACGGCAAGAACTCTAGTGGAGAGGCTTCAATATCTGGTTTATTACAGCATTTTCCGCAACCAGAAAAACAATATATCCCTGACTCTTTTCGGAATTCAGAGATCTCATTATCAAGGCGTTTGAATAATTTTTCAACCGCTGAAACTTTTTGTTTGATTGTCATATTTGAGCTGCAAATGTAAATTGAAAATCAATTAGTTGATTCAATTTCCTCCTAAATATTTTTATGACCTTATCTAAAGGATATTAAGCAACTTTTACTACGCAATATTTCTCGGAAAAATACTTTTTGCTGATTTCCAAAATACGATCAGCTGTGATATTTCGAATGCTCTTAACATAGGCGTCAAAATATTTCAAATAATCCGCTCCTTCTGAAAGCTTTGACTTATAGTTCTCAGCTTGGTGAAAAACAGTATCTAAACTACTAGAAATTTTACCTAACATATAGTTTTTAATGGTTTCAATTTCCTCCTCAGGAACAGGATTGAGTTTGAGTTCCTCTAATTCCTTATAAACTTCTGCTACGGCATCTTCAATATGATCAATTTTCACATCCGCTCCTATAATGTGATAATCTAAATGCTTGTAATTGATTAAAACCGAGTAAATACCATAAGTATATCCCTTGTCTTCTCTGATGTTCTTCATCAAACGGGAGCCAAAATAGCCTCCTAGTATCTCGTTGGTAATAGATAAATCATGATAATCTGGATGAGTGCGAGGTATGGAAATAGCTCCCATTCTAATAGATGCCTGAACGGAACCTTCTCTCTTTATCAATTCATCTTCAATTATAGGAGTTAGTTCGCCTTTATAATCAAAATCGATATTTGAAAATTTAAGCATCCCAAAATGCTCCTCAAAAAAGTTTAAGATATCACCATCAAAATCCCCTGCCACTATAATTTCAGGTTGTAGTTTGAAATACCTATTAAAGTAATTTTCTACATCTTCCTTAGAAATATCATTTAAAAATTCCTCTTCTAAGGTAGCAGAATAAGGAGTGCCATTTAAGAGGTGTTTTCTTAGGTTCTTTGTAGCGATAAGTGCATTTTTTTGACTATTCACCCTTATCTTCTGCAATTGCTGTAATTTAATCTTCTCAAAATCCTTAGCATCAAATAAAGGTTCAGTAATAGCACTTTTTAATACTGGCAATAAAGGATTAATATGTTCTTTCAAACACAATAAACTTACTGTAGTATAATCGTAATCTACTGATACATCCAAATGGGCTCCATAATGATCTAAGAGCTCTTGAAGTTCACTACCTGGATAGCTTTTTGTGCCTTCAACCATAACCTTAGCACAGATTAAGGACTGTCCTGGTTTCTCATCATTTACCTTTCCTGCTCCAAACAGAACATCAATTTTTAAAACAGGGTTGATATGATCCTCAATAATATGAACAGACAACCCATTAGACAACCCCTTTATTTCTGGTTTATTTAGTGATAAGTCTTTCAACATAAAGGAGTTGGGAGCTGTTTCTCTATTGAGCATATTATTGATTGTATTTTAAGGAAAATGTGTAAAACTTATATAATTATTCAGTAACAGAGGCTTTCGCTAAGCCCATGTCTTCAAATTTAAAAACTGCCGTAAACCTAAGCGTTTCTGCCAATGGATTGTTTTGTGTTGTAGGAATTAAATAAGAAAAATCTAATCCCAAAACTTGATAACGGAATCCTACTCCAGCTGTGAAGTATTGACGGCCACCTTTAGTGAAATGTTCATAAAAATAGCCAGTTCTCACTGCAAATACATCGTTATACAAGTATTCAATACCTGTTGAGATGGTAATTTCCCTCATTTCTTCTTGAAACCCACCGGGAGCATCACTGAAAGAACCGAACATACCTTCTAATAAGGTAGGATTGACTACGGCAGTATCTTGCAAAGGTGTAGGTACCATCAATTTATTAAAGTCTAACGCTACGGTAAGTTTATTATACGCATCTAAAGAAGTGGTAAATGCCGTTCCGATTTTCAAATTGATAGGAAGAAATTGCTCGTTATCATCACCACTATAAGAAACCTTATTAGAAATATTCGCGATTTGTAATCCAGAAGAAAACTCAGAATCACGACCATTAAACAAAAGCTCTTTGGTATAAAAAACGCCTAAATCTACCCCCACTGCTGTGGCCGGGCTTGGTGCCCCACTACTACCATTATTTGAATAATTTCCAAACAAATTAGACCGGGCAAATATACCTGTCAATGAAGCACTTAAATTATCACTTAACTTTCGCGAATAAGCAGCAGAAATAGAAAAATCTTTAGGAGAAAAGTCAGTACCTGTAGTACCGTCATCGGTGAAAAATATATTTCCTAAGTCAAAATATTTCATGGATACTCCTATAACCTGCTCTTTGCTGATTTTATAGTATCCACTTAAGTAGGATATCGACATATCATTAACGTTTATACTTCTTAGCCAAGGTGAATAAGAAATAGAAGCGCCTACTTCATTCTCAACGAAGGCTAATCTGGCTGCATTCCATTGCATGGCATTGGCATCAGCTGATAGAGCCGCCCCCACATCTCCCATTCCTGCTGAGCGGGAATCTGGAGATATTAGGAGAAATGGCATAGCGGTAGTAATCACATTTCTTTCGGCATCCTGCCCTGAAACTGTTGTAGATGGTGGGCTAGATATTTGTCCAATTGCCGCACTTGAAAAGAAAGTTATAGCGGTAATAATTATAAATTTTGCTGCTCGCATTTTATCTTAATTTACTTCAAATATACTTAATTGATTACAATTAGCTTTTTAAATTGGTCAGTTTTTGTGTTATCTTCTACGGAACGAAGAAAAACCCTGACAAAATATATTCCTGGTGAAAGTTTTTTTCCATTACTATCTTTCAAGTTCCAAACGTCTTGCCGAAAGTCTTCATTGGTCTGATAGCTGTGCGAATATATTAATTGGCCTTGATTATTGAGAATCTGGTAACTAAATTCTACCTCCTTATTTTTTCTATTTTGTCTTAATTTAAAATTCACTTCATCACTGGCTGGGTTTGGATACATGGTAAAATCTAAAATAGAGAGCTGATTATTTCCTATCACTTCAAAATCTATGGAAGATTTTGATCTATTGTTGAAAACATCTAGTGCTGTAACAGCTAGATTGTGATGCCCCTCCGATAGATTGGAAATATTATAATTTAATGAACCCTCTTGGTAAGAATCTATATCATAAGAAAAGAAATCGTTTAGCATGATTTCTTCACCACCATCAATAGAAAAACTTATACCCGGGTTAATATTACTATTTGCTATGCTGATACCATGCTCGTCAAACAAATCAATAATCAAAGTCACATCACTTCCCGTTTGTGCGCCATTAGTAAATTCCCTGTCATTCAAAAATATATTGATGTCTGGTCCAACATTATCTTGATTAGTCATTGTACTACTGCCTCCTATTAAAAAATCATCATTGAAGCCGCTCGCATCCTCTAAGCTTCCTTCTTGCTTAGCATACAGACTGAATTTTCCATTGTCTATTTTATAATCTATTTCCTTTGGTACATAAAATGTAAAATCAAAATCTCCATTTCTAATTGAAGCTTTACCTCTGTAAACGACTTGATCATAACTGTAAAAATTAAACTCATTTTCAGCCGGATCAATAGTTCTACTCTCTGTTGGCTTATCATAAAATTCAGCGGAAAGTTCCCCTTGAAAGTTGCTCAATTTCTGTCCTAAAGGATTTTCAACAATTCCGCTCACAGTGATCATTGACATACTATTTAGAGTATCTGCAGTGCCATTTTCATTTACAACCTCTTCAATTCTCAAGTTATTTTTTGGCTCAGCCAGTGTTACGGCAGGGTCTCCCAGGAGAATGAAATTTCTATTTTTCACTCCCACAATTCCAGAATTTTTGGTATTTCTTATTATGTCACCAAGTTTTTGAGGATTCCCTCCTTCAGATTTAAATACATTTGCAAAAAAGGCTCTATTAAGCGTAGCATTTGAACTAGATTCAACAGGACGAGAAGTAGTAAGCAATGCAATGGCCCCTCCATCTTTTTTTATTAACATTTCTTGCGCTCCTGAAACGTTATTAGGGTTATCAAATCTTCCATATTCGCAAGTAGCAGTAACAAAAAGTGGTAATCGGTCTAAATTATTCCATTCATTGACCATACTCTTATTGAGGATTGCTTCATTGGTCCAACTATTCTCCTCACCATGACCTATATAATTTACTATCAAGGCTCCTTTATCAACCATATTATTAATAGCCTCTCTCATCTTTGGAGATCGTTGCGTACTAGCAAAAACTTCTTGTTCGAAAGCTCCTAAATAGAGTTTGTTTATATTATAAAAACCAAAATTATCAATTACATATTTACTTAAAACCTCTGAATCTCTATGGTGCAAATTGCCATCTTCATCATCGGCTATAAAGTATAGATCGTTTCTCCATTTATCAAAAACCTGAGGACTGCTTTCATAATGGATGATTTTGTTAATTACATCATGTACTTCGCTTACAGATTTGGCAGTAATTCGCCCAATGCCAATATCAACATCATCGATATTATCGAATTCCTCTTCCCATACACCTTCAGACTCATCCATGAAACCATAAAAATCATCAGAAGCATAGGTGAATACAGGATGTAAAGAATTTCTTGATTGGTAAACGGGTACATAGTTGGTGTTATTATCGACTCTATTTTTATAGTCATATGATGAAGCGCCAAGCATTAGCACATACTTCAATTTGCCTGGATTCTTTTCGTAAAAATACTTGATGTAATTTCTGATCGCTGAAACATCCCTTCTTCCTGAGCCAAATTCATTAAATATCTTGCTTATGGGACTAACTTCAACCTCATAGTTATTATGTTGCCTTCTGAAATCTGCTAACTGATTAGCGGCCTCGGCAAAATCATCATAGGCAATTATTAGATAATCTGGCTTCTTGCTATTTTTTAAATTTTGAGCATCTACATTTTCTACAAAATAAATTTCTTGTGCTGTAGAATTGTTAAAAGCAACAAATTTCCTTTCCCCAACTTCTTCCGTTTGAGCAAAATTGAAAGCCTGATTCTCAATCTTCACTTCCTTATAATTCATCAAATCAGTCACATCCCATACTTGATCAGAAGAATTAAGCCCAGTAAATTTCAACTGATAGATACCGCTATTTTGAATTTCCCGATTCCTGATGATAAGCTGTTGGTCATCGAAATTCAACTTTTGTGGAACAGTAAGAAAGAGATAATCTAAATATCCATCCGAACGCCCTGAACCTAAAGCCTCATGAGAGATTTGAACAGTAAGCTCACGTCCAGATAAAATTGAAGTAGTTAAAAAAGAATTATTTTTTACAATTCCCCCTTTCACTTGATATGGAAAGATTGTAAAATCAGATACTGTAGGCAGTTCTTCGGAAGCTAAATCAAATTCATTTAATCTGATATTTAAATTAGCTGTGTTATAGGTTTGCGCCATATATTGGGTAGTAATTGCAATATCTTTTGATGCAGCTAATACATTTGACAATTCAAACGCGAAATTTTGAGTTTTATTAATATTAAATGACTCTCCATACCATTCTCTCCCCGATCGCAAAATATTTACCCTATCTACTTCATGGAAGTAAATGGCATCATACCAATCAATTACATTCTCAGCTGGAGTTTCACTTTGATTTAAAATGTCAATCGAGTTTGTACTACTAGCTTTAAAATCTATATAAAAATATAATGAATCGCTGTAAAGATTATTACTGTATTGATAAGCCTCATCTTCAAAATTATAGTTAATATTTTGAACTGCATCAGCATAAAAATATACTGCCTCTGTTGATTCAAAAATACTATTTTGGTTTGCTTCAACTTTAATAGGGATTGCTTGAGGATCTAAAGGATAATCAACAGCATTTGATTGCGGAATATGCCCTCCTGGCATTCCGTAAACTTGAATTCGGTTTGGATTAATTTCTTGTGCATTTAAACCCGCAGATTCGATAAAGGCTAAATCAATTTTATGAACTCCCTCTTTTACGGTAGCTACCTTTATAAGGCCTCCCTTCTCTAAAACAGACTGGCTACTTGAGTTGTGAAAAGCGAAAATGGACAATATTATGCTAAGAAAATACTTCATTGATGTTTTTAAATCATTGGCTTAACAGCTTTTTGATAGCATTAAGTTCTGGAAAACAAAGTAAACTTAATGATTGATAATAAAATATAAAGCAGGATAACGACAGGTATGGCAGAAAATTGAAATACACTAATTAAAATAACGGCCATAATTATGGTTAAGTACCTGAAAATATTATCCTTAAAATTGAGATTCTTAAACTTCAGCGCTATCATTGGAATCTCCGCTACCAGCAACAATGAAAACACAACTGAAATGATAAGTAAAGCTGGTATTTCAAATAAAAAGTCTAAGATTTCAATATCTCTCAAATAATATAAAAAGCCAATAAACAAAGCATTGGCAGGTGTTGGTAACCCTATAAATTCTTCCGATTGACGAGTATCAATATTGAATTTTGCTAACCTAAAAGCTGAAAAAACAGCTATGAAAAATGCCGTAAAGCTTAAAATACCCGCATCATCCATTTGCAAGAATTGAAACAAAACATAAGAAGGCAAAAAACCAAAAGTGACCATATCAGCCAAGGAATCTAATTGCTTTCCTATTTCAGAATGAACTTTCAGTAAACGAGCGAGCATTCCATCCAAAAAATCAAATACTGCCGCCAACACAATACAAAATGCCACCCATTCAAATTCAAACTGACTTGCAAAATAAACTCCCACGGCACCCGTGAAAAGATTAGCCGCAGTAATGAAATTTGGAATATTCTTTTTTATCATCTCCAATTATTTAATAGCGCAAAAAGGATTAGAAGCTTTTTCCTTCCCTAATGTAGTCTCAGGACCATGTCCGCAATACACTTTAACATCATCATGATATTTAAAAAGCTTATTTTGAATGCTGCTTATCAAAGTATCATGATCACCCCCAGGAAGATCCGTTCTTCCAATACTGCCATCAAATAACACATCTCCACCTATAAAAACCTTTTCCTTTTCATTCATCAATCCAATATGACCAGGCGCATGTCCTGGTAAGAATAAAACCTCAAATTCAATATTCCCTATTTTATGAATATCTCCCTCTTTAATAAAATGATCGGGTTGAGTAGGTTGATAATTTGCAAAACCATAAGCAGCGGAATAGCTTGGAACCGCTTCCAGAACTGGCAAATCTTTTTCGTGCATATATAAATCCACTCCATACTTATCTTTCACAAATGCATTTCCCAAAACGTGGTCAATATGACAATGCGTATTAATTAATTGCTGTACATTTAAGCCCTCTGCTTTGATGAAATTCACTAATTCATTTTGCTCATACCCTTCGTAACATCCTGGATCAATAATTGCGGCATTTTTTTCATCATCATAGACCACATAGGTATTTTCCATAAAAGGATTAAAAACAAATTGCTTTATGTTTATCATATCATTAAAGTTTGATGCAAATTTGCTGAAATTAAAACTGTTTGCCTAAAATAAGGATTACTAAATAGCAAGCTTTAAACAAAATCAAGTAGAATAAATTATAATCCAATTATTGAATGAAAGTTGATTTTATATTAGTAGGACATGGACTGGCTTGCGTTGCCGTGGCTGAACACCTCAGAAAGCACAAGGCATCTTTCATCGTTTTTTCTGATGAAAATCCTAATTCAAGCTCAAGGGTTGCTGCTGGTTTATATAATCCAGTTACAGGTAGGAAAATGAAGCAAACCTGGCTAGCAGATCAGCTTTTCCCTTATTTGGAAGAATTTTATGGTGATTTAGAAACTTCTCTTAATGCCAAATTCCTACATAAAAAATCAATTTATAGACCTTTCCTATCATTAGAAGATCAAAACGATTGGATAGCAAAGCAAAATTCCGAAAATACTTTCATTGAAAAAACTTTTACCGTTTCTCAATACAGTAATTTTATTACCGATAATTTTGGTGGGATATTATTAAAATGTAGTGGTTTTTTAGATGTTAAAAATATGCTGGATCATCATAAAGAAAAACTCATTCAGGACGATCAATTTACTAAGGAGAAATTTGAATTTGAGAGACTAGGGGTTAAAGAAAACCACATTCAATACAAAAATATAGAAAGTAAAAAAATTATTTTTTGTGATGGTCCTTTAAGCCAAAACCCATTTTTTGATTGGCTACCCACTGCACCAGTGAAAGGAGAAATACTTCATATAAAAACAGAAAAACCATTACCCGATGATGTAATTTTCAACAGAGGTGTATTTTTAGTTAAGAATCCTCAACACGAATATTACAGAGTTGGAGCTACATACGAGTGGAAAAATCTTGATTATAGACCAACTGAAAAAGCTAAAAAGCAATTAACCGATAAACTAGATGATTTACTCAACGTTAATTATTCAATTTTAGAGCAAGTGGCTGGAATTAGACCAGCATCTAAGGACAGACGCCCATTAATAGGCAATCATCCTGAAATAAAGAATGTATTTATTTTCAATGGTTTAGGCACAAAAGGGGTATCACTAGCGCCTTATTTTGCACGTCAATTTGTAAATTCAATATTTAATTTGGAAAAATTGAACGATGAAGTAAACATAAACCGTTATTATCCATTATATTCAAGTTAGTATGAATTGGAGAGTAATTAAATATACCGCACTTTTCTTTAGCATCTTTTTTTTATGGATGTTAAGTCCACTATATTCTCAAAATGCAGAAGAAGTATATGGTAAAAGCAGAATACAATACCGCTTCTTTGACTGGAAATATTACAGCACCCCTCATTTTGATGTTTACTATTACTATGGAGGACAAAAAATAGCCAAACAGGTAACTGAAGATATTGAAGATGAATTTGTTCGAATTACAGACATAATGGGGTATGCACCATTTGACAAAACTAAAATATTCATTTTCAACAGTAATATAGATCTTAATCAAAGTAATGTTGGTCTAAATGAAGCTCAATTCAATATCAGCGGTCAAACAAATTTCTTAAAGACTCATATTGAGCTAGCTTTTGAAGGGTCTTACAATGAATTCAATGAAGAACTAGTTTATAAAATTTCAAAACTATATGCCAAAGACATGCTTTTTGGCAGTGGAATAGTGTCAGAAGTTTTTCAATCGAATTCATTATTTACAGTTCCTGATTGGTTTATAGATGGAGTTGCCGCCTACATCGCCTATGGCTGGAATGCGGAAATGGATGATTTTATCAGATCATTTTTAATGAGGAATCAAGCCCATAACATCGATAAATTAGAAGGAAAAGAAGCTCAACTAGCAGGTCAGTCAGTATGGAACTTCATTTCAGAGAAATATGGAAGAATCAATATTTCCAACACCTTGAACCTTACAAGAATTATCAGAAACGAAGAAAAAAGTATAACCAATACCTTAGGAATTCCTTTCAAGGCCTTCTTAAATGATTATCGATATTTTTATATTAATAATTTTTCTGATTTAGAAACTGAGGAACCCTCAAATAAAAACCAATTATCTAAGCCGTGGAAAAAAAACCTGTTTTACAACTCAAAAATTAGCCCCAATGGAGAATTTTTAGCATACTCTGTCAATAATAAAGGAAAATACAAAGTTCGATTAAGGGAAATAGAGACTGGTAATGAAAAAACAATCCTTAAAGGTGGTCAAAAACGTTTAAATCAAAATTCCTATAACGATGCCCCTATTTTAGATTGGGGAGATAGCACAACATTGGGAATTGTTAACTACCAAAGAGGGGTTAATATTCTATATTTGTACGATCCGTATACAGGAAAATCTCAAAAAAGAGATTTAAGAAGATTTGATCAGGTAAACCATATGGATATATACCCAAATGGTAAAACCGCTGTTTTAAGCGCAAATATCAATGCTCAGTCTGATTTATATTTAATAAGTACTGGAAGACCCAACATCCGAAGATTAACCAATGACATTTTTGATAATCTTTATCCATCTTTCATTCCAAATACCAAAAGAATAGTATTTGCCTCAAACAGACAAAGCGATTCTTTATCAACTGAATTTACTTATGAGGATGTTACAGATAATTTTAACCTTTATGAGATCGATATCGATCAGCCTAGCCAGCTCAAACAATTAACCAATTATTTTGGACAAAGCACTCATGTTGTGATCCCTGACTCAACCAGCGCATTTTATTTAAGTGATAAATCCGGTATTTTCAACCTCTATAAACTAGATTTAAACAAAAATACTTCAAAGCAAATAACCGCATTTGGCACAGGAATACAGCATTATGACATTGTTCCGAAATTTAATTATTTCACTTATGTAATGGAACTTAATGGAGATGAGGAGTTATATCTCGAAACGGAATTTAATTCAAATGAAGGGAAATTTCTGCCTTCAACCTTACGAAAACAAGTGGAATTAAGCAGAAATATTAATGTACCAGCCAAAGAGAGTGTAAGCAGAAGTAAACCGATTAGAATTTCTCAAAATCCTTTTAACAAATCTGACAGAACGAGAGAAAATGACAATAAAAGGATAAATCAGGAAATTGAGACTACAGGGAAGTTAAATGCTGATGACTTTGAATTTCAACAGCAAGAATTTGAGACTCGACCTGAAGAAAGTTCTCTTTTGAAAAACCTGAATAAGCTAAGAAGCAAAACTGGAACAATGGGACCTTTTGATTATGAGCCAACTTTCACTACTGATAATGTAACGGCTTCATGGTTAATCGATCCACTAATTGGTCTATCCCTCTATTCTAGATATCAAATGAATGACTTGAGAGAAAACAATAAATTCTATGGCGGGTTCAATTTTTCCTTGCAAGATTTTAAAAGCGGATTGGTGTTCGGTGAATATAATTATCTGGAGCGCTTAGTTGATTATAGTATTCGTTTTGAAAGAGAAGTTTACGCTGAAAAACTAAATGATCGATTTACAGATCAAACCTATGCCTTAAACACCTTGAGTTTTGGGGGATCATTTCCACTTTCTAACACTTCTAGTATCAGTGCTAAACCACATTTTGTCTATAAACAATACACAGAAAGTAGTTTCAATGTATTAACTCAAAATAACAATTTACAGAAAAGCCCTATTCAAAATGAATTCCTATTTGGAGGTAAAATTGAATATGTTTTTGATAATTCTGAGCCTATTGGCTTAAATATGAGGCAAGGGTTGAGAGGTAAAATAGCATTTGAGAATTACACTAGTGGGTTTAATGAAGGACAATCATTTAGCAAGTTGTATTTAGATTTCAGGAACTATCAAAAAATATTTAAGGAAATAACCTTTGCAAGTAGATTATATGCTGGCGGATTTTTTGGTCAGAATTCTCCTTACTTTATGCTAGGTGGTGTTGATAATTGGGTGTTTAGAAGGGTTAATGAACCTGAAGAAGGTGCAGAAGTAACCCCAGAGGAAAATCCACTAGCATTGACCTCTGCCGAAAGTCCAATTTTTAATTCCAATATTCTGTTTCATGAATTTGTAACTGGCTTAAGAGGATTTCAATTGAATGAATTTAGCGGTAAAAATGTAGTTCTATTAAGCAATGAATTAAGATTTCCGATATTCAGAGTACTGAGTAATAATACAATGACTTCTAACTTTGCCAAAAACTTTCAGTTAATTGGTTTTTATGATATAGGTACCGCCTGGCTGGGAGGAAGTCCTTGGGATCAAGATAACAGCATCAACCGTCAAAATATTGAGAATGATAATTTCAAGGCTGTCATTAGAAATTATAAAAACCCTTGGCTATCTTCGCTCGGATTAGGAATCCGTACAACATTATTAGGCTACTACATCAGGCTAGATTATGCATACCCTATAGAAGACTACATTGTTCAGGATCCTAAATTAAGCCTAAGTATTGGCTACGATTTTTAAGTATTTCAACCAAAAAATTTAGCAATTAGATATTCAACATAGATAGTAATTTTGGTGAATATATAAATACAGATATAATTTCATGATCAAATCAATGACTGGCTTTGGCATTGCTGAAGCACAAAACGATAACATTACAGTTGAGGTAGAAATCAAAACCCTCAATTCAAAGTTTTTAGACTTATCCTTGAAGCTTCCTAAAGTTTTGAATTCCAAAGAAATTGAGGTTCGGAATTTAATTACCCAGCAACTGATTAGAGGAAAGGCTTCTGTTTCAATCAATATCTCCAAAAAAAATAAGCAATTGGCTTTGCCTAATATAGACCAAGAACTTTTTGCTGCTTATTTGGAAAAGCTGTCAGAATTAGAAGAGTTGAACGGCAGGAAATTCAATGACATCATGAAAATGTCTTTAGAAGCTCCTGAAATTATTAAATATGAAGATGAGCAACTAACAGAAGCAGATCAACTTTTAATAATTGATACGTTGAAAAATTCACTCAAAAAATGTAATGAGTTTAGGGATGCGGAAGGCAAAACAGTGAGTGATATTTTAGCAGGCTACATTAATACCATTTCCGAAAAGCTGGAAAAGGCTAAAGAAATTGAGCCTAAGAGAATGGAGAAAATCCGAACTCGACTGCAAAGCAATATTAAAGAATTGACCCTATCTGTAGATTATGATCAAGAAAGATTAGAACAGGAATTAATTTATTATTCAGAAAAGTTGGATGTAAATGAAGAGGTTGAACGTCTATCCATCCACTTGAAATACTTTTTAGACACCCTTAAAAGCAAAGCAGAATCACATGGTAAAAAGCTGGGCTTTATCAGCCAAGAAATCGGAAGAGAAATCAATACTTTGGGCTCCAAAGCCAATGATTCTGACTTGCAAGAGCAGGTAATTCAAATGAAGGAGGAGTTGGAGAAGATAAAGGAGCAGAGTTTGAATGTGCTTTAAGTTTGGTCAAAAAAATAGCCCTCAATATCAGTCTCGATCTTGAGGGCTACTCATATTTCTATTTAAGATGATGATTTATTATTTATTCACCTCTATCACCAAATAATTAGTATCCTTCCAAAAAGCATCCGGATCCAAAATATTAATTCGCTCGATTGTACTTTCATTTTCTATTAATTCATAACTGCCTTCAGGATGTTTAGTAATTAAATTTACTTTTTTGGCATCAAGCTCAATTGTTTCTAATTGATCCTTCTCTGCAATGTTAAAAAGACTGTCAGAAGCTTCAGCATTAAGCACTTTCACTCGTCCCAAGCCAATGAAACCACCTTCTTTATTCACGATGTTCTTTTCTTTTAAAGTTTTGGCATCTGAAACATAGTAAAAAGCTTTATTCAATTTACTTTTCAATTCGTTCGTGATTTCAACTTGGTTTTCAAGCTCTACCCCTAATTGTTCTAATTGCTTCTCAAGCGAATTACGTAATTCTGTGATTTCATCTTCTTTATCAATCAAGCGTTTACTGGTCTCATCCAAACGTTGATCCAAAGCCAAAATTTCTTCACTTTTTGCTCCTGATTGTGTTCTTAGCTGTGAAAGACTTTTATCCAAACTCATAATCTTAATTCTGGAATTTTCCATTATTGCGCGTATGTTGGAGATCCGACTTTCAATGGCTTCTGCTATGTCAGCATCTTTGGTTTCCTCTAACTCAGCCTTCAAATTTCCCACCAGTGCTTGATTTTCGGCTATTCCAGCAAGGTTTTCATCAATCTCATCTAGTGTCTTTTTGTACCTCTCAATAGACACTTCCATTTTACCACTACCCTCTTTCAATTCCTCATTCTCAGCTTTCAAATCAGCTAACTGCTGTTTCAATTCAATATTCTCTTTTTTCGTTTTTGTCTGGCATGAAGTGAACCCCATCAATAGTGCAGCAATAATCAACAATGCATAGTTTTTCATTTTTTGTTTTTATGTTTTTTTAAGTTAGGGCTACGAACGTAGAAGGTATTGAATAGTTGATATTGTTGACCAATATATTTTTGAATATTTAATCAGAAATGAAAATATTTAATTCGGATTAAAATAACTAGAAATCAATACTTTAGGGGCGGTTTCCATTAAATCCTAATACAGGATTATATGACTAAAATGATGGAAGGATTAGGGGAATAATAAAGCAGAATTTGTTTAATAATAAATACCTAAATTATCAATAAACCCCGAACTCCAACTCTTGGGTTTCATCCCCTTCCGTCAATCTGAGAGTCTTTATTTTTCCGCCTAAATCGGTGTGGACAAGGTTGGATTGTGTATCGAATTCATCAAATAAAACAGTGTTGGTGATCCTGAAATTTTTCGGTTTTCTCACTTTATAGATTTCCTGATAAACCCAAAGCACATTTTCTTCCAACTCACTTCCGATATAGGTGATTTCTCTTTCTTTTCCATCAATTTCTACAGCAAATCTTTTGGAATAATAATCCTTAACCATTTCATCAATTTCAGCAGTGCTTTCCATTGATAAAATGTCAAGATTGACCTTATAATGTTTATTCAAGGTTTGCTCAAAATCATTTACAAACACTTTATGCATGATCTGAACTGATTTGTTATCTTCTTTATAAACCAAATCTGTGATGGAAACATAAAAAGGATGAAGCATTCCGCTAAGCATCCAGAAAAAACCGATAATAAAATTACTGTATAACATTTTTGAAAGTCTCGTGTCTGTTTTGCAAAATTATGGTAATATTATGTTTTGTTACCATAAAACTGATAATTTAAATAATAGAGCCTATTAGGCAAATACTTGAGTTTAATGAGTAACTATTTGATAATTTGTACCAAATCGCAAAAATTACTTTTGATTATAAGGTCATATATAAAAAATTATGTCAACTTTTAAAGCCTACTTTCTAGAAGGACTAGACCATATATTGGATATTAACGGATACGACCATATTTTATTCGTTTTAGCACTTGCAGCTATTTATTTAATGCGTGATTGGAGAAAGATTTTAATCCTAATTACTGCTTTTACAATTGGTCACTCCATAACTTTAGCATTATCTACATTGAATTATGTAGTGATAAAACCTGAATTAATTGAGTTTTTAATACCTGTGACAATTTTTATTACGGCTTTTGCCAATCTTTTCAAAAAAGAAAGAAATCTGAAAAGCTCAGGAAGCATGCAATTGAATTACATCTTCGCCTTACTATTTGGCTTGATTCACGGTCTAGGGTTCAGCAATTATTTGAAAGCCATCTTAGGAAAAAACAGTTCAATAATTATGGAACTGTTAGCCTTTAATGTGGGATTGGAAGTTGGTCAAATCGTTATAGTGCTGGTGTTCTTGGTTTTATCTTTTATCTTTATAGACCTTTTTGGCATGAAAAGAAGAGATTGGGTACTGATTGTTTCCAGCGCAATAGCGGGTATTGCCTTGACGATCATGATGGAAACAAAATTTTGGTAAGCACATAAGCCCACGAAATTTTCCCAAAGTTATCTTTGATTTTGAGGGTTTTAACTTGAAATTTCCTCACTTGATTTAAGTGAAACTTTGGAAAAGTTAATCATTGATGATGAGTATTAGATTGAAAAAATAAGTGAACATAAGGAAGTAGTACAATAAATTAAAATAGATATGAAAAGAATATTTACCGCCTTTATTGCAATTTTTGCCTTTGGAGCAACTGCGCAAGAATACCAAAACCAGGGAAAATTCGAGCAATTAGATTATATGTTAAGGTCACCGAATGTTTACAGAACAGCATCAGGTGCACCCGGTCATATGTATTGGCAACAAAAAGCCGATTACAAAATTGATGTAACTTTAGATGAAGCTAAAAATCAAATTATTGGTTCTGAAACCATCACTTACACCAACAATTCACCAGATGATTTAACTTATTTGTGGGTGCAATTAGACCAAAATATGCGTGCTAAAAACAGCATGACCTATGATGTTGCGGAAAATAGTGTTCCTGACAGAGCAAGCGAAGGGCAAATTGACCGCATGATGGGTTATCCTGATTATGATGGTGGTCATAAAATCCAAAAATTAGTGGATGCCGAGGGCAATGATATGGAATACACCATCAACAATACCATGATGCGCATTGATTTGGAAGAGCCCTTAAAAGCTGGTGAAGCAATTTCATTTTCTATTGACTGGTATTACAATATTAATGACAGAGCCAGAATGGGCGGTCGTGGTGGATTTGACCACTTTGAAGAGGATGACAACACGGTTTACACCATTACGCAATGGTTCCCACGAATGGCGGTTTACAATGATTTCGAAGGATGGCAAAACAAGCAATTCATTGGAAATGGCGAGTTTGCATTACCTTTTGGAGATTATGAAGTAAACATTACAGCTCCAGAAGATCATATTATTGCTTCAACAGGTGAATTACAAAACGCTGAGGATGTTTTAACCAGTGAGCAATTAGAAAGATGGGAGAAATCAAAAACTGCTGATGATCCAGTTTTAATTGTGACTAAAAAAGAAGCCGAGAAAGCTGAAAAAAGTAAAGCTTCCGGTACTAAAACTTGGACATATCATGCAGAAAATGTTCGTGATTTCGCATTTGGTTCTTCTAGAAAGTTTATTTGGGATGCAATGGGTGTTGAGATCGATGGCAAAACTGTAATGGCAATGTCTTATTTCCCAAAAGAAGCTTGGGGATTATGGGATAAATATTCAACTAGAGTAGTTGCTCATACATTGGAAGTATATTCAAGAATGACCATTCCTTATCCTTATCCGGTAGCTATTTCAGTTGAAGCCGCAAATGGAATGGAATATCCTATGATTTGTTTCAACTACGGAAGACCAGCACCAGACGGCACTTATTCTGCACAAACAAAATATGGCATGATAGGCGTAATCATTCATGAAGTTGGGCATAATTTCTTTCCAATGATCGTGAATTCCGATGAGCGTCAATGGACTTGGATGGATGAAGGTTTGAACAGTTTTATGCAATTTGTAGCAGAACAAGAATGGGAACCCAACTACCCAAGTCGTAGAGGACCTGCCGGAAATATAGTTTCCTACATGAAAGGAGACAAAAAGAATATCCGACCAATTATGACGAATTCTGAAAATATTATTCAATTCGGTAATAATGCTTATGGAAAACCAGCTACAGCATTAAATATTCTGAGAGAAACGGTAATGGGCAGAGAGCTTTTTGATAAATCATTTAAAACTTTCTCTGAAAGATGGGCATTTAAACACCCTACACCTTCTGACTTTTTCAGAACAATGGAAGACGCTTCTGCTGTTGATTTAGATTGGTTTTGGAGAGGTTGGTTCTACAGCGTTGATCATGTGGACATTGCCATTAAGGATATCAATTGGTATAAATTCGATTCCAAAAATCCAGATATAGAAAATAAAATTAATAAGGAAAGAGCTGAAGAAGGAAAATATCATGTAACGCCTGATAAGAACAGAGAAGAGGGTGTTAAAACGGTAGTAGAAAAACATCCTGAATTGAAGGATTTCTATAATAGCTACGATCCTTATGATGTAGATAGTGATGATAGAAAGGCCTATAAATCATTCAGAGCTTCTTTAACAGCGAAAGAAAAAGAATTAATGGACGGAGGCTATAATTTCTATGAAGTTCAGTATGAAAATAAAGGCGGATTGGTAATGCCAATCATTGTGGAAGCCACTTATGCTGATGGAAGCAAAGAAACTTTCAAATATCCTGCAGAAATCTGGAGAAAATGGGAAAATAATGCCACTAAAGTGATTATTTCTAAAAAAGAGATTGTTCAATTTCAGGTGGACCCAAAAAGAGAAACAGCGGATGTAGATGAAGAAAATAACTATTGGCCACCAAGAAGTATTCCTAACAAATTTGAATTATATCAAATAAGAAATGCTACACCAAGAGGTCAATCTGCTGAGGATAACGAAATGAGTAGAAACAAGTAAAATTTACTACGAAGAATATTACCACAAAAGAGTCAACACCTGTCTGACACAGGCAGGGAAAACAAAAGAATAATTGCCGTTGGCAGTTAATATGGGAATAAAAACTCAAGTACTTTTGGACAATTTGATTCTTTTGTGGTTTTTTATTAAATAACGGCATTAATATTGAATAAAAACTAGCGCCTACTTTCCCTTTGTGCCTGCCTGTGCAGACAGGTCCTTGGTGAAATTCTTGGCGACACTTGGTGGTAAAATAAATTGTTAATGAAGAAATATAGCCCTCAACAGCTTGCTTTGCGTAATGGACAGGACAGAGAAGAAATCTGGATAGCTTATAAGGGAATCATTTATGATGCGACCAATTCTAAACTGTGGAGAAATGGCACTCACTATGAGCATTGGTCGGGACAAGATTTAACGGATGAACTAAAAGATGCCCCCCATACAGAAATGGTGTTTGAACGACTAAAAGTTATTGGGGAATTAATTCAATGAATCACTATCATCTTCAGGCTCATCCAAAAACTCCTCAATTTTAAGTTCTGAATCTAATTCTTTTCCTTCCCCTTTATTAAAAGATATTAAAACAAATGGAATCAGAAAGAAGGTTAGGATTATATAAACAAAACCAGCAATTCTAAATTTCATAGCCAATCGCCCAAAAGATTTTGCCATTCTAACTGGAATATTTCTAATTATAGGAAACGGCAGAAAGATTAATACTCCAATCAAATTAAAAAACAAGTGAACCAAGGCAATACTTACTGCTGCTTCTGATTTAAATAGTGCTGCAATTAATGCTGTAATGGTAGTTCCAATATTTGCTCCTAATATAAAAGTAAAACTTTGCTTCAAGCTAATTTTTCGAGTTGCTACAAATGGGACAATCACTGAGGTTGTTACTGAGCTGCTTTGAACACCAGCTGTAAAAACAATCCCCCAGAAAAAAGACCGGTAAGGACTACCAAAGAAATATCTTTGTAAAAATTCTCTTGAACCTCCTGTAATTGATCTATATAAAGTCTTAGATAAAAATTTGACTGTTACAGCCAGCATTACAAATGAAGAAATAGCTAAAACAACAGGATATGGAATTAAACCTCCAATAAATAACACTATAGGTTTAGTAAAAAGAAAATATCTAAATTCAGAATTTTGAGCTACATAATCAGCTCCTAATATGAAATTGGAAGCAGAAGAGGACAAATTAGTCAATACTCCATAATAATACTCCAATGGAAATAATATAGCCACTACTAGAATATTAAAAAAATCATGAACCACACCTGCTCCTATAGCTTTTCTAAATTCATCTCTCTTGGTAATAAAACTCAAAGAAACCAAAGTACTGGTTAAAGTAGTCCCAATATTTGCTCCCATAATCATTGGGATTGCATCAGAAAACTCAATAGAGCCAGAAGCCACAATAGCCACAATCATGGAGGTGCTGGTACTGCTACTTTGAATAATAGCCGTAATCAAAAGTCCAATAAAAAGACTAATAAATGGATTTGCTGTAAGGTTTATAATGGAATTGGCAATATCCTTGTTCAGCAATCTAAAGGAATAGCCTATAAAATCTATCGCCAATAGAAATAGAAAAATATTAAACGCAATCAATACTAGCCTTAATAAGGTTGATTGCCACTTCTGTTCGCTATTTAAAACTGGATTGTTGATAATTTAATAATTTCTTAGGGTATATAAAGTGCAAAATTAACTGCAATATTTTTAGGAATAGCATTTGCAAAGTAAAGCAATTGTTAAGATTTAAATATTACCCTAGTTAACATAAAGTTAACATTACATCTGCTAATTGGAATAAAAAACAAAGTATTGTAAATACGATTAACACTCAAGTAACATTGTTAACAATTTTTTAACTCGATCTTTCACTAAGAATAATTAGCTTTGTAGCTGAAACATAATTTTGCTTAAAGCTCAGTATTGAATCAAATTTTTTATGGCTATAAAACCATTCCTCAAGTACAACAGAAATACCGTTTCTGAAGTCACCTACAAAACCTTTGAGATAGCTAAGAAAGAAAAGGCTTTCATTACACTCATCGCTGTTTTTACTTTCATTTGTGGTATTATCACACCTTATCCTCAAATTGCAATGTGGGTGGGATTTGGATTAGCGGCTTATTCAGCTATTGCCAATGACAGTATTCAAACTATAGGAACTTTTATAGCCTCCAACAGCAAAAAGCCTTGGTGGATTTTGTGGCTGTTTATGGGTTTAATCTTTCTAGCTACTGTTCTGTATAGTTGGATTGTTTTTGATGGGGATGTTAGTAATCAACGACTTTTAACTAAAGGTTTTGAGACGGCACCTACTTCATTTAGTTTTTTACAATTAGCGGCACCTATTCTTTTACTGGTTTTGACTCGTTTTAGAATGCCTGTATCCACTACATTCTTACTTTTAAGTGCTTTTTCAACCCAGGCATCCTCCATTACTGCAATGGTGGGTAAAAGTTTATCCGGTTATTTATTAGCCTTTGTGACCGCCATCTTCGTTTGGTTTGTTGTTTCAAAATTTGTTTCCAAATATTTCACTAGTAAGCAACCGGCAAAAATCTGGACTCCACTTCAATGGATTATCAGTGGTGCATTATGGTCTGTATGGATTTCTCAGGATGCCGCTAACATAGCAGTCTTCCTTCCTAGAAGTTTAAATATTTATGAATTTATAGGTTTTGCAGGCTTTGTTTTTATTGGAATGGGAATTCTATTTTATCTTAAAGGTGATAAAATTCAAAGCATAGTAAATGAAAAAGCAGGTGTTTCTGATATCAGAGCGGCCACAATTGTAGATTTCGTATATGCCATTTTACTTTACTATTTTAAGGTAATCAGTACAGTACCAATTAGTACTACTTGGGTCTTTATTGGTTTATTAGGGGGTAGAGAGGTGGCCATAGCCATAAGTAAAAAACGATATAAGCAAAGAATTAAAAATATCAAAAATGCAAGTAAAATTGTAGGGAGAGATTTTCTATATGCCACAATCGGTCTTGTCCTTTCCGTTCTACTTGCGATTGCGGTGAACAAAAAATTCCAAGAGCAAATTGTAAGTGAATTCATGAATTTGTTTTAATAGACTTGATTAAGCAATTGCCATAAGAAAGCTTTTGTTCAGAAATTGGATGCGAGCTTTTTCATTTAGGGCTGGTAAAAAATAGAGAATATATCATCTCCTCTTTGCCATAGTTATGAAGTTAAGAATATTTCAGTACTTCGCTGTAGCAAAAAATCTTTCCCGAGTGTTCGGGAGAGGTTGTTTTCTTTTGCACCTATTGTGATTAAAAAAAAATCTCATTTAATCTAAACCAACCTCAGCAAATTTCTACCGCAATAGAAACAACAGAACACAAAGAAAAATAACCAAGACTATTTTTTAGGATTTTATTAAAAGTGCAGGCTTCAAAGCTTAAATTAACAGGATCGTCCTATATGCCGGGCTAAGCTATTGAGATCCTAATTTCGAAATTCCAATAATGAATAATCCTTCCCTACTAAGGAATTGTTACTATTTCAAACATCCAATCCTTTTCTGTTTTGTACTTTCTATGAAAATTGGGTTTTTGTAATCCAGCATAAATTAATCCTAAGGCAGGTATAGCTAAATAAAAGGCATTCGGATCCACTAACACACCTAACATTACCCCAATAGTAGCGGTAACAAAACCACCATATAAAAATACACCAGTTGTAAGAATGGAAGTAAAAGCAGGATTACGTTTCAAATATCTGATATCAGATAAATCTATTTTTTCATCATCAATGATAATCGAATTATTCTCTACACTATATCGACCAGAAAGCTTTTTGTCGTCAACTTTTTTAATCATTATTCTTTTGTTTTCTTTAATAAGCACCTCTCTTTGAGTATCCTTTTTACTAATTCGAATAGCTTTTTGCTCTTGAGCACATAATACATTGGCAAAGAATATACTGATCAATAGGATCATTACTTTTTTCATGATTTAATGCTTTTTATTATTTTCAAAATTTATAGAATTCTCTATTAAAATCACTATCAATTCTGACTCATATTGTTATTGCGAGAAATAAGTCTTACAGAAGTTGGCCCTTAAGAAGCTAGAAAAAACTGCAATGTTTGAGATGAAAAATGCCTAACATTGGTAATTCATAATGTAATCCATCAATTCTAGTTTAATTAATGAAAATTATCAAAAATAAACCAATCATTCTACTATCTATTTAGCACATATTGTTCTGCCACTACTATTAATTACACTTCCGTTCCATCCTTTTTACCCAAAATTAGTGTCTATACTTCATCAAACTATCAACTTTAATGAAACAGACCCTTTTAATCATCATTTTTTCCGTTCTATTGATCAGTAATTCATTTTCCCAGGAGAATCCTCCTATCGATAACACCTTAAACTTTAAAGTGATGCCAGTATCGCTTTTAGCTTATAATCCCCGTCATAGAGTTGGATTGGAATACATTGCACAAAACAGATGGGCTTATACCTTTGATTTTGGATTTGGCAATTATACGCTGAATAAAAGAAGAGTAAATGGTTTAAAATGGGGAAAGGACTATACCTATTTCGAATTAAGACCTGAAATCAAATACCTATTCCTCAAAGGCAGGGAGTATTTCATGTATGCTGCTATGGAACTTTTCCATATTAATGTAAAGGATATTTTGAAATCAGGCGAGTACCAACAGGAAGATCCTTATATGGGCATATCTTACGAAAGCTCAAGCTTTAGCAAACGTAAGACAGGAGCTCATCTTAAGGGAGGTGTTAATTTTATTGCATTAGATCGACTGCATTTTGATTTCTATGGTGGTATTGGTTTAGCCAAAAGAACAATTTCCTATAGTGATGTGGTCAATCCTGAAGAGATTGGTGATATTTGGGTAGAATGGATTCCACAGCCGGACTTATTTGAAGGTGAATCTATTGTACCCCATTTAACGCTTGGCTTTAAAATAGGCTATACCCTTTGGGTGAAAAAAAGTGATTAAATTAGCAATCAAATATTGGAGTACTAAGTCATATTTATCTACTTGTGATTATACAATATCCACTCTCAATTTATTCTACAAAAAACCCATCAAGAAGTGTGAGCTATGAACTTTCGTCCTAAAAAATGAAAAAGAACTCCACCAGCCCACTTGGCTGACGTGAATTTCTTATCATTATCATAACTCCTTACTTCTTTATTCTTTGGCAAACAGCCCTTGTTTTCAGAATAGTTTGCTTAAAATTGGGTTTATGCCTAACCCCTATCTTAAAAGAAAGGAACAAGAATGAGTTTGCTACAAATTGATAGATTTTTTAATAAATTCTTTTCTTAGCTTACAAAAGCTGGACTAAAGCAACTCTCTAATTCCCTAATCTAATTCTTTAATCGCCAACCAAGCCATTAGTCCCATTCCTGTTTCTAATGCAAGCGGGTCAATATCAAATGTTGGGGTATGTACGGAAGAGTTAATACCTTTTGCTTCGTTTCTAACACCCAATCTATAAAAACATGCATCTGAAGCTTGAGAGAAATAAGCAAAATCTTCAGCAGCCATCCACAAATCCAAATCCTCCACATTTTCTTCGCCTAAAAATTCTATGGCATTGGCTTTTGCTCTTTCAGTCAATTCTGGTTCGTTCACTAAAAAAGGATAGCCATTTCTGATTTCGAATTCGCATTTAGCTCCCATGCTTTCAGCCATTCCTTCCGCCATCTTTCTCATTTTTTGATGAGCTGAAGCTCTCCACTCTTCATCCATGGTACGAAAAGTACCTTCCAGATAGACTTCATTTGGAATTACATTGGTAGCGCCATTGGCTATAATTTTACCGAAAGACAAAACAGAAGGGATTTTCGGGCTGGCATGACGACTCACAATCTGCTGAAGTGCAACTAAAATATGCGCAGTGATAATGACTGGATCAACATTTAATTCGGGCATAGCACCATGACCACCTTTCCCAATGACTTTCATATATAATTCATCGGTACTCGCCATATACATGCCACTTCGAAAACCGACTTTACCAGCATCAATCAAAGGCATCACATGCTGGCCAATTATATTATTCACATTAGGATTTTTAAGGACACCCTCTTTAATCATTTTGGATGCTCCACCCGGTACTTTTTCCTCTCCCGGCTGAAAAATCACTTTGATAGTCCCTTCAAAATGCTCTTTTAATTGATTTAGGATTTTGACAGTCCCCAGCATAGAGGAAGTATGCACATCATGCCCGCATGCGTGCATAACGCCAACATTTTGGCTTTTGTAAGGAACATCATTTTGCTCTGTAATGGGAAGAGCGTCTATATCAGCTCTTAAAGCAGTTACTTTTTTATCTGGATTTTTACCTTTGATTAAGACCACTGTACCCGTTTCAGCTACTCCTGTTTGATGCTCAATTCCCCAGTCGCTTAGGGTTTTACTGATGAATTTAGCTGTTTCAAACTCTTCGAAAGAGAGTTCAGGATTACGGTGCAAATGTTCTCGTATACCTTTAATTTCTTCGAACTGCGACTTTGCCAGTGATTGAATCTCTGATTTTAAATCCATTTTATATTTTGATTTTAAGTCTTAGGCTAGAAATTTTATTGGAGTTCTAGCTTTCTGGATTCCGGTCGGTTTACCACCGCCCAGAAATAAGATTAACAAACTTTTTTTTACCACAATAGAAACGAAAGAAAACAAAAGGATTTTCGCTAAAGCGAAAATATTTGTCATTGAAATCTTTAACACCAGAGGCGTTAGTAAACATCACCATCCAGAGGATGGCGATAGAAAATAGAAAGAAATTTCCCTTCCGCTAGCGTCCCGCTAGTGGAAATTACTACCGCCTCTAGCGTGTTTTCTGTTTTTTGGTAACTAAGAAGCTAAACCTGTCAGGTTTTTATTAACCTAATGAAATAATAGCTCTATAGTATTTCAATATTTCAAAAATGAAACCTGACAGGTTTGAAAAATATCTAGTTAATATAAATCCTTTGAGGAACAGAAATTGCATCAGGAAACTTAGGTTTCAATTGCAATAATGTCCTTTGGACTTCTAGTCTTTCCGTAAATCTTCCAACCCTAACTTTATAGATAGGCTGTTTGTATTCCACATTCGTTCTGGTTTCAGGTAAAACTACTCTGGCGGTATCTCTTGCTGCATATGCTTCGGAACTGCTACTTCCACTATAAACCTGAATGGAGTAACCATTTACATAGCGAATCTCTTTATTGTTTTCGGCCAAAGTATCTAGCTTCTGATTTAAAAGCTCCGTTACATCAGCATTCGGATCAAAATTTTCACTTGTCTTTCTGAAACTGCTTTGCTCTTCTTCCATTTCGATGGTAGTATCTACCTTAGGACGATATTCACTTAAATCTTCACTATAAGATTTACTAGCAGTGGAAGTTGGTTGAGTGCTAACGCAACCAAATATAAAAAATCCAACTAATAAAAACGCTATGCTGGTTCCAAATCTATTCATCTAACAAAACACATTTATTGCTTTTAACATCTTCCTCTACAGTCTTAAATTTCACGTCTTTCTTCACGCTTCCGTCTTGATACTGAACAGAAACCCTGTCATTTCTCCCCACAATTTTTTCAGATTTTACTGGCATCTGTTTTTCAATTGGCGGCCTGTTTTTACTTTGACCTCCACTTAATACCGAACCAGATTCTTCTTTGGTTTCTTTATAATTCTGCTGTTGTTTTCTTTGAGCAGCGGCTTGAACCTGAGAACTATCCTGAACTGGTAAATCTAGCTTCATCATAAATGAACTGGTATCTTCATTTAATTTACCAATAAATCTTTTGAATAACTCAAAGCCTTCAAACTTATAGATCAACAATGGGTCCTTTTGCTCATACACGGCATTTTGAACGGATTGCTTTAGGTCATCCATTTCCCTTAAATGCTCTTTCCAATTTTCATCGATAATGGCAAGTGTAGAGATTTTCTCCATAGAAAGAATCAGTTCCTGACCCTCGGTTTCTATATTTTTCTGCAACTCAGTTACAACACCAATTTGTTTTTTCCCATCCGTAAATGGCACCATGATGTCTTTCACAGTAGCCCCTTTAGTTTTGGAGATATCCTTTAAAATTGGAAATGCTTTATCTTTTATTTTCTCATTTTTAGCCTTGTAAGAAGCATATACATGATTGTACAATTTCTCAGTAAGCTCATTTGTTTTCAAGGCTTCATAATCCTCTTTGCTGATTTCAAAATCAATTCCAAAAGTGCTTAAGATACTTAACCTGAAATCATCAAAGGCATCCATTGCCTTGGAGTTGTTCACGATATCCTCGCAAGTATCATATAACATATTCATGATGTCCAACTGCAACCTTTCGCCATAAAGTGCATTCTTTCTTCTCTTGTAGATCACTTCACGCTGAGAATTCATCACATCATCATACTCCAATAATCGCTTACGAGTACCAAAGTTGTTTTCCTCTACTTTCTTCTGAGCTCTTTCAATGGATTTTGAAATCATAGAATGTTGAATTACTTCACCTTCTTCCAATCCCATTCTATCCATCAGTTTGGCAATTCTATCTGAGCCAAACATACGCATCAAGTTATCTTCTAGGGAAACAAAGAACTGAGAAGAACCTGTATCTCCCTGACGACCCGCACGACCTCTTAACTGCCTATCAACCCTTCTTGATTCATGTCTTTCCGTACCGATAATGGCCAAACCACCAGCAGCTTTAGATTCTTTAGCCAGCTTAATATCCGTACCACGACCTGCCATGTTGGTGGCAATGGTTACCGTTCCTGGCTTACCAGCTTCAGCAACTACATCTGCTTCTTTTGCGTGTTGTTTAGCGTTCAATACCTGATGCTTGATTTTACGCATGTTCAACATACGACTTAATATCTCAGAAATCTCCACAGAAGTTGTACCTACTAAAACAGGTCTTCCAGCTTTGCTCATTTCTTCAATTTCTGCAGCAACCGCATTAAATTTCTCTCTTACTGTTTTATAAACTTTGTCTTGGCGGTCATCTCTGATGATTGGCTTATTAGTAGGAATAACGACTACATCCAATTTATAAATATCCCAGAACTCACCAGCTTCTGTTTCGGCAGTACCTGTCATACCCGCCAACTTGTGGTACATTCTGAAATAGTTCTGTAAAGTGATGGTTGCGTAAGTCTGTGTAGCATCCTCTACTTTCACATTCTCTTTAGCTTCAATCGCTTGGTGGAGACCATCGGAATATCTTCTTCCTTCCATCACACGACCAGTCTGCTCATCAACAATCTTCACTTTTCCATCCACCAAAATATATTCAGTGTCTTTTTCAAAAAGAGTATAAGCTTTTAACAACTGGTTTACGGAGTGAATACGCTCCGCTTTTTCTGCATAATCTTTAATCAGCTTATCCTTCTTCTCCAACATTTCCTCATCGGATAAAGACACTTCTTTTTCCAAATTGGCAATTTCAATTCCGATATCTGGGAGAATAAAGAAATTAGGATCCTCCCCATCTTTTGTGATTAAGTCAATTCCTTTTTCGGTAAGGTCAATGTTATTATTTTTCTCTTCAATGGTGAAAAGCAATGGCTCATCCGCCTCAGGCATCAATTTAGAATTATCTGCCAAATAGATGTTTTCTGTCTTCTGTAAGATCTGGCGCATCCCCTGCTCACTCAAAAACTTAATTAAAGGCTTATGTTTTGGCAAACCTCTAAATGCTCTGAACAATGCCAAGCCACCTTCATCTTCTTTTCCTTCTTTAATAAGTCGTTTAGCTTCTAACAGAAAATCAGAAGTTAACTTCCTTTGTTCCAATACCAATTTTTCAATTCTTGGCTTTAAGGAATCAAATTCATGAACATCTCCTTTTGGCACAGGGCCTGAAATAATTAATGGAGTCCTTGCTTCATCAATTAGTACAGAATCCACCTCATCAATCATAGCGAAATGGTGTTTTCCTTGTACCAATTCTTTGGTTTCGCGCGTCATATTGTCACGCAGATAATCAAAGCCAAATTCATTATTGGTTCCGTAAACTATATCGGATTGATAAGCTTTTCTTCTTTGTTCCGAGTTGGGTCTGTAATTATCAATACACTCACATGAAATTCCGTGGAACTGGAAAATAGGTGCCATCCATTCGGCATCACGTTTTGCTAGGTAGTCATTTACAGTAACTATATGAACCCCTCTTTTCGCCAATGCATTTAAGAAAGCAGGTAAAGTAGCCACCAAAGTTTTACCTTCACCCGTTGCCATCTCTGCAATTTTTCCTTTGTGAAGCACAATACCACCAATCAACTGCACATCATAGTGCATCATGGCCCATGTCACATCATTTCCAGCAGCTTTCCATGTATTATTCCAAATAGCCTTATCACCTTTCAAATTCACATGCTCTGCTTTTCCCGACATTTCTTTATCGAACATCGAAGCGGTTACTTCTAACTGTTCGTTTTCCATAAACCTGCGAGCGGTATCTTTTACTATGGCAAAAGTTTCAGGAAGAACCTCTAAAAGCACTTCTTCTAACTTTTCATTTCTTTTTTCCTCCAATGCATCAATCTCATTGAAAAGATCTTCTTTGGTGTGCAAATCCATGTCAGGATCATCATCCACTTTTGTATGAAGTGCGGCAATTTCATTATCAATATCCTTCAAATATTGATTGATTTTTTCTATTACCTCATTGGTCTTGGCTCTTAATTCATCGTGGGATAAATCCTTTAACTTGGCAAATTCCTCATTGATTTGCGCTACTATTGGAAGTACTTCTTTTATATCTCTATCAGACTTTGTTCCGAATACTTTGGTTAGTCCTTTTGCTAAAAAATCAAACATTTTATTTTGCTATAATAATTTAAAATATGCGCTAATTTACACGCTTTTTTATGATTTATTTTAATTTTAAAGTGTGATTTCACCTTTAAATACATTCATTGCAGGCCCAATTAACCATACATTTTTCGCACTGCCATTCTCTAACTCAAACTCAACACTCAATTGCCCCCCTAAGGTTTCAATTTCCACAGGAGAAACTCCTCCATGGAGTACATGAGCTATTGCACAAGCCGTAACTCCCGTTCCGCATGACAAGGTTTCATTCTCCACACCTCTTTCATAGGTTCTAACAGAAATTTTATTCTTAGATTGCTTTTCTACAAAATTAACATTGATGCCATTAGCTGCAAATTCATCACTGTAACGAATGCTTGCCCCCTCTTCTTTTACATTTTTGTCCTTAATGTTGCTGGCAAAAATAACATAATGAGGAGAACCTGTATTAATGGTGAAATGCTCAGGAAAAGAATTGATTTCAGATTGGGCTACATCCCGCATACTCAAGCGAACAATATCACCATCTATGGAAGCTTCATGCACACCATCAGTAGATAAAAATGTGGTTTGATCACCAATTATACCTAAATAATGAGCGAATTTTACTGCACAACGGCTTCCGTTTCCGCACATGCTTTGCGAGCCATCCGGATTGAAAAATATCATTTCAAAATCATACTCATCATGATTTTCGATTAAAATCAATCCATCCGAACCTACTCCAAATTTGCGGTCACAAAGTTTTTGTGCTATGGATTTATCATTTCTATACAGCTTTTGGGAGCGGTTGTCCACCACCACAAAATCATTGCCCGTACCTTGATATTTGTAAAATTCAATTTTTGCCATGTGCTTCAATAAGCGAAAATAACACCAAAGAATTTCTTATGCCAGAATGGCACTTTGAAATAATGAATTGTTTCTTAATTCTAATTTTACCTTAAAACGAAAACTAGTTTTGATATCGCCTAGAATTTTAAAAATAATCAATAAATTTGTAACCAATGTATAATGTTTACTAAGATGGTTATATGAAAGAATACTTATCATTATCAGAAGCATCCGAATTAATTGGTAAAAGCAAAGAAACTTTAAGAAGATGGGATAGAGAAGGGATTTTAAATGCAGTTCGAGAACCTGTGTCGAATTATCGTGTATATAGAAAAGATGATGTTCAAACGCTTCTTAAGCCTTTATTTGATGATGATTTAGAGGATAAAGTTTCCCATTATGTAAAGCCACATAATGAATATTCAGTCTTAGAGTTATTTGCAGGAGCAGGTGGTCTGGCTGTAGGATTAGAAAAAGCGGGATTAAAATGTGTGGCTTTAAATGAAATTGACAAATGGGCATGCCAAACTTTAAGAAAAAACAGACCAAATTGGAGAGTATTGGAAGGAGATGTTAAGGACTTTGATTTCAGTGAGCTTAACAATAAAGTAGATGTGGTTACTGGAGGATTTCCCTGTCAGGCATTCAGTTATGCAGGAAAAAAATTAGGCTTAAAAGACGCAAGAGGGACATTGTTTTATGAATTCGCAAGAGTTGTAACAGAAGTAAATCCTGCTATTTGCATTGGAGAAAATGTACGTGGTCTTCTTAGCCATGATAATGGAAAAACCTTGCAAGGTATGATTTCTATTTTGGATGAAATTGGATACAATGTTGTTCCTGTTCAAGTTTTAAAAGCCGTACAATATAGAGTTCCACAAAAGAGAGAAAGATTAATCTTAGTAGGGATTCGAAAGGATATTGATTTAGAATTCACATATCCTAAACCTCATAAAAAAGTCTACACTTTACAAGATGCTCTGAAAAAAGGAGAATTATTTGATTCTAATGTTCCGAATTCATTAGGTGCAAAATACCCAGAATATAAAAAAAATGTTTTGGATATGGTTCCGCCTAAAGGCTATTGGAGAGATCTGCCTCAAGAAATTCAAAAGGAATACATGGGAGGAAGTTATTTTTTAGGTGGTGGAAAGACAGGAATGGCAAGAAGGATTGGATGGGACGAACCCTCTTTAACCTTGACATGTAGCCCTGCACAAAAACAAACCGAAAGGTGCCATCCTGATGAAACCAGACCTTTTACGGTTAGGGAATATGCAAGAATTCAAACTTTTCCCGATGATTGGGAATTTGTAGGCTCGATTGCCCAACAATATAAACAAATTGGAAATGCAGTCCCTGTGAATTTAGCTCAAGAACTAGGGTTTTCGATTGTAAAATTCCTTAATCAAAATTACAGTTTATCAAAGCCTAAATAATAACCGTAATTTTCAAAAGTAATTTGGTCAAAAATTGAGCGATTAGTTTCTGATGTTATCTCTTGAATTTCTGATAAAGCAGAATTTTCTTGCTTTGTACCCTTATCCTGCAATGAATTTAGATAATCTGAAATTGCTGAAGGCAATGCATTATATAAATCAAAAAAAGCAGTTTCATTCCCAGTCAGAAGTGTATAAAATTGATCCCCTGAAATTTTATACACTCTGCTGTGACTGTATTCCTTCCCATTAATCTCTCCATACCACTTTTCATTAAAACTCCCTTTGGCTAAAATTTGCACCCAATAACATTTTGCTTCTTTGTAAGTATCGGCATATCTAGCCAACTTCTGAAATAGACTTTCAGCGGAACTACTGTTCATTGTATTGTGCTTGTTTTTTATATCAGCAAACAAACTATCATCAGTTGCTTTTATATCAAAACCACTCAATGCTCCGATTTCAAACCCATCAATCCCTCCTAATACTTCTTCATGAAAAGTACCTAAAGAGTTATTTATAGATTTATCAATCTGTCTTAAAATTTCTGTTTCAATTATTTCTTCCTCATCCAGATTATTGAATTTTGAATCAAACATCAGTTTAATAGTATCAACCTTATACTTATAAAATGTTTTCTTTGAAATATTTTCCTTTGCTCGCAAATAAGAATTGTGAAGATTCTCAATACATTTTAATAAATGCTCATCAGATACAAAATCTAGATATTTATTTTCCATAGATAAATCTTAAATTTTAAAGATATGAAAATATTTATCAACCCACCATCAAATGAGCCTTAGGATATTTATAGCTTTTAGTCGATTTTCTACTGCTTAATGCCAAAGCAAATGTTAAAGTACCCACTCTACCTATAAACATGGAAAGAATGATTACAACACGCCCTGCAAATGAAAGGTCTGCTGTTATACCTGTACTTAAACCTACGGTTCCGAAAGCTGAAACCTGCTCAAAAATCAACTCCATTAAAGTAAAATCGCTATCGGTAATGGTGAGTATAAAAATACCAATTAAATTGAGTGAAGCAGCAAAGAAAAATATGGACAAAGCTTTAAATAATAGCTCTTTAGGAATAAATTTTCTATCTATTTCTATTTTAAGCCGGCCTCTAAGCGTTGCAAAAACAGAAACTATCAATAAATAAAAAGTAGAAGTCTTTATTCCTCCTCCCACTGAGCCGGAAGAAGCTCCAATGAACATCAAAAATGCAATCACAATTAAAGTTGGAGTTCTTAAGGCCCCGATGTCAACTGAATTAAAACCAGCAGTACGAGCAGAGGCTGATTGAAAGAAACTGGCTATTAAAGATTCTATAAAATTTTTACCTCCTAGAGTGTTGTCATATTCCAACAGATAAAAAACCAAAGTTCCTGAAGCCAATAAAACCAAAGAAGTATAAACGGCTATTTTAGTACTCAAAGCCCAATCTTTCCAAGGATTCTGAAATCGATCTTTTAACTTATTTCTAGAAAATAAATCTTGAATGGTAGAAAATCCTAACCCACCTAAAATAAGGGTCAATGCAATAATAATGTGTAATATATATCCATTTGCTACTCCGTCCTCAAAAAGCCCATTGGTGAAAAGACTAAAGCCAGCATTACAAAAAGCACTTACTGCATGAAAAGCTGAAAAGAATATTTTTTGTCCCATGGAGTCGAAAACAACATCTTCTCCCCAACTGAAAAATATCATGATGAAAGAAATGATTTCAATCACGAGTGTGATAGCAATAATCTTTCTTAATAAACCTTTTGCAGAGAATAAAGACTCACTTACTAGAAAATCCTGAAGCATTAATTGTTGCTTAATACCCACCCCACTTTTCAAAAAAGTGGCAAAGAAAGAAGTAAATGATATGATACCCAAACCACCTAATTGAAAGAGAATCATAATGACAAACTGACCTTTCATGGTGAAATAGGTAGCGGTATCCACCACAATAAGACCCGTTACACAACTTGCACTTACCGAGGTAAAAAGCGCATCCATAAAGGACATAGATCCTTCCTCCACACTCATAGCAGGTAGCATCAGCACCCCGGTTCCAAAAGCAATCAAGAGTAAAAAACTATAAATGAAGGTTCTAGCTGGTTTTGTCTTTAATTTAGAAAGTACAGTACTAGCCCTTATAAATTCATAAATAATTAATACTAAAAAATAAAAAGTGATAAAGGTAAGATAAGCATCTTGATAATTTTTGAAACCTAATGCTTCCGCTAAATATTTAATGATTGTATTATCAAAATAATAATTACTAATGGTATTAATGATAATTATAAATACCAATACCGCCTCGAGTAAATTGGACTTTAGAAACTCCGTTCTACGAAATTCATAAAGTAAACGAATCAGAAATGAGAAGAAATAAATAATTAAGACTACATCAAGCCCTAAAAAAACTTGTTCTAACTCATTAGCTTCTGTTTCAAAACCAAAAACGAAAAACAACAATACAGCAGCCGTAAGCCAAATAAATGCTTTTAGTGACACCAGTGTATTCAATACTGTGGTTCTACTATTGTAAATGGCATTATTTAACCATTCTGTTAAAGCATTTTTTAGTTTTGAAAAATTCATTCTGTTAGAAATGCTTGGCTTTTAAATTTATTCCCCTGATTTAGAATTGTAAATTATGCTTTATTGCTTCTACTTCCAACTTTTTTGCGTCAATTGGAACAACTCCTAGTTCTTCACAAACTATTCCTCCTCCCAAATTCGAAAGTGAAGCCACAAAATCTGCTTTCAGATTTAAAGCCATACATAATGCTGCAATGCTAATTACAGTATCACCAGCTCCCGAAACATCAGATATACTTCTTTTATAGGCCGGAATCAAGAAATCTTCTCTTTCTGATTGAATATAAACTCCTTTTTCAGATAAAGTGGTCATCACCATTTTGCAAGATAATCTTTCTCTCAATAATTGAGCTTGAGTTCTTAAAGCCTTTTTATTAGAATGATCAAAATTGACATTCATTCCCTCTTTCAATTCCTTCAAATTCGGTTTGAATAAATCTACTCCCTTATAATCAAAGAAATTATTTTTCTTAGGATCAACCACCACTGGTTTTCCTAATTCTTGAGCTTTTTTAACAGTTTGTTGAATAATTTGAGAATTAATGGTGCCCTTATCGTAGTCCTCAAATACAATAACGTCCACCTCTGAAATCAAATCAAAAATTTTATCTTGCAAAAGACTTTCCTCTTTTTGATTTATAGGCTCTAGACTTTCAGAATCTACTCTTAACAAATGTTGAGAGCCGGAAAGAACTCGCTCTTTAATGGTAGTAATTCTGTCTTTGCTACGAATAATTCCTTTTGATGTAATATTTCTTTTAGCTAACAGACCATCAAAAATATCCGCCTCTTCATCATCTCCTAAAATAGCACACAAAATGGGTTCTGCCCCTAATGATTGAAGATTGAGCGCTACGTTTGCTGCCCCACCCATCCTTTTTTCACGATTTTTTACATTCACAACGGGCACTGGGGCTTCAGGAGAAATCCTTGAAACAGTACCCCAGATGTAAGCATCAATCATCACATCACCAATGACTAAAACTTTTAGCTTTTGAAATGCTTTAAAAAGGTCAGGAATATTTTGAACAGGCATATTATTTTAATTCTGCCAATACTTTTTTCATTCGCTTCATAGCTTCTTTCAATTCATCATCTGAAGCCGCATATGAAATTCTAATACAATGAGGCGCACCGAATGCAGTCCCTGTCACCACCGATACATTTGCTTTCTTTAATATATAAATAGCCAATTCATCTGCATCATTCACTTTGGTTTCCCCATCAGATTTCCCAAAGAAACTGCTGATATCAGGAAAAATATAAAAAGCTCCTGTTGGAACATTGGTTACCACACCCGGCATTTCCTTCAATAAATCTAAGACCATATCCCTACGTTTGTGATAGGTTTTGGTCATATCTAAAGTGGGTTGCAAATCACCAGTTAAAGCTGCTAAAGCTGCTCTCTGTGAAATAGATGCATTTCCAGAAGTAATCTGCCCCTGAATTTTTGTAGCTGCTTTGGCAATAGGTAGAGGAGCAGAAATATAACCAACTCTCCAACCTGTCATCGCAAAGCCTTTAGAAAAACCATTAATCGTGATGGTTCTTTCTGCCATTCCCGGCAAAGAAGCCATGCTCACATGACCTTCAGTCCCAAAATTGATATGTTCATAAATTTCATCGGACATTACTACAATATTGTCATATTGTCTTAATACCATTGCTAGTTTTTCCAATTCTTCTTTAGAAAAAACGCTTCCAGTTGGATTACAAGGAGATGAATACAAAACAGCTTTCGTATTATCTGTTATTGCATCTTTTAGCTGTTCTGCTGTTGGTTTGAAATCATTTTCTAATGTTCCTGTAACATAAACAGGGGTTGCACCCGCAAGCTTAACCAATTCAGTATAACTTACCCAAAAAGGGGCAAATACAATTACTTCATCTCCAGGATTCAATAGAGAAAGCATTAAATTAGCAATAGATTGCTTTGCACCATTTGAAACTACTATTTGATCAGGAGAACTTGGGATACCATTTTCCTTTTCCAATTTATTAGCAATCGCCTCACGTAAATCTTGATAACCTGAAACAGGCGGATAAGCAAAATACTTTTCACTATCAATAGCCTCTTTGGCAGCTTCTTGAATATGTTTGGGTGTTTTAAAGTCAGGTTCTCCCAAACTCAAACTAATGATGTCAATCCCCTGAGATTTTAATTCTCTCGCTTTAGCTGCCATAGCTAAAGTTGCAGATTCGGACATACTCTTGATTCGGTCGCTTATTGGATAGTTCATTGCGTTAATATTATTGCTTATTTAGATTAGAATTCAATTGAAAATCAGAAAATCTTAATTCTTATGAACGCTATTTCATTCATTTTTTAATTCAGCGCTAAAATTAAGTAATTAGCTAATGATGTGCTAATTTTTCAATTGACAAAATATTTTTTCAATTGACAGTTGACAATTAATGTTTACTAGATATGAGCTAGAAAGCTCACACAAGCTTGGTAGAATCCGCCAGAGGCGGTAGTAATTTCCACTAGCCGGAGGCTAGCGGAAGAAAGCCTTTCCACTTTATCGCCATCCTCTGGATGGTGATGATTACTGGATCTGTGACGCTAAATAGTATGACTGATAAAGTGACATAAAAAAACCCACAAGGTTTTTCAAAACCTTGCGGGTTTTACCGCTCTTTACATACAAGGATTAAGAAGCATCACCTTCTTCTAAAGTCACTGTTCTTTCAACTGGGTTGAATGGACTAGGAATTAACTCTCCTTTCGCGTCCAACAATTCAAGTTTAATAGACATTTCACCCATTTCTGCACCTTCAATGAAAAATGGTTGCCACTTATCTATCATAAATTCTTCACCATTGATCGTAGCTCTCACTTTATTACCTGTTTCAGATAATTCAGTATTTAATAAATAAAAATCTAACAATACCTTTTTAGCATCATCGCCAGCGTAAGTTCCTTTCGGACGGCTATAAAACATATGTGGATCAGATAAATCTGCAATCTCTTGGCCCGTTGGTTTTTTACCTACCGTAAATTGACGAATATTTGAAGCCCCATAACTTTTGACACTTTCGTGATAAGAACGGGATAAGAAAGATAAAGCCACATAATGACCTTCCTTTAAGTCTTTTGTAAATTCAGCTTCATAATGTGCTGAATAAGGCTCATTATTTAAAATCAAATGAATATGTTGGCCATCAGGTGAATTTGCGCAATTTTTCACGTCAGCATCTATTGTTTGAGTAGCTAATTCATAATTTTTAACATTAAATGAGAATTTTACTTCCCCTTCATCCTCAATTACTTCATTTTCCATCGGGCTTAACATTTCCAACATTGAATCTTCAAACTCTGGAGACTTAACTGGCGTTAAGCTAATGGATGAAGTATTTTCAGATTTCTCTTCTGAGGTGTTTTCATCTTCTGTGTCAGCTTTTTCTTCTTTATTTCCGGTGCTGCAAGCAAAAATTGCCGCCATCGCAAATAAAATACTAAATCTTATTGTGGCTTTTTTCATGGTTATGTGATTTTTGTTTTATTTTACTTTAATTAAAGTTTACTAAGGTAGTGTGAATAAGTTACACTATCAACTCATTAAAATTCGATACTGTTATGAGCAAAAAATTATATAATGAAATCCCTTCCTTAAATTTAGAGGATTTCACAAAAGGAACCGCAGAAACTAAAGCCCAATTTGTTAAAGAATTAGGAGAAGCTTATAATAATATTGGCTTTGTTGCCATAAAAGGGCATTATCTAAGTGACGATTTAAGCCAAAAGCTATATAAAGCGGTTGAAAAATTCTTTAGCTTACCTACCGAACAGAAAAAAGCTTACGAAAAAGAAGAATTAGCTGGGCAAAGGGGATATACTAGCAAAGGAAAAGAGCAAGCAAAAGGACATAAGGTACCGGATTTGAAAGAATTTTATCAGGTCGGACAATTTGTTCCAGATGATCATGAATTAAAAAAAAAATACCCTGACAATCTCTGGCCATCAGAAGTGCCTGAATTAGCGGAATTAGCCAAAGATGCCTATCAAAAACTGGAAAAAACAGGTTTTGAGATGTTGAGAGCTATTGCACTTTATTTAGGTTTAGATGAAAATTATTTCGATTCTGAAGTTACTTACGGCAACAGTATTTTACGTGCAATACATTATCCACCAATTGAAAATCCGGAAGATTTACCAGAAGATGCAGTAAGAGCTGCTCAACATGGAGATATTAATTTGATTACTTTACTGATGGGTGCAAGTGCTGATGGATTGCAAGTACTCAGAAGAGATGGAGAATGGATTCCTATTACAGCTTTACCTAATCAGCTAGTGGTAAATGTAGGCGATATGTTGGCCAGGTTAACCAATGATAAATTAAAATCTACTATTCACAGGGTAGTGAACCCACCAAAAGAGCAAATGAAATCTTCTCGTTACAGCATACCATTTTTTATGCATCCAAAATCAAGTATGGATTTAACTTGCTTAGACAGCTGCGTGGATACGGATAATCCAAAAAAGTATGATGATATGTCAGCAGGACAATTTTTACAAGAAAGATTAGCAGAAATTGGACTATTGAAGAAGTAATTAGTGGTTAGGAATATTCGATACCTGATTTATCTGAAGGATATATTTATCCTATCTCTCACCACTTTCGGAGGTGCCACTGCTCATTTTGCATTTTTTCTAGATCATTTAGTTTATAAAAGAGGCTATTTAACCGAAAAAGAATTGATAGAAATGAATGCCCTGTGCCAATTGCTGCCAGGGCCTTCTTCTACTCAAATTTTAACAGGTCTTGCAGTAAAAATTGGAGGGGCTCCTTTTGCTTTTTTGACCTTATTTGTTTGGGTACTTCCAGGGGTTGCTTTAATGACCGGCTTTGGGATATTGATGTCCAATATCGATGAGAAAGAATTATCGACCCACTTTCTAACTTTTGTGCAGCCTATAGCTGTTGGTTTCGTGGCGGTTGCTGCTTTTCGAATTGTGAAAAAAGTAATTCATACGAAAACCAGTGTAATATTATTGATTGCCTCTGCTATTATAACCGTTTTGATTAATTCCCCTTATCTATTCCCGGTTTTGATAGTCGCTGGAGGATTTGCCACGAGTTTTAAATATAAAGCTCAAGAAATAGAGGAAAAAGAAAAGATCAAAATCAGATGGACTGCCTTAATCATTTGGATAAGCGTATTAATTTTGATTGCGGTGATTGGACTTTTCACGCAATCCTTGCCCATAAGGCTTTTGGAGAACTTCTACAGAAATGGAAGTTTGATATTCGGAGGTGGGCAAGTATTAGTTCCATTTCTCTATACAGAGTTTGTAGATTTTAAAAATTACCTCTCTTCCTCAGAATTTTTGAGTGGATTTGCTATTGCTCAAGCTATTCCAGGACCAACATTTTCTTTTGCAAGCTATATAGGCGCACTCTCCATGCGGGAATATGGCGTTTGGGGTGAAATTTTAGGTGGATTTTTGGCAGCTGTTGGAATATTTGTACCCGGCACTTTAATGATGATATTTTTAATCCGCTTCTGGGATCAATTGAAGAAATTCAGGATTATAAAAGCCTCTTTGGAAGGCATAACTGCCGTCAGTTCCGGAATGGTGGTAGCGGCAATATTTTTGCTTTTCGAACCGGTTCAGGCTAATCTTCTCAACATTAGTTTAATAATTGGCACCGTAGGGATTTTGTTGTTTACTAAAATCCCTGCTCCTTATGTGGTGTTGATTGGGTTGGTAGCTGGGTTTTTGTTAGGTTAGAAATTATAATCAACTTATGCTAATAGATCAACAAAAGCTCATTCGTCAGGTATAAGAAAATCCTCATATCTTAATTTATTTACAGAAATTGAATCATACTCAAATACCTCTTCCAGTTTAGATTCTGTCCAAAGCTCTTCCCTGGAAGGAAAAGATATATTATCAAATACTTTATAATCCTTAAGCTTAATGTATCCTTTTTTACGGTTAATTTCTAAGCACTCACAGGAATATTTAATTACTACTTTTTTTTCTTTATCTACTTCAATCTTATAAATCTGGTCAGAAGATAAATAATACTCAAATATAATTGAAGAGTCATTCTCCTCTGAATACTGAATCTTTACTTTATCATAATTTTCTAATAATGCATAAAATATATTAAACTTTGTTAAATCATAATATATGCTTCGATCTAATTCCGATTTCAAAGAAAAAAAACTATCACCATTTCTATATTGGTAATATGCATTTTCATTTACAATTGATGTTATACTATCTGAATCATTATAGGTATTGCTTTTAAAACTATGAGGCCAGAGTTTAAAAATTTCTAACTGTGAGGTGTCATCATTTATCAAACAACCCTTATAGTAAATAGATTTCAAATTAATCAACTGTTGATTTGGATCAACTGTTGCTATGACTTCTTCAATTATACTTCGTATATAAACTTCTTTATTTTGAGCATTGAGCTTGTAGCCTAAAAGGACTAATAATAAGTATATCTTTATTATTTTCATTTTAAATAATTTAACTCAACCCAAACTAATTACATTATTAGTTCAGGTTCAATATTAAAATTAGAGGTTTTGAATTTCAACCCATAAGGTATTTCTTAGCCAAAGAGCATCATTCCAAGAAGATGAACCAGGTGTTGAATTATTCATTGCATTAATTGCATCTCCAAGAGCTTCATACTATGCTAAGATATCTCCACCATTAGTAGTTTTTAATTCTTCAATAGATAAATTTTCCATTTTACTTTTAATTAATTGTTAACCTACTCTGTCCCGTTTTCGGCATCCCGGGTCAGGTAACTATTAGTGCACTTTGTATTACCTCACGATGCTAAAGTTGGTAAGGTCAGTCTCATTTTTTGAGACTAAATAAAAAAATAACAATTTATCAAAAAAATTCTGATTCACTAAAGTTACCTTGGCAGGTATTACGTCAGTCAATTCTAACTGGTGGTTGCAGCCATATTTTTGCTTTTCGAACCAGATCAGACTAATCTTCTTAACATTAGTTTAATAATTGGCACCGTAGGGATTTTGTTGTTTACTAAAATCCCTGCCCCTTATGTGGTGTTGATTGGGTTGGTAGCTGGGTTTTTGTTGGGGTAGGTGATTGAATCAAAGTCGCTCTACAAAAAAGTATTGATTTATTTCATCAGTAAGGAAATACTCAGGATGACAAAATTATGTAAAGCATGAACAAAAAAAGAATACCTAAAACCTATTCTAAAATTTATATAGCCATAAAAATACCCCTTGATAAAATAAGGCAAAAGTATAATTAAGTAGCCCAATATATTAGTTTGCTTCCCCGTTACATTAAGATGAAGTAATGCAAACAGAAGACTGGAAATAATAATTAGTAGATAAATTGGAGGTAATTCAAAGCTTTCAGGCATTAACTTAAATAACAGATAAGCCAAAAGCAATCCAAAAGAAATAAAGAAGATAACAAATGATAAATCGGGATTAATGGGAACCAGTTTATTAAATTCAGTTAAGACTAATAAAATTAACATACAGAAAAAACCTAATCCTAAATAGAACCTTTCTTTATAATTAGTCAGCCATAACCTAAAAGACAATTCCTCTGCCAGGGGATAAATAATAACAAAAATGAATAAAATATATAAAATCCTTGCTGTAGAATCAGCATGTGCCAAACTATCTCTTACATGATGATGGTAACTTTCATATAAGCCAAAGTCAGCTGCAATTATTTTAAAAATGGAGAAAATAACTATAACCAATAAACCTAAGCCATATATTCTTAATGAGATCTTAAGTTTGCTTTCGGTTGCAGCAAGTGGTTGAAGTTTAATTATTTGTTTAAGTAATTTCAAAACTTAATTAGCATCTAAATCTTTATGATCACTATTAATCAGCTCTAGTTCCTCTGGGCTGAGTGAAACATGAGATGCATTTTTCCAAAACTCTGTTTGAAAATCAGTTCCATTTTTAGCAATAGATTTTTTTCGGTATCTATCTCCCCAACTAATGCTCTCTTGGTTCTCAGAAAGGTTCGAAATGGTCAAATCAGTTATAAACCTATTCGTTTGATCAATGCTTTTATTATTAAATGATCTCATTTCCATATTCATCCGAACAAAATCTAGCCGGATGCCCTTTTCATCTGATTTATACTTTACGGAAACTATATAGTCTTTCAGTTTTGCTTTTACAACCAACAAATTTAATTCCTTCATATTCTTTATAGAAACAGGATGGGTCTGCATTTGAACATAAGAAAGAGTAGAGTCTTTTTTATTCACCAGAATTTTTCCGTTTTTATAGTTGGCTTCTTCAGGCCTTTTCGGATAAACTTTTATTGAAACCAGTGGATCACCATCTACTATGGAATAAGTATATTTCTCAAAATTTTCAGGATTCAAAAAAGAACCAATAGTACTCGGATCTGCAAAAGCCAGTGCTTTTTCAAAACCTAAGGGTGCTACTAATGATAAATCAATTTCTTCACTTGTTTTTAGGTCTACTGCTCGGCTTTCGCGTAAGCTAGCATCAATCTTCAAATTATCTCTTTTCTTCTCTAAATAAAACTGCATAGAAGCATCTGCAAATGAGATGTACTTTTCATTCTCTATAGTAAATTCTTTATAGTAACCGTCATACTTAACTGGAAACTTTAATTTCGCCTGAGTATTGGCTACAATATCTTCTAAAAATTGCTCCACGGTCTTTTCTGCATAGACCACCACCTCATCTAACACAAAATCTTGCTGCTTGATATAAAGTGTGTCTTTTAGGTCTTTGGATATAGTAAATGTGGTGGTTTCATAATTCACATGGTGAACAACTAGAGAATCATTTATTTGCCATGTTTTAGGGACTTCAAAGAACCCATTACTATTACTGATAGCACTTTCTCTATACTGGCTTTGATTTAAAATCAAGGCACTTTCAATTGGTTGGGTATTTTCTTTATCCCATAAGACTAGGGGTTGATTTTGGCTGATTGCTTTTTGAGCAATAATTGAAAGGCTTAGGATAAAAATTGTTGAAATTGGTTTCAATGAAGTTGATTTAGATAGTTTGTTAACTTTTGTTTTGAATAACTACTTGAATTAATAACTAGCTCAAGACACACAAAAAGAATAAATTTTTATAATAAAAATTTATTCAATTATTCTAATTTATTGAATCTTGACACCGATTGTTTTATTTTTTTATTTTTCCTGATGTGAAAGACATATGACACACCAATTAAACTTGCTCCTGAAGCCATGAATAAAATATCAGATTTATTATAATCTCTTATTAAACTTACAGCAGAATATCCAATCAAAGCACCCCCAAACAGTGCAGTGATTTTAGTCACTGCGCCATTTATTCTAGCCTTTTTATAACTAGAAAAAGCAGATTGATTTGATTTTATAATTTCTTCTAAACCCTTAAATTCATATTCTAAATCCTTATATATAAAGGACTTATAATCTTCAGTCTCTATTAAATACTTATATTCTTGCGAATAAATGGATTGAGCACTCACAATTATAAAAAAAATAAAAAAGTAATATCTCATGGTTTTTTTAAATTTATGATGTAAAATAGAGGGAAAAATTCCCCTATTTAAACTTTTACTTTTAATCTATTTGAGACCCAATAACACCGCCAATCGCCACTCCTACTAATATAACAGCCCAATTTTCTTTAATAAAATCCCAAACTTTACCCCCACCTTCAATTTCAAGAAGTTCTTCTTTATTTAAAGTTGTTAATCCTAAAATATTGTGTTCATTTTTCATTTTATTTAATTTTAATTACCATCAATTGATTCTAAAAGTATCCCTATTGCAACTCCAATAACAACGCCTAATGCTTTTTCCCAAAAACCTCCTCCAAAGGTTTGGGATAATTCCGCATCACTTAAATCTGAGAAATTTGAGTTTTCAAATTTTTCCATTTTTTATATTAATTATTTGTTAACCTACTCTGTACCGTTTTCAGCTTCCCGGGTCAAGTAACTATAAGTGCACCTTATATTACCTCACGATGCTAAAGTAGGTTGGGGTAAGCTCATGTTTTGAGACTAAATAAAAAAATAACAATTTATCAAAAAAATTCTGATTCACTAAAGTTACCTTGGTAAGCATTACGTCAGTCAATTCTAAGTGGTGATTGCAGCTATATTTTTGCTTTTCGAACCGGATCAGACTAATCTTCTTAACATTAGTTTAATAATTGGCACCGTAGGGATTTTGTTGTTTACTAAAATCCCTGCTCCTTATGTGGTGTTGATTGGGTTGGTGGCTGGGTTTTTGTTGGGGTAATTTCATTTAAATTAAAGAAAGCGCATAAAAACCATCATTTTATCCATGTACTTTTACTTAGATAGTAACCTTCATCATCAATTAAAATCATCTCAGGTAATCCTCTGAATATTTTTTGATGATTTTTACTAGGGTTAGAAATACCAAAAACTTCCCAGTTCTCTGTCAATTTATTAAGCTTATCCAAATGTTGTCTTTCCTTTTTTCTAGTTACCAATCCAACAATATTTATGTTAGGGTTCTCTTTTTTGAACTCATTTATTTCTGGAATTGACTTTATACAGGGCTTGCAATCGTAGGCCATGTGATACACGTATGAATTACCTTTTGATATAATCTCGTGTAAATCCATTTTATTTTCCTGTGATGAACGTACCTCAATATTGGGTATTTTATCATGAAAAGTTAAATCTGCTTGCTGTTTGTGAACCCTTTTTACTCGAAGCTGGTCATCACTCAGAAACTTAATTTTATAAAATAAGTAAGAAACTTGCACAATGAACTCTTGCTTGTAATGCGTAAAATTCTTGTAATCAATAGTATGAAGATATTCATTGTTAAAAGTATTAAAAAAGATTTTATCAGTTGAATCATTATAAACACCATTAAAATCATCATCATATTGAACGATTTGAAAACGTGAAAATTCGTCTATATAATTAGTGGCCCTTAAGTTAATTGGCTTAAATGCCAACTGATTTGTATAGTCATCAAACTGAGCATCATAGGTAGAATAACGTGTTTTACTACTTTCAGGAAGTGTATCCTGAATAAGATTTTTAACTTGCTCTTTTTCAAGAAAAAAAGGTGTAACTTTTAAATTGAATTTAAGTGTTTGTTCTTTTTTCGAACAACAAATTAGAAATATTGAAGTAGCAATACTAAAAACTAAACCAATCAAAATCTTCATATAAATTTGAGTTTTATTAGCTCTTCCAATTCAAGGAAGAGCTAATTTATTGTAAATTGATTTTCTAACAATCTTGCTTAGGTGTTCCTATCACTGTCCAACATTCACCTGTTTCACTATCCCAAAAATATACCTGCTCGTTCCCATCACAGTCAGTATCAACTATTCTGTAAATTCCTCCTCCGTTAATTTCCCTCATTTCATTAAATGATAAATTTTCCATAATTACATTAATTTATTGTTAACCTACTCTGTACCGTTTTCAGCTTCCCGGGCTTGGTAACTATTAGTGCACTTTGTATTACCTTACGATGCTAAAATAGAATCAACAAGTCTCATTTTTTGAGACTGCTATAAAAAATTTGAGAAAAATTATTACCCTGCCAACTAAACGCTTTTCCACCGCTTATTTTCTGAGCATCATAATGGTCTAATGGTTCAACTTTAAAACTGAACTGGATATTGATATCATGTTCGTAACAAAAACTTTTGCTTCTGACATCAAAGTAAATAGGTGCCCCGTAATCTTTTAAAAAGTCAATATATCGGTAAAGGGATGCTTTGGACATATCTAAACTTTCTGCAAATTCTACTGGCCCTCCTGTTGCTTTCATTCGTATTTTTTGATCAATGGCTTCCAGTTTCTGTAAATAATGTTCAAGCTTCATAAATTTTAAGGTTTATTGGTTATATAATAATTTTAGTTTTCTAATAATTCCTTTGGCAATTGGTTCTGCCATAATTTATAATAATGACCTTTGCTTTTCATTAATTCTGGATAACTCCCTTCTTCAATTAATTTTCCATCTTCAAGCAAAAGAATTTGATCTGCATGAGAAGCTGAAGCTAAACGGTGTGTAATCATAATAATAGTCTTGCCTTGATTCTTTAAACCTGTTATAGTTTGCAGAACATAATCTTCTGAGGTAGTATCCAAGGCTGAAGTGGCTTCATCCAAAATAATCAAGTCAGGATCTCTGTATAATGCCCTTGCAATGGCAATTCTTTGCTTTTGTCCTCCAGATAAACTGGCTCCATTTTCTCCTAAATAGGTTTGAAAATTATTAGGCAGGTTTTCAATAAACCTCATCATATCCAGTTGTTGGCAGATTCTAATAATTTTTTGAAAATCAGGATTAAAATCTCCTACTGCAATATTATCAATTACATTTCCGGCAAATAAATCTACCTTTTGAGGGACAATCCCTACCAATTGATTCAGATTGTCTTTTTTGATGTAATTGATGTCATAATTATCGAAAAGTACTTTTCCTTCTTGTATCGGGTATAATCTTTGTAAAATGGCCATAATGGTAGTCTTTCCTGAACCACTTTCCCCCAATACAGCGGTAATCTGACCTTTTTTAATCCTCAGATCTAAATTTTCAAATACTTGCGCACGGCTTCCATATCTAAAAGAAACATTTCTAAAATAAATATCCCCTGGCAATTTATTATCCTCAAGATTAATTTGGCCATCGTCCTTTTCTCCCTCTAAATCCATTATTTCAAATAACCTATCAGAGGCTATCATCGCATTTTGTATGGTCTTATTGGCTCCAATTAAACTATTAGCAGGTCCCGTAAAATAACCTATCAATGCATAAAAGGATAAAAGTTCCCCGGGTGTAATTTCTGTTTGTAAAACGTATCCTGCACCCAACCACAATAAAATGATAGTAAATAATCGAGATACAAACTCCGTGGAGCTTGTTGAAACTATAGCATTACGACCAGAACTGTAAATACTGTTCAACATATTTACAAAACGGGTTTCTGTCCTCATATTGGCTATGTCTTCCATGCCAAAGCTTTTCACGGTTCTCATGGAGGTTATGGATTCCACCAATTGTGATTCCAATTCTGCGGCATTTTCCATTATTTTCCTTTCGGTCTTTTTATTAAATCTGTTGGTAATGGTATAAATGATGGAATAAAGTGGAATTACAATTAAAACGATCAAAGCGAGTTTCCAGTAATAGGTAAACATCAATCCAAAAGAAAAAATAATGACCAAAACATTCACCATCATATTAATTCCAACTTCATTAATGAAAGAACGGATTTTTACCGCATCGCTAATACGGGAAATGATTTCCCCAACTCTCATGGTATCAAAGAAACGCTGGGGCAATTGCATCAAATGCTTATAATAACCTAAAATCAGTCTTGCGTCTATTTGCTGTGCTGTTCTCAGCATGAATATGGATTTTAACATATTAATAATTACTTGAATTACCAATAAACTGATCATAACTGTACTGAGCAGATTCAATAAATTATTATTCCCGTTTACAATAACTTGATCTACTATCTTTTGAACATAAATAGATGTACTTAAACCCAATATTGTATAAATAACAGCGCCTACTAAAATCTGCAGTAATAAAGCTTTATGGGGGTTTAACAAAAACCACAATCGAGAAGAAATGGAAACCTTATCGTCTTTAGCTTTAAAGGATTCATTGGGAGAAAGTAAAATCAATACCCCCGACCAAATTTCTTTAAATTCCGCAGTAGTATATTTTTCCAATTTCCCTCGTGCTGGATCCATTACCGTAATATGTTCGGAAGTAGCCTTATAAATCACCACATAATGATGCAAACGCTCTTTTATTATCACATGTGCTATTGCGGGAGTAGGAATTTTAGGCAGACTTTCAATAGGCCCTTTCACTCCTTTGGCAGAAAAGCCCATTTTATCGGCTGCCTCAATCATACCCAACACATTAGTGCCCTTTTGATCTGTGGAGGCAATTTGCCGAATCTTGGAAACCGGTAACTTCAATTTATAATTGGCAGCAATTGAAGCTAAACAAGCAGCTCCACAGTCTGTGATATCTCTTTGCTTAATCAGTACATGCTTATTCATAATGCTGTCTTTTCATTGGCATTTGGTGCTAGCCAGTCCTCTACTTTATCAAATAATAAATCGAATAAACTTCTTTCAGCTATAAGAAAATTAGCTTGAAAACTCATTCCCTTTCTCAACTCTCCCTTATAACCGTTCTCTAATTTCAAGAAATTTTGATTAGGTTTACAACGTACCGTAAACACAGGTTCTTGATTATTAATAAGACTAACATCATTAAAAATTTCTACAACTTCTGCTTCCAGCATTCCCCCATTGTTGATAATTAAAGGCATCCACTCTGATTTTTACTTTTTGGTTTTTTCCAATTAAACCAATATCTGTTGGTTTAATGTAACAATCCAGTAGTAGCTCTTCATTGGGTGAAATCACACAAAGTTGTTGATTGGGATAAATGAATCCATTTAAAGCAATGCCTTCAATGTTTTGAACAAAGCCAGATGTTGGGGCTATTACAGTATATTGCTCTAACTCAACATTAATTTGATTTAACCTATTTTCCAAATCCGATAAATCCAGTAAAGCTCTCTGTAAATCAGTATTCCACTGAGCTCTGAATTTTTCAATTTCTAAACTCTTTTGATTGAGTAGAACATCCATTGCCAATTTCACATCCTCAAGTTTTGCTTTAAAGGAAGCATTCCCTTCAAATAATGCCTTTTCTCTTTGGTAGGCATTTCGTTTAATTTTGATTTGCTCATCCAGATCGCCAATAGATTTTCTGAGGTAATCATAAGATTGAATATACTTTAAGGACTTTAAATCTAAATTCTTACCAATAACAGTCGATACTAATAATTTCAAATCACTTATTTCATCTGTTTTGATCTCAATTCGTTTTTGAAGATCAGTCTTTTGACTTAAAATATAAGTCTGATCCAACACAAACAATGTATCTCCTAAAGTAACAAATTGGTTAAGATTAATATTCTTTTGGGTAATTCTCCCTGTTGTACCAGATACTATCTTTGCTTGTAGTTTTTTAGATTGGACAACACCTGCACCATTAAGATTGACATCTACCTTAATAAAAGGTAAGAGAGCGCATACAGTAATGAGAACAAATAAAATAATTTGATAAATGATAAGGCTTCGTGTTGAATGCTTATTAAGTAAAGCTTCCACACTAAAGCCGATGACTTCCTTTGGGAAGATCGTCTTAGGACTATTAGGCATGATTTTAAGGTTGATAATTGGTTCGGGGGCAAATTTATAAGATAATAATTTTTCTTACAACCCTTAAATAGGGGTATTTTAATCTAAAAAAGGGGTACTTTTTATACCCATTTGGGGGTATAAAAAATACCCAAATGGCTATATTTGATATCAACTATTGGAATAATACAAATTTAAATGAATTTGAATAGCGGTAATTTGAGAAAAAATTAATAGTACAACCAAATAAGTAAAAAAATTAGGTTTGATGGAATTCAAAAAATTCTATCGTAGTCTTACCCTTTTCAACTTGAAAAACTGCCTCCGCCCCATGAACAATTAAAGCATTCTCCTCCCCATGCCCAAAATGAAAATTAAAACCAACAGGGAAATCAAAATCTCGGCAGTGGTATAAGATAATTTCTTCAACTGATTGACCATAAATGGATTTATCCTCAGAAATATTTGTGAATTGACCAACAGCCAATCCAGCTAGGTTCTTTAGCTTTCCTGCTCTTTTCAGCTGCAACATCATTCGATCTATATGGTATAAAGGTTCTGCTACTTCTTCAATGAAAAGAATTTTACCAGAATAATCTAATTCTGTTGGAGATCCAATTTGATGAACCAATAAAGATAGATTTCCACCAATCAACTGCCCTTTTGCAGTTCCCGCTTTATGAAAAGAACTTTCAGCTTTCAAATTGCTCACTTCACCTGACAATGCATTTAATATTTGCTTTTGATACTTTTTTGATAGTTTTGGCAAACCTTGCAATACACTGGCATGCAAAGAGGTAAATCCATTTTGGTAAGTGGCATGCAAAAGGGCTGTGATGTCACTAAAACCGATAATCCATTTGGGATTCTGCCTAAATTGAGTCCAATCCAAAGAATCAATAATGTGAGTAATTCCAAACCCACCTCTAGCGCAATAAATAGCCTTGGCTTTTGGGTGATCCAATGTAAATTGTAAGTCTGCTAGTCTTTCTTCATGTTTTGCACCAAATTTAAAGTGATCTTTGAAAGTGTTAGGGGCAAACTCAACTCTAAAACCCGCTTCTTCTAATATAACTGCACCATTTAGAACCATCTCTTTATCCACTACTCCCGAAGGACTTATGACTAGGATCAAATCATTTTTATTAAGAAAAGAAGGATTATAGATCATAATATGTAAAGTGATAACTTTTCTAAAGTTTAAAACTTTGGAAAAAAAATTAAAAAAAAAGCCCCGAATAATTTCAGGGCTAATTTCAACAAATTTCTACTAAATAGAAATTCAAAACATTTTCAATTTGATTAATTATCAGTGGCGGAAGCATCCGGTGCTTCTACTCCTAATTTGTTTAATACTTTTTCAGAAATATCACCAGTTTTCTCATCTGAAATATATAACAAAGCTTCAGCTCTTAAAACATGAGTGTATCCATTCTCCTCAGCAACTTTGTCAATTGCATTTTGGATTTTCTCATATAAAGGCTGATACAATTCTTGTTGCTTACGAGTAATTGACTGCTCAGCATCTTGCTGAAACTTTTGCAGTGATTGTTGCAGTCCTTGCAATTCCTGCTCTTTCTCAGCCCTAACTTGCTCAGTCATAGAAGGAGCATTTTGCTGGTACTCTGCTACTTGCGCCTGAAAATCTTCATACTTCTGCTGAATAGAATTTGAAAATTGCTTTTCATAAGCTTCAACTTGAGATTGAACCTCTTTAGATTCTGGCATTAAACTCAGAACATAATCAGCATTAGTAAATCCTATCTTTGTCTCTTGGGCACTTGCTGAATAGAATAATCCCAACGCTAAAATTAATATTAATCCCTTTTTCATCTGTTTACTTTTAATTTTTAATGGTCAAATGGCACCTTAGCACCATCATTATTTACACTTTATTAATTTTTATTTAAATCGTTTTCGTCAATCAGCCCTAATTCCTCCAATACTAAATCCGTATAATCGTGAATAGGGTCAGTATAAATCATGATCAGCTCTCCTGCTTTATCAAATACAATTTGAAGCCTTTCTTTTTTAGCTACAATTTCAACAGCATCAAAAACTTTATCTTGCACTGGCTTCACCAACTCTTTCTTCTTTAAAAAAAGCAAGCCATCAAAACCAAAAACCTTATTTTGATATTCTTCTACTTCTTTTTCCTTCTTTTCGATTTGCGCTAATCTTTCTTCTTTCAAATCTTTTGTTAAAAGAACTTCTTCAGCTTTCAATTCTGCATACATTGATTCAATTTCTTCGCGCATCGTTTTAATTTCATTTTGCCAAGCAGAAGTTAAAGCATCAATCTCTTGTTTTGCTTCATTATACTCTGGCATTTTACTTAAAATGAATTTTGAATCTACATATCCGAATTTCTGTGCGCTCGCCATTTGCGAACTCAGGCTTAAAATTACAATTGTTATAAGGACATTAACAAATCTCATACCAATTTATCTTTGTTGATTACCAATTGTAAAGTGAATTTGTCCACCACTTGGTGTATTAGTGCCTGGAGCATTATCAAAACCATAGCCCCAATCAATACCAATAGTACCAAATGCAGGCATGAAAATTCTAGCGCCAACACCAGCTGCACGTTTTAAATCATATGGATTGTATTTATCAAAGCTAGTCCAGGTGTTACCAGCTTCTCCAAACCCTAATACAAATATAGTAGCAGAAGGATTTAAGGAAATCGGATATCTCATCTCCATTACGAATTTATTGTATATTGTACCCCCAGAAATTTGACGAGTACTGACTTCACCTTGCTCAAAACTACGTACTAATTCAGTAGGGCGTAAGGAATTATCTTCATAACCTCTAAGGGCAATTATATCACTACCCAAAATAAAGCCTTGCCCTCCAGCTAATCCTGAACCACCAAGTATAAATCTTTCGAATGGTCCAACGCCTACCTTATCACCATAACTAGCAATTATACCAAAATTAGCTCTAGTATTTATAACTAAATCACCAACCACCTGATTAAAGAATGAAGCATCAAACATCCATTTATTGTATTCTAAGAAATTAATACTCTGCTCAAATGAAAGCTGACTATAATCTCTATTATTTAACAAACTATAAGGAGGGGTTAAAGACACTTCTAAGCTAATATTTGAACCACTTCTAGGGAAGATAGGATTATCTATACTATTTCTAGCAAAAGATGTTTTAAAAGTAAAGTTGTTTGATTCACAATCTGAACAACCTATTTGACCACCGAATCTAATGGAGTTATTAAGTGAATATCTACTATATTCTAGTGAATTAGATAAAGTAAAATAGTTATCTGGCCACTTTAGCCTTCTTGAAAGACTAACAAACCCTCTAAAAATCTTGAATGAGCCTGAAATCCCAGATCTAGGGTTTGTAAAGTCTGCAAATTCACCTTGATTGGAGAAACTACCTCCAATGGTAAGCGCATTAGGTTTTTTACCTCCTAACCATGGTTCGGTAAATGAAGCATTATAACTTTGAAATTGTCTACCGTTTGCTTGAAATTGTAAGGAAAGAATTTGACCATCTCCAACAGGAAGCGGATCCCAATTTCCAAAATCAAGAAAATTACTGATTGAAAAGTTGTTGAATGTTACTCCCAAACTACCTACAAAGCCAATAAAGCCACCCCAACCACCAGAAAGTTGAATTTGATCGTTTGAAACTTCTTCTAGTTCCCAATTAATATCTACTGTTCCATCACTAGGATTTGGCACTGGAGTAGGATTAACTGTTTCTGGGTTAAAATACCCTAATTGAGATAGTTCTCTCTGAGTTCTAATTAATTTCTGACGGCTAAATTTCTCACCTGGAATAGTTCTTAACTCCCTTAAAACCACATGATCATTCGTCCTAGTATTACCAGTGATTGTTACCTTATTAATTGTAGCTTGTGCTCCTTCATACACTCTTAATTCTAAGTCTATAGAATCATTTTCTACATTTACTTCAACTGGAGTTACATTAAAGAATAAATAACCATTATCCATATACAATGAACTAATATCATTGCCAGTTGGGTCGTAACTAAGTTTACGGTTTATCTTTTCTAAATTATAAACATCTCCCTTACCAATATTTAATACCGTACTTAATACCTCATCATTGTAAGTAAAATTACCAGTCCAATTAATATCTCTGAAATAATATTTCTCCCCTTCGTAAACTCCAATTTCAATGTCAATATTACCGCCTACATTAAATATACTATCATAAGAGATTTCTGCATCACGGTAACCTTTACTATTATAGAAATCAATTAGAGCGGTCTTATCTTCTTCATAGTCTGACTGCACTAATTTTGAAGACTTAAAGAAATTGACATTAACATGTTCTCCAAAATAATCTAAAGCTTTAGATAAGCCAACAGAATCTTGCTTAGCAAAAAAGTTAAACCAATCTTTTGGTTTAGAATGAATGGCTCTACTAACTATATCCTCAAATAAGGTAAACCTTAATCTTTCTCTTGTATTTTTAAGTTGACCTTTAATTCTTCTATCACCAAAAGCTGTATTTCCAACTATATATAAATCTTCAATCTTAACTTTTTGGTTTTTTTCAATTTTGAAAATAAGTTCAACACCATTTGACACTACTTTATCATCCTTCTGCTCAGAACTTACTTCTACATTCAAATATCCTTTCCCTTTAAAATACTTAAGGATATTCAATTCAGCATTTTTAATGGAAGCATCAGTTAAAATTCGTCCTTTAACTAAGCTCAATTCGTCAGAGATTTCAGATTCCTTTGATTTTTTAATTCCACGAAAGCTAAATCTGGTTAATCTTGGCCTTTCTGTAAGATCTAATATCAGCTTAAGTTTCCCTTCTGAAATAATTTCATATTTCACTTCAATATCAGCAAATAGCCCCTGCTTCCACATTTTCTTAATGGCAAAAGCGATATCGTCTCCAGGGATATCAATCCTATCTCCTACTCTAATTCCGGTTATTGCGATAACCGCACCTTCATCAAGGTATTCCAAGCCATTGGTTACCACTTCGGCAACTTCATACTTTCTAGGTTTACTATAATCAAGCGATGGGTTGATTTGCGCCACCATTACCTGCGATAAAAGCAGGAAATTTAATAACATTAATAAATTTCGTATCATTCACTTATTACTTTTCCGAATCTTCTTTCTCTTGTTTGGTAGTTGCGCAATGCATTTATTAGATGTTCTTTTCTGAAATCTGGCCAAAGGACTTCAGTAATATAAATTTCAGTATAAGCTAATTGCCATAACATGAAATTACTAATCCTAAATTCACCACTAGTGCGTATTAGCAATTCAGGATCAGGAATATCAGCTGTAGATAAAAAGCGCTCAAAATTTGAATCTGTCAACTCATTTTCTGATAATTCATTGTTTTGGCAAGCAACCAATGCTCTTTTACAAGCTTGGGTTATATCCCATTTACCGCTGTAGTTTAAAGCTAAAATCAAATTTAGTCCTTTATTTTGAGCCGTTTGCTCCTTTGCACTCAGTAATTCCTTATAACATTTCCCAGGTAAATTCTCGATATCTCCGATGGACGACAATTTCACATCATTTTTCATCAGTGTTTTCATTTCACTTTTGATAGTAGAAACCAGCAATTGCATTAATGCATCTACTTCATTTTTTGGTCTTGCCCAGTTTTCAGTTGAAAATGCATAAAGACTTAAATGAGAAATCCCTAATTCAGCGCAGCCTTCAACTGTGTCACGAACTGCTTTAATGGCATTCTTATGACCAAAAACTCTTGCCGCACCTTGTTTTTTAGCCCATCTCCCGTTACCGTCCATGATAACGGACACATGCTTTGGTAAATTGTTTTTATCCAAATTTTTTTCCATCTACAATCAGCTGCTCGAAATAAGAGCGCAAGGTACAAAAATCCTAGCTATTACTAAACCTGTGAGAAAAATCAAGTATTATTTTTTTAAAGGAACGGGGCAATCTACTCCCCAAAAGGTATAACTTAAGGTAAGTCCGGTAAAATAATACCAGTCATTATCATTCCAATCCCCATATTGAAAATCTGAATTTCTTTTATCTGTCACTTCCTCTTGAGAAATATTATCCAAATAATCAAAGAATAATTTTCTGGCAGAAAATTCAAAATTAACGGTCCAAAGTGGATTTAAACTGTATTTAATACCTCCACCAAACGGAATCATTAATTGTATATCGCTGTAGTTTGCATTCTTTTCAGGTCTATTAATTAAGAAGAATCCAGCCCCTACTGTTAAGTAAGGAGTAAAATCTACCAAGGCTTTATCTGATCTAAAATCTAAAAATTCATAATTTACCTGCCCTGAGATTTCAGTTAAAAAATCTTGAAAACTAGCATTTCTAACTTGAGCTTGAGGATCTATAGGATTCTGATCACTACCCTTAATTCGACCTGCTGCAAAATTTAATTTAGCACTCCATCCCTCTTTAAAATTTCGAACGTAAAACAAATTTGCTGCTACAGATTGATTAGCCACAGAATATGACCTAATCAAATCACCTGTATAATTAAAGCTAGCTATTCCGCCTCCAAACTCTTTCGACTGAGCAAATGCTTTCTGTCCAAAACTTAAGATTACTATAAATAAAAAAGGAAAGCTCAAATGCTTCCCTTTTTGGAAAAACATTTTCATCATAATTTATCTAAACTTTGCACCTTTAACGAGGCCACCGCCTAAAATGTATGTAACAGAGATATTTGTTACAATATAAATATCATTATCATTTTGATTTCCTCTATTGTTTCTTCTTAAGTCATCATTGCCAACACCTGCTGCTTTACCGTAACCTACAGCACGACTCCACGTCAAGTCAGGATTTAAAGCAGTATTGTAGGTAGAGGTTCTGTTGCTGTAGACAGCTGGCATAATATTTTCGTTATACGTTTCTGCGCCAAATTGATTAGATTTATCAGACATAGCCATAGCCAGAGCAGCATTTGGATCCGAAGGGTCTCCAAAGCCTGAGATATCGACATATTCACCACTTACATCATCAAGATAATCAGTAAAAGTATGGCGATAACCAATTTCCATTGCTATATCTAAGTTATTGGTCAATTTATATCTTGCGCCAATCCCAACTGGCAAAACAATTTGAAAGTTACTGTAGGGTTTAGGTGGTTCCTTTTCATACAAATCATTGTATTGTTCCCTAGTATCTGCATCAAAAAATTGACCTTCCGTTCCTAAATCGCGTAAACTCACCCATTGACCCGCTTGTTCCAGTTCATAGTATCTTGGAGAAGCGCCTGCAACAAAATCAATTGGATTATCAACTAAAAAAGCATCCGTGGTAAAATAATCAGGCACCAAACCTTTAGGGTTATGATATATTACTCCAACACCAAAGAATGCATAAACATTTAGAGGTGGCCTTGATGAAAATCTTCCTCCATGTTTGAATAAATCTATTTGACCTTGAGCTGAAAGTTCAAAGATATCATTTCGAAAATCTAAATTTCTTAAATAACGATTAGCATTTTCAGTGGTAAAATTATCAGCACCAATTGTCTCAACATCAGAAGCTTGAAGTCTTCCCCACATAAAATTCGCTTTCCAACTATATCTGTCACCAAATTTTTGTTTAACAAACATATTTATCCCAGGGCGGGTAAAAGAAACATCGGTACTCAAGGATGTTGGTCTTGGCGCAATTTCACCAAAATAGTTTAAGGCATTTATTCCCCCACCAAAGGCCAAATACGATATCTCAGGATTGAATAGTCTTTTTGAACCTGAGAAAGATCCTATTTTCCTACTGCTCTTTTTTCTTTTATTCTTTCCTCCGAAAATTTGAGCATCAGATGCTTCAGGCAATATCATCATTGCCGACATTATTATAGAAAAGGTAAGTATTAGTTTTTTCATATATACTCGGGTTCTTTACTTAAAGAGCAAAAATAACATAAATAATTTAAATATATGGAAGTCAATTCCTTAAATCTAAACCCCAATTTAATTTTTGCCTAAGCGTATCAAAATAATTTAGCTGATCAAACGTAATCAATTTGGCTTTAAAATCCCCTTTTCTAACCGACATTTTAATGGAAGAATCGACAGAATGGGACTTTGAATCGAGGGATACAAGAAATTTGTTGCTACGTCCTTCAATTTTAAAAGAAATTACACTTTGGTCTGAAACAATTAATGGCCTGACGTTCAAGTTATGAGCACTTACTGGAGTAATCACAAAATTATTGGAATGTGGTAAAATTATAGGGCCTCCACAACTTAATGAATATCCAGTTGATCCTGTTGGAGTTGCCACAATTAATCCGTCCGCCCAATAAGAATTCAAGTATTCACCATCGACATAAGTATGGACGGTGATCATGGACGAAGAATCTGTTTTTAGGATAGCAAATTCATTCAAAGCAAAAGGTTTTTCTGCAAATACTTTTGAATCAGTCTCCAAATAGAGTACTGCTCTGCTATCTATTTTATAATTCTTTTTTAATAAATCGGAGAGTGCCTTATCAATTTTATCTTTTGGGGTTGTGGCTAAAAACCCTAAACGGCCAGTATTGATGCCTAATATTGGGGTTTCCAAAGCACCTACATAATTAACTGCTTCAAGTAGCGTTCCGTCCCCACCTAAACTAATGAGATAATCAACATTATCTTCAGCTTTTAACTTATTAAAAATTTTAAAATCAACATATTCTGGAAATGCATCAGTAAATTTTTTAGCAAATAACTTTGAAACTATTAATTCTACATCTGAAACTTTAAAAAAATCGACTACTCGCTTAATGTGTGGCTTAACTTCATCGTTAAAAACTTTACCGTGAAGTGCAATTTTAACTGAATTAGGCATCTAAATATCTCATTAACATATCTAATCTTTCTTTTTCATTAGATATTGATTTTACTTGCTGATATTTGGCTACAACTTTATAACCGAATCGCTCTAAAGTGGCAATGATATGAGTTAAATCAATTTTATTGATCTTTAATGTTAATCTGAACTTTGCAGGTTCATTTTTATCAATATTCAAGCTGGATCCCATTATTTGAGCTTCGTTTGACTCTATCAAACGACTTATTTCACTCAAAGAATAATCCACTTGATTTAAAGACAACACAATAACACCGCCTTCACTTTGAATAGATGCAGATTGAGAAAATATCGACAGCGCGTCTGATAATACAACCACCCCTAAATACTCATTTTCCTCAGTAACCACTACTACGCATTCAAAATCAAAATCAGTAGCTTTTTTCACGGCTTCATAAGTATGCTGATAATCAAACACAAAACAATCCTCTCCTCTCAATATAAAGTCGCCTGCCTTAGCATTAACATTATTTTGATCAATGATCATTTCTTCAGTCAAAAAGCCTTGAAATTTCTTTTCCTTAATGACAGGAAGTGCATGAAGTCTCAATTCTTCCATCCACACTAACGCCTTAGCGGCATCGTCAGTCACCTTAAGAGGTGGGATCATATCGTTTATTAAATCTATTGTCATGCAGTTGTTACAAGTTCAGTGTTTTTCAACCAATCATCCAAATAATTGTTAAAAATCTCTGGATGCTCCATCATTGGGGCATGGCAGCATTTATCAACAAATTTCAGCGTAGTATTAGGTATTAGTCTATCAAATTCGTGTGCCACCATAGGTGGAGTAATAGTATCATTTAAGCCCCAAACCAATAAAGTTGGCGCTGTAATTTTCTTGATTTCTTCTCTCATGTTATGCCTTTGAGCCGATTTTGCAATGGCTACAATTCGCATACATTTTGGAATACTTTTAGTCGTCTCAAAAACCTCGTCTACTAATGCTTTTGTAGCTGTTTTCGGATCATAAAAGGTATAAGCAACCCGTTCTTGAATATAATCATAACTTCCTCTTTTGGGGAAAGAACCGCCCATAGTGTTCTCAAAAAGACCTGAGCTACCTGTCAGAACTAATCGCTTAATTTGATCAGGATGTCTTAGCGTATAAATTAAAGCTACATGACCTCCAAGTGAATTACCAATTAAAGTCATTTGATCTAGCCCTTGCTGTTCCACAAATCCTTCTACAAAATCGGTTAATGCACCTAATCCTGCTTGTTTTATTGGCATTTCATAAATCGGCAATAAAGGAATTAAAACGCGGTATTCTTGGGAAAACTTACTAACAACAGCTTCCCAATTGCTTAAGGCTCCAAATAATCCATGTAAAAGAACTAATGGTTCTCCTGATCCTTCGTCTATAAAACTATATTCTCCTTGTTTATGTATCTTCATAATTCAATTAAATTCACTCAAAATAACTCATCTTCTTTTTTGCGATTCTCATTTTTTATTAAACGCTAGAAGATTTAATAGGGTTAAATATATCAATTTCCTTTAAACTACTACAATTTATTCACTATTGCATCCTTTTTTCTCTTTACTATTGCTTTCCAATTCGATAGAATCTTCAATCCATATTCAGTGAGTGCTGCCTCAGGATGATATTGAATTCCGTATATTGGAAGAAATTGATGTTTGAAAATCATATTCTCCCCTTCATTTGTATTGGCTAATGGTAAAAGCACAGTATGCTCAATATTTGTAACTACTAAAGAGTGATATCTTACAACTTTAAAATCAGAATTCACTCCATTAAATATCTCATCTTCAGTCAATTGATAAATAGTTGATATTTTCCCATGCATAGGTTTTAATGCTTTCACCACTATAGCACCAAAATATTTAGCTATTGCTTGATGACCTAAGCAAATCCCAAGAATCGGTAATTCATTCTCAAAGACACTAATATATTTTAATAAAAATCCAGCATCTTCTGGTTTACCCGGCCCTGGCGATAAAACCAAAGCTGAATATTTATTTTTATCTAGCTGATCGGGAGAAATATCATTTCGGACAATTTCACATTCTTCTCCCATCTGATTGAAATAATCAACCAAATTATAGGTGAAAGAATCAAAATTATCTACGATTAAAATCATGTTTGGTCAAACAAAAATTGAGATTTTAATTGATCGAACACATCTTGAATAAAAGGCATATAGGTAGAAATTAAATCTACCATAAAGGGCGCAATTGAAGCTATTATAGGATAAATATAAGTTCCTTCAGCCATTTCTGCTGAAACGCTAATCTCAATTGATTCGCCCATCCATAGCACTAAGCTTACGCCAAATGCCCATTTCAACAACCCTATTACCGCACCGGCAAAATTATCTAACCCGCCCAATAAGGTCATATCTAAAATCTTCTTTACAATTTTTCCTATCAGGTTTACAATCAATAAAATAGCGATAAACAGCAAAATAAAGGAGATAATAGGCAAAGCTTGCTCCCAATTTTCGAAATAGGGCTGCAATACATCCATACCAAAATCCAAGAGTTTAAAAGCACCAATTATAGCCAAAACTAAAGCCACTAGGGAAACTATTTCCAATAGCAAGCCTTTTTTAAACCCTAAATAGGCACCAAAAAGCAATGGTATCAGCAAAATGATATCAAGGGTTTTCATTTAAGAAGCCAGAATTTGTTTCACTAATTGAGAAATCATTTTTCCATCTGCCTTGCCAGTCAATTCCTTTGTGGCAACTCCCATCACTTTACCCATATCTTGAGGACCAGAAGCACCGACTTTAGAAATAATGTCTTCTAATTTTGAACGCACCTCTTGTTCCGACATTTGTTTAGGTAAATATCTTTCGATTACGTCTAATTCAAATAATTCTGCCTGGGCTAATTCTTCTCTACCGTTGGTCTTATAAGTATCTGCAGATTCTTTCCTTTGCTTGGCTGCCTTCATCAATAATTTCATTTCAGCATCTTCAGAAAGATTCTCTACCGCACCCTTTTCAGATTCGGCCAATAAAATCATAGATTTAATAGAGCGCAATGTTTGAAGCTCCTCTTTATTTTTAGCTTTCATTGCATTTTTAATATCCGTATCAATTTGTTGTTTTAAGCTCATAGTAAATTTTTAAAATCATTAACTTGCCGACAAAGTTATCATATAAAAACAAAATTATGACAAGCTTAAGCGTCAATATCAATAAGATTGCCACTTTGCGTAATGCAAGAGGCGGTGAAAACCCAAATGTAGTCAATGTTGCCAAGGATTGTGAACGTTTTGGCGCACAAGGCATTACTATCCACCCTCGCCCAGACGAGCGACATATCACTACAAAAGATGTATATGATTTAGCCCCAATTGTGACTACTGAATTTAACATTGAAGGCTATCCTGATGATCGATTTTTAGAATTAGTTAAAAAAAATAAACCTGCTCAGGCTACTTTGGTTCCTGATCCACCTGGTGTATTAACTTCCAATGCGGGTTGGGACACGATCAAACATCAAGACTTTTTGAAAGATGTAATTGCTCAATTGAAAAGTATGGGCGTAAGAACGTCTATTTTTATTGGTACTGACCTTAATCTGATTGAAGCAGCTGCAAAAATAGGCACTGATAGAATTGAACTTTATACAGAACCTTATGCCGAAAATTACGCTAAGGATAGAGAAAAAGCAGTAAGCCCATTTGTTTTGGCTGCAAAAAAAGCTCAGGAAATAGGTCTTGGAATTAATGCAGGACATGATTTGAGCCTTGAAAATTTAAAATATTTGAAGGAACAAATTCCATTTATGGATGAAGTTAGCATTGGGCATGCTTTAATATGTGATGCGCTTTATTATGGGTTGGAGAATACGATTCAGTTGTATTTGAGGGAGTTAGCCCCCTAACCCTCAAAAGCCCCCTAACCCCCAAAGGGGGAATGGAAGCTCGAAGTTGGGTGTTGAGTTAAGCAATTAGGTCAGTACCGAAGGTCAGACCGGAAAGCCCCCTAACCCGCCAGCTGGCGGGGGATTGGCAATATCAAATATGGAAATACGGTAGATTATGAATGGTGGGAAGTTGGGTATAGGATGATTGATGTTAAAAATTTGAAATTATTGAAATTGTCTTAATTCTTAGTTGTAGAATCTAGACTCTAAAAATCTTAAAAAATGAAATTAAATTATAAAGAATTAGGTGATGGCGGACAGCCATTGATTATTTTACATGGGCTTTTTGGTTCTTCGGATAATTGGATGACGATTGGACGAAAATTATCGGAGAAATTCCATGTTTATTTGGTAGATCAGCGAAATCATGGCGATTCACCGCATGATGATGTTCACAATTATGAGGTGATGGCGGAAGATTTAGAGGAATTTATTGAATCCAACAACATTGATAATCCTCATATAATTGGTCACTCAATGGGTGGAAAAACAGCCATGTATTTTGCAGTTCAGCATCCAGATTTATATGATAAATTAGTGGTAGTGGATATTGCACCGAAAGCCTATCCAGTTCATCATGACACTATTTTAGAAGGGTTATGCAGCTTAAAATTAGATGAACTGGAATCTAGAGGTGATGCGGATAAAAAATTATCCGAATATGTCCCTGAAAAAGGTGTACGGCAGTTTTTACTAAAAAACCTTACTAGAAATGATGACAAAGAGTTCGAATGGAAAATCAATTTACCTATTCTAGAAAAAAACATTGAAGTTGTAGGAAAAGGATTAGAGAAAAGATTGACTACTGAAAAGGATACATTATTTATTGGAGGTAAAAACTCTAACTATATTAAATCAGAAGATCATATTGCCATCAACAATTTCTTTCCTAATGCTAAAATTGAAATGGTAGAAGGTGCAGGTCATTGGATTCATGCTGAAAAACCAGAGGAATTTTTAGAATTAATTGAAAGCTTTTTAAGATAGTAACCGATAAATCTATAGCTATGAAAAATCTACTTTTGCTTTGCCTTTTTGCAGTCTCCCCATTTTTGGCGCAATCCCAAAATTCTAAATATGATAAAACCTTAGCCGATTCATTAGGCGCTGATGATTATGGTATGAAATCCTATAGTTTAGTTATGCTTAAAACAGGTGGCGGAAATATTGAAGATAAAGCTAGAGTTGATAGTCTGTTCAGAGGGCATATGGAAAATATTGGGAGATTGGCTGAAGCAGGTGAATTAATTGTGGCTGGCCCATTAGGTAAAAATAGTAATGACTACCGAGGGATTTATATATTTGATGAACCTGATAAAGCTAAAGTAGCAGAGCTTTTACAAACTGATCCCGCTATCAAAGCAGATTTATTGGCTTATGATATATATAATTGGTATGGATCTGCTGCACTTCCCGTCTATTTAGAAACTCATGCTAAAATTGAAAAAATTCGACCATAGTTTAACAAAAGTTGATTTATGCAAATTCAATATGCACTTGAGCTTTTAGGGACATTAGTTTTTGCCATTTCAGGTGCATTGGCTGTAAAAGATAAATCAGAAGATTGGTTTGGGGCTGGCTTTACAGGTTTTGTCACGGCTATTGGTGGCGGAACTTTAAGAGATATCATGTTGGGGAGTTATCCACTTTCGTGGGTAGGTGATATGAATATTATCTACACCATTCTTTTTGGGGTATTGCTCACTAGCTTCTTCAATAAATTTCTTCAAAACTTAAGAAAAACCTTAAGCCTTTTTGATTCAATGGGAATTGCACTGTTCACCGTTGCTGGAGTTGAAAAAGCTTTATCCATGGGCGTGAGATGGGAAATTGCTGCCATTATGGGCATGTTTTCTGCTGTTTTTGGAGGAGTAATTCGTGATACTTTAGTCAATGAAACTCCTGTTATTTTCAGAAAAGAAATATATGCCAGTGTTTGTCTTTTGGGTGGTATGCTCTATACTTTATTAAATTACTTTGAACTTGAAAGGGATATTAATTTTATAGTAACTGCTTCATTTATCATGTCTGCAAGGCTTTTGGCTGTGAAATACCATATCAATTTCCCTAAAATTTAAGGTTATAAACCTTTGGAAGTTTTTAAAATACTGTTCTTAGAATTACCACAAATAACTCTATTTCTTGACTCTAGTTTAAAATTGGTGGCTTCTCCGCAAAGTCAAATCCACTTATATAAAAACATATGTATTAAATAAAATAATAATTATATTGCTTTGTTTTTTAACTAATCTAATAAAGCAATATGCAACTATCAATCCAAAATTTATCCAAGACCTACTCCAATGGAGTGCAGGCACTTAATAACGTTTCACTTACAATTCCAAAGGGAATGTTTGGTTTGTTGGGTCCAAATGGAGCAGGTAAATCTACTTTAATGCGAACCATAGCAACATTACAGGATGCGGATTCCGGCAGTATTATGCTGGATGACATAAATGTAATGGAAAATCCTCAAGCCATCAGAGAGCGATTGGGCTATCTCCCACAGGATTTTGGACTTTATCCTAAAATTAGTGCCGAAGTAATGCTGGATCATATCGCTCAAATGAAAGGTGTGGGGAATAAAGGTGAGCGCAAGGAATTGGTTGCTAGCCTTTTAGAAAAAGTAAATCTATATACTCACAGAAAAAAAGCCTTAGGTACTTATTCAGGAGGTATGCGCCAACGATTTGGAATAGCACAGGCTCTAGCTGGAAATCCTAATCTGATAATTGTGGATGAACCAACCGCAGGATTAGATCCAACTGAAAGAAACCGCTTTTATAATTTACTTAGCGAGATAGGTGAAAATACGATCGTGATTTTGTCAACACATATTGTGGAAGATGTAAGTACACTTTGTTCTAACATGGCTATTATTTGCAATGGAGAAGTGTTAATGGACGGCAAACCTGCGGATGGCTTGAGTCAATTACAGCGAAATATCTTTGCAAAAATCATTAAAAAGGATGAATTGGAAACCTATAAGCAAAATTATAAGGTGATTTCCACTAAGCTCAAAGAAGGAAACTTAGCATTAAGGATAGAGTCTGATGGTAATCCTGGAGAAGGATTCGAACAGGTTGAACCTAATCTGGAAGATGTATATTTCAGTCACATTTCTAAGAAAGTAGATCCAATCAAGCTTTAAACAACGACCGACATGCTAAACATTTTTATATTTGAATTAAGGTACAGGTTTTCTCGACCTGCCACTTACATGTACTTTGGTATACTACTATTAGTATCACTTTTGTTGTTTGCCTCAGGAAGCACACCCTCTTCAGAAAAAGTCTTCCATAATGCCCCCATTACCATTGCTAATTTAATGCTTGTGGTATCAATTTTTGGTATTCTGATTGCTTCAGCCGTAATGGGCGTACCTATGTACCGTGATATTGAGCATAAAACAGGTACTTTTCTTTTTAGTTTACCGATTTCAAAAAACGCCTATTTTATGGGGCGATTTTGGGGTTCATTTGTCACTTTACTCTTTATTTCATTAGGAGTAGTGGTAGGAATTTATCTGGGCACTATAATCGGAGCTGCCACAGGATGGACACCAGCTGAAAGGTATGGTCCTAATCTTTTCATGAATTATTTCCAGCCATGGATTAGTTTAGTAGTGCCTAATTTATGGTTTTTCTCTACTTTATTTTTCGCTCTCATTATTTTCACAAAGAATATAAAGGCAATTTATTCAGGAGGTATCATAGTTTTTATTTTATATCTATTAACTAACTTTTTGTCAAATGACCTGGATAATAAAGAATTGGTTCAAATTTTAGACCCACTTGGTCTTAATTCTTTCTTTATTCAGGTAGAATATCTAACTCCTTTTGAACAAAATTCCTATAGAGTAGATGTTTCTGGAAACTTACTGATTAATAGAATCCTATGGATTTCAATAGGCTTTTTATTATTCATCGCTTCTTATATGCGGTTCAGTTTTAAGTATTTCTTTCAAGCTACTTCCAAAAAATCACAAGTGGAGGAGAGCGAGGATTCTTCAGCAAAGACTTTACTTAAAAAAGTAACTACATCCTTTACAAAAGCCTATCAGCGCCAAAGTTTGATAACGCTATCTAAGCTTGAGATTAAGAATGTACTCAAGGATAGCTATTTTAGGGCAATTCTATTGGGTGGGTTGGTTTTCTTGGTAATTGATTTTTGGATTGGCAATACCATTTATAGCGTGCCCAATCGCCCTTCCACCTCATTTTTGATGCAGTTTAAAGGATTTGATTATATCATCTTTGTTTTCATTATTTTGGTATTTTTTGGAGGTGAAACTTTACATAGAGACAAAGGCACAGGTTATTCATCAATTAGTGACACTTTCCCCATAAAAGATGGGGTATTAATTGCCTCAAAATTTTTAGGAATGGCTACTATTTGTCTCTTATTGGCTTCATTACCAATAGTTGTAGGATTAATTGTACAGACACTAAAAGGATATTATAATTATGATATCGGAGTATATTTGATCGATAGTTATCTGATCTCTTTTCCTGATTATCTACAAATGCTTATGTTAATTTTTGCGGTTCATTTAATCGTGAACAATAAATTTGCAGGTCATGCTGTAAGTATTGGAATATGGTTAGTCATGATTGTGTTAAGAGATTTTGCTGACTTTAATTTCAACTTGTTCTTTTTCTCCTACAAGCCTAACTACATCTGGTCAGATTTGAATGGATTGGGTCATTTTGGCGAGCCACTTTTATGGTATAACATTTATTGGACAGCATTTGGGGTTTTTCTGATATTGTTTTTCTCTCTCTTCTTTGCAAGAGGTTCAGATATCAATTTTAAGAAGAGACTTAATCAAGGAAAGAATCGTTTAAAATCATCTACTGCCATAACATCTTATGTTTTGCTATTTGTGGCGCTGGGTCTTGGAGGCTATATTTTTAAAACGGTAGTATATACGAATGGATATTTAACGGTGACTGAATCAGAAAAAAGACAAGCTGATTATGAGAAACAATTAAAGCAATACGAGTTTATAGCACAACCAAAAATCATAAGTGTAAATGTAAATGCTGAAATATTCCCAAAAAAGAGAGATGCGTTTTCTAATGTGAAAGTTCAAATGGTAAATAAAACCGATGAACCTATAGATTCATTGCATTTAAATTTTGATGGAGCAAGCTATTTTCATGCCCTATATAAAGGAGATACGCTTTCCTATCGTTTCCCTTTATCATACGACAACCCTAAATTTCAGATTTTTGGAGAAAAAGAAGTTAAACCTTGGTACAAGATTTATGCCTTGCCCAATACAATGCAGCCAGGAGATACTTTAGAATTGGATTTTCACTCCGCCTTAATAAATACTGGCTTTGCAAATAATGGTTTTTCAAGAGAAATAGTTTATAACGGGACATTTATTGGTCAAAGTATGCCTTCAATAGGTTATAGTGCTGGTTCAGAATTAAGCAGCGATGAAAAACGAAAGAAATATGAACTGCCTGAAAAGATAGATGAATTACCGCCACATGATGATCCATATGGCATGAGAACTATGCTATTTAATGATGATGCAGACTTGGTAACTTTCGAGGCTACAATTGGCACTTCAACAGATCAAATTGCTATTGCACCGGGCTATTTGCAAAAAGAATGGACAGAAGGGGATAGAAGATATTTTCATTATGTTCAAGATTCCAAGATTGACTTATTCTATAACCTAGTATCAGCTGACTATGCTGTTTACAGTGATAAAGCCAAATTGCCTGATGAAACGGATGTCAATATTGAAATTTTTCATTTGGCTTCGCACGATTATAACTTGGATCGCTTTTCAGCCGCCTTTAAAGATGGAATTGAATATTTTTCCGAAGTTTATGGCCCTTATCAATATAGGCAAATGAGGCTTTTAGAGTTTCCGAGGTATGCAAATTTCGCTCAATCATTCCCAAACACAGTTCCTTATTCTGAGGGATTTGGCTGGATAGCTGATTTCAGTGATCCAGATGATTTTGATTATGCATATTTTGTAACTGCTCATGAATTAGCACATCAATGGTGGGGACATCAGGTTGTTCCAAACTCCACCCGTGGGGCAAACCTTATTTCAGAATCTTTGGCAGAATATACTGCATTAGTATTGTCTGAAAGAAAATATGGAAAAGCAAATATGAAATCATTTCTTGAAGATGAATTAAATGGCTATTTGAGAGGAAGGGCATTCGAATCAAAGAAAGAAAATGTATTTATCGACTGCAACAGATCCTACCAATGGTATAGAAAAGGAAGTTTGATTTTGTATGGATTGCGTGATTTTATAGGAGACAGTTTGATGAACAAAGCTATTAGAGGCTTTAGAGATGAATTTGCTCATAAAGAAACTCCTCCTTTTGCTGGAAGCCACGATTTATATCGACATTTTGAAGCTGTGACACCTGATAGTTTAAAGTACTATCTGGAAGATACTTGGAAGAAAATCACGCTTTATGAAAACAAAACCGAAACAGCAACAGCCAAGAAATTAGATGAAGAAACCTATGAAGTTACGATCAAATTAACTTCACAAAAGCTTTATGCTGATAGCACTGGCCAAGAAACTCCAGCCAACTATGAGGGTGATTATATGGATATTGGAATTTTTGCAGCGGAAGATCGAGATGAGAATGGTAGAAAGAGAACCAATCCGCTCTATCTGGAAAAACATAAAATAGCCCCAGGCGAGCACTCTATTACCTTAAAAGTGAAAGGAGAGCCAGTTAAAGCAGGTGTTGATCCACTTAACAAGTTGATAGATAGGAAAAAAGATGACAATATTATTGATGTCGAAATGGAAGAATAGGGAAAAATTACACTTCAATAACTTATAGACTATCATACACTATAAAAGCCTCAAGAAATCTTTGAATTGGCAAAGTAGTTTGAAATAGAAGAGCTTGAGGAACGAATTGAATTTGGTTCATGGGGTGCAAATGCAGATGGAACTTATAAGAAATTAGAGAATGGTGTTTATAAGGTGAATTTGAAGGCTTATTTTCCGATGCAGAAGAATAGGATTTGATGTTTCAGAAAAGAGTTAAAATTGATCAGGAAAATATGGAGTCTACTCTTTTAGTAGATACTATTGCGGCCAAAGCGGGCATTGATCCGCATCATTTGTTGATAGATCGCGTGTTTAAGGATAGCATTAAGACCGTTAAGGAAGAATTAGCTCAGTAAAAAATGAAAAATAGCTTTAGTGCAAACTAAGGCTATTTTTTTTATTATTTTAGTGCAAAAAAATACCAATGCGTTCAGTAGTACTCTTTTTTTTGTTGAAAATTTTATTTGTTCTAAGTATTGAAGCGCAAACTATCGAAGGTCGTATTCTTGATAAAAAGAATTCAGATTCCATTCCATCTGCACATATCTATTCAGAAAAGTATGGAATAGGCACCATTAGTAATGAAAACGGAGAGTTCTCCATTTCACTTCCCAAAGTTAAATTTCCAATTGAGTTGGTCATTTCTCATATTTCCTTTGAAAGTAAATCCGTGATTGTAAATGATCCAATGCACTTTTTCGTGGTTCAGTTAGAGAGCAACAATATAATTTTAAAAGAAGTACTTGTAGATGCAAGAGCAAAAATTATTGCCGAGAAAGTTAAAGAGATCTTATCGAAGAAGGATGAAGCCCTTGGTAGAGCATTTTATCGTCAGTTTACCACCACAGATACCACAGCTACTGAATTTGTAGAATCTTTCTACAATATAGCTTACAGCAAATCTGGTGTTCATAAGTTGAAAATTAAACAGGCAAGGTATGCAAGAAAAAAGGAGGGCGATTTCATATTCACAAATTTCCCTTTTCTAAGCTTTTTTCCGCTCTATTTGAAAGATTCTTCTGAGATAAGGATGCCGTTTTCAACAGTTTTTGATGAGTATCGGTTTGTAGTGGAGGAAAAATATAGGAAGAATAATGAAGATATTGTAAAAGTAAAGTGTATTCCCCCTGTCAAAACGATGCCATCCGATTCAAATGAAGTATGGCTAAATGCCGGATTTACATTTAATCTAACCCAAGAATGTTTGCTTGACTATTCTGCTAGTATTCATCATGGTTTAGGGGCAGATAAATTAATTCCTTTAACAAGTGATTCTGTTTTTCTTTCGGCCAGTAATCCACAGTATACATGGTACTACAGCTTCTCAGAACAGGCTAATCACGAGCTGAATTATATAGAAGTTGACTACACTTTTGATTTACAAGTCAATGAAGAAGTGCTAAAAGCAACTGTAAATTCGAAGGCTGTACTTTTTGAAAAAAATACGAAGAAATTTAGAAATCTGAGAGAGCCTTCGCTAGAACTAGAAGATTTAAAATCCGTATCTAAAGTGAGATACAGAAAAAGATTTTGGAAAGACAATCCTATAATTAAACTAACGTCCGAAGAAGAAAAAATAATTCGATCTTTTGAGGAGGAAAATGCATTTGGAACCTATTTTAAATAAAGAAATATGATGGTGAAAAAAGTAGTTATCTCGATAAGTATCCTTCTGTTAACCTACCAAGTTAGTGCGCAAAATCTTTTCAGATTAGAAACGGACAGTTTGTCTTTTTGGAAGTATTCTTTTCCACTAAGTAACTTTCAGACCAATCAAGGCGATTTTGTAGATCGTAGCATTCTAGCGAATAAATCATATAAAAATACTTTTAATTTTAACTTAGACATTTTAGAAGATTATGAATATAAAAGTTATGAAATGTCGCAGTATTATATATTTCATGGTAATAATATAATCCCTCATTACATTAAAGATCGATATCCACTTACACCAGATATACATAGGCAAAGAATAGAAGTTATTAAAAAGAAAAATAGGTTCTAAGAAATGAAACTATAGTTCTAATTAATGATTGAATTGATATTGGAATGTTTACAGATAATGATGAAGATGAATTATTCTTCCAAAGAAAAGTAAAAATCGATCAGGAAGAAATGAATTTCACCTTTGTCTTGGATACCATACTAGCCAAAAAAGGAATTGAATTTAGACATCTTTTAATAGATTGGGTTTTTACGGATTATATTAGGGATGTGAAGCAGGAGTTGATCCACTTAACAAGTTGATAAACAGGAAAAAAGACGACAATATTATTGATGTCGAAATGGAAGAATAGGGAAAGTTGCACTTCAATACCTTATAGGCTATCAATCAGTACATAAATAAAAAGCTTCATTGAAACTGATTTCAATGAAGCTTTTTTTATCCTTTATAAATTACCTAAAGGATATGAGTCATATAATCTTAAAGCTCAATATCTTCCAAGCCTAATTCCTTGGTAAGAAATTCAATCACTTCATTTTCCTCTTCTGAAACCCCATCTGAAGCACTTGCAAAAAGATACATGGTTTCCACTACAAATTCTCTTGAGGGTTCATTTTCATTAAAATAATCTTTCAGAGCAGCAAGAAACTTATCTTGCCATTTATCTAAATTCTTAACCAAATGACGAAACTCAGCTCTATAAATAAGCATAAGGTTTTCTTCCTTTTCTTCTCCTAGATCATCTGATGCAAATTCATCTCCTAGAATTTTAGCAAGTCTTTTCACCGTCACCCATTCATCTTGGTCAACAATACCATCAGACATCACCACTCTAAGGGCGGGGAAAAGATTCACGATATAAACAAATTGCTCTTTGTTTAGATTAATAAAACGCTCTTGTGCATACTCTTCAAAAAGTTGATCTATTTTTGACATCTTCTAATAAAATTTAAATAGCAGGAGTTTTGGAGTCATCCTTAACATCCTGTGGGTTTAATAATAAAACATATTGTTGGTATCTTTCTAATATTTCACGAACATAGTTAACAGGCTCTTCACCCCTACAATAACCATATTTCACTACCGGATCATTATAATACTTCTTTTGAGATTTCAGCAACAAATATTTCTCCACATTACCTTCCCATTTAGTAGGGTCACCACCATATTTTTCGGTTAATTTAATTGCGTCTTGCATGTGTCCAATGCCAACATTATAGGATGCCAAAATATATTTTTGCCGCTCTACACTGTCTGGAACATGTTTTTTAAACGCTCTCTGTAACCATATTATATAGTTGCCCCCAGCCTCCAAGCTCTGATTTGGGTCAAACAAATTTTTAGCCCCAAATTCATGTGCTGTTGGTTCCATCATTTGCATAAGCCCTTTGGCACCTGCCCAAGATTTCACATTGGGGTCAAACTTACTTTCTTGATAAATTAATGCAGCTAATAACTTCCAATCCCATCCAATTTCCGAGGCTGTCACCTTAATTTCATCATCAAAGGGAGAAAGTTTATCACCACCAACAGAGGAGAATTCGGAATATGATCGATTGGCTGATCGTTTTAAGTTTTTGAAGTACTTATTGTAGACTACATAGTAATCAGTCTCCTTTTGTCTTTCTTCCAACCAAGCATTTATTTTGGTTTCTAAAGTATCAGCATTAGACCTTAATGCCCATGCAATTTGCTGAGAGAAGCTAACAGGAGTTTTTACATCCAAAATAGGATAGTAAGTAGCATTTAGCATAGCAACATCTTCATCGGAAACAGTATAGTCAATTTCCCCCTCAGCCACCATTTTAATTAAAGTCTCCACTTCTATACTACTACTATCTTCTATAATCACAATATCACCGCCAATTTCATCTGAGAGATTTGCTAATCGAGTAGAAAAAGAAGAACTCTTTCGTACATGCACCTCTTTTCCAGTTAATTGAATTGGATCTCTTAGGAGTTCATTTTCAATTTCATGAATTTTCATTTGCCTCCAATTCTCGGGCTTTCGTTGTACCAATACTTGTCTTACAAAATATAATGGATTGGTAAAATCGACATATTGCTTTCTTTCCTTCGTAACCGTTAAATTGAATGCAGCTATATCGGCTTCACCTCTATTAACTTTTTCAAGAGCAGTAGAAATACTATTTTCCTTTATTATTTTTAATTCAACATCTAAATCCTTAGCCAGCCAATTTAACATTTCGTATTCGTAGCCCATTGGTTGGCCTTTATAGATAAAGTAACTAGTGGCACTATTATCGACTACAGCGGTTAAATAACCTCTTTCTTTAATTTTATCAAAATCAAAGTCTACTGGTTCAATTGCATAGGAAACATCCTGTGATTGAGTATCTGATTTTGTGGAGCAAGACCACAAAAAGCTAGAGATCACAAATAGAATTATATAATAAGACTTGTTGAAAAAATTCATCATATCTTAATTTTAAATGGTCAATATAGCTAATAATTAATTTAGCTTATAAATAGCCTTAACTTTTTCGACTGAACACATATTTTGATGGATAATCTAATCATTCTCCTATTTACTTAAAAAGACAAAGTAAGGTTTAAATCTGAAATACTTCATACTAAAAAAGCCATCCAATTTGAAATTGAATGGCTTTTTAAAAGTAAGGTATACAATTTTAAAATTCTTCTTCTTTGTTTTTCTTCTTGTTAATAGCCCCAATAATTAAAGCGCCAATTGCATAAAAAATAAGTGACCATAAAAATGCTTTTGCTTGCCCAGTTAGCGTATAAGCTTCTTTCATTCCTTTTGCCATTTCATCCATCATTTCAGTCGAACCACCTCCGAATGCTTCCATCGCTTGCATGGTGTTCGTCATTTGAGCCTCAATTAAAACTGGAACAATTTCCGGATCTATAAAATTATATAAAAGATAATTAAAGACTGTCCCTAAAAATCCTGCAATGACAAAAACTATGAATGCATGCAAAAAAGCTTCTTTAAAAGACATATATCCTCCAATCTTAGATCGGTACTCTCTACCCGCATAAATTACTACTCCTAAGAAAATGACAAGAGAGATTAATCCTACCCCTGACTTTGCCAAAAGTGTTATATCTATAATGTAGATAATTAAGGTAATTATTATAGAGATTAAGCCCAAAATAGCACCCCACTTTAACGAATGCTGATTATTATTTGCTTCTACTTCATGATTTTCCATATTGAATAATGTTTTAGGTTATAGTTTAAGTTTATTCAGAACAATTATCGTTAAATCGCGAATCAATTATATAAATTATTTTCCATTTTTTATCCATTTTTATCAGTTGGAAAGAATTTATTCCACAATGACTTAGATTTTCACCTAAATAAAATTTATAATCCATCCAGGCTGTTGCCACTGCCCCATCTGAATGAATTTTCAAATTTTCTACTTGCTCATTCCAAACTTTACCTTCATTATTTGCAACCGCATTCAACCAAGCTTGGGCACCATTTAATTGACTAATTTCATTTCCGCTTTCACCTACATTTAAGCTTTGCATTTTTACTTCTGAATGCATAAAAGGAACCATTTTACTAGTATCCGATTCTCTCATGCCATCAAAAATGCTATGGATAATTTCAGCAATCTGTATAGAATCTTTCTGATAGTTTTGTGAAAATAACGGGAAAGAGCCAAATAAAATAAGAGCTACTAAAAGTGATTTTTTCTTCATAGCATTCAATTCAAATGGAAAGTCTGAAAATTTCATTTTGAATACAATGGTATTTACACCAATGGTAAAATTAGCTTACAATTAAGCTCAAATCACATCTTCAAAAAATGACCAGACAAAGGCTTTTGGGATTGGACTTACTACATTGAAGGGTTCTTTTTTCACTGGATGCTCAAAACTTATTGCTCTAGCATGTAAAGCTATGGAACCGTCTTTTGTCGGTTTAGGAAAACCATATTTCACATCACCAATAATTGGGCAACCAATTCTTGCTAGTTGAACCCTGATTTGATGTGGACGCCCTGTTTGGGGCTTTACTTCAATTAAGTTCCTGTCTCCCAAAGCACGAATCAAACGATAGGAAAGCGTAGACTTCAACCCTCCTTTCTTATCGCTCATATGCGCATGAGTAAGGTTTTTATTAGTGTCTTTTTTGAGCCAGTGGGTAATGGTATCTTCTGTTTTGGGCGGTCTTTTTTCTGTGATTGCCCAATAAGTTTTATCAACTTTTCCATCGTGAAATAATTTGGAGACTCTTTCCAATGCTTTGGAAGTTCTTGCCAAAACTAGTGTTCCACTCACTGGTCGGTCTATTCTGTGTGGAGTACCACAAAATACTTTTCCTTCCTTATTAAACTTTTTAGCTATGTATTCTTTAGCATGTTCTGAGATTGGGGCATCACCAGTTTGATCTCCCTGAACTAGCATACCTGAAGGTTTGTTTACCACCAAAAGGTGATTGTCCTCATACATTACTATTTGTAAAAATTCCTGATAAGTCATAAATGCAAAAGTCGTAAAATTTGGGTATAATTTATATATTTAAGTGACTAAGTTTTGAAGTGATGAAGTGTTTAAGTGGGGTGTGGGATGATGGGTATTAAAGTTGACAGGTTTTCAAGTTAGCTAGTTGACAGGTTGTCTGAAGTGGGAAGCTGGAAGATACTAGATACTAGCTACTCGATACTGAAGGTTGTGGGATGATGGGTGTTGGGTGATTAGGTCAGTACCGAAGGTCAGACCGGAGATTTTTCGAAGTTGGAAGGGATCCATCTGACGGTTCTAGATTTTAGGAGTCTCACACATCTTAATAAAGCAGTCCATATTTAGTACAGACCGTCTGATGGTTAGGTAAAATGAGATGCTGGAAGAAGAGTGATAGGAGTTTGTTGAAAATTTAATAAAAACGTATCTTTATACAGATGAATTAGAAAAGACATGAGTACATTAACAATAGAAACAGGTAATACTATAACGCTTGAAGATTTTCTTCAAATTGAGAATGAATCATGTCAACTCATAAATAGTGAACTGTATATGACCCCTGCACCTAACACGAATCATCAAAGAGCAATAAGACTTATCTATGATTTAGCTACAAAAAAATTATCCGATGGTGAATTTTTCTTTTCACCTATTGATGTTTTCCTAGACGAAAAAAATGTTTTTCAACCTGATTTGCTGTTTATAAGTGAAGAAAATAAATGTATCATTTCGGAAAGAGGAATAGAAGGTCCTCCAGATTTAATTATTGAAGTACTTTCACCTTCCAATGCATATCTAGATAGAAATATCAAAAAAGAAATCTATTTTCAAAAAGGTGTAAAGGAATATTGGATAGTGGACTTAGCTAACCAAACCTTAGAAATTTATACCCTTGCTCAGAAAGACAAACGTAAACCTCATTTATATTTAGTAAAAGAAGGAACTGTAAAATCTACCATCATACCTAAGTTGAAATTTGATGTGAGAGACGTTTTTAAGGCAATTAACAGTTGAAGTATTTCAAGAAGAAACTAGATCTGTAAAATATAAAAGTCAGTAGAAATAAATAGCGAAAAGCGGGTTGATGGATGTGGGATGATGGGTGATTAGGTCAGTACCGAAGGTCAGACCGTAAATATGGCTTGCTTATATATCCATCACTAAATACTATTAACCGTTTTGGTTCTTGAATCTTAATCTCGATACTTGATCCTAGCTAATTATACTCCATTATCAAACTACCCTTAAAACCAACCCTTTTAAATATTCACCTTCCGGATGGAAAATATTGATGGGGTGATCAGCTGGTTGGTGGAGTTGATGCAAAATTTGAACTTGCCTTCCTGCTCTGGCAGCTGCTGAAAAAATAACCGTTCGGAATTGTTCTTGATTCACTACTTGAGAGCAGCTAAAGGTAAAAAGCACACCACCTGATTTCATATTCTTCATGGCTTTTTCATTGATAGTTCTGTAACCCTGTAAGCCATTTTTCAATACTTTTCTGTGCTTGGCAAAAGCCGGAGGATCTAAAACAATCACATCATATTGTTCAGGCATTTCATTGAGAAAATTAAAAACATCAGCCGTGAAAGATTGATGATTTTGCGCTTCCTTAAAATTCAAGCCTACATTTTGATCGGTTAATTCTATCGCTCCTTGAGAGCTATCCACACTATGAACTAAGTCGGCACCTGCTTGCAAAGCAAAAATGGAGAAACCACCGGAATAACAGAATGTATTGCAGACTTTTTTGCCTTTGCTGTATTGCTCCAATAATTTCCTGTTCTCTCTTTGGTCGATAAAAAAACCAGTTTTCTGACCGCTTACCACGTTGATATTAAAAATATTGCCGTATTCTTTCACCAACCATTCTTCCTTTTCTTCTCCGAAAATAAAAGCATCAGTAGTTTCCAGTTCAGCTTTGAAAGGCAGCGTATGTGCACTTTTATCATAAACTGCTTTCAATCTATCGCCCAATAGCTCTTTCAATACTTCTATGAAGACTTCCTTGATTTGATACATTCCTACGGTATGCGCTTGAAAAACCACGCAACCGTCATAATAATCTACTATCAAGCCCGGAAAGCCATCTCCTTCGCCATGCACCAATCTAAATACATTAGTTTCGGGATTTTCCCAAAGGTTTGCGGTCTTTCGCAATTCAATGCAAGACTGCAATTTCCTCTTCCAGAATTCTTGATTGATTTCCTCTTTTTGGAAAGTCAGCATGCGAACCGCTATAGAACCCACTTGAAAATAGCCACTCCCGATAAATCTTTTGTCTTGGGTATGAATTTCTACAAAATCACCTTCTTTCACCTCTTTAGGCACAGGATGAATAGCACCTGAAAATATCCAAGGGTGGAATCGCTCTAAAGATTTTTCTTTTCCTCTTTTAAGGTTGATGATGGGTAATGGGCTTTGCATAAAATTCGAATTCTAAAATATTATGCAAATATGGGGAAAATTGGGGAAGAAGGCTTTGATTTTATTCTACTTATTCAAATTCCACCAACACAGGAAAATGATCGGACAAAAAAGTATCCTGAATTCTTAAGCTGTAATTTTTATAGCTTTTGATCTTAAATCCTTGATAGAAAACATAATCAATTCTTCTATCATAATTTTCTCCAATTTTAAAGGCGTTATAAGTCCCGACTGGCCCTAAATTCAAATCTGTTGCAAAAGCATCTTTTAAATCAGAATTAACAATCTTTTGGATCGGAGCTGTTGCAGGTTCTAAATTAAAATCACCCATTAGAATCACTTTTCCATTGTGATCTAACTCCTCAATTTTCGATAAAATTAATTCCACACTATTTGCTCTAGCTTTTTCTCCAACATGATCGAAATGAGTGTTCAAGACTAAAATTGAATCATTGGTTTTTAGATCTACAAATCTTGCCCAGGTGCAAACTCTGGGCAGCGCTGCATCCCAAGCTTTAGCAGGGATATCGGGATTTGGAGACAGCCAAAATGTAGCACTATCTAGTATGGAATATCGATCTTTTTTATAAAATATGGGGGAATATTCACCTTTACTTTTTCCGTCATCTCTTGCTACGCCAATTCTATCGTATTCTTCTAAGCCCTCTTCCAAATATTTAATTTGTGAATGCACTACTTCTTGTATTCCAATGATATCCAAATCTTCAATCTTTATGAATTTGAGAATTTGATCTTTTCTATTACCCCACTGATGAACACCTTCTGAAGGATTCTCAAATTTTATATTGAAAGTGCATACTGTAGTAGTCTGAGCAATTAATTGCAGATTAAAGAATAGAGAGAATAGAAAAATTAAATACTTCATATTAATTATAATCCAATCAAATAACACCCCTGAAGTCCCCTCAAGGGGACAGTCTCACAGATTTATACAAGCAGAAAACAATAAATTTACCACTTTTCCCTTTCCTGATCTGTAGGTTCATTATGATATTCTATTTACTCCAATTTAAAGTTTTAGATTTAAGATCAGAAGAATTAGTCCCTACCATAATCTCAAATTCTCCTGCTTCCCAAGTATGTATAATCTTTTGATCTCTCAGATTATCGTAGGAATAGAATTTCAAATCTTCAGTCGTGATTTCAAATTCAACATCCTTTGTTTCTCCTGCTTTAATCAATACTTTTTCAAAAGCTTTTAATTCCTTAACAGGGCGAGTAGTTGTACCCACTTTATCTCTAATGTATAATTGTACTACTTCTTTTCCATCTCTATCACTAGAATTCTTTACGGGAATAGTCACTTTCAATCTATCTTCTGCTTTTAAATCCGCACTGCTTAATTCTATTTCTCCATATTCAAATTGGCTATAGCTTAAGCCATACCCAAAAGGAAATTCCGGTTCATTACTAACATCCAAATAGTTGGTTTTGAACTTTTGAAACCACTCCCCTTCTAAAGGACGGCCTGTATTTTTATGGGCATAATAGATTGGAATTTGTCCTACATTTTGCGGATAAGTCATGGTCAGTTTTCCAGATGGATTTACATCTCCATATAAAACATCTGCCAATGCAAAGCCTGCCTCAGAACCCGGGAACCACGCGTTTAAAATAGCATCAGAATCTTCCAATATTTCATTTAAAACCAATGGCCTCCCACTCAAAAGTACGACCACTACCTTTTTGCCCGTCTTTTTTAAGGCTTTCAATAATCTAACTTGATTATCCGGAATGCTAATATCAGTAAGACTTGAACTTTCTCCTGAACTTTCAGAAGCTTCTCCTAAAATGGCAACAATAATATCAGAATTGTTAGCCAATTGAACTGCTTCCTTGATCATTTCAGATTCAGGTCTGTCATCTCTATAAGTGTTTTTGCCAAACATAGCAATTCGCTCTTCTAAATCTGGATCCTCCACTAAATTTGAGCCTTTTGCATATTGAATATTATCAGGATTTGCTGAAACTTCTCTCATTCCATCAAAAATAGAGACAGATTTCATAATATCAGCACTTACACTCCAAGTGCCGACCATATTTTCCTTATTATTAGCTAATGGACCAATTAAAGCAATTTTCACTTCTTTTTTAATCGGTAAAGTTTCGGCCTCATTTTTCAATAAAACCATGGATTCAGAAGCAATTTTTCTTGCCACCGCTCTATTTTCATCTGAGAATATTTCCGATGCTCTTTCTTCATCCATATATTTATAAGGATCGTCAAATAAGCCTAATTGATATTTAGCCTTTAAAATCAGTCTGCAAGCATTATCAATGGTTTCTTCTGAAACTTTTCCTTCCTCCACTGATTTTTGAAGTGTAGTTAAAAAACCCTCACTTACCATATCCATTTCAACACCAGCATTCAAAGCTAAAGCAGAAACTTGCTGTAAATCCCCCATTCCATGCGCAATCATTTCGCTCACTCCTGTGTAATCACTCACCACAAAACCATCAAAGCCCCATTCTTTACGCAAAACATCGGTCATCAACCATTTATTTCCAGTTGCGGGAATTCCATCAATTTCATTGAAAGAAGCCATAGCTGTTCCTACTCCTGCATCAACTGCTGCTTTGTATGGTAAAAAATAATCGTTATACATTCTCAATCGGCTCATATCCACTGCATTATAATCTCTACCCGCTTCTGAGGCTCCATAAAGCGCAAAGTGTTTCACACATGCCAACAAAGTATTTGCCGCTGATAAATCATCGCCTTGGTAACCTCTTACCATAGCTGCAGCAATTTGACCACCTAAATATGGATCTTCTCCATTCCCTTCAGAAACTCTCCCCCAACGTGGGTCTCTGGAAATATCCGTCATAGGCGAAAAAGTCCAAGCTATACCATCAGCAGAGGCTTCTTCAGCCGCAATTCTGGCAGATTGCTGAATTAAATCCATATCCCAGCTTGCAGATAGTCCAATTGGAATTGGAAAGCTTGTTTTGTAGCCATGAATAACATCTTTCGCAATAATTAAAGGAATTCCTAATCGACTTTCCTCTACTGCCACTTTTTGAACAGCTCTTATTCTATCCAATCCATTGATATTGAATAAACCGCCTACTTTACCCTCTTTAATTTGCTTGGCAATGCCTTTGTTGGTACTAATTCCTGTGCTGACATCACCTGCGGATGGTAAATTCAATTGTCCGATTTTTTCCTCTAGTGTCATAACTGAAAGTAGAGAATCGACCTTTTGATCAATACCAGAAGTACTTTCCTTTTGCTGAGGGTTCATGCAACTACCTAAGATCAATAAAAAGCTAATTAAGGATAATATTAAATATTTCATGTGAATACTATTTTGAATTTGAAAATAACCAAGTAAGTAATTCAGGCTCAGCAAATGCAGGATCCCAACTGTTGTGATTAGCTTCCCTATAAAGTGTAAATTTTACATCTGCATTAACTGCTTTTAAAGCATCTACCATTTCTTTGGAATAAGAAGGAAGTACAACATTGTCTTTTTCGCCATGAAAAACCCACAAATTTACTTTTTGAGCATAATTCTTAACTGAAGAAGGATCACCAGCTCCACAAATAGCTATTGCTGCGGCAAAAGTATCAGGTTTGCGATGAAGCAATTCGAAAGTTCCCATTGCGCCCATGGACAATCCGCCCAAATAAATTTTATCAGTATTTACATTTTTATGAGATTTTAAAGAATCCAATAAACTTATCACTTTCTTCAATGCAGGATTAGGTTCATCTGAATAATCGAATTTGAAGACATTTCCGCTTTCTGAACGATCTATATCTGCTTTTGCCCAATAATCGCCTTTAGGACATTGAGGAAATACCACTATAGCAGGATATTTCTCTCTATTCTCTTCATTTAAAAATAACTCAGAGCCGTGAACTAACTGTTTTTTATTATCATCTCCTCGCTCTCCAGCCCCGTGTAAAAACAACACAAGTGGATATTCCTTATCTGCATCAAAATTTTTCGGAAAAAGAATTCTGTAATTCAAACTGTCTCCATTTTCGATAAATACTTCTTTATCAAAAGCAGATTTATCTTGTGCGTTTAAGGCTAAAGGCATTACAAACAGTGCAATAAATAATATTTTCAAATTATTCTTCATAGTAAAAACCCAATTTAGAAAGTCCATTTTCGATTTCTTTATTCTGCATAAAAAGCTCCCAAATCAGCCCTGAACGATGATTTTCAATCATCACCGGAATTGGTCCTTGATCAATTGCCAGATAGCGTGGCAAATACCAATCATGCTCAAACGAAAAAGCATCATAAGGACCATAATTTCCTATCAAGCTATCTCTTTTCGGTTCATACAAGAATTTTAGGAATTGCATACTTTCTTTTGGGGTGTATGGAAAAGAAGAAAGTGCTGCAGTTGGAGAAATCACACCTAAATCATCATTCGGATTATGTCCGGCATAACCTTTCATAGAATAGCTGGAGGTCAGTCCCCACATATTTTCTCCATAACCTTCAAAATTATTAGGGTTTTCAACTGCATAGCGATATTGAATTAGTGCGTGATTCCTGTTCAAATCCCAATAATTTCCATATTTATCATTCAGATTTTTAGGATCTAGACCCAAATAAGAGTAATGCGCCCAAAATAATGGGCCAACTGCTTTATCAGCATGTTCATAATGATCTAAAATGGTAGGCAAATCATAAGCTGTGGTATCATTTGCAATTGCTCCATCTCTTGCCCAGCCTTTATGATAAACATCTGCATCTATAGGATGAGTAGGCGAGGAAGCTGCCAAAACATACATTATCAGACATTCATTATAACCTCCAACCGGAAAATTCATATCCCAGCCATGCTTTGGAGACCAATGCCAATACAACACATCCTCTCCTCCCTTGGTGTACCAATCCCATTCTACCTCTTCCCAGATTTGGGTGATTCTTTTGGCCAACATTTTCTCGGTTTCAACTGAATTGTCTAGAAATTGCCGGACTGTTAAAAGCCCTTGAATTAAAAAAGCAGTTTCTACCAAATCTCCACCATCATCTTTGGCTGAAAAAGCTTTCACCTCTCCTGTTTCTCCATTCAACCAATGGGGATATGCGCCATGAAAACGATCAGCAGCTTCCAAGTAATCCAATATTTTCTCGAATCTTTCAATAGCTTCTTCCCGCTCAATAAATCCTCTTTCAACTCCTACTATGATGGCCATTAAACCAAAGCCGGAACCCCCTGTGGTGACAATATGCTTATCGTCAGATGGATATTCTCCATCTTCATGAAAGCGTTCTCTTGCTAAACCTGAATTAGGTTCTGCCCCATCCCAGAAATATTTAAAAGTTTGATATTGCACCAAATTCATCAAAGAATCTTCATCTATATTTAAAGATTCTTCTTTTTTCTCTTTCTCATTTTGGGGTGCAGAACAAAAAGAAAATAGAAGAGAAGCTGCAGTTAGTAAAACTAAATTTCTCATTTCTAATACATTAAATTTTTAAAAAGTAAATCCTAAATCATTCAATCCATTTTGAACATCCTGATCTTGCATGAAAATCTCCCAAACCAATGCCGTCCGGTGATTTTCAATCATGGTAATAATCGGTCCTTGGTCAATAGCCAAATAAGAATCTGCATACCAATCTTGCGTTACATTAAAAGCATCATAAAATCCAAACTCTCCCCATAATCTATCGCCTAGCAAATAATAGAAATGCTTGATGGCTTTCATCGATTCCTCCGGAGTATAAGGAATGGAAGAAATAGCTGCAGTTGGAGTAATCACACCTAAATCGTTTCCTGGAGAATGTGCATTATAGCCTTGATGATTATCACTAGCCGTTAAGCCCCATGAAGCTTCACCGTAACCCACAAAATTATTCGGGTTATCAATACAATAAGCTTGGTTGATTAATGAATGTGCTTGGTTTTGTTCCCAATAATTTGCGTATTGATCTTGAAGATTTCTAGGATCAAGCCCTAGAAAAGAGTAATGGGCAAAGAATAATGGACCTCCTCTGTCTTCACCAACCGGCATAGAAATGCCGTAAGATGAATTACCATTGACAATTCCTCCATTTCGAGCCCAACCATTATCATAAACAGATTTCTCAATGGGGTGAGTAGGTGATGAGGCAGCTAATACATAAATAATCAAGCTTTCATTCCAACCTCGGATGGGTAAATTCATAGCCCATTCATTTTGAGGTGACCAATGCCAATAGAGAACATCTTCGCCACCCTTTGTAAACCAATCCCATTCTACTTCTTCCCATAAAATGGTGATTTGATCAATAATTGCCAATTCTTGCGCATTTGATTCCTCCAGATATTGTCTGACCGCTAATAATCCTTGAATCATAAAAGCAGTTTCCACCAAATCAGCTCCATCATCTAAGTCGCTAAAAGGAATTGTATTCCCTGTATTTCCATTCATCCAATGTGGCCAAACACCATGGAAGCGATCTGCATCAGCAAGGAAATTCACTATCTTTTCAAAGCGGTCGATTCCCTCCTGACGGCTAATAAAACCTCTTTCAATTCCTACTATAATGGCCATCAAACCAAAGCCGGAACCTCCGATTGTGACTAAATCTCCAGAGGTGTTTCTTTCTCTGGCCAATCCGCTGTTAGGGTGGGCAAAATCCCAAAAATATTTAAAAGTTTGTTCTTGAATTTTGGTTAAAAGTGCCTCATCAGAAATCTCATCAAATTTGTAGGTGGAATCTAATTGGGTGTAAAATGATTTTTCGAAACCTGAAAATTCAAATCCATCTTCGCTTTGTAAATTATCAGATATTCTAAAGTCGTATTTTACCAAATCCATTGCCTCTTCTTGGCTTTGGATTTGCAATGTTTTTTGATCTTCCGATAAATTATAATGTAAAGGCAAGCGGGCTCCTTTGTTTATGAGTGATATAAAATCGTTAAAATCTGTGTTGGAGTCTAAATTTTGATCAAAAGCTAAAATAATTTCAGGAGTTAGGGAAATATTATCTATTGTACTGCTTGATTGCAATGAAATCTCATTCACCTCCGCGCTCAGTAGTTTCATTTCGCCCTGTTGGGTTTGAAATTGATAAGTAGCGCCTGGAAATTCTTTATTATTGGTGGAAAGCACAGCTTCAATGGAAACTGTGTAAATGGTATTATTTTGAAAATCATTTTCAGGAATAGCTGATATGGATCTATCTTCATTAAGATAAGAAAAGTTTAACTCTACTTCTCCTTCATCGGTTGAAATGGAAATGTTTTCTTCTGCTGAATTTCTATCTAAAGGATCCGAAAATTCAACCACCAGTCCTTTGTCGAAGGGTGCATCTTCTACTAATTCATTTTCAATCAAATCAATTGTCCCAATTCTAGTGCTTTTCATTTGCAAAAGACCTAACTCATCAGGTTGCTGCTCAGGCTCTTCATTACAAGAAAAAACTACAGCACAGAGAAGGGCCAATAAAAAAGGATAGAAAATGTATTTTATTGAAATTGACATTAAAGAAAATGATTTGAAATGAAAAAGCAGGCGCTAAAATTGCACCTGCTTTAAAATTAAACAATTAAACTATTATGGTCTTTCGGCCTCGTAAAGTGCCTCTACATCCTCTTCAGAATAAGCAGCATGGAATACTCTGAAATCATCCATTAAACCTTTAAAATGATTGGATGTAGGAGAGTAATAGTCACCAAATGCATCATTTGCAAATAGATTACTGTCTTTTGATCGAATAAAACCTAAAGCTAAAATATTCTCTACATCATCATTAGCCTCAAATTTCAAGCCTACAGTTTTTGTTGGATCTGAATCCTCTGGCCATAAGGTGAAATCATCAATCTGCATAACTTCACCATTGATGAATAATTTTCTTTTCATAGTTTCACTATCGTAAGTATACACTAAATGTGCCCACTGTTGATCCCCCAATAAAGAAGGAACTCCACCAGTACTTTCTAGATCAGCTCTGAATTCGGATCCTTGCCATCCTCCGTTAGTGTTATCCATTCCATCACCATTAAAGAATAAATTATCACCCCAAAGAGTACCCTCGTCAGTTTCAAATCTTACTGGCATAATTACAGATTCTGTTGCATTATTTGTTTCCATCTGGAATCCATAGAAACCACCAAGCCCAAATATAAAGTGACCTGTTGGATCACCATTTTCATTTACATGGTCTTCAGAATTAATTTGAACCCATACACTCAAGGTAAAATCAGATGTTTCCATTAATTGATCAGCTTCCAATACTTCAATAATGCTTTCATCACCATCAAAACTTGCCGCACTAGCAACTCTGCCGAATCTATCTTCCACATATTCGATTGCAGTTTCTTCTCCATCTGCATAGTTACCTGTTAAATCTATAGCATTACCGTCAAAATTGATGTATAAAACTTGCTGATCTTCAAATGCAGGCTCTACCGGTAATCTACCAGCAGTTTCAAACGTTCTTGAACCATTTGAGATAATTCCACCATCAGCAGCTGTTAAGCCTGAAGAAACTGAAACCGTATAGTCTGTTCCTTGAATTAAATCCTCATTTGGAGTGACAGTAACTATACTTCCACTAATATCAATAGTTATTTCTACATCGCTATCGCCATCACTTACAGAAATGTTTGAGGCGTTTGCAGTTTCAGCATCCACTTCTCTATCGAAAGTAATTTCAAAAATTGCATCAGGCGGCACATCAGAGGCAGAAGATGGGGCATTTAAATCTACCGTAATTTCTTCTCCTGTTGTAAGGTCTGTCCCCGTTGCAGTTAAAGCTTCAATTTCTAATTCGGGTGCTTCACCCTCCTCGTCATCACAAGCCGTAAAAACCAGTGCGCTCAGTAATAGGGCTCCGGTCCAGTACTTCATTTTACTTAGCATTCTCATAATCGTTTTTGTTTAAAGTGTAAAAAATTTAATTCCAGTTTGGGTTTTGGGAAATCTTTCCTTCCGAGATGTTAATTTCAGATTGTGGTATTGGGAATAATTCATGCTTACCGGCTTCAAATCCTAAAGGACTTAAAACTTCTTCTGCACGGTTTGTTCTGATCAAATCCCAATAGCGTAAACCTTCAAAAGCAAGTTCTCTGGTCCGCTCTTCATAAATAATATCCCTTAATTGGTCTGGATCGGTTGTAGTAATGTCTGGTAAAATATCCTCTTCGCCTCCTCTGGCTCTTTGTCTAACTTCGTTTAAATAATCTAATGCTTGTACCGAATTTCCGCTTTCATTCAAGGCTTCGGCAGCCATTAATAAAACATCGGAATATCGAATCACTCTTCTATTATGACCCCATCGGTCTGCTGCTCTTTCTCCTGTAGCATAAACCTTTTTATTATAAACTTCAATTTCTACTATTGAGCCATCTTCGGCATAAGTAGTATCGGGAGTCGTTCCATCCCCTTCAATAGTTACACCATCAAGTTCATCCCCAATAAATATTACAGAACCTTCTAATCTTGGGTCATCATCGTCATCTAATTTTTCTATCCATGGGTATGCCGGTCTTCCGAAACCCCAACCCCAGTTAGGGGTTCCTCTAACACCTTGTGTATTGGCATATTGATTTCCACCTAAAGCAAAACTATTCTCAGGTATTGCTCCTATTTCAAATACTGACTCAGGTCCATGTTCGGTTGCTACCCTGAAAGCCATTTGAAATTCACTTTCTAAATCATATTGCTGAGAATTAATCACCTCTAATGCATAAGTTGCCGCATTAGGAAAATCTCCTCTATACAAATAAATTCTTGCTAATAGTGCTTTGGCTGCTCCTGTGGTTACTCTACCTGCATCATCATCAGAATATTCTGATTTTTCAGGTAAATTTTCTGCGGCAAATTCTAAATCTGGAAAAATGATTTCCTCATAAATCCTTTCCAAATCAGTTCTTTCTAATCCATCTGGAGCTTCTGAAGATTCCACTAATGGCACGTCCCCAAAAGCTTGAACCAAGGAGAAATAAAAGAATCCTCTTAGAAATCGGGCTTCACCCAATAATCTGTTTTTGAGTTCTTCCTCCATTTCAATTTCCGGAACCTTTTCCAGCACTAAATAAGATCTTCTAATTCCTTGATATAAGGTTCTATACCACGATTCAATATTTCCATCGTCTGCTGTAAAGGAATAATCTTGAAAATTACGTACTTGAACTCCATCCCCTGGATTACTTCCTTTCACCATTTCATCAGTCATAATGTCGATCAATGGGAAGCCACCGGAATAAATACCCCAAATTCTTAAAGTATTATAAATTCCATTAGTGGCAATTACAGCCTCTTCACCAGTGGAAGGAAAATTACCGGCTACAAGCGTGGCTTGAGGCGGTCGTTCTAAAAACTCATCCTTACAAGAGAACATGAAAAATATTGTAAGGAGCCCAATAATTGTATATAATTTATATTTTTTCATTATTCAATATTTTAAAATGTCACATTTAAACCTGCACTCATCACTCTAGTGGTTGGATATACCCCATTGTCAATCACTCCACCTAAGGCAGAATTTCCACTCCCTATTTCAGGTGTATATCCTGAGTAATCCGTCCAAACAAATAAGTTTGTTCCTCTCAGGAAAACAGATGCAGAGTTCATTTTAATTTTCTCTAAAATCGATTCAGGTATTTGGTAATTAACGGTGAGCGTTCTTAATTTTAGGAAAGAAGCATCCTCCACAAAATAGTCTGAGGGTTGATAGTTGATTCCGGAAAGAGAAGCTCTAGGATCAGTATTAGAGGTGCCTTCTCCTGTCCAACGGTCTAAAAATCGATCTTCAAAATTCAAAGTTGAAAACCTGATAGCTTGTTTTCCATTGTAAATACTATTTCCCATTTGGCCAGCAAAATCAGCAGAAACATTTAAGCCTTTGTAGCCAACGTTCATGTTAAACCCATAAACAAAATCAGGAATCCAAGAACCTATAAAAGTTTTATCTTCATCATTCAGTTCTCCATCGCCATTTACATCTTCATAAATAAAATCCCCTACATCTTGTTGACTTAATCTTGGAAATTCATTCAATTCTTCCTCATTCTGGAAAATTCCTGCCACCTTATATCCATAGAAATATCCAATTGGCTGGCCTACTTCAGTGTAGGTAACTCTTTGTCCGTTTCCTAAATCTCCACTGATAATTTGCTCAGAAGCCCCAATATCTTCTCCTAAATTAAGCACCTCATTCTTATTGGTATAACCATTGATACCTAAGCCATAGGTAAATTCACCTATATCATCAGTCCAGTTCAAGGCAAATTCAATTCCGCTATTATTTACTGTAGCCGCATTAAATCGTTTTTGCACGAAGGCTCCTGCTCCGGCATAACCGGGTAAATCTAAATTTACTAATATGTCACTTGTAGTGCGGTTATAGTAATCCAATTCACCTGTTAAACGACTTTCAAAAACATCAAACTCAATTCCTAAATCATATTCTGCTGTAGTTTCCCAGCGCAAATCTGAATTTCCTGGACTTCCAACAAAAGAAGCACCATTAATCAATTGTTCATCGTATCCAAAAACGGAATTGACACCTGATCCAATTCTAGAGAATTGATCATTTGCAGGAATATTTTGGTTACCATTTAATCCGTAACTACCTCTAAATTTCAACTGATTGACTACAAAATCAGAAGGATAGAATGCCTCATTAGAAATATTCCATCCCAAAGCCACAGCTGGGAAGTTTGCATATCTATTATTTTGACCAAATCGAGAAGAACCATCTCTTCTGAAAGTGATAGTAGCCAGATAACGCCCATCATAGGCGTAATTTGTTCTGAATAAAATTGAGGTCAATGCACTAGTGGCGCCTCCATTAGAGTTAGTTTGCAAATCTTCAGAACCTGCATCCAAATACCAAAGACTAGGATCAACGCCAATTAAATTTCTTCTTCCACCATTTATGAATTCAGAATTGATTTCCTGAGATGTATAACCAATTACACTATTAATTGTACTTCTTCCTATCTCTTTATTAAAAGAAAGCGTATTTTCAAAAATCCAATTTCTACTTTCTCCAAAACCAATATTGATACTACTTTCTTCATTTTGTTGAAGTGGAGCCACAAAATATTCCGGAGTATAAGAACGGTTTTTATTATTGCTTAGATCAAATTGATAACTGGTTTTGAATTCAAAATCTTCTAAGAAATTAAATTCTGCATAAAAATTGCCTAAAGCTCTAAATTGATTTCTAGAAGAGTTATTATATTCTATTGCTGCCAAAGGATTACTTCCTTGTACTTCAGCAAATGACCCGTCTTCATTATAAGGCGCATTGATAGGCCAAGCTCTTGTTAATGTATTGACAACATCTGGTGGATTAGAGGCTTCCAAATTAATACCTGTCAAATTGGTACCTATTGTTAAAAAGGGTTTTACCTCATAACTAGTATTTAATTTAAATGTGAACCTTTCAAAATCAGATTTTGGTACAATTCCTTTTTGTCCAAAATAACCACCTGAGATATAATAGGAAAGCTTATCAGTGGCTCCTTTTGCAGAAATAGTATAGTTTTGAACAGGTTGCGAATCTTGAAAAACTAAATTCTGCCAATCCGTATCTGGCAATGCTCCGATATTGTTGTAGGTTCCAGGATCAACCTCATTTATATATTCTGCAAATTCAGGGCCTGACATCACGCCAATCTTATTTGCAATACTCTCCATGCCAACCTCAGAAGAAAAAGAGATACTTCCCTCCCCATCTTCGGCAGATTTGGTTGTCACTAAAATCACACCGTTTGCACCTCTAGTACCATAAATCGCTTTCGATGATGCATCTTTCAATACTTCCACAGATTCTATATCATTACTATTCAAGAATCCAATTCCTCCATCAATGATTACACCATCTACTACATAAAGAACACGGTTGTCATTTAAAGTATTAATGCCCCTTAACCTCACATTAGATTCCGCTCCTGGCTCACCCGAACTATTCAATACCTGCAATCCGGCTACTTTTCCTTGTAAAGACTGCATTGGATCTGCAGCGGGTGCTTTTATCATTTCGCTAGATTTGATTGAAGATACAGAACCTGTCAAATCACTCTTTTTTATTGATCCATAACCCACTACTACCACTTCTTCCAAGGCAGTAATATCCTCTTCCATTTGAATATTAATTGTGGATCGACCATTCACTTCAACCTCTTGGGTTTTGTAACCAATAAAAGAGAAGCTTAAAACAGCATCATCTTCTGCTTGAAGTGTAAAGGAACCTTCAATATCTGTGACTGTTCCACTCTCCGTGCCTAGGATTTTAATGGAAACCCCCGGAATGGGTTCTTCATCCTTAGCGGTGGTCACGGTTCCTTTTATAGTTGATTGAGCCATGATCATATGTGACCCAAAAATTAACAATAAGAGTAAGCGTATATTTTTTTTCATAAGAAAACATTTAAGGCTCAAAATGAGCTGAATTATTAACTTCTTGAATTGAAGTTATGTTAATGTTTTCTTTAAATCAAAATTATAAAATAGATATTTTTATATTATACAATCCATTTTTATACCATTTTAAAGGATTTTATAACGCTTAAAAAACAATGAAAATAATTAGATAGGAATTAATAGAGTGATATTTTAATTTTCATATCCTGTTAAAAAAACAATAAAAATATTTTTTGACAAATATTAAAATATTACAATTTTTATCTTAATTCGACAAAATTGGTAAATCTTTCGTATCCAAAGTGGAGCAAGTTGTTCAGATAGGCCTTACCATTATTTTCAATTTCAGCTTCCACTTTCTTTTTGAATTCCCAAATCGTATTTCTTCTCATATCCATTATTTCGGAAAGTTCATCAAGGGTATATCTGTCTTCATTTAGGTGGGCATAAACTATAAAAAATGCTTTAGGCAAATCAAATTTGATTCCCTTGAATATGGTGTAAGCAGTGGGGCTTTCATTATAACCACATTTAGTGCATCTCCTTGATAAATTTTCATCATTTAAATGAAACTTTGGGTTGTCACATCTCTGGCATTCGTATCCATCTTTCCATTTAAAAGCTGCTAGAATATTAAGACATTGTTCTTTGGAATTAAATATCTCTGTAAACTCATCAAAGTTTAGGTTTTTATTCAATAACCTTTCCCTCTGAATTTTTTTAATGTTGTTTTTCAGCCGCCAGTTGTCCAAATCCAGCATGGAATTGATTTCAGCTATCTCCCTTGATTGCTTATTAATTTGTTCATTTGTTTTTTCTAACTCAAGATTTTTTTCATTTAGGTCTTTTGTCCGTTCTTCTACTTTCTTTTCAAGCCCCCTATTAATTCTATTAATAACTTTTACGTTTTGCTCATGTTGAGTCACTATTCTCTTTAAAGCCCTATCCCTATTGCTTTTTAAAATCCTTACCCTGTCAGAAAGTGCAAATGTTAAAAATAACATTTCCAATATAAATCCAATGTGAAGACTATAATAGTTAAATGTGCTGAAAGGAATTACCGACCAATTGATTAGCGCACGCATTAAAAATCCCATAAAGAGTATTCCATAGGCCACCACAAAGAAACGGGCTGGTTTATAGCCCCTCCTAAAAACAAAAATACTGCTTACAAAAATTAAGGATAATAGAATAATTTCAATATTTCGAAATCGAAATAAGGTAGGGTCAAAGAACAAAGAATAAATAAATAGTGCCGATCGGATTATTAAAGCAGCTATAATTAATTTATGAAGCTTGGGGGCTCTAATTTTTGTATTCAAAAAACGGATAGAAAAAATAGTGGACCAAAGAATAATAGAATATAGCGCCACCCCATAAGCTAATTGATTCCATTTTGGTTGTTCTGGCCATAAGTATTGATAGGCTATACCATCTATACATAAGGCATAAAACCCTACACTTAGGATATAAAAAGTATAATAAATATATTTTATCTCCCTGATGGCCAAGTAAATCAATAAATTATAGAGTGATATGATAACAATCATCCCATAGAAAATCCCGTAAAGGAAATATTCATTCAAGCTGTATTGAATAAAACGATCTATTCGTTTTAGCGCTATTCGGATGTCTGCATATTGAGAATTTTTTACTTGAATGTAGGCTTCAAATTCACTATTGGCATCTAAAGTTAAATCAAAGTTTTTATGTTTAATGGATTTACTACTAAATGGATAAGCATCCCCTAGATTATACTTCCGATATAAACCACCATCCTGTCTAAGATAAACATTTATACTGTCAATGGTTTGATCATAAAACTCCAATATATAATTGCCCTCATATTCGGGCAATTTAAAGTTAAGCTTTACCCAATAAGTTGAATTTCTGTTATAATCTTCAGGTTCAAAATCAGGTTTTTGAGTGAAATTAGACAGGAATGAAGGAGATTTCACATCTGAAAAAGTGAGTTGATTACTCTTATCTTCAAAGGAATACAACTCCTGCATATTTAATATGACCTCCTCTTGCTCTGGTTTAATCTGCAGGGGATCTGAAATTAATACTAAGGATATAAAAAATGAAAACAATGACATATCAGCACTTCATTAAGTCGTTAAATTAAGTGATTTTAAATGGTTATTCCTTTCAAAGTAAGTAATCTATCCATCAAAAGTCGTTATAAACCTGAGTTTTAACATAGAACAAAGGCAGTATTCCTAGTAACCTGAATTTGACATTAATTTGGAAATTCAGATTTTTCACCCAAGGGGTGACCAGCCTCCGGCTGGCATCCAATAAATAGACAAGGCGTCTTTTTGAAGATATAGCGAGCTATATCGAGGAAAGACAAGGCACTATATTGGATTTTATGGGAAAGTTTTTCTGATTCCGCTTGTAAACAGCGATTTTCTTCCTAAAAATTCCTTACAATAGCCCGCTATTGCTTCAAAATTTTTAGTTGAAACTCACTATTTACAAACGGTCTGAATCCTA
>Ga0008835_100049_pt1 | contig 164050 bp, 157 predicted proteins | sample HotLakConsoUCCRE_FD_62215 | JGI IMG/M metagenome (GOLD analysis project Ga0008835, IMG submission 62215) | Hypersaline microbial mat communities from Hot Lake, Washington, USA - Hot Lake Consortium UCC-RE (Hybrid Assembly) ... | reverse complement strand
CGGTCCGCCTCCTCCGCGTCGATGTTCAGGCCCATGTGCTGCGCGCGGGCAACCCGCGCCAGCTCGATCACCCGCGGCACCAGCTCGGCCATGACGCGACCCTTCTGCGCCTGCTCGTAGCGCGGAAACAGCGCCGAAAGCTTGATCGAGATGCCCGGATTGACGCGGATGTCGTCCGACCGGCAAGCCGGCTCCAGCGCCCGGATCGCCCCCATGTAGGCGCCGAAATAGGCGGCGGCATCGGCGGCGGTCATCGCCGCCTCGCCCAGCATGTCGTAGGAATAGGCGTAGCCGCGCCGCTCCTCCACCGCCGCGCGGCGCATCGCCTCGGCCATGTCCTGGCCCAGCACGAAATGCTGGCCCATCTCGCGCATGGCCCGGCCCACGGCGGCGCGGATCACCGGCTCGCCCAGGCGCCGGACGGCGCCCTTCAGCACGCCCGCCATGCCCTCGCCATCCTTCAGCACCCGCCCCGTCAGCATCAGCGCCCAGGTCGAGGCGTTGACCAGCGGCGAGGCCGAATGCCCCAGGTGCGCGCCCCATTCCGAGGGCGCGATCTTGTCCTCGATCAGCGCGTCCACGGTCGCGGCGTCGGGCACGCGCAGCAGCGCCTCGGCCAGGCACATCAGCGCGATCCCCTCGCGGGTCGACAGCCCGTATTCGGCCAGGAACACCTCCATCAGCCCCGGATTGCCGTCCCCGCGCATCCGCCGCACCAGGTCGGCGCCGCGGCGGACGGCGCGCCGGCGCAGCCCGGCGTCGGGGGCATGGGCCGCGACCAGCGCGTCGAGCGCGGGCCCCTCGGGGGCAAGATGGGCGGCGCGGACGGCGGCGCGCAGGCGGTCGAGGTCGGGGGCAGGGCGGTCGAGCGGCATGGCACGGTCCTTTGTGGTCGCACCTCCACCATAGCAGACGCGGCGCGGGCGGTTTTCCTTGATTGACGCGGTTGGCAGCCCTATCGTCCGAAGCGCGGGTCCGCGGAAGGAAAACAGATGGAAAACCAGCGTTCCGACGGACCTCTCGACTCCTTCGACCAGAAGCTTCTGGCCGAGGTCTCGCGCAACGGCCGCCTGCCGGTGACGGAGCTTGCCCGCCGCATCGGCCTGTCCAAAAGCCCGACCCAGGCCCGCCTGCGGCGGCTGGAGGCGGCGGGCTACATCCTGGGCTACCGCGCGCTGCTCGATCCGGCCAAGCTCGACCGCGATCACGTCGCCTTCGTCGAGGTGCGCCTGACCGACACCCGCGAACCGGCGCTGACCGCCTTCAACGCCGCCGTGCGCGACGTGCCCGAGATCGAGCAATGCCACCTGATCGCGGGGCAGTTCGACTATCTGATGAAGATCCGCTGCCGCGACATGCGCGCCTACCGCGACATCCTGGCCGAGGTGGTCTCGAACCTGCCGCATGTCGCCTCGACCTCGACGCATGTGTCGATGCAGGCGGTGAAGGACGCGGCGCTTTAACCCCATATCAAGGTTAACGCGCGCCCCCTTCATCTTGGCCGGAAAACTCCGGGGGAGTCGCGGCACGCGACGGGGGCAGCGCCCCCGGCACCGCCCGCCGCCTCAGAGCTTCGACAGGTGCGAGGCGCAGCCGGTCAGGGCGGCGTAGTCGTCCTTGACCACGAAGACCCCGAACTGGTCCATGAACTCCGAGAACCGGCCCTTGGCGCGCATCGACCCGATCATGTCGAAGGGGCCGAGCCAGGGCGCGATCGCGCGCGTCACGCCGCCCACCAGGTAGATGCCGCCGAAGGGCAGGTGGCTCAGCGCCAGGTCGCCCACGATCGTGCCCATGATCCGCACGAAGGCGCGCCCGGTCTCGGTCGCGGCCGCGTCGCCCGCATCCAGTCGGCTCATGATCGCCGAGGGGTCGGCCCGTTCGCCGTGCAGCACCCGGTGCAGATAGCTGATGCCGCGCCCCGACAGCACCTCCTCGACCGAGGCGAAGCCGAAATCGCGGACCATGGCGGCGATCAGCGCGTCCATCGCCCCGTCGCAGGCGGGCAGGCTGACATGGCCCGCCTCCGACGGCGGCACGAAGCGCCCGCCGGCGGTGTCGAAGACCGGGCAGGCGTTGAACCCGGTGCCAAGGCCCACGACCAGCTTGGCGGCCTGGTCCGACACCTCGGGTTGCGGCACGATCTCCTCCAGATCGCTCGCGTCGATATGGCCGATGGCATGGCCCTGCGCCTGCAGGTCGTTCAGCACCGCAACCTTGCCCGCGGTCAGCGCGCGGCCCAGCGTCTCGCGGTCGATGCGCCAGTCGAGGTTGGTCAGGTCGGCCACCCCGTCATGCACCGGCCCCGCGGCGGCGACGCAGACGCCGGTGATCTGGCCGTCGGTCACCCCGGTGTCGGAAAGGTAGCGCGCCAGCACAGCCGCGAGGTCGGGGTGATCGGCATTGGCATAGCGCGTGACCGTGCCGCGGCCCACCACCGGCCCCTGCGCCAGCGCGACGCGGGTGTTGGTGCCGCCGATGTCGGCGACGAGGCTCAGCCCGGTTTCGCCCGTCAGATCGTTCATCTTGCCCGCCCCGGTCGCCAAAGCCTCAGCCGCGCCACCAGCGCGCGAGCGCGTGATAGGATGCTTTCGGGGTTCTTGCCAAGCTGTCGAAGTCGACGTGGACCAGACCGAAGCGCTTTTCGTAGCCGAGAGACCATTCGTAATTGTCCATCAGCGACCAGACGAAATGGCCCGCCACCGGCGCGCCCTGCCGGATCGCCTCCTGCACCGCCCCGAGGTGCCGGGTCAGGTAATCGAGCCGTGGCTGGTCGGGCTGGTCGATCTCGTCGGGGTTGGCCATGCCGTTCTCGGTGACGTAGATCGGCAGGTCGCCCGAATACTCCCGCGCGTTGCGGACCAGGAAATCGCGCAGCCCCTCGGGATAGATCTCCCAGCCCATCTGGGTCAGCGGCAGCATTGTCTCGGCTTCGGCGTAGTTGGGCCAGGGGCCCTCGGCATGCGCGATCAGCTTTCGGGTGTAGTAGTTCACCCCCAGCCAGTCGAGCGGCGCGCCGATGGTCTTGAAATCGTCCTGCCAGCCGTGCGGCAGATGCGGCTCCAGTCCTTCCAGCACCTCGGCGGGGTAGGCGCCCTTGAACAGCCCGCCCAGAAAGAAGCGGTTGTAGATGGCATCGTAGCGCGTGGCGGCCGCCACATCCTCGGGCGCGTCGGTGGCGGGGGTCGACCACTCGAAGTTGCACACCGCGCCGAGGTTCGACATGCCGAGCCCGCGCATCACCTCGATGGCGCGGCCGTGGCTGACCAGCACATGATGCATCGCGCGCGCCGTGGCGCGGATGTCGCGCAGGCCGGGCGCGTGCACCCCGTCGAAATGCGACAGCCAGCCGACGCACCAGGGCTCGTTGATCGGCGCCGCCGACCAGACCCGGTCGCCGATGCGCGACATGATCGTGCGGGTGTAGTCCGCGAACCAGTCCGGCATGTCGGCGTTGCGCCAGCCGCCCCGGTCCGCCAGCGGCTGCGGCAACTCCCAGTGGTAGAGCGTCGCGGCGGGCTTGATGCCGCGCGCCAGCATCCCGTCGACCAGCCGGTCGTAGAAATCCAGCCCCTCGGCATTGGGCGTGCCGGTGCCCTCGGGCAGCACCCGCGCCCAGGAGGTGGAGAAGCGATAGACATCGGCGCCGAGGTCGCGGATCAGGTCGAGGTCTTCCTCCCAGCGGTGGTAGTGGTCGCAGGCGCGCCCACCGTGCTCGGCGCGCACCACGTTGCCGGGGGTGGCGGCGAAACTGTCCCAGTGCGTGGGGCCGGCGCCGCCGAACGCGTGCCCCTCGATCTGGTAGGAGGAGGTGGCGACCCCGAACAGGAACCCGTCGGGGAAATCGCGGCGCTGGAACTGCATGGTGGTCCTTTCTAGCGGGCAGGGCAGGGGCCGGTGGACAGGCCCACGGTCAGGTCGACATCCCACAACTCCTGGATCGGGGGCTGGTCGGGGGTGCGGATCAGCTCGATCAGGATCTCCGCACAGCGCCGTCCCGCCGCGCGGATGGAGGACCGGGTGGCGGTGAAGGCCGGGCCGCCGACGTCGTTGTTGAGATAGCTCAACTCGTCGTCGTGGCAGATGATCGACAGATCGCGGCCAAGGCGAAGATCGCGCTCCTGCGCCGCCCGGCGCAGGCCGATGGCGATGATCACCGAGGAGGCGAGGAAGGCGGTCGGCGGGTCCGGCCCGTCCAGCATCGCCGCGGCGGACAGGTAGCCGAAGGATTCCGTCATCGCGTCATTGGCCATCAGATGCGGCAGGGGCGCCAGGCCGCGCGTCGCCAGCGCCTCCTCGAAGCCGCGCTGGCGGCGTTGGGCGTAATCGAACCCGCTCTGGCCGTTGATCAGCGCGATGCGCGTATGGCCGAGGTCGAGCAGGAATTCGGTCGCGCGGCGAAAGGCGCGGATGTTGGCGATGTCGAGCCAGCTGTAGCCCAGCGCGTCACCGGTGCGGCCATGCACGAGGAACGGCAGCTTCAGTTCCTGCAGCAGCGCGATGCGCGGGTCGTTGTCTTGCGGCGCCTGCACCATCACGCCGTCGACCGAACCGTTGGCGGCGAGCTGTCGAAAGGCGTTTTCGGTGTCGCCGTCGGTGACCATGGACAGCAGCAGGTCATAGCCTTCGCGGGCATAGACCTCGCCGGCGCCGATCAGGAAATCGGCGAAGATCGGGTTCACCATCTCGGCCCGCCCGGTCAGCGGAATGACATGGCCGATGGTCATGGCGCGCCCCGTGGCCAGGCGCCGCGCGCGGCTGTTCGGCGCGTAATGCGCGGCCTTGGCGGCAGCGAGAACGCGGGCGCGGGTTTCCTCCCGCACCTCGGGGTAGCCGTTCAATGCCCGGCTGACGGTGGTCTGGCTGAGATTCAGCGTTGCGGCCAGCTGCTTGAGATTCATGGCAAAAGACTAGCCAAAGCGGTTTGGAACTTTCGGCAGGCTAGACGGGCTGCGCCGGGAATGTCAAAGATTCTAAATCGCCCGTTTTTGCTGCATCTGCAAAATAAATCATGGATTCTCGGGGGTTTTCTTTCGCGCATTGACAGACTCGGTTACATTCGAAACTGTAGTCGCAACCCAAAGCGCTTTGGGATGCACCCCGATGCTTGGGCATGAGAACGGGCCGCAACGGCCGGAACATCCTGGGAGGATCAAATGAAACGCACCCTATACGCCAGCGCCGCCGCGCTTGCGCTGTCCGCCCATGGCGCACAGGCGCAGGATCTTGTCTTCGAGCCCGGCGAGGGCGGCTTCAACTGGGACAGCTACGAGGAATTCGCCGATACGCACGACCTGAGCGGCCAGTCGATCACCGTCTCGGGCCCCTGGATCGGCAGCGACCGTGACCTCGTGAACTCGGTCTTCGCCTATTTCACCGAAGCCACCGGCGCCACCGTGAACTACTCCGGCTCCGACAGCTTCGAATCGGAACTGCGTCGCGCCGCCCAGACCGGCGGCCTGCCCAATGTCGCCGTGATCCCGCAGCCTGGCCTGCTGGCCGATCTGGCCCGCCAGGGCGTGGTCGCGCCGCTGACCGAGGACGACGCGGAGTGGATCGCCGAAAACTACGCGGCCGGCGAAAGCTGGGTCGACCTGGCCACCTCCGAGAACACGCAGGCGGGTGGCGAGGCGTTGAACGGCTTCTTCTACAAGGTCGATGTGAAATCGCTGGTCTGGTACTCGCCCGAGGTGTTCGACGAACTTGGCTTCGAGATCCCGACCACGATGGAAGATCTGATCGAACTGAGCGACGCCGCCGTCGAGGAGGGCATCGCGCCCTGGTGCATCGGCATCGGCTCGGAGGGCGCGACCGGCTGGCCCGCCACCGACTGGGTCGAGGACATCATGCTGCGCACCCAGCCGCTGGACGTCTACGACCAGTGGGTCGCCAACGAGATCCCCTTCGATGACGAACGTGTGGTCGGCGCGATCGAGACCTTCGGCAGCTTCGCCCGCAACGAGGACTATACCGGCATGTCGCCGGCCGAGGTCGTCGCCACCGACTTCCGCGACAGCCCCAACGGCGTGTTCTCGGTGCCGCCGACCTGCCTGATGCACCGGCAGGCGTCGTTCATCCCCACCTTCTTCCCCGAAGGCTCGGATTTCGACTTCTTCTACTTCCCCGCCTTCGAGGAAGAGGATCTGGGCAGCCCGGTCCTGGGCGCCGGCACCGTCTGGGCGATCACCGAGGACAGCGAGGCGGCGCGCGCCATGATCGAGTTCCTCAAGACGCCGATCGCGCACGAGATCTGGATGGCGCAATCGGGCTTCCTGACGCCGCACAGCGGGGTCGACACGTCGCTCTACGGCGACGACACCCTGCGCGGCATGGGCGAGATCCTGCTGGAGGCGACGTCGTTCCGCTTCGACGCCTCCGACCTGATGCCGGCCGAGATCGGCGCGGGCGCCTTCTGGACCGGGATGGTCGAATACCTGCGCACCGGCGACGCGGCCGGCGAAGCGGCAAGCATCCAGTCGGCGTGGGACGCCATTCAGTGACCCTGCGCCCGATGGGCTGAAGATGGACGGGCGCCGGACGATGCGGCGCCCGTCTTGTCCCCGGACCGGGGACAGCAATTTTCCCCGGATCGGGGACAGAAGATTTCGCCCCGACGGGCAAAGCACATAACATCCCCGCACGGGGGACACGGAGCAGGGCCGGCACACGACCGGCCGCCCACGGGAACGCCAAGGGGAGGAACAGCCGATGTCGGTGATTGTCACGGGTCTGGTCACCATCCTGATCGGGGTGGGCGGGATGATCGTGTATTTCTGGGGGGCGAACTACCTGCTCGACCGGGTGTTCTTTCCGGCCCGCGGCGAGAACATCGGCGCCAATGTCCGCCGCGCCAGCGCCATCCGCCCCTGGCTGTTCGTGTTTCCCGCCGTCTTCGCGCTGGGGCTCTACCTCGTGGTTCCGGTCTTCTACTCGGTCTGGCTGTCGCTGACCGCGGGCGTCGCCGATCAGCGCGGCCTGTTCGCCAACTACGCCGAGATCCTGCAGAACCGCACCTTTCGCGTGGCGCTGCTGAACAACGTTCTGTGGGTGCTGGTCGTGCCTGCCGCCTCGACCTTCTTCGGCCTTCTCGCCGCGCAGCTGACCGACCGGCTGTCCTGGGGCAACATCGCGAAATCGCTGGTGTTCATGCCGATGGCGATCAGTTTCGTCGGCGCCTCGCTGATCTGGAGCTTCGTCTATCATCCGTCGTCCGAGATCGGCATCCTCAACGCCATCCGGGCGCTGTTCGGCGCCGACCGCGGCATCACCTTCATCGACGGCGACATCGTCGACAGCTTCTGGCTGATGGTGGTGCTGATCTGGATTCAGACCGGCTTTGCCATGGTGATCCTGTCCGCCGCGCTGCGCGGCGTGCCCGAGGACACGATCGAGGCGGCCATCGTCGACGGCGCCAACCCGTTCCAGATCTTCTTCAAGATCAAGGTGCCGCAGATCATGCCCACGATCCTCGTGGTCTGGACGACGATCACCATCCTCGTGCTCAAGGTCTATGACATCGTCGCCGCCATGGGCAGCCAGTACCGCAACCTGGAGATCCTGCCGACGCAGATGATGCAGTATTTCGACGGCGGCAACTACGGCTTCGCCACCGCCATCTCGGTGGTGATCATGATCCTGGTGCTGCCGGTGATGATCTGGAACATCCGGCAGGCCCGGGCAGAAGTGCGCTAGGGGGGCAGGGACCATGGATAACATCGCAGGGCAGAAATCGGGTCTCTCCATCGTGACCCACATTGCCACGGCGCTTCTGGTGCTGATCTGGATCATCCCGACGCTGGGGCTGGCGATCACCTCCTTCCGCGGCAGCGACGCGATCTCGCAGACCGGCTGGTGGCGGGCGCTGCAGGGCGCACCGCAATCCTTCGTGCTGTCGGTGCCCGTCGACGACCAGATCGAGGTCGATGGCCTGTGGGTGCTGGACACGAACATCTTCGAGGGGCCAGCGACCGAGGGCCTGCCTGCCTCGGTGGTCGCCCGCGGCGCCGTGCAGGCCTTCGGGATGAGCCGGTTGCGCGGCGCCGACACCGACCCGGGCGAAACCGTCGAGACGCGGCAGGGCGTGAGCGTGACGCTGGAGGCCGATGGCGCGCTCAACGTCACCTCGCCCGAGCAGTTGGATGGGCCGATCCAGCTGCCCGTGCGGCTGCTGGCACCGCCGCAGATGACCTCCGACAACTACGCCGAAGTGCTGACCGGCACCGATGCCGAGCGGCGCGAGGCGCTCCGCGAACGCGGGGTGGGCCTCGACCGGCTGCTGTTCTCCGGCGATGCGCTCTTCGGCCCCTTCGTCAACACGCTGACCGTGGCGATCCCGGCCACGATCATCCCGATCCTGATCGCGGCCTTCGCCGCCTATGCGCTGGCCTGGATGGATTTTCCCGGCCGCGGCTTCCTGATCGCGATGGTGGTGGGGCTTCTGGTGGTGCCGCTGCAACTCGCCTTCGTGCCGATCACGATCATCCACGGCTGGTTCGGCATCGGCAAGAGCTTCCTCGGCATCTGGCTGGCGCATACGGGGTTCGGCCTGCCGCTCGCCGTCTACCTCCTGCGCAACTACATGGTCGGCCTGCCGCGCGACATCATCGAATGCGCCAAGGTCGACGGCGCCACGGATTTCGAGATCTTCCGCAAGATCGTTCTGCCGCTGTCCTTTCCGGCGCTGGCGAGCTTCGCGATCTTCCAGTTCCTGTGGACGTGGAACGACCTGCTGGTGGCCTCGGTCTTCCTGCCGTCGGATGCCGAAAGCACCGTCATGACGCGCTTCGTCGTCACCAGTCTCCTGGGGTCGCGCGGGGGCGACTGGCACATCCTGGCCGCCGCCGCCTTCGTGATGATCGCGGTGCCGCTGCTCGTGTTCTTCACCATGCAACGCTACCTGGTTCGCGGCCTGTTGGCCGGTTCCGTGAAATGACGAAAGCCACCCGCGCATGAACCAGATGCAAGACCTCGATCCCGATCACCTCGTCGCCGCCGACGCGGACTGGTGGCGGGGGGCGGTGATCTACCAGATCTATCCGCGCAGCTTCCAGGACAGCAACCACGACGGGGTCGGCGATCTGGCCGGCATCATCCACCGCCTCGGCCATGTGGCCGAGTTGGGCGTGGACGCGATCTGGATCAGCCCGTTCTTCCGCTCGCCGATGCTCGACTTCGGCTATGACGTCAGCGATTACCGCGACGTCGACCCGATGTTCGGCAGCCTGGGGGATTTCGACGCGCTGGTGTCGCGCGCCCATGAGCTTGGCATGAAGGTGCTGATCGACCTCGTGCTCAGCCACACCTCGAACCAGCACCCGTGGTTCCACGAAAGCCAGACCAGCCGCGACAACCCCAAGGCCGACTGGTACGTCTGGGCCGACGCCAAGCCCGACGGCAGCCCGCCCAACAACTGGCTGTCGATCTTCGGCGGCTCGGCCTGGGAATGGTCGGGCGACCGGATGCAGTATTTCCTGCACAACTTCCTCAAGGAACAGCCCGACCTGAACCTGCACAACCCGCAGGTGCAGGAGGAACTGCTCGGCATCGCCCGCTTCTGGCTCGATCGCGGCGTCGATGGCTTCCGCCTCGACACGATCAACTTCTACTTCCACGACCCGAAGCTGCGCGACAACCCGGCGCTGCCGCCCGAGCGGCGCAACGCCACCATCGCGCCGGCGGTGAACCCCTACAACTGGCAGGAACATCTCTACGACAAGAACCAGCCCGAAAACCTCGACTTCCTGCGCCGGTTCCGCGCGCTGCTCGATGAATACCCGGCCGCCACCGCCGTGGGCGAGGTGGGCGATGCCCAGCGCGGCATGGAGATCCAGGCGCAATACACCTCGGGCAACGACAAGGTGCACATGTGCTACGCCTTCGAGTTCCTGGCCGACATCCCGCCCACGGCCGAGCGGGTGGTCGAGGTTCTGACCAATTACGAGGCGATCGTCGCCGATGGCTGGGCCTGCTGGGCGTTTTCGAACCATGACGTGGTGCGCCACGCCAGCCGCTGGAACCTGGGCGAGGATGCGCGGCGCGCCTATGCGGCGCTGCTGATGTCGCTGCGCGGGTCGGTGTGCCTCTACCAGGGCGAGGAGCTGGGCCTGACCGAGGCCTATGTCTCCTACGAGGATCTGCGCGATCCCTACGGCATCCGATTCTGGCCCAAGTTCAAGGGCCGCGACGGCTGCCGCACGCCGATGCCGTGGATTTCCGACAACCAGAACGGCGGCTTTTCCGACGCCAAGCCCTGGCTGCCGCTGGCGATCGAGCATCTGCAGCGCGCCGTCGGCACGCAGCTGGCGGCCGAGGACAGCACGCTGCAGTTCTACCGCCGGATGCTGGGTTTCCGCCAGGCGTGGAAGCCGCTTTGCAAGGGCAGTCTCGACGATCCGCGCGCGGCCGACGGCATCGTCAGCTTCGTGCGCGCCCACGGGGATCAGCGCTTGTTCTGCGCGTTCAATCTGACAAACATGCCCAACCGCGTCGCCTTGCCCGAAGGGGCGTGGCGCCAGGAACATGGCGCGCCGTTCACGGTCGTGCACGAGGAAGGCGGACGGCAGGTGACACTGCCGCCATACCAGGCGTTTTTCGCCGCCGAGGAAGCGGCGTAGCGTCTGGACCAGGACCACCGAGGGAGGAGACGGGATCATGGCCGAACTGAAACTGACGGATGTCGAAAAGGTCTACGGCGGCACCGTCAGGGTGCTGAGCGACATCAATCTGGATATCGAGACCGGAGAGCTGATCGTGTTCGTCGGCCCCTCGGGCTGCGGCAAGTCCACGCTGCTCAGGATGATCGCGGGGCTGGAAAAGATCACCGGCGGCACGCTCGAGATCGACGGCCAGGTCGTGAACGACGTGCCGCCCAGCCAGCGCGGCATCGCCATGGTGTTCCAGTCCTACGCGCTTTACCCGCACATGACGGTCTACGAGAACATGGCCTTTTCGCTGCGCATCGCCAAGGCCGACAAGGAAACCATCGACCGCAAGGTGCGCGCCGCCGCCGAAAAGCTGCAGCTGACCAATTTCCTCGACCGCCTGCCCAAGGCGCTGTCGGGCGGACAGCGGCAGCGGGTGGCCATCGGCCGCTCCATCGTGCGCGATCCCAAGGTCTATCTCTTCGACGAGCCGCTCTCGAACCTCGACGCGGCGCTGCGCGTCGCCACGCGCATCGAGATCGCGCAGCTCAAGGAACAGATGCCCGACAGCACCATGGTCTACGTCACCCATGACCAGGTCGAGGCGATGACGCTTGCCACCCGCATCGTGGTGCTGGCGGGCGGCGGCATCGCGCAGGTTGGCTCCCCGCTCGAGCTCTACGAGCGGCCCAATTCGACCTTCGTGGCGCAGTTCATCGGCAGCCCGGCGATGAACCTTCTGGGCGGCAGGATCGTCGGCACCGGCGAAACCACCACGCTCGAACTGCACGAGGGCGGCGGGCAGGTGACGTCGCACTACCCCTCGCGCGACGACGACATGGGCGCCGAGGTGATGGTCGGCATCCGCCCCGAGGACATGGCCGCCACCGACGGCGACACCTACGCCTTCGAAGGCAAGGTCGAGATCACCGAGGCGCTGGGGGAGGTGACGCTGCTCTATTTCCAGAAAGCCGCCCCGGACCACGACCCGGTGATCGGCAAGCTTGCCGGCATCCACCCGGGGCTGCGCGGATCGACCGTGCGCCTGACGGCGAAGCCCGAAAAGGTGCATGTGTTCCGCGACGGCATCTCCTTGCTCCACCGCGACGGCAAGGTGTTCCTGCCGGGCGTCCAGCCGCACTGAGCCGTCCGGCCCCGTCGCCCGCCGGTACGGGAAGGGCGGGAGCTGCGACGCCCGTGGGCACGACCGGCGGATGCGCCTTTGGCGGTTTTCGACCGGCCTGCGCGGCATGGCCCGCGCTTGTGCGGGCGCCGGTGTCAGCGCCTGACCTGGCGCCAAAGTCCCTACCGGAAGGCCCCGCGAAGCTCATGTTTTCGCCTTGAAAATGCCCTGTTTCAGGCGAGCGGTGCGAATCACTACTGGCCTGTCTCGCGAAACAATCCTTGCAGCTGAAACGCTTTATCGCTGCGGCCGAGACAGTGCTGCGCGCCCGTCCTGACGCCCGGTTCGGGGCCTCATGGTAAATATGCCGAAATCAAAGGAAAAATTATCCGTCTCGGCGTCGCGCAATTTCTTTTCGGGAAACAAAAAGCCGCTGCTACGCTGACATGGTTATCAACGAGTGGAGACCAAAAATGTACAAAAAGATATTTGCCGCCCTGTTCGCGGTCACTGCAGCCACCAGCGCAGCGCATGCCTGGGAAGGCGAGGTCGTGGCGTGCTATGACACCGTCCTGGTGCCCGCACAATACGCCGTGCACGAGGAGCTGGTGCGGTCGGCGCGGACCGATTGGGAACACCGCAACGGCCAGGCCGTGCGCGTGCATTACCCGGCGGTCTACGTCGAAGTGCGCCGGGAAACCCGGCCCGAGCGTTACGTCAACCGTCCGGCCGCCTGCCGCTGATTTCCGGCACCTTCGTCGAAAGGGGCGGCGCAATCCGCCCCTTTCGACAGCAAAAGGCCAATATTTGACCCAAGATTGACCAAGAAATTCCTGCCTTGTCGCGCCATCGAAGCAGAACAACGAGGTAGGACATGAAGTGGCTCTTGGGTCTGGCCGTTGCGGCCATGCTCCTCCCGGGCGGTGCGCATGCAACCGGTCCGGCGGAAGTTACCGTGCAGGCGCGCCCCGATGACCGGCGCATCGCCTGCTATCGCGAGGTCGAGATGCCGGCGCAGTATCAGGTGGAGGAAATCCTGATCACCCCGGCGGTGCCGTATTATTTCCGGCGCACGACCGGAATTCTGGAACTGCGGGAAACCCCCGCGGTCTACGAGGAACGCCGGACGCTGGTGCAGGAAGCCCGGATCGTCCTGCAGGAAGTGACCTGCCCGAGCCAGTGACGCTCTGGCCCGGGCAAGTCTGGCGATCGTGTCCGCGACAGGCGGCAGGCTCGCATGACGCAAGATCGTGACACCGGCGGCGCGATGGGCTGCGGTCACCCGAACCCTTGAGGAGTTGGCCCATGGCCAGACGACGTCCTGCCCTCGGCACGCTGACCGCAACGGCGGCGCCGCTCCTGCTGCTGGCGAACTGTGCCATCTTCGCCCCGGTGCAATCGGCGGCCCCTGCGCCGTCGCCCTCGGCGGGGCACTCCGAGATGATGACCCTGCAAAACGCCCAGGTCGGCTTCGCGACCCAGACCGCGGAACCGCCGCCCGGTTTTGTCGAGGTGGCCGAGTTCCGCACCCGCGAGGCTTGTCTGGCCCGTGGCGGCAGCGATGCCCGCATGGTGCATTTCGACGGCGCGGGCGACCCGGCGGGTTTGCACACCGCGACCTATCTGCAATTCGAATGCACCGAGTGACCGCGGCGTGACCGCGGCGCGCCGCTGAACCCAACGCGGATCACCGGCCCCCCCCGGCGCGCAGGCGGCCGAAGGCCGGCTCAGGCTGCAAATCAGGGCGCGGCGCGCATCACGGGTCCGGCGAAATCATCCGCGGGTGGAACTGTTAGCGCTAACATGTTATTTCTTTCCCGACTCGCATCGAAGGGAGAGACCAGATGCCGCTCGACGACCGGATCGCCGCCGTCACCGACAGGATCATCGACCGCTCGAAAGAACCGCGCGCGACCTACCTCGACCGGATGCGCCGGCTGGCCGAGGACGGACCGCGCCGCGCGCATCTGACCTGCGGCAACCAGGCCCATGCCTATGCCGCGATGGAAGGCGACAAGGACGCGCTGGTCGACGCCCGCGCCCCCAACCTCGGGATCGTGACCGCCTACAACGACATGCTGTCGGCGCATCAGCCCTTCAAGGATTACCCTGACCGCATCAAGGCCGCCGCCCGCCGCGTCGGCGCCACGGCGCAGGTGGCGGGCGGCGTGCCCGCCATGTGCGACGGCGTCACCCAGGGGCAGGTGGGGATGGAACTGTCGCTGTTCTCGCGCGACGTGATCGCGCTCGCCACCGGCGTCGCGCTCAGCCACAACACCTTCGACGCGGCGATGTATCTGGGCGTGTGCGACAAGATCGTGCCGGGCCTCGTCATCGCGGCGGCGACCTTCGGCTATCTGCCCGGCATCTTCGTGCCGGCGGGCCCGATGACCACCGGCCTGCCCAATGACGAGAAATCGAAGGTCCGCCAGCAGTTCGCCACCGGCGAGGTTGGCCGCGACGCGCTGATGGCGGCGGAAATGGCCTCCTACCACGGGCCGGGCACCTGCACCTTCTACGGCACCGCCAATTCCAACCAGATGCTGATGGAGTTCATGGGCCTGCATCTGCCGGGCGCCAGCTTCGTCAACCCCGGCACGCCCTTGCGCGACGCGCTGACCGATGCCGCCGCGGAACGCGCCGCGGCGATCACGGCGCTTGGCAACGCCTACACGCCGGTCTGCGACATCCTTGACGAAAAGGCCTTCGTCAACGGGCTGGTGGGGCTGATGGCGACGGGCGGCTCGACCAACCTCGTCATCCACCTCGTCGCCATGGCGCGGGCGGCGGGCGTGATCCTCGACTGCGCCGATTTCGCCGACATCTCGGCGGTCACGCCGCTGATGGCGCGCGTCTATCCCAACGGGCTGGCCGACGTGAACCATTTCCACGCCGCCGGCGGGCTGGCCTACATGATCGGCGACCTGCTCGATGCGGGCCTCCTGCACCCCGACACCAGGACCGTGGCGGGGCAGGGGCTGGCGCTCTACGCGCAGGAACCGACGCTTAAGGATGGCGCGCTCCGCTGGGCCGTTGGCCCCCGCGACACGCTCAACGACCGCATCCTGCGCCCGTCTTCCGACCCGTTCCAGCCCACGGGCGGGCTGGTGGACCTGATCGGCAACCTCGGCCGCGGGGTGATGAAGGTCTCGGCCGTGGCGCCCGAGCGCCATGTGATCGAGGCGCCCGCGGCAGTGTTCGAGGATCAGGCCGCCGTCAAGGCGGCGTTCCAGGCGGGCGATCTGAACCGCGACGTGGTGGTCGTGGTGCGCTACCAGGGGCCGAAGGCCAACGGCATGCCGGAACTCCACGCGCTGACGCCGCTGCTGGCGGTGGTGCAGGATCGCGGCCACAAGGTCGCGCTGGTCACCGATGGCCGGATGTCGGGCGCCTCGGGCAAGGTGCCTTCGGCCATCCATGTGGCGCCCGAGGCGCTGGATGGCGGGCTCATCGGCAAGCTGCGCGACGGCGACGTGATCCGCGTCGACGCAAGGGCAGGGCGGCTCGAGGTGCTGACCGAAGGTGTGGCCGACCGCACGCCAGAGGCCCCGGATCTGTCGGCGAACGCCCATGGCGTCGGGCGCGAACTGTTCGAGATCTTCCGCCAGACCGCCGGCCCCGCTACCATCGGCGCGGGGGTCGTGGTCTGACGCGCCGCCCATGCTTCATCTTTCCGCAAATACGCACTCCCGACCGATCCAGAGGCGCTTCCCATGACCCCCCAGGCCCAATCCGCCATCACCCGTGAAATCGCGCTGCGCGCGCCGATCATCCCCGTTCTGGTGATCGACGATGCCGCAAAGGCCGGGCACCTCGCCGAGGCGCTGGTGGCCGGCGGGCTGCCCGCGCTCGAGGTGACGCTGCGCACGCCCGCGGCCCTCGACGCCATCCGCGCGATGGCCGCGGTGGCGGGCGGCATCGTCGGGGCGGGCACCTTGCTCACCCCCGAGGATGTGCGCGCCGCCAAGGCCGCCGGCGCCCGCTTCGGCGTCTCGCCCGGCGCCACGCCCCGGCTGATCGACGCCTGCATCGCCGAGGAGCTGCCCCTGCTGCCGGGTGCGGCCACCGCGTCGGAGGTGATGGCGCTGTTCGAGCGCGGTTTCGACATGCTGAAATTCTTTCCGGCCGAGGCGGCGGGCGGCGCGCCCGCGCTCAAGGCCATCGGCGCACCGATCCCGCAGGTCAGCTTCTGCCCCACCGGCGGGATCACGCCGCGCAACGCGCCCGACTATCTGGCCCTGCCCAACGTGATATGCGCCGGCGGGTCCTGGGTGGCGCCCAAGGATCGGGTCGAGGCCGGCGATTGGACCGCGATCGAGGCGCTGGCGCGCGCCGCGGCGATGCTGGCCGACCCGGTGTGACAATCGGGCAACATCCCGCGGTGAGCGAGCATCCGCTTATGTTTGTCACGCTGACTATGATGCAGAACGAACCCAATACGAAATCGCATGTGGCGAGATGTTCGCCCGGACTCAGACAGGAGGCTCCCATGCTTCGTTCATCGCTTCTCGCTGCCGCAACCCTTGCCCTCGCCACCTCGGCGCAAGCTGGCGGCGTTCCCACCAGCCCGCAGCCGCCGGCCGTCATCGCGCCGCCCGCACCGGTCGAGGCCTGGACCGGCTTCTACGGCGGTGTGCAGCTGGAATACGGCCGTGGCGACATCGACTACGGCACCATCCCCGGCGCCAACTTCGCCGACGGGGATGTCGACGGCACGCTCTACGGCATCTTCTTCGGCTACCGCCAAGACTACGGCAGCCTCGTCTTCGGCACCGAGTTCGATTACGTCGCCGGTTCGCTCGACTCCGACACGCCCGGCATCACCTCGATCGATTCGGTCATGCGCGCGACGCTCGAACTTGGCGTCGACACCGGCAATGCCTTCATCTACGGCACCGCCGGTGTGCACGGCACCACCGTCTCCACCACCATCGCGATGGACGACATGGATTGGGGCCCGGTCTACGGCGTCGGCATGGATTACCGGATCACCGAGCGCATGACCGTCGGCGCGGAGCTGCTGCAGCACGAGATCAGCGATTTCAACAGCAGCGGCGCGGATCTGTCGTTCACGACGCTTGGCCTGAACGTCGGCTTCCAGTTCTGATCCTGCGGCCCCTTTCGGGGCGCCATGGTTCGTTTGCAAAGGCCCGGCAACCATGCCGGGCCTTTTCACGATCCGGCGCTGCTCAGCAGCGCTGCGCGAACCCGATCAGCTGCGACACCGCCGAGTCGAAGATCGCATCCGGCAGGGTCAGCGCCACCCGCAGATGCCCGGCCGCCGCCGTGCCGAAGCTCTCGCCCGGCATCACCGCCACGCCGGTTTCCTCCAGCAGCCGCTCCGCGAACGCGTCGCCCGACAGGCCGGTGGCGCGGATGTCGAGCATCACATACATGGCCCCGTCGGGCGGGATCGCGCGGACGAGATTCTGCTCGGCCACGCGGTCGAGCACCATCTGCCGCCGCCGCAGGAACGGGGCGGCAACCTCGGCCTCCATCGCCGCACCCTGGCGCAGGGCGAACAGCCCGGCCTCCTGGATGTAGCCCGGCACGCCGTAGGTCGTGTGGGTGGCCAGCGAGGCGAGGCATCCGATCGCCTCGGCCGGGCCCGCCACCCAACCCAGCCGCGAGCCGGTCATGGCATGGCTCTTCGACATCGAGCCCACGGTCAGCGTGCGCGCCGCCATTCCCGGCAGCGCCGCAAAGGGGATATGGGCGCCGGCCCAGATCTGGGTGTCGTAGACCTCGTCGGCGATCACCCACAGGTCGTGGTCTTCCGCGATGCGGGCGATGCCGTCGAGGCTGGCCTGCGAATAGACCGCGCCGGTCGGGTTGTTGGGGCTATTGATCAGCAACGACCGCGCCCCCGGCGCGGCGGCGGCCAGCGCGGCAAGGTCTGGCTGGAACCCGTCCTCGCTGCGAGCGGCGACGGCCACGGGCCTTGCCCCCACGGCGCGGATCGTGCCGGGATAGGTGGTGTAGTAGGGGTCGATCATCAGCGCGCGGGCACCCTCGTCGCAGGCGGCGTGATGGGCGGCGAAAAGGCCCGCCTGCGCGCCGGGCACGATCAGGATGTTGTCGGGCGTGTAGGGGGTGCCGTGCCGTGCTGTCAGCCGTTCGGCCACCGCCGCGCGCAGCGGGCCGATGCCCTGGGTCGAGGCGTAGCCGGTGGCCCCGGCCTGCGCCGCGCGGTGCATCTCGTCGAGGATCTCGGGCGCGGTGCCGATGTCATGCTCGCCGATGGTCAGTTCCAGCACCGCGTGCCCTGCCGCCTTCAGCGCGCGGGCCCGGCGAAAGATGCCCCAGCCGTCGTCGCCGCCATCGGTCAGGGTCGCAATTCGCGTCGAGGGGGCGGGCATTCGGGGCGCTCCGGCAGGGGGGATGACGGGGCGGAGAAAGACACGGGCGCGCCGCCGGGGCAAGGCGCGATCCCGCCGCTCAGGCCTCGCGCCGCGAGCGCGCGGAGGCAGGGTCGCGCGGGGCGCGCGCGGAGGCAGGGTCAGGCGCGGCCTGCGGCCAGTCCCGGCGCACCAGCGTGTAGCTTTCGATCAGCCGCAACCGCAGTTCCTCAAACCCCGCCTCCCACGGCAGCACCACCCAGTTGCCCCCGGTGAGGCACGACGACGGCCCGGTCCGGTTCTGCCGGATCACCGCCAGCGCATGCACCATGTCGGCGGTCCGCACCGACAGGCCGGCGCCGACGTCGGTATAGGCGGCGAACATGTGGCCGTTGACCTTCCACACGACCGTGCCGTCGCCGAAGGGGGTGAACCGCTCGGCTCCAGGCAGCGCCCGACACTGTCGATCCACAAATTCCTGTCGCATCGGTTTCATATACAACGGTATACAGACACCCGTGTCAAAGCCGGTTTCGGGGTGCGACAAACCGCCATCATCGACGCTGCCGACGACGCGCGCCACCTCCCGGTTTCCAAGCCCCGCGCAACCTGCTAGGCCCCTCGCGCCGGTCCCCTGTCCGATGAAAGGCCCCGTCCCATGGTCGAGATCCGCCTGCGCAATTCCCGCACCCGGTCGGTCGTGCCGCTGGAGCCGCTCGACCCGTCGAATGTGCGCATGTATGTCTGCGGACCCACCGTCTACGACCGCGCCCATCTGGGCAACGCGCGGCCCGTGATCGTCTTCGACGTGCTCTACCGGCTGCTCCGCCATGTCTACGGCGCCGATCACGTCACCTATGTGCGCAACTTCACCGACGTCGACGACAAGATCAACGCGACGGCGCTGGCCCGCAAACAGGCCGGCGCCGCCGGCACGCTCGAAGACCTGATCCGCGAGCGGACCGAGGAAACCATCGCCTGGTACCACGCCGACATGGACGCGCTCGGCAACCTGCGCCCGGACCATGAACCGCGGGCGACCGAATACATCGCCGAGATGGTGGCGATGATCGAGACGCTGATCGAGGGCGGCCACGCCTATCCTGCCGAGGGCCACGTGCTGTTCGCCGTCGACAGCTGGCGCGACGATTACGGCAAGCTCTCCGGCCGCTCGGTCGACGACATGATCGCCGGTGCCCGCGTCGAGGTCGCGCCCTACAAGAAGAACCCGATGGATTTCGTGATGTGGAAACCCTCGTCCGAGGGCGAGCCCGGCTGGGACAGTCCCTGGGGGCGCGGGCGGCCGGGCTGGCACATCGAATGCTCGGCGATGGCCGACAAGCTGCTGTGGGCGGACATGAAGGAAAGGCTATCGCCCGAGGCGCTTGCCCATCCTCATGTCTTCGACATCCACGGCGGCGGCAACGACCTGATGTTCCCGCACCACGAGAACGAGATCGCCCAGAGCTGCTGCGCCAACCACACCGAGGAGATGGCGAAGATCTGGATGCACAACGAGATGCTCCAGGTCGAGGGCAGGAAGATGTCGAAATCCCTCGGCAATTTCTTCACCGTGCGCGATCTGCTGGACCAGGGCGTGCCGGGCGAGGTGATCCGCTTCGTGATGCTGAGTACGCATTATTCCAAGCCGATGGATTGGACGGAGAGGAAGGCGGAGGAGGCGGAGAAGACGCTGAGGAAGTGGTATGGGGTTGCGGCGAATGCAGAGTCGGCGGAGTTCTCGGACGAACTGCTCGAATTGCTTGCAAACGATCTGAATGCGGCGGCAGCTAGGGAGTTGATGCACCGGCAGTTTGGAGCAGGTGATGCGTCGGGCCTGCGCGGCTCGCTCGAATTGCTTGGGTTGATGGAAAATGGCTATATTCCGAACTGGGCAAAGACGTTCGATATTTCGCAACTTGGGTACGGAGTACACAAAGTCCCTTCGGAACTGACAGCAGAACAATGGAAAGAAGGCGAGAAGAAGCGAGCTGAATACGAGGCTATTGCCCAGCAAGGTGCGGAATGGTTGGATCGCTGGCATCGTGTTTTTGATCACCCTGGGGTTCAGTCGTTAATGCGAACCTTGGGTGCTGCCGATCTGTTGAAGACCGATCTTGAGCGTGCTCTTCAGACCGTGATCGAGCTACAAGCTCGATTGGAGACGGCTAGAGCCGTTGCAAAAGAGACCAAAGACTTCACCGCCGTGGATGTCCTCAAATCCTCCATCACCGCCGCAGGCGTCGAGGTGCGCATGTCCAAGGAAGGCGTCGAACTGATCCCGGGACCAAACTTCGACCCCGCCAAGCTGGAGGGCCTCCTATGACCCCGCGCACCGCAACCCGGGCGGGCGCCTGCCCATGGGATGGCGCTGCCACGCCGGGTCTGTGCGCTTTATACCGGCCACATCCGCCCTCGATCCAGGCTGCGCGCCCAGCCCCGCCAAAGCGCCAGCCCGCCGGGACGGGCAGGCGCTCGCCCGGCGCCTTCGGCGCTGTTCGGGCGACGACAGAGCCGACGGCGCCGGGCAAAGCGGCGCATCGTATCCCCGAGCGGTCTTCCATGACCCGCCTCGCCACACCCAATCCCACCCCAATCCCTAACCAACCGTTAAACCGCCTCTGCAACCCCTTGAAATCCCTCACCCCGCCCCCTGTCCCACGCGTGGGACATGCCGCCAGGGCCCGCCCATGACCCGCGACCGCCTCCATCTCTACGACACCACCCTGCGCGACGGGCAACAGACCCAGGGCGTGCAATTCTCCACCCCTGAGAAGCTGCGGATCGCCGAGGCCCTCGACTCGCTTGGCCTCGACCATATCGAGGGCGGCTGGCCCGGCGCCAACCCGACCGACAGCGCCTTCTTCGACGCCGCCCCCGAGATGCGCGCGACCCTCACCGCCTTCGGCATGACCAAGCGCGCGGGCCGGTCGGCCGGGAACGACGACGTCCTCGCCGCCGTCCTCAACGCCGGCACGCCGGCCGTCTGCCTCGTCGGAAAGACCCATGATTTCCACGTCACCGAGGCGCTCGGCATCTCCCTCGACGACAATCTCGAGAACATCACCGCCTCCGTCGCCCATTGCGTGGCCCAGGGCCGCGAGGCGCTGTTCGATGCCGAGCATTTCTTCGACGGCTGGAAAGCCAACCCCGCCTACGCCCTGCAATGCCTGCACGCCGCCCATGACGCCGGCGCGCGCTGGGTCGTGCTGTGCGACACCAACGGCGGCACGCTGCCGGTCGAGATCGGCGAGATCACCGGGGCCGTGATCGAAGCCGGCATCCCCGGCGACCATCTCGGCATCCACACCCACAACGACACCGAGACCGCCGTGGCCGGCAGCCTCGCCGCCGTCCTGGCCGGCGCGCGCCAGATCCAGGGCACGCTGAACGGGCTGGGGGAGCGCTGCGGCAACGCCAACCTCACCACGCTGATCCCGACGCTGCTGCTGAAGGAACCCTACGCCAGCCGCTTCGAGATCGGGATCACGCCCCAGAGCCTGCGCGACCTCACCCGCGTCAGCCGGATGCTCGACGACATCCTCAATCGCGTCCCGATGCGGCAGGCGCCCTATGTCGGCGCATCGGCCTTCGCGCACAAGGCCGGACTGCACGCCTCGGCCATCGTGAAGAACCCCACCACCTACGAGCACATCGACCCCGGCCTCGTCGGCAACGCCCGCATCATCCCGATGTCGAACCAGGCCGGGCAGTCGAACCTGCGCCAGCGGCTGCTGGAAATGGGCCTCGACGTGCCGCGCGACCACCCGGCGCTGCCTGGCATCCTCGACGAGATCAAGGCGCGTGAGGATCAGGGCTATTCCTACGACACCGCGCAGGCGAGCTTCGAATTGCTCGCCCGCCGCGCGCTCGGCGACATGCCCCGGTTCTTCGAGGTCAAGCGCTACAAGGTCACCGTCGAGCGCCGCAAGAACAAGTACGACCGCATGGTCAGCCTGTCCGAGGCCGTGGTGGTGGTGAAGATCGGCGATGAAAAGACCCTTTCCGTCAGCGAAAGCATGGACGAACACGGCACCGACCGCGGTCCGGTCAACGCGCTGTCCAAGGCGCTGGCCAAGGATCTCGGGCGCTACCAGCGCTACATCGACGACATCCGGCTGGTCGATTTCAAGGTCCGGATCACCCAGGGCGGCACCGAGGCCGTGACCCGCGTGATCATCGACAGCGAGGACGCGACCGGGCGGCGCTGGTCGACCGTGGGGGTCTCGGCCAACATCGTCGACGCCAGCTTCGAGGCGCTCATCGACGCGATCTTGTGGAAACTCGTGCGCGACGGGGCGCCGGCGGCATGACGTCCGATCCGGACGCCTTCTTCACGCTCCACGCCGACCTGCCCCGCGAAGGGCCGGGGGAAACCGCCGACGTGGCCTGGGCCGCAGAGGTGGCGGGCATCAGGCCCGATGCGCGCATCCTCGATGCCGCCTGCGGGCCGGGCGGCGACATCGGCGCGCTGCTGCGCGCCGCGCCCAGGGGGCATGTCACGGCCATCGACCTGCACGCGCCCTTCCTCGACGCCGCGCGCGCGCGCTGGGGCAGCGACCGGCGCGTGACGCTGATGACCGGCGACATGACTTTGCCCGAAGGACCGTTCGATTTCATCTGGTGCGCGGGCGCCGTCTACTTCCTCGGGATCGAGGCGGCCCTCGGCGCGTGGGCGCCGCGTCTGGCACCGGGCGGGGCGATCGCGTTCTCCGAGCCCTGCCTGTTCACCGACACGCCCTCCGAGGGCGCGGTGGAGTTCTGGGAAGGCTATGCGCGCCTGACCGATGAAGCCGGGATCGCGGCGCAGGTGACGGGCGCCGGGTTCCAGACGCTGGCCACCCACCGGGTCGGCGACATCGGCTGGGAAAGCTACTACCGCCCGATGGAGGCGCGGATCGCGCAGCTACGCCCCAGCGCCGACGCGCGGCTGCGTGATGTGCTGGCCATGGCCGAGGCCGAGATCGCGGGCTGGCGCGCGCACCGGGCCGAGACCGGATACCTGCTGTCGGTGGTGCGCCCGCTGCCGGCGTCGCGCGGTGGCGGCGCGACATGAGACTGCAGGCCTGCGCCGACCTGGTCGCGCGGGGCGACCCCGACCGGTTCCGCGCCACCATGGCTGCCCCGGTCGCCGCGCGCCGCGTCCTCTTCCCGCTCTATGCCTTCAACATCGAGGTCAGCCGCGCGCCCTGGCTGACCGCCGAGCCGGTCATCGCCGAGATGCGGCTGCAATTCTGGCGCGACGTGATCGAGGAGCTGGCAGCCGGCAAACCGCCCCGCGCCCATGAGGTGGCGGCCCCGCTGGCCGAGGCGATCCCGCGCGACCTGATCGGCAGGCTCGATGCGCTGGTTGCCGCGCGCCGCTGGGACATCTACAGCGACCCGTTCGAGGACCGCGCCCAGTTCGACGCCTATCTCGACGAGACCGCCGCCACGCTCGCAATCGTCGGCGCCCGCGCGCTCGGCGCACCGAAGGACGCCGAACCGGTGCTGCGCGACGCGGGATGGGCCTTTGGCCTCGCCGCCTTCCTGCGCGCGATCCCGGCGCTGGAGGCGGCGGGCCGGGTGCCGCTGGTCGAGGGCACGCCGCAGGCGGTCCGCGATCTGGCGACCGACGGGCTGGACCGGCTGGCGCGCGCGCGGGCCGGGCGGGGCAGGGTGCCCCGGTCGGCTGTGCCGGCGCTCTACGCCGGGTGGCGAGCGGAGGGGGTGCTGCGCGCGGCGCGCGACGTGCCCGAGCGGGTGATCGAGGGCAAGCTCGACGGCAGCGAGTTCGCCGCGCGCCTCGGCCTTGCGCGGCTGGCCCTCACCGGGCGCTGGTGAGCCGGCTCAGGCGTAGGCATCCTTGGGCCGCATGGCGAGCCAGATCAGCGCGGCCCCCGCCAGGATCAGGAAGGGCAGCATGGCGATGTTGATCGCGGTCCACCCCTCCTCGACGCTGTCGCCGAGGCTCATCATCAGGCCCGAGGCGAGCGAGGCGAGGGTGACGCAGCCGAAGACGAGGAAATCGTTCATCCCCTGCACCCGGCCGCGTTCCTCGGGGCGGTGCGCCTGGGTCAGCATCGAGGTCGCGCCGATGAAGCCGAAGTTCCAGCCGATGCCGAGCAGGATCAGCGACCAGAAGAACTGGAACAGCGCCACCCCGGTCATCGCGACCACGCCGGCCGCGGCCAGCAGGGTCAGCCCCAGCGCCACGATCCTGATGGCGCCGAAGCGCGCGATCAGGTGGCCGGTGACGAAGGAGGGCGCGAACATCGCGATCACATGCGCCGAGACGATGTCGGCGGCATTGCCGGTGGTGAAGCCGCAGCCCACGACCGCCAGCGGCGTCGAGGTCATCATCAGGTTCATCAAGGCGTAGGAGACCATGCCGCAGATGATCGCGACCGCGATCTTCGGGTCGCGCAGCAGCTCGCGCCGGCTGCGGCCCGTCGCGTCGCCCGGTTTCGTCGGCACCGGCTTCGGCACATCGAGAAACGCGAACAGGCCCGCGCCCGCGAGGTTGATCAGCACCACGAAGGCATAGGAGCCGGCGAAGGGGATGATCGTGGCATCGACGGTGAATTTCACCAGCTGCGGGCCGATCAGCGCCGACAGGAGGCCGCCGGCCATGACGTAGGAGATCGCCTTGGGCCGGAACTGCGCCGAGGCGGTATCGGCGGCGGCGAAGCGGTAGAACCCCTGCGCCGACATGTAGATGCCGGTGAAATAGGAGCCGATCAGGAACAGCGGGAAACTGTCGATCCACAGGCCGGTGGCCGAGATCGCGGCACCGACCGCGCCGCCCATCGCGCCCACGAAGAACCCCAGGCGCCGCCCGTAGCGCTGCATCAGCGCCGACAGCCAGGGCGCGGTCGTCATCGAGCCGAAGACGATCAGCGAGATCGGGATGGTCGCCAGCGCCGGCGAGGGCGCGATCATCAGCCCGGCAAGGCCGCCGACGGTGAAGATCAGCGGCATCTGCGCGCCGAGGATCGCCTGGGCTGCCACCAGGACCGCCACGTTGCGCCTGGCGCGGCTGTCGTCGGGGGCGGCGATCTGCGCCACGGTTTCGGGGGTCGTGTCGGTCATGGGATTGCGGTAGCTGGAAATCGTCGGCCCGTCCAGAGATGCCGACGGCATCAAGGCTGCGGCCGGGCTGTGCGTATTTGTGGAAAGATGAAGGAGGCAGGGAAGGTGCAGGCGCCCGAGGTGATCGAGACGGAGGCGGATCTGATCGCCGGTGCCATGGTGCTGGTGGCGCGCGAGCCGCGTTTCGCGCCGATCCTCGCCGCGGTCGGTCCCTTGCCGCTGCGGCGGCGGGCGGACGGGTTCGGCGCGCTGCTGTCGGCCATCGTGGGCCAGCAGGTCTCCACCGCGTCGGCCGCCGCGATCCTTGCGCGGCTGGAGGCGGCGGGGCTGACGGAGGCGGAGGCGGTGCGCGTGGCCTCCGACGAGGCGTTGCGGGCCTGTGGCCTGTCGCGGCCCAAGATGCGCTATCTCCGGGCGCTGGCCGAGGCGCGGGTCGATTATGCGGCCCTGCGCGCGGCATCGTCCGAGGATGTCGTGGCGACGCTGACGGCGCTTCCCGGCATCGGGCGCTGGACCGCCGAGATCTACGCCAAGTTCGCCCTTGGCCATGCCGATGTCTTTGCCGCGGGCGACCTCGCGCTGCAGATCGCCGCCGCCCGCGCCTTTGGCCTGCCCGCGCGCCCGTCGGAGCGGGAGATGCGCGCCCTGGCCGCGCCCTGGGCCCCCGTGCGCGCGGTTGCCGCCCGCGCGCTTTGGGCCTACTACCGCATCGACACGAAGCGGGAGGGTGTGCTGTGACGCGAGGTCTGGAATTCGGTCGGGTGGAGGCCGTCTCGGGCGAGGCCGACAGCATGGTGATCTTCCTGCACGGCTACGGCGCCGACGGCAACGACCTGCTTGGGCTGGCCGAGCCGCTGAAGCCGCATCTGCCCGACACGCTGTTCCTGGCACCCAACGCGCCGGAACGGTCGGCCATGAACCCGATGGGCTACCAGTGGTTTCCGATCCCCTGGATCGACGGCGCGTCGCAGGAAGCCGCCGCCGATGGCATGGCGCGCGCGGTCGATGACCTCAACGCCTTTCTCGACCGGGTAATGGCCGAGGAGGACATGATCGCCGAACAGGTGGCGCTGGTGGGCTTTTCGCAGGGAACGATGATGGCGCTGCAGGTTGCGCCCCGTCGCGACGAGGCCTTTGCCGCGGTGGTGGGCTTCTCGGGGCGGCTGATGTCGCCCGAGGCGCTGGCCGACGAGGTGGTGGTGCGCCCGCCGGTGCTGCTGATCCACGGCGACCAGGACGACGTGGTGCCGCCGCAATCGCTGCCCGAAGCCGCCGAGGCGCTGGAGGCCGCCGGTTGGACCGAGGTCTATGCCCATATCATGAAGGGCACCGCGCATGGCATCGCGCCCGACGGGTTGTCGGTGGCGCTGGCCTTCCTGCGCGAGCGGCTGGGCGTCTCGTAGATCAGCCGGCCCAGAGCGCGGGTTCGGCGAATTCCACCGAGTTGCCGGCCGGATCGCGCACATAGAGCGAGCGCGCGCCGTTCGGCCAGTGGAAATCCTGCTCGATGGCGATGCCCGCGGCCTGGAGGCGGGCGCGCATCGCGCTGATCTCGGCGTCCTCCAGCGCAAGGCACACATGGCCCGGCCCGCTCGCGCCATGGGGCGGGACGGGCGGGGCGCCCGCGCCGGGCGGCTGTTCGGTCTCGTCGGGGTTGAACACCAGCAGCACCGCGGCGCCGACACGGTAGAAGACATGGCGCTCGCCGTGCCGCATCAGGCGCCTGAGGCCAAGAACGTCGCCGTAGAACGCCTCCGCGGCATCGAGATCGGGGGCGTAGACGGCCGCTTCGAGGAGCGCATCCGGGGCTGGGGCGGGGGGCAGGTCGGACATGGCGGCAGCCTAGCGCAAAGCGGCCCCCCGGGCAAACCGCACGACCCAAGGTCTGCCTGCGCCCTGTGCATAACGTCACGAAACTGTCAGGGAAACCGCCTATCCCTGACGGTGACATCCACAGCATCTGGTAAGGCTTGCCGGCCACGAAAGCCTAGATATAGTGGAACGAGTGCTGGAGCGGGGCTCCCGCTCTGGTGCCGGTGAGAACGGGCAGACAGAGCGGAGACGGAGTCCCTCATGCAGGCTGCGACAGAAATCGAGTTCAGGACGCATTTCGTGCGCGAGTCGGGCGCGCTGAAAAGCCACCCCGCGCTGGTTCTGAACGCCGACTACCGCCCGCTGAGCTACTACCCCCTGTCGCTCTGGCCCTGGCAGGAGGCGGTGAAGGCCGCCTGGCTCGACCGGGTGCAGATCGTGGCGGAATACGACGAATACGTCCACTCCCCCTCGATGCGCATCCGAATCCCCTCGGTCGTGGTGCTGAAGGATTTCGTGAAGCCGCAGAAACGCGTCGCCTTCACCCGTTTCAACCTGTTCTTGCGCGACGAGTTTTCCTGCCAGTATTGCGGTGCCAAGGGCGACCTGACCTTCGACCATGTGGTGCCGCGCGCGCGCGGCGGCGTGACGAGCTGGGAAAACGTGGTCGCCGCCTGTTCGCGCTGCAACCTGCACAAGGGATCGAAAAGCCTGCGCCAGTCGGGCCTCAGCCTGCGAAAGCCGCCGCGCCGGCCCGGCGCGGAGGAGCTGCGCAACATGGGCCGCAAGTTTCCGCCCAACCACCTGCACGACAGCTGGCTCGATTTCCTCTACTGGGACAGCGAACTGGAGGCGTGACACCCGCGCGCCGCGCCGCTAGCGTCGGCCCCGAACCGAACCCCGCGAGGCACCCCCCGTCATGTCCGATCCGTTCTTCCTGCCGCCCTCCGGCACCGATCTGCCGCGCTATGCCGGGGTGCCGAGCTTCATGCGGCTGCCCCACCTGCCGCCGGATCACCCGCGCCGCGCCGAGGTCGATATCGGGATCTTCGGACTGCCCTGGGATGGCGCGACCTCGAACCGCCCCGGCGCGCGCCACGGGCCTCGGGCGCTGCGCGACGCCTCCACCATGATCCGCGAGCGCAACCGCGCGACCGGGCAGGAGCCGTTCAGGGCGTCCCGCATCGCCGATCTGGGCGACGTGGCGATGAGCCCGGTCGACCAGGACGAGGCGCTGGCCGCCGCGCAGGGGTTCATCGCGGAAATGCTGGCGCAAGGCATCCGCCCCTTCATGGTCGGCGGCGATCACCTGTGCACGCTCACCGTGCTGCGCGAGCTGCGTGCCGCGCGGGGCGAAGCCTTCGGCCTTGTCCTGCTCGACAGCCACACCGACCTCTACCCGCCCTATTTCGGCGGCAAGACCCTGACCCACGGCAACCCGTTCCGGCAGGCGATCGAGGAAGGATGCCTTGACCCCACCGCCTGCGTGATGATCGGGATGCGCGGCACGTCGTACAACAACGACGATTTCCAGTACGGCTGGGACCGCGGCGTGCGGATCGTCCCGATCGAGGAATGCATGGATCTGGGCTGGCCCGCCGTGATGCAGATCGCGCGCGAGGTGGTGGGGGCAAGGCCCGCCTATGTCAGCTTCGACATTGATTTCGTCGACCCCGCCTATGCGCCCGGCACCGGCACGCCCGAGGTGGGTGGGCCCACCTCGTTCGAGGCGATTTCCTGCGTGCGGGCGCTGCACGGGCTCGACATCATCGGCACCGATCTGGTGGAGGTCGCGCCGCCCTTCGACACGGGCGGCATCACCTCCTGGCTCGGCGCCTCGGTGATGTTCGAGCTGCTGTGCGCGATGCAGGCGGCGTGAGCTTCGCGGCATCCCGCCGAGGCCGGGGGCGGCGTGTTGCTGCCCTTGGGTCTTTTGCTAGACTCGTGCAAAGGCATTGTGTATGCGCCAAACCTGTGGGTCCGTTAGCGCTAACGGGCCCACAAGGACGATTGTGAGGGGGCGAAGATGGTCTCGCGAGTCATTCCGGTCGATCCGTTCGACCTCGTCATTTTCGGGGCTACCGGCGATCTGGCCCGACGCAAGATCCTGCCCGGCCTGTTCCGCCGCTTCGTCGACGGGCAGATGCCGCCCGAGGCGCGCATCATCGGCGCCGCACGAACCGACCAGGACAGCGCCGCCTGGGCCGATCAGGTGGTCGAGGCGGTCGAGACCTTCCTGCCCAAGGCGCGGCGCGACGCCGAGATGCTGACGGCGTTCCGCGAGCGCCTGCGCTATATCCCGGTCGACGCGATGGGCGATGGCGGCTGGGCCGACCTGCGCGCCGAAATCCGCGACAACGTGGTGCAGGCCTTCTACTTCTCGGTCGCACCCGGGCTGTTCGGCGCCCTGGCGGAGCGGTTGCACAGCTTCAAGATCGCACGACAAGACGCCAGGATCGTTGTGGAAAAGCCGTTCGGTCGTGACCTTGCCTCGGCCCGCGATCTGAACCGGACGCTTGCCGAGCATTTCGACGAGACGCAGATCTACCGGATCGACCATTACCTGGGCAAGGAGACGGTGCAGAACCTGATGGCGGTGCGCTTCGGCAACACGTTGTTCGAGCCGTTGTGGAATGCGCAATATGTCGATCATGTGCAGATCACCGTGGCCGAAGAGGTCGGCGTCGGCGGGCGGGGCACCTACTACGACAAGTCCGGGGCGATGCGGGACATGGTGCAGAACCACCTGATGCAGCTTCTGTGCCTGACCGCGATGGAGCCGCCGGCGAAGTTCGAGCCCAACGCCGTGCGCGACGAGAAGCTCAAGGTCATCCGCGCGCTCGACCCGGTTGCGCCCGACCAGATCGTGCGCGGGCAGTACAAGACGGGCGCCCATCCCTCCTACCTGCAAGATGTCGAGAACCCGGCCAGCCGGTCGGAAAGCTTCATCGCGATGAAGCTGCACATCGCCAACTGGCGCTGGAACGGCACGCCCTTCTACCTGCGCACCGGAAAGCGGCTGAAGGCGCGCAAATCCGAGATCGTGATCCATTTCAAGGAAACGCCGCATTCGATCTTCGAGGCCGATGCGGGCGCCCGCGCCAATGTGCTGTCGATCCGCCTGCAGCCGGACGAGGGCATCGACCTGCGCGTGACGATCAAGGAACCCGGACCGGGCGGGATGCGGTTGATCGACGTGCCGCTGGACATGAGCTTTGCCGACGCGCTCGGGCCGGAAATCGCAGATGTTCCAGATGCTTACGAGAGGTTGATCATGGATGTCATCCGCGGCAACCAGACCCTGTTCATGCGCGGCGACGAGGTGGAGGCAGCCTGGGGCTGGACCGATCCGATCATCGCCTCCTGGGAGGGGCGGCTCGACCGGCCCGTGCCCTACGAGCCCGGAAACACCGGGCCCGAGGAGGCCGCGATCCTGATGCATCGCGACAACCGTCGCTGGCGGGAGATCTGAGATGACTCTGGTCGAATACGCCGACCGCGATCTGCTGATGCTGGGCCTCGCCGACCGGCTGAACGGCGACCTGGCCGAGGCGCTGCGTCGCAACGACAGGGTCAGTTTCTCGGTTCCGGGTGGCACCACGCCGGGGCCGGTCTTCGATGTGCTGAGCGAACAGGCGCTGGACTGGGACCGGGTGTCGGTGGTGTTGAACGACGAACGCTGGGTGCCCGAGGATAGCCCGCGGTCGAACACGGCGCTGGTCAGGAAACGCCTCCTTGTCTCAAATGCTTCTGCGGCGACGTTCATCCCCCTCTACGCCCCGGCGGAGCGGCCGGAGGCCTGTCTCGACGCCCTGACCGAGGGGTTGGTGCCGCATCTGCCGTTGTCGGTGCTGCTGCTGGGCATGGGCACCGACATGCACACCGCCAGCCTGTTTCCGGGTGCCGACAACCTCGAGGCGGCGCTGGCCGATGACGCGCCGCCGCTGATGGCGATGCGCGCCGATGCGGCGGACGAGCCGCGGATCACCCTGACGGCCCCGGTGCTGCAGGCGGCGATGCATATCCACATCGTGATCACCGGTGCGGAAAAACGCGCGGCGCTGGACCGTGCCGGGCAGCTGCCGGTGCGCGAGGCGCCGGTGCGCTGCGTGCTGGGCGAGGCGACGGTGCATTGGGCGGAGTAGGCAGGATGGATGCGATCTGGGATGATCTGAAGGCTCATGCGGCGACGGTGGAAGGGCGGGCGATGCTGTCGCTGTTCGACGACCCGGACCGCGCGACGCGGTTCTCGCGGCGGCTGGGCGACATGGTGTTCGACTTCTCCAAGACGCAGATCGACGCCACCGCGCTGGACCGGCTGGTGGATCTGGCGCACGCCGCCGGGGTCGCGGCGCGGCGCGACGCGATGTTTTCCGGCGCCAGGATCAACGAGACCGAGGGACGCGCCGTGCTGCACACCGCCCTGCGCGCCGACACCGGCCCGATCCTAGTCGATGGCCAGGATGTCTTGCGTGGTGTCATCGCCACCCGCGCGCGGATGGCGGAGTTTGCGGACAAGATCCGGTCGGGTCAGGTCACTGGCGCGGGCGGGGCCTACACCGATGTGGTGAATATCGGCATCGGCGGCTCGGACCTCGGGCCGGCGATGGCGACGCTGGCGCTGGCGCCCTGGCATGACGGCCCGCGCCTCCACTACGTCTCCAACGTCGATGGCGCCCACATCAACGACACACTGCAGGGGCTTGATCCAAAGCGTACTTTGATCATCGTAGCCTCAAAGACCTTCACCACGATCGAGACCATGACCAACGCCGACACCGCGCGCGCCTGGATGGCGCGGGCGGTGCCCGATCCGGCGACGCAGTTTGCCGCCCTGTCAAGCGCCGTGGACCTGACCACCGCCTACGGCATCGACCCCGCCCGCGTCTTCGGCTTCGAGGATTGGGTCGGCGGGCGCTATTCGCTGTGGGGGCCGATCGGGCTGGGCATCATGCTCGCCGTCGGGCCTGCGCGCTTCGACGAGCTTCTCGCCGGCGCCCTCGCGATGGACGACCATTTCCGCTCCGCCGATCTGGCCGACAACCTGCCGGTGCTGCTGGCGCTTGTCGGGCTGTGGCATGCGCAGGTGCAGGGCCATGCCACGCGCGCCGTGCTGCCCTATGACCAGCGCCTGTCGCGTCTGCCCGCCTACCTCCAGCAGCTGGAGATGGAGAGCAACGGCAAGCGCGTGGCGATGGATGGCAGCGACCTCACCGTGGCCTCGGGGCCCGTGGTCTGGGGCGAGCCGGGCACCAACGGGCAGCACGCCTTCTACCAGCTGATCCACCAGGGCACGCGCGTCGTGCCCTGCGAGTTCCTGGTCGCCGCCGAAGGGCATGAGCCGGATCTCGCGCATCATCACCGGCTGCTGCTGGCCAATTGCTTTGCCCAGTCCGAGGCGCTGATGCGCGGCCGCAGCCTGGAGGAGGCGCGCGCGATCATGGCCGCCAGGGGCCTGAGCGGCGCGGAGCTGGACCGGCAGGCGCGGCACCGGGTGTTTCCGGGCAATCGCCCCTCCACCACGCTGATCTATCGCAAGCTGACGCCCTTCGTGCTGGGCCAGATCATCGCGCTCTACGAGCACCGGGTGTTCGTGGAGGGCGTGATCCTTGGCCTCAACAGCTTCGACCAATGGGGGGTGGAGCTGGGCAAGGAGCTGGCGAAATCGCTGGAGCCGGTGTTGAGCGGCGCGGCCGATGGCGCAGGCAAGGATGGCTCGACCCTGGCGCTGGTGGCCTACGCGCGCGGCGGCTCGGGTTCGGCAGGCTGAGGCGTCAGGCGCCCTCGGCGATGGCGCCATCAAGCTCCTGCAGCATGCGGCGCCCGGCCTCGGGGATCGGATGGCGCCCCGGCCCATGCGGGTTCAGCAGCACCACGATCGCCTCGCCCGCCGCGGTCTGCCGGGCCGGGCCCGATGCCGCGGGCAGGAAGACGCCGTATTCCATGGTGAAGGATGTGGTGCGCAACGCCCGCACGCGGCCGGTCACCACATAATCCATGCCTTGCAGCATCTCGGCCAGGTAGTCGCAGGTGGCACGCTTGAGGACAAGCCGCGGGCCGTCGGGGCCATAGTCGGTGATCTGCCGCAGGCCGAGATAGCTTACCCGGAAGCTCTCGAACCAGCGCATGTAGGCGGTGTTGTTCACATGCCCCAGCGCGTCGATCTCGCCAAAGCGCACCCGGTCGGCCAGGCCAAGCCCCCAGGGCTCGGGGATGCCGAGGCGGCGCAGCGCGGGCGCGTCGAGCGGTGTATGGTAGGCGATGTCCATGGCGCGCAGATGTGCCCCGTGCCGTTCCGCGCCGCAACCCCTGACATCACCGCCCGCGCCGCGTTCGCGGCCGATGCCTTGACGCCCCGCGCCGTTCGGGGTTTGACGGCGGGTGACGCTGCCCGGTGCGGGCGACCCCCCAGCCTGCGCGGGACAGATGAGCGGTTCAGAGACCTTTGTGAGGGAAACGATCCCGACGTTGCTGATCGGCGCGGCGGGGGCGGGGCTGTTCTGGCTGATCGGCTTTCCCGCCGCGGTGCTGACCGGTCCTGCCGCCGCCGTCTCCATCGCCACGGTTCTCGGGGTGCCCACCGCGATCCCGCCCCTGCTGCGCGACACCGTGTTCCTGGTGATCGGCGTCTCCATCGGCAGCACCGTCACGCCCGAGGTTATCGCGACGGCCCTTGCCTGGCCGATCTCGCTCGCGATCCTGGTGGTCACGCTGGTGCTGGTGGTTCTGGCGGCCAAGGCGGTGCTGATGCGGGGCTTCGGCTATGACCGGATGACCGCGTTGCTGGCCGCGACGCCGGGGCATTTGAGCTATGTGCTTGGATTGTCGACCGATCTTGCCGCCGACGTGCCGCGGGTGGCGCTGGTGCAGACGGTCCGGGTGCTGCTGCTGACGCTTCTGGTGCCGGTCCTCATCGCACTCTGGGGGGTGGAGGGGACGGCCTATCTGGCCGACCATGGCGCGATCTCGTGGCTGGCGCTGGCGCTGAGCTTTCCGCTGGCGCTGGGTCTGGGCCTCGTGTTCCAGCGGCTCGGGGTTCCGGCCCCGATCCTGCTGGGGGGCATGGCGGTGTCGGCCATCGGCCACGGCGCCGATCTGACGCCGGGCGCGATGCCCGCCTGGCTCACGGCGGTGGCCTTCATCTGCATGGGAACGCTGATCGGCACGCGGTTTCGCGGGCTCGACCGGCGCGGCCTCGTCGGTGCGGTCTGGGCAGGGGTCGTGACCACGGTCATCGCCTGCGCGGTGGCCGCGGCGGGTGCCGTCGTCGCGGCACGGATCATCGGCGTGCCCGCCGCCGCGCTGCTGCTGGCCTTCGCGCCCGGCGGTGTCGAGGTCATGGCCGCGATCGCGGTCGAGACGGGGCTGGAGCCAACCCTGGTCGCGGCGCATCACGTCTTTCGCCTGCTGGCGCTGACGGTGATGGTGCCGGCGATGATCGGCCGCCAGCGGCGCTGACACGAAAAGGGGCCGCACCCGAAAGGTACGGCCCGAAGTCGTGTCAGGGAGGGAAAAACACGCGGGAGGGAGGAGACCCCGCCGTTTCGACAAGATCACCATCCCCCTCGGATGGGTCGGAATTGCGACGCTCAGGCAACCATTTCAGGGAAAGGTGCTGACCGGATCGGGGCGCGCGCCGCGCCAGTCCCACAAGGATCGAGATCACCCGGGCGCAGTCTGCGCCCCCGTGATCTTCTCCGCCGACCGCAGCACCAGATGATGGTCACGCATCGCGAGGGCTGCGCGCAATGTTGCGCGGTGAGTGCGGCTGACCGGCAGTTCGAGACCGGTATCGAGCCGGCAGACGACGCGCCCCCCGGCGCTTTCAAGCGTCGCGACATGCGCCAGGGCCACCCAGTGCGAGCGATGGATCGTCTGCCCACGGATCACGTCAAGCGCTTCGACGGCGCGGCCGAAGGGCATCAGGATCAAGGCTTCGCCGCTGTGCGTGTAGACGCGCAGATAATGCAGTTCGGCGGAAATCGCGACGATATCGGTCCCGATGCGCTTGGGCAGACGCGCCAGCAGGTCGAGCAGCGGTGGGCTCGCCTCGCACGGCGCGTCTCGCGCGCCGGCTGGGGTCGACGTGACCTCGGCCACCTGTCCTTCGCTTGCCGCATCCCCGTCGTTCTGCCGGGCGATCATGATCAGGCGCGGGCTGTTCAGAAGCACCCAGAACAGGACGGAAGTGGCGCCGGCGTCCCGCAGCTCTTCCATCAGGCCGAGAATGGAAATCGCCTCCGGCTCCAGCCGATCGCCGACCAGAAAGGCAACCCTGTCCAGCAGGAGCAGGTTGAAGATCGAAAACAGGACCGCGCCGACCACGCCGACCGCTGTCACCAGCAAGAGCGGGGGGAAACGCGCGAACACCTGGATGCGGCCGAGGGTGATCTGCGCCACCTCGAAAAGGACCAGGGCAGAACCGACATGGGACAGCCAGAAGACCAGCCGCGCAGGCAGACCGAGGCCGCTCGACGCCGAAGGCTCGCTGAGGGCAAGACCGACGGACAGAAGGATACCTGCGGCAACCAGGTAGCCGGTCCAGGACCGTCTGGGGTCGATATGCGCCGCAACGTCATCGAGCAGCGGAACAACTGGTCTTCTGGACAAGGTAACCCACTCGCAAACCGCTGCTTTGTCGAACCGTATCTAACCCGCCGTCGGTTTCAACCGCCATAACGGTCGTTCATGCAGCCACGATGTCGCTTCGTGCAGATCGGCTGGCCCCGCGCCGGGCGACGGTGCAGTCCCGGTGGGGACCGAAGTCATGTGCCCAGGTGCCCCTTACCGATGATGCCGACCGATCCCCGCGTTCTGCCTTGCCGCCCGCCATCTCGCCCCGGCGCTGGCCCGCAAGGCGTGCCGTCGCCATGATCGTCGTCGTTCCATCCTCGACCGATCTGGCAATCTTCAGCGGCACCCTGCGCCTGAGGCGCGCCACCTGGGGCCTTCTGTCCTTGGCGGCGCCAGGACGCGCTGACGCGCGCGGCGCGGCTGGCGATGTTCGGGGGCAGGGATCAACCATCGGCCAGGTCCGCAATGCCTGAGTCCCGGGGCGCGGCTCCGGGCGAGACGGGTCATCCTTTCGGCGCCACAACTGCCGACCGCCAACACAAGCATGTCCTTGTGTGCATCCTTCTCAGCTTCGCGGTCTTCGCGATCTGGCCACAGATCGACCTTCGCGTGTCGACCTTCTTCCATGATCCGACGACCGGCTTCGTGATCGACGGCAATCCGCTGGCCGAGACGTTCCGTATGGCTGTCTGGAACCTCGCGATTGCGCTCGGCCTTGCCGCCGCTGCCGGCACTGCGCTTGGATTGGCAGGGTGGGACTTTCTTTTGCCGACACGCGCCTGGGGCTACATCCTCGTGCTCTACATCACCGGTCCGGGCGTGATGGTGGAGATGCTGACAAAGCCGCTTTGGGGCCGGGGAAGGCCGTCGCATGTTGCGGAGTTCGGCGGGTCCCTTCCCTTCAGCCCTCCGAACGAACTGGTGGAACTGTGCACGCGCAACTGTTCGTTCGTGTCCGGCGAAGTCTCGGGCGCCACCGTGACGGCGGTGGCCCTCGTGATCCTGCGCCTTCACCTGAGGCACCGGCTCCACAAGGCGGTGTCGATCCTGCTGCTGAGCGTCGCCTGGTGCCTGCCGCCAGCTGTCGCCTTGCAGCGCGTTGCCGCCGGGCGGCATTTTCTGTCCGATACCGTCTTTGCGGTGCTCTTCACCGTGCTTCTGGCCCTGGCGCTATCGGTGCTTCTGCGCCCCTTGCCGCGCCCGGAGGACTGAACGCGGCGCACGCAGATCGCGGTTTCAACAGCATCGAGGTTAAGCGCGCGCGCGCCTCGGCCGTCTGCCCGATCAGATCGTCGCGACGGTCGATCCCACGATCTGTCCTGCAGGGGGCGGGCTGGTGGAGCGGGTAACGGGAATCGAACCCGTAACTGAAGCTTGGGAAGCTTTCGTGATACCTTTTCACCATACCCGCATCGAAGCCCCGAGATAGTCGCGCGGGGCAGGGCGCGTCAAGGGGTGTCAGCCGCGCCGGCGCCGGCGCCGGCCGCCGCCCTCCGCGCCACCAGGCGCGCTGCCCGAGGCGCCGAACGCGACCTGCGGCAGGGTCACGATCTTTCCCAGTTCCGGGAACGGGTCGGTCGCGTGCGGGATCGCGTTCGCGTTCACGAAATGCTCCTGAAACCGCGGCTCGATCGCCGTCTCGACCTTGTGGATCGTCTGCACCACCGCCTCGATCCGCGTCCGTGCGGCGCGGTTGCACAGCGCGATCCGCGCGCCATGCCCGGCGGCGTTTCCGGCGCTGGTGACATGGTCGAGCGGTGCGTCCGGGATCATCCCCAGCACCATCGCGTGTTTCGGGCTGATATGCGCGCCGAACGCGCCGGCCAGCACCACCCGCGCCACCTTGTCGACGCCGCGCTTGTCCATCAGCAGCCGCGCGCCGGCGTAGAGCGCCGATTTCGCCAGCTGGATCGCGCGGATGTCGCCTTGCGTAACGGTGATGCGCGGCCCGCCCGTCGCGGTGGCGTCATGGATCAGGTAGGCGAAGGTACGGCCTGTCGGCTCTGCCCGCGCGGTGCCCGTCACCTCCGGCCCGCCGATGAGCCCGGACGCGTCGAGCAGGCCCGCCATGCGCATCTCGGCCACCGCCTCGATGATGCCCGAGCCGCAGATGCCGGTGACGCCGGTTTCCTTGGTTGCCTCCGCAAACCCTGCATCGGTTGACCACAGGTCGCTCCCGATCACCTTGAACCGTGGCTCCTTCGTCTCGGGGTCGATCTCCACCCGCTCGATGGCGCCCGGCGCGGCGCGCTGGCCGGCGCTGATCTGCGCGCCCTCGAAGGCCGGGCCGGTGGGCGAGGAACAGGCGAGAACCCCGGTCTCGTCGCCCAGCAGGATCTCGGCATTGGTGCCGACATCGACGATCAGCGTCAGTTCCTTCGCGCGGTCGGGCTCCTCGGCCAGAGCCACGGCGGCGGCATCCGCGCCGACATGCCCGGCAATGCAGGGCAGGATGTAGAGCTGCGCACCGGGCGCGATGGTCGTCAGCCCGATCTCGCGCGCGGTCATCGTCAGGCTGCCCGAGGTGGCGAGCGCGAAGGGGGCCTGGCCCAGTTCCACCGGGTCGATCCCGAGCAGCAGATGGTGCATCACCGGGTTGCACACGATCACCGTCTCGAAGATCAGCGCCGGGTCGACCCCCGCCTCGGCCGCGATCTCGGTGGCGAGCGTGGCAATCGCGTCTTGCACCACCTCGGTCATCTCGCGGTCGCCGCCGGGGTTCATCATCACGTAGCTGACCCGGCTCATCAGATCCTCGCCAAAGCGGATCTGCGGGTTCATCAGGCCCGCCGAGGCCAGCACCCGCCCGTCGGTGAGGTCGCACAGATGCGCCGCGATCGTGGTCGAGCCGAGGTCGATGGCGAGGCCGAAAAGCCCGCCCTCGTGCAGGCCCGGCCAGACGCCGACGATCTGGAAAATGTCACTGTTCGCAGGCTGATGCAGCGCGACGCTGATCTGCCAGTTGCCCTTGCGCAGCGCCGGCTGCAGCTGCTGCAGGATGGCCAGCGGCGCACGCACCCCCTCGATCTGCCATTGCTCCCGCAGCGCCGCCTGCACCCGCTCGAAATCGCCGGAGGGTTCATGCATGTCGGGCTCGGTCACCTCGACCAGCACGAGCCGCGTTGCGGGGTCCATGATGATCGGTTTCGCCGAGGCCGCCTTGCGCACGACCTGCTTGTGGACTTGGCTTTCCGGCGGCACATCGACGACGATGTCGCCCTGCACCGTGGCCTGGCAGCCAAGGCGGCGGCCGGGTTTCAGTCCGCGCACGCGGTCGTAGCGCGCCTCGACCGCGTTCCAGTCTGACAGGGCGCCCTCGCGCACGGTGACGCCATGCTTGGGGAAATCGCCGTAGGAGGGCGCGATCTGGCATTTCGAGCAGATGCCGCGCCCGCCGCAGACGCTGTCGAGATCGACGCCAAGCTGGCGCGCGGCGGTCAGGATCGGCGTGCCGACGGCGAAATGCCCGCGCTTGCCGGAGGGGGTGAAGATGACGAGGGGGTCTGCCGTCATGGCCTGCGCTTTGCAAAGGTCGAATTTTCGTACGAAAATTCGCAAATACCGAAAATTCGTACGAATTTTCGGTTCAGAACAGGACCTGGATCGGGCGCCGCGTGCAGAACACCACGAGCTGCCCGTTGCATTCCACCAGATGCCAGCCACGGCGCCGCACCTCGGCCACGAAGACCTCGCGCCCCACCTCGGCCTCGACCCAGCGCAGCGAGCGGCGCACGACGCCGCCCCTCTGCACCGACTTGGCGGAAAACACCTGGTCGACCCAAGGGGCGGAGGGCAGGGCAATGGCTGGCCTGAGCATCGACATGCCCCAAGCCTGCACCCGGTTCGGTTAAGCCTTGGTTAATCACGCCCGCCGCCGCCGCCGGCCACCCGCGCGCCCGCCCTGCAGGGCCGCGTCCGGGTCCTGGTTGAAGCGAATCCACGCGCCGCCGCCATCGTCCTGGTTCATCAGGAAATTGGCGGCGCGGATCGCCTCCATCTCCTTGCCGGGGCGCGGCTTGGTCGACCCCATCCCGAAGAGTTTCACGAAACTCTCGTCGTCCAGATCCTCGGGCAGCACGATCCCCGCCGCCTCCGCCAACGCGCGGCGCTCGGCGATGGCCTTGGGGCCGACGGGCAGGGCGACCGGGTTCATGATCGCGCTGGTCATCCCGGCGCCGAAGGCCATCGGCAGGAAGGCGTTGTTGATCCCGTGCCGGTTCGGCAACCCGAAGGAGATGTTGGAGGCGCCGCAGGTCGTGTTGACCCCCAGTTCCTCGCGCAGGCGGCGCACCAGCGTGAACACCTGCTGCCCGGCGCTGCCCATGGCGCCGATCGGCATCACCAGCGGGTCGACCACGATGTCATGGGCCGGGATGCCGAAATCCGCCGCGCGCTCGACGATCTTTTTCGCCACGTTGAACCGCACGTCCGGGTCCTCGGAAATCCCGGTGTCGTCGTTCGAGATCGCCACCACCGGCACGTTGTATTTCTTCACCAGCGGCAGCACCAGTTCCAGCCGCTCCTCCTCGCCGGTGACGGAGTTCAGCAGCGGCCGGCCCTGTGCCGCCTCGAGCCCCGCCTTCAGCGCGCCGGGGACCGAGCTGTCGATGCAGAGCGGGCAGTCGGTCACCGCCTGGACGATGCGGATCAGCTCCGGCATCAGCATCGGCTCGACGAAGTTGTTGTCGGCGTAGCGCGCATCCTCGCCCATCTTGTTGGAGAAGACCGCGCCCGAGTTGATGTCGAGCACCGTGGCGCCGGCCGCGACCTGGGCGATGGCGTCGGCCTCGACGCGGGAGAAATCGCCGCGCTCCAGTTCCTCGTTCAGGATCTTGCGCCCGGTGGGGTTGATCCGCTCGCCGATGACGCAGAACGGCTCGTCAAAGCCGATCACGGTGGTCCTTGTCTGCGATTCGATGACGGTACGGGTCATGTGGGGCTTTCTGTCAGGAGGCTGAGGCGGGTCGCGCGGCGGCCCCGCCATTGTCGAGGGCCCAGTCGGCATTGGTCTTGATGCCGCCGAGGGGGAAGAAATGGATGCGCTCGATGTTCGTGCCGCGCCCCTCGGCGCGCGCCTTGGCCAGCGCGGTCAGGATCTCGGTCGGCTCGAAGGGCAGCAGCAGTTTCGACACGTCGCGGGCGCGCTTTTGCAGCACCGACAGCGAGGGGCCGACGCCGCAGGCGATGGCGAACTTGATCAGCGTCTGCAGCTTCGCGGGCCCGGCGATGCCGAGATGCACGGGCATCGCGATGCCGGCCGCCGCAAGCCGGTCGGCCCAGGCCAGCACCGGCGCGGCCTGAAACGCGAATTGCGTGGCGATGGCGAATGTCGCGTCGGATCTGTCGGCGAAACCCTGTTTCCAGCGCAGCGCCGCCATCACCTCGGCCTCGCCGCCCTTCGGGTCGATGTCGCGGCTGCCCTCGGGGTGGCCCGCCACATGAAGCCGCTCGAACCCGTCGAAAAGGCCCGTCTCCAGCAGGTCCATCGACGCGGCAAAGGCGCCGCGCGGGCTGGCGGTGCCGCCTGCGATGATCAGGCCCTGCCGCACGTCGGCCTCGCCGCGGTAGCGCGCGATCATCTCGGCCAGCGCGGCGCGGTCGGGGATGGTGCGGGCGGGGAAATGCGGCATCGGCTCATAGCCGTCCGCGCGCAGGCGCACGGCGGTGGCCAGCATCTCTTCAAAGGGTGTGCCGTCGATATGGGCGATGTAGACGCGGGTGCCGGCCGGCAGCAGCGCGCGGAAATCCTCGATCTTTGCGGCGGTGCGCGGCATCACCTCGATGGAATAGCCGCTCAGCAGGGCCTCCAGCCCGGAGCTTGCCGGTGCGGCCTCGCGGCTGCGGAATTTCAGAAGCGCCATTGCTGTCTCCCAGATCGAGGCCATGGCCTCAGGCGGCGTTGGTGTCGGTGTCGTGCCCGTCGGCCGCGATCAGGGTCTTGATCCGGTCGGCGTCGTAGGCGGCGTCGAGGCGCGCGATCTCGGCCGCGGCGATCTCGGCAGGCTCGCCCGCGACCTCGCCCACCGGCACGCGCCGCCATTCGGCAAGATAGGCCTCGGCATCCTTGGCGCCGATCTTCATCGCGCAGCGGTCGATCGCCTGTTCGAAGCGCTCGGGCAGGACGGCCTTGGACGCGCTGCGGCCCTTGCCCACGATGACCTGGGCGGGGATGTCGCGCCAGAAGACATGGGTGACGCTGGGCATCGGCGGTTCCTTTTCCGGGTCGGGCTCGGTGTGTTGGCGGGCACCATAGGCGACGGGCAGGGCCGGCCACGTTCTGGATTCGACACAAGCCGGAGCGGGAGCGACCCGGCCTGAACTGGACATAGCCGCAGGCGGGCCCGGCGGCGAGGGGGCGGGCGGCCCAAAATTCTCATGAAGATGTTGAACGGCCCTGACGTCGGTGCGGGCCGGCCAGGCGTGCAACACCATTGTGACAGCGCCCGCCGATTGCTACATTGCCCCCAACACTGATTTTCGGAGGCCCGCATGTCGCGCAAGCGCAAAGGCGGCGCCGGTCCGTTCCCCAGACCCGTGGCCGCGCTGGTGACGCTCGCGCCGGTCGCAGAGTCGCCTGACGAACGGCGCCTAGCGCCTGACACCCGGCCCGACCCGGCCGATCTCTATGCTGCCCTCGATCTCGGCACGAATTCGTGCCGGATGCTGATCGCGCAACCCAAGGGCAACCAGCTGCATGTCGTCGACAGCTTCTCGAAAAGCGTCCAGCTGGGGCAGGGGCTCGAGGCTTCGGGCCGGATGTCGCGCGCGTCGATGGCGCGGGCCGTCGGCGCGTTGAAGATCTGCCAGCGCAAGCTCGAGAAACACCGCGTCAGCCGGATGCGGCTGGTCGCGACCGAGGCCTGCCGCCGCGCCAGCAACGCGGCGGAGTTCATCGCCGTGGTCAAGCGCGAGACCGGTCTCGCGCTGGAGATCATCAAACCCGAGGAGGAGGCGCGGCTCGCCGTCGTGTCCTGCGCGCCGCTCGTCTCGATGAAGACCGAGCAGCTTCTGGTGGTCGACATCGGCGGCGGTTCCACCGAACTGGTCTGGATCGACCTGTCCCGCGTGCCCCGCGTGGAACGGCCCCGCGCGATCATGCGGCTGCACCAGGGCTTCGATCACGAGGAGACCATCTTTCCGCGCGCCAAGGTTGTGGACTGGATCTCGATCCCGCTGGGCGTGGCAACCCTCAAGGACATGTATGCCGATGTCGCGGACGACGGCGCGCGCTTCGCGCTGATGAGCTGGTTCTTCGAGGAACAGCTGGCCAGCTTCTCGCCCTACGATGATGCCGCCGACCAGGCGCGCGAGGGGTTCCAGATCATCGGCACCTCCGGCACGGTGACGACGGTGGCCGCCTCGCACCTCGGCCTGCGCCGCTACGATCGCAACAAGGTCGACGGGCTGCGCATGACCTCCGACCAGATCGACCGGGTGATCCAGGATTACCTGGTGCTCGGCCCCGAGGGGCGGCGCCGCGACCCGCGCATCGGGCGCGACCGGCAGACGCTGATCATGTCGGGCGCGGCGATCTTGCAGGCGCTGCTGCGCGCCTGGCCCACCGACCGGTTGAGCGTGGCGGACCGCGGCCTGCGCGAGGGGCTGCTTTATGCGCAGATGAGCGCCGATGGCGTTCTGGAGGATGGCCCGTTCTGACGGCTGCGCGGCGCTGCCGCGCCGGTCGGGGGCAAGGCGTGCTTGACCGGGCCGCCAACGCCCTAGATTGAGCGCGATATCAGCGCAATGAAGAGCAGCCCGCCGCGATGACCGCCCCCGTGATCTACTGGACCCGCCGCGATTTCCGGCTGTCGGACAACCCTGCGCTGGTGGCGGCCTGCAGCGCGGGCGGCCCGGTCATTCCGGTGTTCCTGTGCGACGAGGTGGTGGAGGCGCTGCCTGCCGCGCCGAAATGGCGTCTGGGCCTCGGGGCCGAGGCCTTTGCAACCCGGCTCGAGGCGGCCGGAAGCCGGTTGGTCTGCCGACGTGGCCCGGCGCTCGACACCCTGCGGGCGCTGATCGCGCAGACAGGGGCGCGCGCCGTGCACTGGACGCGGCTCTACGACCCCGACAGCCGCAGGCGCGACGAGGCGGTGAAGGCGGCGTTGAAGGCCGACGGCATCGAGGCGGTGAGCCATCCGGGCCATCTGGTGCACGAGCCCTGGACGGTCGAGACGCAGACCGGCGGGTTCTACAAGGTCTACACCCCGTTCTGGAAAGCCGTGCGCGGCCGCGACGTGGCGCCGCCGCTCGCAGCCCCGCGCCTGCCGGTACCGGACAGCTGGCCCGACAGCGACGCCATCGCCGGCTGGGGCCTCGGCCGGGCGATGAACCGGGGCGCCAGTGTGGTGCGGCCCCATTGCGTGATCGGGGAGGAGGCCGCGCAGGGACGGCTTGGCGCCTTCATCGCGCATCGCATCGACGACTACGCCGATGCCCGCGACCGGCTCGACATCGACGGCACCTCCGGCCTGTCGGAAAACCTCACCTATGGCGAGATTTCGGCCCGCGCCTGCTGGCACGCCGGGCAGCGCGCGATGGCCGAAGGCAAGCGCGGCGCCGAAACCTTCCTCAAGGAACTGATCTGGCGCGACTTCGCCTGTCACCTCGTTCACCACACGCCCCACATCACCACCCGCAACTGGCGCGAGGAGTGGGAGGGGTTTTCGTGGAACACCGACGCGCGCCGCAAGGATGTGCAGGCCTGGATGCGCGGGCGCACGGGGCTGCCTGTGGTCGATGCCGCGATGCGCGAGATGTATGTGACCGGGCGGATGCACAACCGCGCGCGGATGCTGGTGGCCTCCTACCTCACCAAGCACCTGCTGACCCACTGGAAGATCGGGCTCGACTGGTTCGCCGACTGCCTGGTGGATTGGGACCCGGCCTCCAACGCCATGGGCTGGCAGTGGTCGGCAGGCTCCGGCCCCGATGCCACGCCCTATTTCCGGGTGTTCAACCCCGACACCCAGGCCGAGAAATTCGATCCCCAGGGCCGCTACCGCCGCGCCTTCGTGGCGGAGCTGTCGAACAGGCCGCCCGAGACCGCGACCAGCTATTTCGACGCGATCCCGCGCAGCTGGGGCATGGCCGCCGATGACCGCTATCCCGCGGAGCCGGTGGTATCGGCCGCCGAGGGACGCAAGCGCGCCCTTGAAGCATATGAAAACAGGGGCTTCTGAGAGAGATGGAAACAAACGGGGCTTGTGCGCCGTAGCTGCTTCTGCCCAAATCGCGGGCCAGACAAGGGGACCAAATGGACGTCAGAACCACCACGAAGGGAGAGCATAACCTCCCCCGCTACTTTTCCGCCGTGTTCGAGACGGCCGACAGGATGAAGAACGGGCGCCTCGACATGGTGCTGCCCGACGGGCGCGTGTTCCGTGCCGCAGGTCACGGGCCCGGCCCGGTGGCAGAACTGCACATCCACAACCCCGACATCTTCGCCCGCCTGATCCGCGAGGGCGATCTCGGGTTCTGCGAGGCGTATCTGGACGAATGGTGGTCCACCCCCGACCTGCAGGCCTTCATGGACCTTGTCCATGCCGACAACGAGGAGGTCTACGACGGCTTTCTCGGCATGGGGCTGGTGCGCGCCTTCGAAAAGATGCGGTTCTGGCTGCAGTCCAACTCCAAGCGGCAGGCGAAGAAGAACATCGCCCATCACTACGATCTGGGAAACGAGTTCTACGGGCTGTGGCTCGACGAGACGATGACCTATTCCTCGGCCCTGTTCGAGACCGGGCAGGAACCGATGGAGGCGGCACAGATCGCCAAATACGCCTCCATGGTCGATCAGATGGGCGCCGTTCCCGGCGATCATGTGCTGGAGATCGGCTGCGGCTGGGGCGGTTTCGCCGAATATGCCGCGAAGGAGCGGGGGCTGCGCGTCACCGGCCTGACGATTTCCAAGGAACAGCACGACTACGCGGTGGCGCGCATCGCCCGTGCGGGCTTGTCGGATCGGGTCGAGATCAAGCTGCAGGATTACCGCGACGAGCGCGGACAGTACGACGGCATCGCCTCCATCGAGATGTTCGAGGCCGTGGGCGAACGCTACTGGCCGACCTATTTCAAGACGCTGCGCGACAACCTCAAGCCCGGCAAGAACGCGACGCTGCAGATCATCACCGTGCAGGACCGCCGCTGGGAGATCTACCGCCGCGGCGTCGATTTCATCCAGAAATACATCTTTCCGGGCGGCATGCTGCCCGCGCCCTCGGTGCTGCGCGCCGAGGTGGAAAAGGCCGGCCTGCGCGTGGCACGCTCCATCGAGTTCGGCGAGAGCTACAGCCAGACGCTGCGCCGCTGGCACGAGACCTTCAACGACAAGTGGGACGAGGTGGCGGCGCTGGGGTTCGACGACAGGTTCCGGCGGATGTGGAATTTCTACCTCACCGCCTGCGCCGCGACGTTTCACTTCGGCAACACCGATGTGACCCAGATCACCATCACCCGCCCGATCTGACGGTGCACACGGACGAAATCATCGCAACTGCCCGGTTTGGCCACAAAACCGCCCGAAATGGCGGGTGTGGTGGCGACCATGTTCTTTCCGACGCACATAAGCACCAGTCGCACGACCGACCGCATGCCCACCGCCGCAAAGCTGGTGGGGGCGATCGCGTTCTTCGGGGTCGGCTGGTATGCGGCGCTGCAGGTGCTGACGACCGTGCCCGAAGGCACGCCCGCGACCTTCTTCCCGCTCACCATCGCCTTGATCGGCCTGTGGCAGGGCTGGTCGGTGGCGGGGCGCAACGCCGGCGAAGGCTGGGGCATGGCGATCGGCAACGGGCTGCGCACCTCGGTGCAGATCGCGATCCTCGGTCTTGGGCTGTTCGCGCTGCGCACGATGTTCCTGCGCTCGGCCGATCTGCGCTACGACGGCTTCACCGAGGCGCTGTTCGCCGCGATGGACCTGTTCGTCGAATATTTCTTCCAGTCCCTGATCGTTCCGGTCTGGGGTGTCTTGCTGATCGGCGGTATCGTCGGTGGGCTGCTGTGCAACATGGCGGCGCGGCGCTGGCGCTGAGCGCCTGACACTTCGAGGGACGTCATGACCGACATCTTCGTGTTCGGCACGCTGTGCCATGCCCCCCTGCTGCGCGCCGTCGCCGGGGGCGTTCTTCCCCTGCGCCCGGCCACCCTGACGGGCGCCGCGGTGGAACAGGTGGCAGGCCACAGCTGGCCGATGCTGGTTGCGCGGCCCGGTTCCAGGGCCGAGGGCCTGGTGGTCAGGGCCGAGGACGAAGCGCTGGCGCGGCTCGATTTCTACGAGGCCTGTTTCGGCTACGCGCGCGCCCCGGTCGAGATCGAGGTCGCGGGCGCGACGCGCACCGCCGAGGTCTGGCGCCCCGGCGCCGTGCCGGGCGTGCCGGGCGGGCCATGGTCGCTGGCGGACTGGGCGCGCGACTGGGGCGATCTGGCCTGTCTCGCCGCCGAGGAGGTGATGCGCCAGCGTGCCACCGCCACCCCGCAGGAGGTGGGCGCGCGCTACTGGATGATCGCCGCCCGCGCGCAATCCTATCTCAGCGCGGGACGCTGGCGGCGACCGGGGCTTGTCGGGCAGAACCCGACCCGCGACGCGGTGGAGCTGGTCGAACACCGCTTTCCCTACGCGAAGTTCTTTGCCGTGGAGGAGCTGGCGATCCGCCACCGTCAGTTCGACGGCAGCCTGTCGCCGGTGCACCAGCGTGCGGTCTTTCGCGTCGCCGATGCCGTGACGGTCCTGCCCTACGACCCGGTGCGCGACACGGTCCTGATGATCGAACAGATCCGCCTGGGCGCCTATGCGCATGGCGATGCGCATCCGTGGTTGCTGGAGCCGGTCGCCGGCATGATCGACGCCGGCGAGACGGACGAGGCCGCCGCCCGCCGCGAGACGCTGGAGGAGGCGGGGCTGGCGCTTGGCGCGCTCCACCCCGTCGCGCGCTACTATCCCAGCCCCGGCGGCATCGCGCAGGTGCTGACCTCCTATGTCGGGATCGCCGACCTGCCCGAGGGCATCACCGGCATCGGCGGCCATGACGCGGAAGGCGAGGATATCCTGTCACACCTCGTGCACTACGATCTTGCCCGCGAGATGCTGGCGGGGGGCGACATGGCCAACGCGCCGCTGGTGATCTCGCTGCAATGGCTGATGCTGAACCGCGACAGGCTGCGCGCGCAGACGTGAGCGGGCGTGAGGGACGCGCCCGAGGATCGGGTTGAGCTTTCGCGCGCAGCCTCCTATCCCTAGAGCCTCAGATCCACGCCATCCCCTTGAGGCCCGCGCCCATGACCATCCATTCCGACCTTGCCGCCGCCATCGGCAACACGCCGTTGATCCGGCTGCGCAAACTATCCGATGACACCGGCTGCGAGATCCTCGGCAAGGCGGAGTTCCTGAACCCCGGCCAGTCGGTCAAGGACCGCGCGGCGCTCTACATCATCCGCGACGCTGTGGCGAAGGGGCAGCTGCGCCCCGGCGGCACCATCGTCGAGGGGACGGCGGGCAACACCGGGATCGGTCTGGCGCTGGTCGGCGCCTCGATGGGGTTTCGCACCGTGATCGTGATGCCCGAGACGCAGAGCCAGGAGAAGAAGGACATGATCCGCCTCGCGGGCGCCGAGCTGATCCTGGTGCCGGCGGTGCCCTATTCCAACCCCAACAACTACGTCCGCTATTCCGGCCGGCTGGCCGAGCGGCTGGCCCAATCCGAACCCGACGGCGCGATCTGGGCCAACCAGTTTGACAACACGGCCAACCGCCAGGCCCATGTAGAGATGACGGGGCCGGAGATCTGGGACCAGACCGAAGGCCGCGTCGACGGCTTCGTCTGCGCCGTCGGCTCGGGCGGCACGCTGGCGGGCGTCGGCATGGCGCTGCAGCCGAAGGGCGTGAAGATCGGGCTGGCCGATCCCGAGGGCTCGGGCCTCTACAAGCTCTACACCGGCCGCGAGGCGGGCGGCGACAGCATCACCGAAGGCATCGGGCAGGGGCGGATCACCGCCAATCTCGAGGGCTTCACCCCCGATGTGTGCTACAAGATCCCCGACGGCGAGGCGCTGCCCCTCGTCTTCGACGCGCTCGCCGACGAGGGGCTGTGCCTGGGCGGATCGTCGGGCATCAACATGGCCGGCGCCGCGCGGATGGCGCGCGAACTGGGGCCGGGGCACACCATCGTCACCATCCTGTGCGACTACGGCACGCGCTACCAGTCCAAGCTCTTCAATCCCGACTTCCTGCGCGAAAAGGGGCTGCCGGTGCCCGCCTGGCTGACCCGCCCTGCCGCCGACATTCCCGACGTTTTCGAGGACGCATGATCTTTCGCCTTCTGTCCATTGCCGTGTTGGCGCTTGCGCTGGCCGTTGGCGCGATTGCGCCGACCCTGGCGCAGACCCAACCGGCGCAGCAGGCGCCGGCGGGCGCACCGGCGGCCGGCGGCCCGATCGACTACGACGCCTGGGAGGCCGACGCGCAGCGCGCGGAACGCGTGCTCGCGGCCGGCACCGCCTCCACCGCATTCCTGTCGAACCTGCGCAGCATGCTGGTGGACTGGCGGGCGCGGTTCCTGACGGCGCAAAGCGCCAATGCCTCACGGATCGAGACGCTCCAGGCGCAGATCACCGCGCTGGGTGCCGCCCCGGCCGAAGGCGCCACCGAACCGGCGTCCATCGCCGAGCGGCGGGCGGAACTGGCCGCGCAACTGGCCGAGGCCCAGGTGCCCCGCGTCACCGCGACCGAGGCCTTCAACCGCGCCAACGGCCTCGTCTCCGAGATCGACTCGATCCTTGCCGAGCGGCAGACCCGCGCGCTGCTGGAGCGCGACCCGGCGCCGGTCAACCCGCTGAACTGGCCGCCGGCGCTGACCGCACTGGCCGATGTCCTGGTCGCGCTCGACCGCGAGGTGCAGGCCCGTCTCGACGCCATCGGCCGCTCCGACCGGTCGCTGTGGGACCGCTTGCCCTTTTCCGCCGTGCTGGCGTTGGTGGGCCTCGCGTTGCTGAGCCGCAGCCGCTTTTTCGTCGGGCGCTGGACCGACCTGCTGCAGCACGAGGTGGGGGAACGGCGCGGGCGGATCGCGCTGGCGTTCCTGGTCTCGCTGCTGCAGGTGCTGCTGCCGATCATCGGGCTGGTGCTGCTGGGTGTCGCCGTCGCGACGCTCGAGATCCTGGGCGATACCGGCACCGCGCTGATGGGATCGCTGATCAGCGGCTTCGTCACCATCTTCGCGGCGCTCTGGCTGGCGGGGCGGCTGTTTCCGCATGTCGCCGAGGTTCCGGCGATCTTCGGGGCGCCGATGACCCTGCGCACCCCCTTGCGCCGGGCTGTCGGTCTGATCGGCCTGTTCCTTGCGCTTGGCGGCCTGGGCGAAACCCTGTCGACGCTCGATGCGGTGCCGCCGGCGGCGCGCGGCGTGCTGGTGCTGCCGGTCTACATCGGCCTGTCCTGGGGGTTCTACCGGCTGGCCTGGCTGATCCGGCGGGCGCGGTGCGCCGAAGCCGCGGCGCAGGAGGCGGCCGAGGCGGGCGACGGGTCGACCGATGGCGGCTTTGCCGCGCGGACCACGACGCTGGCGGGGCAGGCGTTGCGGGCCGTCGCGGTTGCCGGGCCGGTCCTGGCGGCCGCGGGTTACCTCAACCTCGCCGGTGCCATCATGACGCCGACGGCGCAGACGCTGGCGATCCTCGGCCTGATCCTCGCCTTGCAGGCGCCGATCCGCGATCTCTATTCGCTGGTCTCGGGCAAGTCCTACGAGGATGCGGCGCAGGCGCTGGTCCCCGTGCTGGTCAACCTGCTGCTGCTGATCGGGCTGCTGCCGGTGTTCGCGCTGATCTGGGGCATGCGGCCCGAGCAGCTGGGCGAGTTCTACGACCGTCTCTCGGCCGGGCTGCAGCTGGGCGACGCGCGCATCACGCCGGGCATCGTGCTGGCCGTGATCCTGGTCTTCGCCATCGGCGTCTTCGCCACCCGGCTGCTGCAGGGCGCGCTGCGCACCACGGTTCTGCCGCGCACCAGCATGGATGCGGGCGCGCGCAACGCGGTGACGGCCGGGGTGGGCTATGTCGGCATGGCGCTGGCCGCGGTCATCGCCGTGACCACGGCGGGGATCAACCTGACCGCGCTTGGCGTGGTTCTGGGTGCGCTGTCGGTCGGCATCGGCTTTGGCCTGCAGAATGTCGTCAACAACTTCGTCTCGGGCATCATCTTGCTGATCGAGCGCCCGATCACCGAGGGTGACTGGATCGAGGTCGGCCCGACCATGGGCATCGTCAAGGCGATCTCGGTGCGCTCCACCACGATCGAGACCTTCGACAAGACCGACGTGATCGTGCCCAACGCCGACCTGATCGCGGGCACCGTCACCAACTGGACCCGCGGCAACACCATCGGCCGGGCGGTGGTGACGGTGGGGGTGGCCTATGGCACCGACACCCGCCGGGTGACCGAGATCCTGGGCGAGATCGCCTGGGCCCAGCCCGACGTGGCGAAATACCCCGAGCCGGGGATAGATTTCCTCGGCTTCGGTGCCGACAGCCTGGATTTCCGCATGCGGATGATCCTGCGCGACGTGAACAAGATGCTGACCGTCAAGAACGAGGTGCATCACCAGATCGCCGAACGCTTCAAGGCCGAAGGCATCGAGATCCCCTTTGCGCAGCGCGACATCTGGCTGCGCAACCCCGAGGCGCTGCGCCTGCAGGCGGCAGAGCCTGTGGCCCCGGCCGACCCGGCAGAGCCCGTGGCCCCGGACGCGGCCCCCGCCCCGGCGGGGGCGCCCGACCAGGCAGAGGCGGATTTTCTGCAGGAAGCCCCCTCCGACAAGGATCGACCGGCATGAAGACCGAGACGCTGTTCCTCAGCGATCCCTACCTCAAATCCGCGCGTGCCAGGGTGCTTGGCCAGACCGAGGAGGGGGGGATCGTGCTGGACCGCACGATCTTCTACCCGCGCGGCGGCGGCCAGCCGGGCGACAGCGGCACGCTCGACTGGGATGGCGGGCGCATCCCGATCGCCACTGCGGTCAAGGGCGAGGGTGCGGCGATCGTGCTGATCCCGTCGGAGGCGATGGCCCTGCCGGCCGTCGGGGTCGAGGTCGGGCAACGCCTCGACTGGGAACGCCGGCTGGGGCACATGCGCATCCACACGGCGCTGCACCTGCTGTCGGTGGTGATCCCGCTGCCGGTGACGGGCGGGGCGGTGGGCGCCGACAAGGGGCGGCTCGATTTCGACATGCCCGAGGCGCCCGAGGACAAGGCGTTGCTGGAAGGGCGGCTGAACGCGCTGGTGACGCGCGACCTGCAGGTGACCGAGGACTGGATCACCGAGGCGGAGCTGGATGCCAACCCGGGCCTCGTCAAGACGATGTCGGTGCAGCCCCCGCGCGGCACCGGGCGCATCCGCCTGATCCGGATCGGCAGCGCCGCGGCGCAGGTCGATCTTCAGCCCTGCGGCGGCACCCATGTGAAAAGCACCGCCGAGATCGGCAAGCTGGCGATCGGCAAGATCGAGAAGAAGGGAAAGCAAAACCGCCGCATCACCATCGAACTGGCCTGACGGGCCGGCAAGGGTGTGCAGGGGGGCTGGCGAAGGAGGCCGCGGCCCGGCGTGGCGGCTGAGGTGCACCTGAGCAATGATGCCGCCGCGCCGGGCCTTTGTGCGGACATACCTTGGAGTGTCCGCGTCATGGTGACACAAATCGGCAACAGACCCAAGGAAAAATTTCCCTGACGCGTGGCTCCCTTGGTCAGCTTGTCCGGCCACGCCGTTCGAATCGGGGCAGCATGGCCGAGAAATCGCGGCCCCTGCCGTCTTCCTCCTCGACGAACTGCGCATAGAGCGCGGCGGCCAACTGCCCCATCGGGGTGTCGGCGCCCACGTCTTCTGCGGCGGCCTGCGACAAGCGCAGGTCCTTCAGCATCAGGTCGGCGGCGAAACCGGGGATGTAGTCGTTGTCGGCGGGGCTTTTCGGCCCGACGCCCGGCGCCGGGCAATAGGTGGTCATCGACCAGGATTGCCCGGAGGAGGTCGAGACCACGTCGAACATCGCCTGCCGGTCGAGGCCGAGCTTGTCGGCCAAGGCGAAGGCTTCGCAGGTGGCGATCATCGTGGCGCCGAGGATCATGTTGTTGCAGATCTTGGCCGCCTGTCCGTTGCCCGCCGGGCCGCAATGCACGGCCTTCTGCCCCATGACGTCGAAGAGCGGTTTCGCGGTGGCAAACGCCGCGTCGCCGCCCCCGACCATGAAGGTCAGCGTGCCCGCCGCCGCCCCGCCGATGCCGCCGGACACCGGCGCGTCGAGCGCGGCAAACCCAGCCGCCGCGGCCATCGCCGCCACCTCGCGGGCGCTGGCGACATCGACGGTCGAGCAATCGAGCAGCACCGCGCCGGCCGTCATTGCCGGGATCACCTCGGCCGCGACCGTCTTCAGGATCGCGCCGTTGGGCAGCATGGTGATCACCACCTCCGCCCCCATGGCCGCCTCGGCGGCGCTGGCGGCCATGGGCACGCCGTCGGGCGCGGGGGCGGCGGGGTCGTAGCCCGTCACCCGATGGCCCGCGGCGACCAGGTTGGCCGCCATCGGCGCGCCCATGTTGCCCAGTCCGATGAACCCGATCCTCATGGTGCTCTCCCTTCCGTCACAGCTTCAGCGTATCTGGCCCCAGCGGCAGCAGCATGCGCGCGACCTCGGTCGCGGCCACGGCGTCGAGGCTGCCGTGGCGCCAGCGCGGCGCCTTGTCCTTGTCGATGATCGCGGCGCGGATGCCCTCGAGGAAATCGCCCTGCTCCATCGCGCGGAAGGTGAAGCGGTATTCCTGCTCCAGCGCCGACTCGATGGTGCCGCGCAGGCGCGCGCGGTGGATCAGGTCGACCGTGCAGGCGACCGAGAGCGGGCTGCCCCGCACCATCAGCGACAGCGCGCGCTTTGCAACCTCGCTGTCGTTGAACTTCAGCATGTTGAGGATGTCGCGCAGCGTGTCGCCTGCGAACAGCCGGTCGATCTCGGGCTGATCCGTCTGCAAGGCGCTTTCGGGCGCGGCCCTCGTGGCGCGGTCGACCGCCTCCCAGTCGCCGCTCCCGCACAGGGTGGCGATCAGGCCGGGCCAGTCGGCCTGCGGAACGAAATAGTCGGCAAACTCGGCATGGAGCGCGCAGCCCGGCCCCATCCTTGCCCCGGTGGTCCCCAGATATTCCCCCAGCCGCCCGGGTGCGCGCGCCAGCAGCAGCGTGCTGCCGACGTCGGGAACCAGGCCGATGCCGCATTCGGGCAGGGCGATCTTGCTGGTCTCGCAGACCACCCGGTGCGAGGCGTGGCAGCCGACGCCGACGCCGCCGCCCATCACGAAGCCCTGCATCAGGGCGACGACGGGTTTGGGGAAATGGAACAGCCGCGCATTCATGCGGTATTCGTCGGCCCAGTAGCGGCGGCCGTAGGCGTGATCGCCTGCCATACCCGTCGCGTGCATCTGCGCGATGTCGCCGCCGGCGCAGAAGGCGCGGTCGCCCTCGGCGTCGATGATCAGGAGCGCCACCCGGTCGTCCTCCGCCCAGTCGATCAGCGCGGCGTCAATGGCATGCACCATGCCGAGGCTGAGCGCGTTCAGCGCCTGCGGCCGGGCCAGCGTGATCCGCCCGGCGCGGCCCTCGATGCGGATCTGGATGTCGTCGGTCATCGTGTCGCCGCCAGCATATGGCGGGCCACGATCAGGCGCATGATCTCGTTCGTGCCCTCGAGGATCTGGTGCACCCGCAGGTCGCGCACCAGTTTCTCGATCCCGTAATCGGCCAGGTAGCCGTAGCCGCCGTGCAGTTGCAGGCACTGGTCGACCACGCGACTGCCTGCCTCGGTGACGAATTTCTTCGCCATCGCGCAGGCCTTTGTGGCATCCGGCGCGCCGGTGTCGAGCTTCCAGGCCGCCTGCCGCAGGAAGACAGTGGCTGCCTGCAGCTCGATCTCCATGTCCGCCAGCCGGAACTGGAGCGCCTGGAACTGGTCGATGGACTGCCCGAAGGCCCTGCGTTCGGCCATGTAGGCAAGCGTGGCAGCCAGTCCCGCCTGCGCCGCGCCCAACGAACAGGCCGCGATGTTGAGCCGCCCGCCGTCGAGGCCCGCCATCGCGTAGCGAAAGCCGCGGCCTTCCTCGCCCAGAAGGTTTTCCGCCGGGATCTGGCAATCATCGAACTGCACCTGGCGGGTCGGCTGCGCGCGCCAGCCCATCTTGTCCTCCAGCCCGCCGAAGCTGAGCCCCGGCGCGTCCGCCTCGACGATCACCGCCGAGATGCCCTTCGGTCCGTCCTCGCCGGTGCGGCACATGACGATATAGGCGTCCGAATAGCCGCCGCCCGAGATGAAGGCCTTGGTGCCGGTCAGCGCGTAGCCGTCGTTGGTGCGCGCGGCCCGCGTCTTCAGCGCGGCGGCGTCCGAGCCCGATCCGGGTTCGGTCAGGCAGTAGGAAAAGATCGTCTCCATGCTGAGGGCGCGGGGCAGGAACCTCGCCTGCACCTCGTCCGAGCCGTAAAGCTCGATCATCTTTGCGCACATGTTGTGGATCGACAGGAAGGCCGCGACCGAGGGGCAGGCGTGGCTCAGCGCCTCGAAGACCAGCGTCGCCTCGAGCCGCGAAAGCCCCGAGCCGCCCTTGTCCTCGGCCACACAGAGCCCGCCGAAGCCGAGCGCGGCAAGCTTCGGCCACAGCGCCTTGGGGATCGTGCCCTGCGCTTCCCAGTCGCGGGCATGCGGCGCGATCTCGGCCTGGCCGAACTCCAGCGCCATGTCGTAGACCGCCTGGGCCTCCTCGCTCAGTGCGAAATCCATGCAAGCTCCTCCCCCGAGCTGTCCGTGGAATTGAACGCTCGTTTAATTACCGAGTGTTGCAGCAGTTTTGCAAGCGCGCCGGGCGTCAGAGGTCATGATGATATTCTGCGATCAGGTGCTGCACCACGGCGCGCATCGCGGCCGCCTCGTCCTTGCCGTCCTCCAGCGCCGCGGCATGGACGGCGCGTTGCCGGTCGGCGCTGGTACCGGCCTCGGCCATCTGCGCCAGCCGCGCGATCTCGGCCTCGCAGCCGAGCGCCGCGGCATCCTCGGCGATCAGCTCGCGGATCTCGGCCACCGCGCGGCTCAGCGGGATGATCTCCCGCGCGCCGAAGTCGATCATCCCCTCGCGGGTTCCGTAGCGCGCGGCGCGCCAGCGATTCTCGTTGATCAGGAAACGGTCGTAGATCCGCCAGCGCTGGTTCCTGTCGCGCAGCCGGAACAAGAACCGCGCCAGGCATTGCGCCAAGGCCGCCAGCGCCAGCGCATCCTCGAGCCGGGGGGAAACGTCGCAGATCCGCGTCTCGAGCGTGGGAAACCGGTGCGACGGACGCAGGTCCCACCAGATCTTGGTCGTGTCCTCGATCAGCCCAAGCTCGATCAGGGTGCCGGTCGCGCGGCTGTATTCCGCGAAGGAATGGAACAGCGGCGGCAGGCCGGTGCGCGGCAGGTTGTCGAACACCGTCAGCCGGTAGGAGGCAAGGCCGGTATCCTGCCCCTGCCAGAACGGCGAGGAGGCCGACAGCGCCAGCATGTGCGGCAGGAAATAGCTCATCTGCCCCATCAGGTCGATCCGCGTCTCGTCGTCGGGCAGCCCGATATGGACATGCATGCCGCAGATCAGCATGCGCCGGATCACCCCGCCCATGTCCTGCGCCAGCCGGTTGTAGCGGTCCTTGTCAGTGTGGTGCTGGTCCTTCCAGTCGGCGAACGGATGGCACGAGACCGCGATGGGCGCGAGATTGTGCCGCGCGGCGCAGGCGGCGACGGTGCGGCGCAGGTGCCGCAGATCGGCGCGCGCTTCCGTGATGTCGCGGCAGACGCGGGTGCCGATCTCGATCTGGCATTGCAGGAACTCGGGCGAGACCTGCCCCTCCAGCTCCGCCGCGCAGGCCGCCATCAGGCCGTCGGGCGCCTCGCGCAGGTCGCCCGTGTCCCGGTCGACCAGCAGGTATTCCTCCTCGATGCCGAGGCTGAAGGGGGCGTCTGTCATCTGCTCGGGTCCCGGTTGTGACAGGGGCAGGATGCCGGCGCGGTGGTGCGGTTGCCAAGCGGTTTCCCGCACCGGCACCCGGGCACGGCGACGCGGGTCAGGATCGCCGCCATGGCGGGCACGGGGCGGCGAAGGCAGGCTTGGCGCATTGGTGTCCCCTCACTCCATTTCCCGGACCGTCATTTCAAAGGGTCAATGCCATGGATCGCCGTCAGTTCCTGAGCACCGCCTTTCTTGTGCCCGCCGCCTGCGCCCTTGGACCCCTGCCTGCCGCGGCTGCCACGCAGGGCTCGACGCGTCTCGAGTTTGCCGGCCATTCCTCCGTCGGCGCCTTCGCCTTCGGTCTCGAGGTGACTGTGCGCCCGGCCCGAGACATCCGCAAACGCGATCCGGCCCGGCGGCGACCGGCGCGGGGATTGGCCCGCAGCGCGCCCGCACCGACCGCCGGGCTGCCTCAGACCTCGCGGCGCACCATCAGGTCGAGCTGTTCGGGCCTGAGGCCGAGGATGTCGGCCGCCGCATCCCATTCGGTGATGACCCGGACAATGGCGCCGTCGAGCCCCTCCCAGCTGCGCTGGACCGAGCGCGCGAGGCGCAGGCTGATCTCGGTCGGGGCGTAGTAGATCAGCAGGATCGGTGCGCGCCCCTTCATGAAGGCGGCGGCCTTGCCTGCCTGGAACTCGAACAGGCGCACGAAATCCTGCTCCAGATCGGTCACGCCCGAGAGGTCGACAAGCTGGCGCTGGTCGGGACGGTGGTCGGGATGTGCCAGATAAGAGGTGAACGCCTCCCGGCCCTCCTGGATGCCCGCGCGGCCGGTGTAGCGGACATAGACGAGCGCCGCCTCATGGAGGATCTGGAATGAAATCGGCACCTTGAAACCTTTGTCGTCTGCAATCCTTCTATGTGCCGCACATTCCAGAGCAAAGGTCAATTGCGCACCTGCCGGAACCTGCGGGGCAAATGCGGCGACAGGAGGGCATCGGGGGGCGCATCGCGGGCGCGATGCGACCGCACTGACCGCGTCGCGCGGGGCCGGGCGGGCTGCGGCGCCGCCCGTGGTCGGGGCGACGCCGTCACATCATGTCGTGATGGGGTCGCTCACTCCATCGCCTTGAAGTTGAACTCGCCCCCGTCCTTGATGCCCGAGGGCCAGCGCGCGGTGACGGTCTTGGTGCGGGTGTAGAAGCGGAAGGCGTCGGGGCCGTGCTGGTTCAGGTCGCCGAAGCCCGATTTCTTCCAGCCGCCGAAGGTGTGGTAGGCCAGCGGCACCGGGATCGGGACGTTGATGCCGACCATCCCGATGTTGATGCGGCTGGCGAAATCGCGCGCCGCGTCGCCGTCGCGGGTGAAGATGGCGGTGCCGTTGCCGTATTCGTGGTCCATGGCGAGCCCAAGCGCCTCCTCGTAGGAGGCGGCGCGAACGGTGGACAGGACCGGCCCGAAGATCTCGGTGCGGTAGATGTCCATGTCCGGCGTGACGCGATCGAACAGGTGGGCACCGACGAAGAACCCGTCCTCGTAGCCCTGCAGCTTGAAGTCGCGGCCGTCGACGACCAGCTCCGCGCCCTGCGCGACGCCGGTTTCCACAAGGCGCTCGATGTTGGCCTTGGCCGCCGCCGTCACCACCGGGCCGAAGTCCACATCATTGCCGGCGGTGTAGGGGCCGACCTTCAGCGCCTCGATCCTTGGCACCAGTTTCTCGATCAGCCGGTCGGCCGTCTCCTCTCCCACCGGCACGGCGACGGAAATGGCCATGCACCGTTCGCCCGCTGCGCCGTAGCCCGCACCCACCAGCGCGTCGGCGGCCAGATCCATGTCGGCGTCGGGCATGATGATCATGTGGTTCTTGGCGCCGCCGAAGCACTGCGCGCGTTTGCCGTTCGCCGTCGCGCGGCTGTAGATGTATTGCGCGATGGGGGTGGAGCCGACGAAGCCCACGGCCTGCACGGTGTCGTTGTCGAGGATGGCGTCGACCGCCTCCTTGTCGCCGTTGATCACCTGCAGCACGCCGTCGGGCAGCCCGGCCTCCTGGCAAAGCTCCGCCAGCAGCATCGGGCAGGACGGGTCGCGCTCGGACGGCTTGAGGATCATCGCGTTGCCCGCGGCCAGCGCCGGTCCCATCTTCCACAGGGGGATCATCGCCGGGAAGTTGAAGGGCGTGATGCCCGCGACCACGCCCAGCGGCTGGCGCATCGAATACATGTCGATGCCGGGGCCGGCACTGTCGGTGAACTCGCCCTTCAGCAGATGCGGCGCGCCGATGCAGAACTCGATGACCTCGAGGCCCCGCTGCACGTCGCCCTTGGCGTCGGGGAATGTCTTGCCATGTTCGCGGCTGATCGCCTCGGCCAGCTTGTCCATGTCGCGGTTGATGAGGCCGACCAGCGCCATCATCACCCGCGCGCGGCGCTGCGGGTTGGTGGCGCCCCAGGCCTTCTGCGCCTTGGCAGCGGAGGCGACGGCGGCGTCCATCTCGGCTTTTGACGCCAGCGCGACCTGGGCCTGCACCTCGCCGGTGGCGGGGTTGAAGACATCGGCGCTGCGCCCCGAGGTGCCCGCGACGCGCTTGCCGTCGATCCAGTGTCCGATCTGTTCCATCTCGTCCTCCCTTGGGGGTCATGTCTCTCGCGCGGAGATTAGCCTTGCAGGAATGCCGGGAAAAGCGGCAGGTTGCCAAATCCGTTTTGCGAAAATGCAGGGTGGCAGCCGGCGGCGGACGGAAAACTGCCGTTTTCCGGCACGTTCTGCTGCAGCAAAACGCACTCTCGGACGAAGGAACAAAGATGAACTGGGACGATCTGCGCGTGTTCCTGGCCGTGGCGCGGGCCGAGGGGTTGTCGGGCGCGGCGCGCGGTCTGCGCCTCGACCCGGCGACGGCGGGGCGACGGATCGCGCGGCTGGAACGCAGCCTCGGCGCGGTCCTGTTCGCGAAATCGCCGCAGGGATACACGCTGACCGAAGCCGGCCAGCGCCTGGTGCCGCGCGCCGAGGCGGCGGAGGCGGCGCTGCGCGAGGGGTTGGACGACACAGGCTCTGACGGGGCGGGGCGGCTCAGCGGCACGTTGCGCATCGGGGCGCCGGATGGCTGCGCCAACTACCTGCTGCCCCAGGTCTGCGCGCGGATCGGCGCGGCCCACCCCGACCTCGACCTGCAGATCCTGGCGCTGCCACGGGTGGTGAACCTGTCGCGGCGCGAGGCGGATCTGGCGATCACCGTCTCGGCGCCGGAAACGCAACGCCTGCGCGCCGAACGCCTGTCGGATTACCGCCTGTCGCTCGTCGCCTCGCGGGAGTGGATCGCGCGCAACGGCGCGCCCCCCGGCTTCGAGGCGCTGAAGGAGGTGCGGATGATCGGCTACATCCCGGACATGATCTTCGATGCCGAGCTGGATTATCTCGCCCGGTTCGGCATCGCCCGCGTGCCGCTGGCCTCCAACGCCGCGTCGGTGCAGGTGAACCTCGCGCGTGCCGGTGCGGGGCTGGCCATCGTGCATGATTTCGCCCTGCCGGCCGCGCCCGAACTGCTGCGCGTGCTGCCCGATCAGGTGCGGCTGACGCGCACCTTCTGGCTCGTCACCCACGCCGGGCCGCGCGACGCACGCCTCGAGCGGCTGACCACGCTTCTGCGTGACGGGATGCGGGCCGAGATCGCCCGGCTTGAAGCGTCGGTCGCCTGAGCGCGACAGCGGCGCCAGCCCTTGCCCTTGACAGATCGACGCATGCGGGTGGACGCTGGGTCATCGGGAGAGAGGCGCATAAGGGGAGGCAAACCATGCTCGTGCAGCAGATACTCAGGTCGAAATCAGCCACCGGGGTCGTGACGATCCGGCCCGGCACCAACCTTGGCGCGGCGGTCGATCTGCTGGCCGAACGCAGGATCGGCGCGGTCGTGGTCTCGCCCGACGGCAAGCGCGTGGCCGGCATCCTGTCGGAGCGCGACGTGGTGCGGGTGCTGTCGGAGCGCGGCCCGGGCTGTCTTGACGGCACGGTGGAGGACGCGATGACCAGCAAGATCGTCACCTGCGGTCGCCACGACAGCTCGGACGCGGTGCTGGCGCTGATGACCGATGGCCGGTTCCGCCACCTTCCGGTTCTGGAGGACGGCGAGATGGTCGGCCTGATCTCCATCGGGGATGTGGTCAAGGCGCAGCTGTCGGAACTGTCGATGGAAAAGGCCGCCCTCGAAGGCATGATCAAGGGCTTCTGAGCCCGGGCCTGCCCGGCCTGCGGCGTGCGGGGGGCTTGCATTGCCCCCGGACGGATGATTGGGTCGCGCCCGACAAGGGACGATCGGCAGGGACTGAAGGATGCGGATAGGGCTTTACCCGGGCACGTTCGACCCGATCACGCTGGGGCATATCGACATCATCAAGCGGGCCTGCCTGCTGGTCGACCGGCTGGTGATCGGGGTCGCGATCAACCGCGACAAGGGACCGTTGTTCACCCTCGAGGAACGCGTCGCGATGGTCGAGGCCGAATGCGCCAAGCTGACGGAGATGACCGGAACCCAGATCGTCGCGCATCCGTTCGAGAACCTGCTGATCGACTGTGCCCGCGACGTCGGTGCCTCGATCATCATCCGCGGCCTGCGCGCGGTTGCGGATTTCGAGTACGAATACCAGATGGTCGGCATGAACCGGAAACTGGACCACAATATCGACACCGTCTTCCTGATGGCCGAGGCCGACCGGCAGGCCATCGCCTCGAAGCTGGTCAAGGAAATCGCGCGGCTCGGGGGCGACGTGACGGCCTTCGTCACGCCTGCAGTGAAGACCGCGCTGGATGCGAAATACCCCACTCACTGACACAACACAGGAGGTCTGGCCCATGGCCGAGATCAACGATCCCGAGAACACGATTCTGCTGGAGCTGAAGGGCGGCACCGTCACCATCGAGCTGATGCCTGCGGTGGCCCCCAAGCACACCGAACGGATGAAGGAACTGGCGCGCGCCGGGGCCTATGACGGGGTGATCTTCCACCGCGTGATCGAGGGCTTCATGGCCCAGACCGGCGACGTGGAGCATGGCAAGGACGGCGGCAACCTGCGCCGCGCGGGCACCGGCGGGTCGGACAAGCCCGACCTGCCGGCGGAGTTTTCCAAGCTGCCGCATGACCGTGGCACCATCGGTGCGGCGCGATCCTCCAGCCCCAACTCGGCCAACAGCCAGTTCTTCATCAACTTCTCCGACAACCACTTCCTCAACGGCCAGTACACGGTCTATGGCCGCGTCATCTCGGGGATGGAGCATGTCGACGCCATCACCCGCGGCGAGCCGCCGGCGAACCCCGACAAGATGATCTCGGTCAGGGTGGCCGCCGATGCGTAGGGTGATCGCGCTGGCCGCCGGTCTCGCGGCGGCGCCGCTTGCACCGGCGCTGGCCACGGGGCTGGAGATCGACGTGGCGGGCGAGGCCGACGGCACCATCGTCATCGACCTGTTCGAGGACATCGCGCCGCTCCATGTGGAGCGGATCGTGACGCTGGCGAATGAGGGCGCCTACAACGACGTCGTCTTTCACCGGGTGATCGACGGTTTCATGGCGCAGACCGGCGACGTGGAATTCGGCCGCATGGGCCAGGACATGCGCTATGCCGGCCGCGGCGGATCGGCCTATGAGGACCTGCCGGCGGAGTTTTCCGACCTCACCTTCGACCGCGGCGTGCTGGGCATGGCGCGCTCGCAAAGCCCCGACAGCGCCAATTCGCAGTTCTTCATCGTGTTCGAACCGGCGCCGCATCTCGATGGCGGCTACACCATCGTGGGCCGGGTGGTCGAGGGAATGGAGGTGGTCGACGCCATCAAGCGCGGCGGCGGCCAGAATGGCGCGGTGACCGGGCAGCCCGACCGGATGGTCGACGTGCGCGTCCGCGAGGATGACCCGGAGGCCCCGGCCGAAGCCGACTAGGCCTTGGGCGACCGGGCGGGAACGGGGGCGGCAGGGCCGCCCCTTTTTCGTGTCTGCACCGCCACTTGCGTTTGCCGCGGCGCAACTGCCTCACGATCGGGCAGGCACCGGATTTCCCGCGTGCCGCAACCGGTTCCCGCGCGGCAAGCCCCTTGCAGGCGGCGCGGGAAATTCGCATCGTGCGCCGCAGGGTTCGGCGCGACGGGGTGGGAACGGGGTGAGCAGCAGTCTGGCCAAGGCGATGCGAAGCGAGGCCGGAAAGGGCCTGACGCTGATCAGCCCGACGCTGATCTACGCGCTGCTGCTGCTGGCCGCACCGCTTGCGATGATCGTGCTGCTGAGCTTCTGGCAGCAGCTGGGAACGGTGGCCGGGCAGGCGCAGTTCGACCGGACGCTGCAACTGTCGAATTACCGCGAGGCGCTCAGCGATCCGCTCTACCGGGCGCTGATGCTGCGCTCGGTGCAGATCTCGTCGATGGTCACGCTGGTGACCGTCGTTCTGGCTTTTCCGGTGGCCTATTTCATCTCGTTCCATGTGCGACCGGACAGGAAATCGCTCTGGCTGTTCCTGATCACCATCCCGTTCTGGACCAGCTACCTGATCCGCGTGTTCCTGTGGCGCGTGATCCTCGCCTATGACGGGCCGGTGAACGGCACGCTGCTGGGCCTGGGCGTGATCGACCAGCCGCTGGGCTGGATTCTCTACAACGCGAATGCCGTCGTCATCACGCTGGCCCATGCCTATGCACCCTTCGCGATCCTGCCGATCTTCGTCGCGCTCGAAAAGATCGACCGGTCGTTTTTGGAGGCCGCGCGCGATCTGGGCGAGAGCAAGGCCATGGCCTTTCTGCGCGTGACGCTGCCGCTGACCATGCCGGGCGTGCTGGCAGCGGTGCTGATCGTGTTCATCCCGACGGTGGGCGATTACGTCACCCCGCAGCTGGTCGGCGGGTCCGGCGGCACGATGATCGCCAACATGATCCACGCGCAGATCTTTGCCCTGAACGACCGCCCGATGGGCGCGACGCTGGCGGTTCTGGCGATGCTGATCGTGGCGATGGTGCTGCTGTGGGGGATCACAAGGGTGCGGCTGTGGCTGGCGCTGCTCGACCGGACGGGCGGCGGGGCGCTGGGTGTGGCCGCGGCGCTGGCCGTGGCGGCGGCCGAGATCGCGCTGATCCGCCTCGCCTTTCTCAACGGTCCGGCGCTGATCGGCCCGGGCGCGTCGGTGATCGCGCTGCTGCTGGCCGCGACGCTGGTCTCGGCCGTGATCTTGTGGCGCGTGCCGAAGGGAAGGTGGGGCGTATGAGGCTGAACCTGCTGGCTGTCTTCGCCGCGCTCTACCTTCTGGTGCTCTATGCGCCGATCGCGCTGTTGCCGCTGTTTGCCTTCAACGACGGAACCGTGATCGCCTTTCCCCTGCAGGGGTTCACGCTGCAATGGTTCGCGGCGCTGCTCGACACGCCCGCGCTGCACCAGGCGACCGCCAACTCGCTGATCATCGCGGTCTCCACCGCGATCCTCGCCACGGTGCTGGGCCTGTTCGCCGCCCGCGCCGCCACCCGCTACGGCTTTCCGTACAAGACCGGCATCGTCGGCTTCATCATGCTGCCGCTGGTCCTGCCCGAGGTCATCGTGGCGATCTCGCTGCTGATCGTTCTGATGCAGCTGGGCCTGAACAGCGGCACCTGGTCGATCATCGCCGGCCACACGCTGATCTGCACGCCATTTTCCATCGCCATCCTGCAGGGCAGCTTCGCCAACATGGACCGCAGCCTGGAGGAAGCCGCCGTCGACCTGGGCGAGACGCCGTGGTCGACCTTTCGCCTGATCACCCTGCCGCTGGTCAGCCCGGGCATCGTCGCCTCGCTGCTGATCTGCTTCACCATCTCGCTCGACGAGTTCATCATCGCCTTCTTCCTGTCGGGCAACGAGCCGACGCTGCCGGTCTACCTCTGGGGGCAGCTCCGCTTTCCGGCGCGGCTGCCGGTGGTGATGGCGCTTGGCACCATCCTTGTCATGCTGTCGGTGCTGCTGCTCGTCGTCGCCGAAACCTTCCGCCGCCGCGGCCTGAAACGCGTGGGCCTCAAAGATACCGGAGGCTTCCTGTGAGCCAGCGAACCCCCATCGTCACGCTCTCGGGCGTGCAGAAATACTACGGCGATTACCACGCGCTGCGCGGCATCTCGGCAGAGATCGGGCAGGGCGAGTTCTTCTCGCTCCTCGGCCCCTCGGGCTGCGGCAAGACCACGCTGCTGCGCGCCATCGCCGGGTTCGAGGATATCTCGCAGGGGCATATCCTGCTTGACGGCAAGCAGATGGAGGGCGTGCCGCCGAACCGGCGCCCGACCAACATGGTGTTCCAGTCCTACGCGATCTTTCCGCACATGAGCGTGGCCGAGAATGTCGGCTTCGGCCTGCGCCGCTCGGGCAAGTCGCCCGCCGAGAAGCGTACAGCGGTGGGCGAGGCGCTGGAGATGGTGGGGCTGGGCCAGTTCGGCGCGCGCGCCGCCCATGCGCTCTCGGGCGGTCAGCGGCAGCGGGTGGCGCTGGCCCGCGCGCTGATCATGAAGCCCAAGGTGCTGCTGCTCGACGAGCCGCTCTCGGCGCTCGACAAGAAGATGCGCGAGGTCATGCAGGTGGAGCTGATCCGGCTGCAGCGCGAGGTCGGCATCACCTTCATCCTCGTCACCCATGACCAGGAAGAGGCGCTGGTCATGTCCGACCGCATCGCGGTGATGTTCGAGGGCGAGATCGCGCAGCTCGACGACCCCGAGACGCTCTACCGCCGCCCGAAATCGCGCCGCGTGGCGGAGTTCATCGGGATGATGAACTTCCTGCCGGCCCGGGTGACAGGCGAGGTCGGCGGGCGCGTCGACGTCGACGTGATGGGCCTCGGCATGGCGGAACTGGAGCTGGCGCAATGCCCGCTCGGCGCACGCGCCGGCACCGGCGAGGTGGGCGTGCGCCCCGAAAGCCTGACGCTGCTCTACGAAGGCCAGAGCGCCGAGGGCGGCCGCGAGGCGACGGGCACGGTGCGCGAGGTCGTCTACTACGGCGACATGACCTATTACGACATCCTGCTCGACGGCGCCCCGGCGCCCGTCCGCGTCTCGATGCGCAACATGCCCGGCCGCAGGGTGCTGGAGTTCGGCGCACGGGCAAGGCTGGCGTGGGACCCGCGGGCGATGGTGCTGTTTTGTTGAGGGGGTGCGGGGTGCTGTTGACCTGCACCGCGCCAGCCGCTAGCGCTTTGCACGTTGATTGATCGCCAGAAATCTTGGGAGAAACGTGTGTCTGATCGAAGCTCCCACAGGTCGGTTGCGATCGTGGAAATAACCGGTGTTCATGAAGAAGTCATTCCCAGCCTTGTCGACGCACTTCCTGAAGGAACAAAGGTTGAGATCTTCGTAAACGAGCGTTGCCGCGCCGTTCGTGGCGATCTGTTTCACGAACTCAAAGGTCTGAACGCGAAGGTCATCTATGTCGACATCGTCACGGCAGGCGATTGGACGGCATTGGGCGAACGTATCGACGCGGGTGGGCATGACGCGCTGATCATCTCGACCCTGCAGATCGACGGTGTCGCCAAATGGGCGCGCGCGAGAACCCTTCCCGTCATCGGTGTCGTGCACAACCCTGTGCTGTTTCAGCGAGCCGATGACTGCAAGGCTTGGCTTGCGGAAGATGCGCTTGGTGTCATAGTGCTCGCGCCGCATGTGCAGGCGCGCTTCAACGCAATGACCCAGGGCTCGATGATCGACAAGTTCGGCGTCATCGAGCCGGTGTTCTGGGGCGATGACACGCAGGCGCAGCCAAATGCGGACTCTCCCCGGAAGGTCATCGTTCCGGGTGGCGTGAACTTTGCGGCGCGGGACTTTCGGGGTCTTGTCGAGGCGCTTGATCCTGCGCGTGCGCGCAGGTTGCGCGAGCGCAGGATCGAATTGCAGATCATCGGCGGCGGCGCCGATCGCGCGGCACTCGAGGTCATGCTGTCCGAACGTAACCTGAGCGATGTGGTCACCCTGCTGGAACTGGCGCCGACAGGGCGCGTTCCATACGCGGCCTACATCGCGGCATTGCGCGAGGCTTGGGCAATCTATCCGCTTTTGCCCCTGACCTGGCCACCATATCGTGAATACAAGATCACCTCGGCGATCCCGACGGCAATCGGATTTGCCCTGCCAGTGGTTCTGGATCGCTGGACGAATGGTGTCTACAGGGTGCCCGCGCTTGTGACCGACGCCGCGATCTCGGCGGCGCTTGACGGGTTGGTCGACCTTGAGGATGCGGATCGCACCAACCTTATCCAAGAAATTGAATCGTATTTCGATGCGGCGCGTTTGCGAAACCAGAATGAAATGGCTTGGCTGATGCGGAATTGAGTATGATTTCACCATGCCACTTTTCATTGGAGCTGAGCTTTGCTGATAATCCATAATGGAAGACATAAATCTGGAACGACTTCACTTCAATACGCGTTAAGCAAAAACAAAGATAAGCTAAAATCTATCGGTATCTTGTATCCATCCGTCATGCAGGAGGATTGCGCACATCATCCTTTAGCGAGAGCTTTGCTTGCTGAAGGCGTAACCCGTCTCGATCGCGAGAGACTTTGGAATGAAGTCATGCAAGAAAATCTGGAATTCAAGTGTAGAGATATACTTGTTTCTTCGGAGGTATTCCAATCGGTTCGCAATCCAAAATTATTTGTGAGTCACATCCCGACCAATGGTGTCTTGTTCATAACCTATGTCAGGAATCCTGTTGACTATTTTATCTCAACCTATCAGCAGCACGTTTACGCAACGGCAATGACAGCAACTCCTGAGGCGCGAGCGCTTCATTACGCATTCCGACTTTTCCCCTTCATGAAGCGACTGCGTAGCGATCTTCAAGAACAGGTCGTTTTTCGTGAGTTTGAACGGAACAAGCTCAAGGACGGAGATATAGTCAGTGATTTCTTCTCTGCGATTGGATCACTTGAGGTTAATTTCCGAGGAGAGTCGCAGAATCCTAGTATCTCTGGAAACCTGTTGCTGTTTAAACTTGCGCTGAATACTACTCTTCGAGGTAGAACTTCTCGTGAAACACTTGACGTTCTGGATCGAGTCGCATTCGAAAACGAGCGTTTCTCCAGGAGGCTGCGGGTATCGCAAGATCTTTTCTCTTTTTTGTCGGATTTATTCGAAGATGACATCCGTTTAATCCGCAGAGATTTTTTGCCCGAATTTTTCGCTCCAGCTGGTCCATCAGGACACGGATTTGACTTCGCCACCTTGAGCAATGATTTTCATTCCATTTCAGAATCATTTATTTCAAGTTCGATAGAAGTTCCAAGCGTTGACCAATTGCTCGATGTTGTCGACTCGCTTGGTGTGCACGCTTAGATTGTCGTCGCGCCGGACGATGAGGGTGGGTACGGCAGTACTGCGGTTGATTTAGCAGACCCACCAATCACTGTGATTTGTGCAAAAAATAGTCCCTCCTTCACGCTGCCTCATCTCCCCCTGACCCCCAACCAGATCCCGTCCTTCGCGCGCACCGTCAGGTAGGCGACCGGCACCGGCACCCGGCCCGTCACCGTCTCGAACCGGAACGCCCGGACCAGCATCGCCAGCAACAACGGCCCCTCGACCATGGCGAAGCCGGCGCCGGTGCAGACGCGGGCACCGGTGGAGAAGGGGATGAAGGCCTCGCGCAGGCAGGTCTTGCCGTTCTCGGTCTGCCAGCGGGCGGGGTCGAAGCCGTCGGGGTTGTCCCACAGCCGCTCATGGCGGTGCAGGTGCCAGGGCGAGAGCACGATCTGCGCGCCCTTCGGCACGGGGCGGTCGCGAAACACCTCTGGCCCGGTCGTTTCGCGCACCATCATCGGCACCGGAGGATAGAGCCGGAGCGTTTCGCGGAAGATGTCGCGCGCCAGCCGCAGCTTGCCCATCACCGCGAAATCGGGGCCGGTGGCCAGCGCCGCCCCGGCCTCGGCGGCCAGCTTCTCCTGCCACGCGGGGTAGCGGGCGAGCAGGTACAGCGCCCAGCCAAGCGCGCTGGCGCTGGTCTCGTGGCCCGCCAGAAAGAAGATCGCGACCTGGTCGACCATCTCCTCGGTGGTGAAGCGCGCGCCCGTCTGCGGATCTTCGGTGGTCATGATCTTGGTCGCCAGGTCGTCGGGCGCGGTGCCGGCGGCAATCTCGGCCATGCGCGCCTCGGTCAGCCGGGTGATGAGGCGGCGGATCGCGCGGGCCGTCGCCCGCGTCTCGGCCCGGTGGCCGCGCGGCATCCAGCGCGGCAGGGGCACGAAGGCGGCGGCGTTGAGGATCGGCTGGGTGCGCTGATAGGCGCGGAACTGGTGGAAGACGGCGCTGGCGATCTCGTCCTCGATCGGCAGGGAAAACAGCGTGCGGAAGATCACGTCGGCGGCGGCATGGCTCATGTCCTCCTCCACCTCGCGGGTGCCGTCGCCCATCCGCGCCACGGCAGCCTCGCCCGCCGCCCACATCGCCGGAAAGGTGTCGCGCAGGCGGCCGCCCTCGAAGGCCGGATCGATGATGCGGCGCTGGTGCTGCCAGACCGCGCCATTGGTGAGGAAGACGGAGTTGCCGAGCAGCGGCCGCAGCCCTTCGCCGACGCGGTCCGACTTGGGGAAGTCCATCGGGCGGGCCTTCAGCACCGCGTCGACCAGGGCGGGCTGGTTCACCAGGTAGCTGCGGAAGAAAGGCGTGCGGAACTCCGCCATCCAGGCCCGGTAGAGCCGCGCCGGCTGGGCCGAGAGGATGTCTTGCCGAAAGAGCCGCATGTAGCGCCAGAGCGAGACACGCTCGGCGCGGGCAGGGGGCTTGGGCGGCAGGTCGGGGGCCTCGCTCATGCCGCGACACTGATGTGGCGATTGACCGGGCGTTCGATGCGGCTTTTCGACGGGCCGCGGTGGGCGAAGCGGCAGGCGAGCGTCAGGGGGCCGGCGGTGATGCGGAAATAGTCGTAGTCGCCAAGATCGCCCGGCAGGTTGTCGAAGGCGTTGAGATACTGGAAATGCAGATCGAACAGCTTCCAGCGCAGCGCCTTCCATGTCTCGGGCCGCAAGGTCTGGCTGAAGGCGGCCGAGATCACCAGCGGGCCGCGCTTGTCGGGCGGGGCCACGCCCGAGACCGCCACGGGGTCGCACAGCGCAAAGGCGCAGCCGTCGCCCGGTGCGGTGACATCGACCCAGGCGACGTCGGGTCGGGCAGACAGATAGGCAAGATCGGCACGCAGGCGGGTGGCGCGGGGCAGGAAGCTCACCATCGGCACCACATGCCCGAGCGTCAGCAGCGACAGGGCCGGGCCGTCGGGGGGGACACGGCCGTCCCGGAGCAGGTCGGCGAGGATGGAGACGGCGATATAGGCGCCCGAGGAATGGCCGACGATCAGCACCTCGTCGACCTCGGTCGCCAGCGCGTCGGCGATCTGGTCGGCGAAAAGCGCCATCCGCACCTCCTGCGCCGGTGGGTAGGCGCCGCCGTGCTGGGCGGAAAAGGCGTAGTCGTGCATCAGGTACCAGGCCAGCACATGATCGCGCCTGCGGCACCAGCGCAGGAAGGCGGCGGCGGCGACTAGCCCGGCGACCGCGGCAAGGATCAACGCGGCAAGCTCCAGCGTCGGGGCGACCGGCACGGCGCGCACGCCCTGCAGCGCGTAGAGCGACAGCGCAAGGGCGATGGTGTAGACGGTGAAAGCCAAAGCAAGCGCCAGCAGCCCCTGGGCGATCAGCACGACGACGGGGTAGAGCGCGGCGATCACCGGGCCCTTGCGCAGCCGCATCAGCCGCCACAAGGCACCCGAGCCGATATAGGCCCAGGCGGTGCGCGCCAGCTGCGCATAGGTGCCGGCGATGCCCTGGGTCATCGACCTCGCGACGATGTCGGCCCAGTACATCACCTCCACATCCGCCTGCGTCTCGGCCCCGTCGATGCGGCCCGTGACATGCCAGCCGAAGCGGCCGGCCGTCCGCTTGGGCCCGAGCGTGATCTCATAGCCCGACAGCGCCGCCTGCCGGGCGGATTGGGTGCGGTAGCGTTCGCGGTACTTGCGCGGCGGCGCGGGGTCGTAGCCGGGGACATACATCACCCGGCGGCGACGAACCTGTGGATCTGGGCTGGCGTCGGTGCTCATGGCGGCACCCTAGCGCGGAATTCGGGCGGCGTTGAGGCCGATTGTCAGCCGAGCGCGCCAAGCGCCGGAAAGGTGTCGAGCAGCCAGAAGGAAAAGGCCGAGAAGGCGCCGGTCATCAGCGCCACGCCGACGCCGACCAGCAGCACGCCCATCACCCGTTCGATGGTCTTCATGTGCCGCTTCATCTTGTTCATCACGCCCATCGCGCGGTCGATGAAGCCCGCCGCCAGCAGGAACGGGATACCGAGCCCTACTGCGTAGACGAACAGGAGCGTCGTGCCACGCGACACGCTCGTCTCCATCGCCGCGATGGACAGGATCGCGCCCAGCTGCGGCCCGATGCAGGGCGTCCAGCCGAAGGCGAAGGCAAGCCCGAGGATATAGGCCCCGAAGGCCGAACCGCCGCGGTCGCCGGCATCCAGCCGCGCCTCGCGGTTGAGCAGCGGGATGGTGATGACGCCCAGGAAATGCAGCCCGAAGACGATGATGACGGCGCCCGCGATCCGGCCCAGCAGGATCTGATTTTGCAAGAAGAACTGGCCGAAGATCGAGGCGGTGAAGCCCAGGAACACGAAGACCGTCGACAGGCCGAGCACGAAGAACAGCGCCGCCGTCAGCGCCTTGCGCCGGGCCGAACGCGCGTCGCCGTCGATCTCGGCCATGCTGATCCCGCCCATGTAGGCAAGATAGGGCGGCACGATCGGCAGCACGCAGGGCGACAGGAAGCTCAACGTGCCGGCGGCGAAGGCCACCAGCATCGCGGGCAGAAGACTGGCGTCGAAAAGGTCGATCCCGAACATGAAGTCGGGTCTAGCCGGTTCGCCGCAGGCCGTCACGCGCCATTGCGTCACATTCGCGTGGCGGCGCGCGCGGCGTAACGCGGTGCGGATGGAGTGGGATGTCGAGATAGACGCGCAGGGCCTGAAATGCCCCTTGCCGGTGCTGCGCTTGCGGCAGCGGCTGGCGGTGCTGTCGCCGGGTCAGGTGGTGCGGCTGGTGGCCGACGACCCGATGGCCGAGGTCGACGTGCCGCATTTCTGTGCCGAGGGCGGGCACAGGGTGGTCGGGCAGGAGATGGAAGGGCGGGCCTTGGTGTTTTTCGTGGCGAAGGGGTAGGGAAAGCGGTTTGCTCGAGGAAACCGCCGGGGAAATCTCGAGATTTCCCCGGCGGAAAACCCGGGTTTTCCGCCTTGTTCAATCGTCGCGCGAAAGCCTGGGTTTGGGGCGCAGAACGCGAACAGGCTCGGCGTTGCAGAAGATCACGACATGGCCTGCGTTCTCGATGGCCCGAAAGCCCCGTCGGTGGATCTCGTCGATGAACGCGTCCCGGCCATAGTAGCGCTCGATGTCGCGCAGGGACCGCCGCACGATCTTGCCGTCACGAACGAGCTTGCTGCCGAACACATCGGCTAGAAAGGCTTGGGGCGACTTGTGGGGCGGCTGTTTCTCCATAGAAGGATTTTGCTTCAAGGCCGGTTAACGTCCCGTTACCGCCCGTCCTTGATCGCCTCCAGCACATGCACGCGGATCGCCGAGGCGAGGCCGGAGGTCACGCCGCGCGCGGCGTCGATGCGGGCGATCAACTCGTTGACGGAGGTGCCCTCCACCTCCGCAAGCCGCTGCAGCTCGATCCAGAAGCTGTCCTCCAGCGACACGCTGGTGCGGTGTCCGCGCAGCGTGAGGGAATGCTTGCGCGGCCGGCCGCTCATGGCGTCTCGTCCTCGTGCCGGTCCGAAATCCGGTGCCGGTCGAGATGCCGCGCCGCCGCCTCGGCCTCGCGCGCTGCCGCCGCCCGCTCGGCCTTGCTCAGCCCGTGCTTCGCCGCCGACGCATCGGCCGCCTTGCGCTTGTCATCCCGCGCGCGGGCCTTGCGCGCGCGGGTCAGGTTGACGATCTTCGCGGTCATGACGGCCCGATCATGTCCTCCGGGCGCACCACGCGGTCGAAGGTTTCCGCGTCGACGAAGCCGAGGCGGATCGCCTCTTCCTTCAGCGTCGTGCCGTTCTTGTGGGCGGTCTTGGCGACCTTGGTGGCGTTGTCATAGCCGATGGTGGGCGCCAGCGCCGTCACCAGCATCAGCGATTCGCGCATCAGCTTGCCGATCCGTTCCACATTGGCCTCGGTGCCGTTCAGCATCCGCTCGGTGAAGCTGTCGGCGGCCTGACCCAGCAGCGTCATCGACTGCAGCAGGTTGTAGGCCATCATCGGGTTGTAGACGTTCAGCTCGAAATGCCCTTGGCTCCCTGCAAAGGAGATTGCCGCGTCGTTGCCGAGGATATGGGCGCAGACCTGCGTCATCGCCTCCGCCTGCGTCGGGTTCACCTTGCCCGGCATGATCGAGCTGCCCGGCTCGTTTTCCGGCAGGATCAGCTCGCCCAGGCCCGAGCGCGGGCCGGAGCCGAGAAAGCGCATGTCGTTGGCGATCTTGTAGCAGGCCATGGCCACGGTCTTGATCGCGCCGGACATGAAGACCATCGCGTCATGGGCGGCCAGCGCCTCGAACTTGTTGGGCGCGGTGACGAAGGGCAGGCCGGTGATCTCGGCGATCTTGGCGGCAACCGTCGTATCCCAGCCCTTTTCGGTATTGAGCCCGGTGCCGACGGCGGTGCCGCCTTGGGCCAGCTCGTGGATACCGGGCAGCGCCAGCTTGATGCGCGCGATGCCGTTGCGGATCTGCATGGCATAACCCGAGAACTCCTGCCCCAGCGTCAGGGGCGTGGCGTCCTGCGTGTGGGTGCGGCCGATCTTGATGATGTCGCGGAACGCCTCGGCCTTGGCCTCGAGCCCCTTGGCCAGCTTCTCCAGCCCCGGGATCAGCACGTCGCGCGCGGTGATGGCGCTGGCGATGTGCATCGCGGTGGGGAAGGTGTCGTTGGAGGATTGGCCCATGTTGCAATGGTCGTTGGGGTGCACCGGGTCCTTGGAGCCGATGGTGCCGCCCAGCATCTCGATCGCGCGGTTGGAAATCACCTCGTTGGCGTTCATGTTCGACTGCGTGCCGGAACCCGTCTGCCAGACGACCAGCGGGAAATGATCGTCGAGCTTGCCGTCGATCACCTCCTGCGCGGCGGCGATCATCGCGTCGGCGCGCCGCGCGTCCAGCTTGCCGCTGGCCTTGTTCACCTCGGCGCAGGCGCGCTTGATCACGCCGAGCGCGCGCACGATGGCAATGGGCTGTTTTTCCCAGCCGATCGGGAAATTCAGGATCGAGCGCTGCGTCTGCGCGCCCCAGTAGCGGTCTGCAGGCACCTCAAGCGGGCCGAAACTGTCGGATTCTGTGCGGGTTTCAGTCATCTTGGTCCCTCCGGTATGCGGTCGCATGCCGTGTAGCTGCGGGGCGCGACAGGCGCAATGTGCGGGCGTGCCTCAGGCGGGCTGCGCCCTGGTGAAACGATAGACGCGGGCCGGGGGCATGTTCCACCAGATCTTGCCCGACACGGTCCAGTCAAGCCAAAGCTCCTCGCGCACAGCGCGCGCGACCGGCGGTTTCGGGCCATAGGTGAACTGGACATAGCTGCCGCCGGGGCGCAGGCGCGCGAAGGAGCCGGTCAGGATGTCGCGCTGCAGGGCCACCGGCATCGACAGCAGCGGCAGGCCCGACACCACGGCCTGCGCGCCCTCGACGGGCAGGGTGCCGACCTCGCCCGCGCTCATCCGGTGCACGTTCAGCCGCGGGAACCGGTCGCGCAGCCGGTCGCAGAAATCGGGGTTCATCTCGATGGAATGGACATGTTCCGGCGCCACGCCGCGATCGAGGATCGCCTGGGTGATGGTGCCGGTTCCCGCGCCGAGTTCAATCACCGGGCCCGCCGACGGGTCGATCCGCGCAGCCATTTCGGCGCAGAGGAAGCGGGAGGAGGGCGCAAGCGCCACGACCTGGTGCGGGCGCCGCAGAAGCTGGCCCATGAACAGGGCGAAATCGCTGGTTGCCATGTGGGAAAAGCCTTGCCGGAAATTGCCTTCGGCATGGTTCTATCCTGCCCGCAGGCTACCGCAAGGCTTCTGGTGGCGCGGGCCGGCGCTTCTTGCGCTCAGTGGTTCTTGCGAAACGTGTCGAGGCGCACGACCTCGGCATCATGGGGCCGGGCCGGCCCGTCGCGGTCGCCGTCGGGGCCGGGCGGCTCGTCCTCGGGGTCGTCGCCGGGCACCTCGGTGCTTTCGAAGCGCAGCCCGAACTCCACCGACGGGTCCACGAAGGTGCGGATCGCGTCGAAGGGGATGCGCAGCGCCTCGGGATTGTCGCCGAAGTTCAGCACGATGGAGAACCCGTCGTCATCCACCGTCAGCCCGTCGTACCAGTGCTGGATCACGATGGTCATTTCCTCGGGGTAGCGGTCGCGCAGCCAGTCGGCCAGCCCGACGCCCTCGGCCATCGTGTCGAAGGTGATGAAGAAATGGTGGTCGCCCGGAAGGCCGGTGCGCGCCACGTCGGTCAACACCCGCTGGATCAGGCCACGCATGGCATGATGCATGAGGCGGCCATAGGCGATGGTGGTGGATCGGTCAGACATGGCAGGCAGGGCATCCCCGTAAGATGCCTTCACCATAGAAGATTCGTTTCGATTTGAAAGGGAGCGGCTGGAGACGGGCCGCCATGGCCCGAAGCGGGCGGCGCCCGAGCCCCGCCGACGCGCCGTCCGGCGTCAGATGCCCTGCTGGTTGGCGAGGATCAGCCAAGCGGCAAGCGCCGCCTCGCAGCCGAAGAAGGTCCAGCTCTGGCGGCTGGCGGCGTCGTCGCGAAAGATCGAGGTCACCCGCCCCAGCGCCGCGCCCGCATAGGCAAGCCCCACCACGACCCAGGCCAGCGGCTGGTCCAGCACCATCGCCCCGAGGCCCAGGCCGACGAACAGGCAGCCCGAGGCGGCCGAAACTTCGGTATAGGCCATGTTCGACGGGCCTGCCTGCATGTCGAGCTGGTCCATCGTCCAGCGCGGGGCGAGCCAGCCCATCAGGCCAAGCGCCACGGTCAGGATCGCCACCGCGAAATTCACATAATCGACTGCGGTCATGGGGCTTCCTTGATTGCGTCAAATATCGCTGCCTGTGCCCTTAAACGTGCCGCGCGCGGCTTCGGATCACTCGGGCGTGAAGAAATCGCCGCGGGTGCCGGCACGCGGGGCCATGCAGATGCCGCCGCTGGGCCCGGTACGGGCGCGGCCTATGGTGGTGCGAAAGGGGGAAAGTGCAGGCTTCCGCACCTTCCGCGCTTTCCCGATGATCTTCAACGACATGCGTTTTTCAGCGACTGTCGGACAGAAGGCGAACGGGCGCAGAACGAAGGGGGCTACTGTAAAACCGAAATCGGTGACCCGACAAACGAAAACCCCGGCGCGCTGGCGGGCGCAACCGGGGCTGGACATTCGAAGAAGTGCGAACTTCGTGAGCCACTGGATATCGCATTCTTGGCGCGCAGTCACCCCATTATCGCGACGCATTGGGGGTGGGAGCTTTGACCCGCATAACCGATCACCTCCCATGGCGAATTCGCCGCGTGGCACGGGCCTTTGCTCTGGCCTTGTGGCTTCACGAAGCGATGCCGCTTGCACGATTGGTCAAGGTCCTATCCGCTCGGCTGACGCCGGCCGAGCGGGTCACCTTGGCATTCGTGGCCTTCTCCGCCCTCACTGAGAACGAACAAGAGGCGTTCCTCGCGCACCTTTTCGAGCACGAGGGGTGGCAGGCATGACCAGCGATCCCAAGAACCTCGAGGCCGTCCGCGAACGCTTTGCCGATGCGCGGAATGTCGAGCGGCTGCCTACCAGGCTTCCAGACCGCGCCGCCCGCCTCGTGCAATCCGTCGAATTCGCGCACGAGCTACGGCCGGTGCTGGATCACGAATACATCGTGAAGAGCTGGTTCACCCGAAACAGCGTGAGCGTTGTCTATGGCGATGCCAACGTTGGAAAGAGCTTCTGGGCGATCGACGTTGGCCACGCAGTTCACCAGGGCCACACCTGGTCCGGTTGCAGGACCAGCCCGGGGCCGGTCCTCTACGTCGCGGCGGAGGGCGGCGACCTGTTCAACAACCGGCTGGCAGCCGTGGGTGCGCGCTTCATGGTGCTGCGCTCGCCCGTCACAATGGCCGGCCGAAACTCCGATGCCCAGGCACTGGCCCAAGCGATTGGCCATCTTGCAGAGGCTCATGGTCCGTTCGCGCTGATCATCTTCGACACGCTCGCCCGTGTGATGGGCGGAGCTGACGAGAACGCCGCCGCAGATATCGGAACGCTGATGCGGGGTGTTGATCTGATCCGGGGTCAGTCGGGTGCGCACGTCATGCTCATCCACCACTCGGGCAAGGACACTGCCAAGGGCGCGCGCGGACATTCCAGCCTGCGCGCCGCCGTCGACACAGAGGTCGAGCTGACGAAGGACAAGGACACCGGACAACGCACGGCGCGCGCCACCAAACAGCGCGACCTGCCGGCCGGTGCCGAAGACCGGTTCGACCTCGACGTGGTGTCGCTAGGCGTCGATCGAGACGGCGACCCGGTGACGAGCTGCCGCATCAAGCGGCAGGTGAACGAGAGGAGGCTGTTCTGACCCATCACGGCTGATGCGCCGCCCTATCCCGGCTGACCCGCTTGAGCGGGCACCCTGAATGCCCACCGCACGACACGCTCTGCCGCTGGGCCGATAGCACGACGAACAGGCCACCACGGAAACGCACCAGCTCAGGGGAGCGACGGCCAAGCGACCCCTTGCGCAACGCGGTTTCCGCGAACGGGGAGGGATTGCCCAAGCATCGGCGCGGGGCGGAATTCAACCGCCGCCCCAGCCAAAACCAGCCCCCCGGGTCCGGGCAGGGCCACCCCCCTAAGGGGGTGGACCCTGACCCCCAGGAAGAGGCCCGGGGCCAACAACCGAATGGAGAACGACATGCAAGACCAGAGAACCGAACAAGCCCGGCGCGTCGCCGAGATGACCCACTATGCGCTCTTGGCGATGCAGCACCAGACTGGCGCCGACGCGGCTACCGTCCTCGCAGGAGCTCACGCCGAGATCGCGACGAGCATGGCGCTGCATTTCGGACGGGAAGCGGCCATTGCTCAGTGCAAGCAGGTCGCCGAACGCCTGCGCACCTTGCCGAGCGCCGATGACTTGGCGTTCGCGGCGCATCCAGCAGCTGGCACGGCCTGACCATGGCGCGGCGGGTCCTTCCCCGGGCCCGCCACGCGGGTAATTCGCGCCCCGACACTTCAGCCTGTGCAAGTTTTGCTAAGGGGTTAATAACATGCGGCTTTTATCCGAGATGCCCTTGGAGGACGGACGGCCGGTCCATCGGATCGGCGGTGCGGACCTCTGCACGCTCTTCGATCTGTCGGCCCCGGCTCTGTCGGACCTCAAGAAACGCGGCATCGCGGTCCATCTGGCCCATGACGTTTACGACCTCGAGGAGACGGTGCGGCGCTACGTTGTTCACCTGCGCAGCATCGCGGCGGGCTGGGGCACGGCCGACCAGGCCGCGCAGCTGACGACTGAGCGCGCGCGCCTGGCGAAGGAACAGGCTGACGCCCAGGCCATGAAGAACGCGACCCTACGCGGCGAGCTGGTCAAGGCCGACGAAGTGGAACGCACCTGGTCTGATATCCTGCGCCAGATCCGGGCGCGCCTTCTCGCTGTTCCCTCTCGGGTGCGGCAACCGCTCGCTTCGTCGCCCCCGGCTGGCAGTGGGTCGATCCTCAGAACGAAGTGTCGGCCGATGTGGCCGCGATCGAGGCCGGCCTCAAGTCCCGCGAGGAAGTGGTCGCCGGGCGCGGCCGCGACATCGAGGAGCTGGACGAAGAGCGCGCCCGTGACGCGGCACGCACCACAGGAGGCCAAGCGGCATGACGTTCCACGTACGCAACCTGACACCACATCCGACCTCGGCCAACCTCGAGGCCCGCACTGTCGAGGCGATCGTCTCGACCGGGGCCGACGCGCCGCGCCCGGGCTTCACCGAACGCCTCGACCTTCGCGGCGCTGACCTTTCGCGCCTGATCGGCGCGCCCGTCCTGGACGCGCACCGCGCCGGCTCGACACGCGACCAGCTGGGCGTGATCGAGGCGGCCGAGCTGCGCCCGGAGGGCATCTGGGTCCGCATGAAATTCCGCACCAACGACGCCGCCCGTGCGGTCCTTGGCGATATCGCCGAGGGCACCCTGCGCGGCCTCAGCATTGGCTACACGGTGGCCGAGTGGAGAGAAGAGCGCGACGGCGACCGCCGCGTGCGCATCGCAACCCGATGGACCCCGCTCGAGGTGTCCATCGTTCCTGTCCCGGCCGATCCGGGCGCTCACTTCCGAAACGGAGATCCTCACATGGAAAATGAAGAGCAGACGGCCGAGGGTCAGGCCGAGACCACGACCCAGACGCGCGCCCAGGTCAACGCCGAAATCCGGCGCATCGGTGAGACGGCGGGCCTGACCCGCGCCTGGTCCGACGCGCAGATCGACGCCGAGGCCACGGCCGACGCCGCCCGCCGCGCCGCCTTCGAGGCGATGCAGACGCGCAGCGAGCAGACCACGACCCGCACGACGCGCACCGAGATCACAGTCGACCACACTGACCCCGCCGTGATCGCGGGGCGCGCGGGCGAGGCGCTTTTCGCGCGGTCGCACCCCGAACACGAGCTGTCCGCCCCTGCGCGGCAGTGGGCGCACATGTCGATCCCCGACCTCGCCCGCGACTGCCTCCGCCGTGCCGGCATCACCGGCACGGGCATGGCGCCCGAGACGGTAATCACCCGGGCGCTGCATACCACTTCCGACTTCTCCCTGATCTTGGGCGACACGGTTGGCCGTGAGCTGCGGCGGGGCTACCAGGCGGCGCAGTCGGGTGTGCGCACGCTGGCGCGGCAGACCACGGCGCGCGACTTCCGGGCCAAGCGGTCCCTGCAACTCGGCGAAGGCCCCATGCTCGAGAAAGTCGCCGAGGGCGGCGAATTCAAGCACGGCACGATCGACGAGTCGGGCGAAAGCTACACCCTCGCCACCTTCGGCAAGATCCTCAGCGTTTCACGCCAGGCGATGATCAACGATGACCTCGGCGCGTTCACTCAGGTTCCGGGTCGCATGGGGCAGGCAGCGCTGAGCTTCGAAGCGGCCGAGCTTGCAACGCTGATCACCGGCAACCCCGACATGAGCGACGGAACGCCGGTTTTCGACGCCGCGCACGGCAACCTCTCGGACGCCTATGGCGCGCCGTCGACCGCCACACTCACTGCTGCCCGAACCGCCATGTGGCGGCAGACCGGCCTTTCTGGCCAGTTGGTCGCGGTTGTCGGTCGAGATGATCGAACGCTACAGCCGATATGCCGATCGGAAAGCGGGCGGTCAGGCTGTATTGCGCGACCTGAGAGAACGCAAGCAGGACAAAACTGTAAAACGCTGAAAAACCGTAAACCGAAAGGGCCTACAAATCAGATGCTTAGTGAGATGAAAGATAAGTGCAGGCTTCTGTTGCCAGGTGCCTGCGAACCCCGCCTTACACTGCTAGGTGCAAGGGCTTAAGATCGGCGACTCGAACTGCTTACGCAGCCAGAGCCATTGCCGGAGCACGGTTGTCATTTGCAACTGTACGTTTCGGACCGATAACGGTGGTACCTCACCGGGACAAAGCTAACCCCTTTAGTCGTTCGTCGATCCTGTTTCGGCCCCATGATCCGCAAATGACGGAGGTTTGGTGGAGCCGCCGGGTACCGCCCCCGGGTCCGATCCGCTTATTACGAGCGCGTTTATGTCCATAGCTCCATCGCTGGAGCACCCCACAGATACGCATCCCGCGGGCGGTTTTCAATGGGTCGCAGCACGGCGGGCAGGGGGCTTGCAGGACGTTATGTGATAATTTGACAATCTCGCTCCACCCACACGAAGAACGGGCGCCCCATCGGGCGCCCGTCTGCGTGGCTCGAATGGGCGAAGGATCAGAACCCGGCCTTGATCCGCTCGAACGCGGTGGCCTGCCGGTCGCGCTGTTCGTCCGAGATCGGCAGCTGCGCCAGCACCGGAACGGTGATCGGGCCCAGGCCCGCCGCCTCCAGCGCCTCGGCGCCCATGGATTGCAGCGCGGCATCGTTGGCGGTGCCGAAGCCGTTCAGCAACAGCGGCTCGGCCGCGCTGTCGGCGTGCATCGCGTTGATGAAGTCATAGGTCAGATCCTCGGAGCCTTCGCCCTCGGCCATGTTCACATAGCCGCACAGCCAGACGCTGGTGCCTTCGGAGGTGTTGCGCGCGAAGCCGATCGGAAAGCCCTCGTCGGCCAGCGCCACCGGCACCTCGTTCCAGGCCCAGGCCGCCAGCACCTGGCCCGAGGCCATCAGCTGCTGGATCTCGGCGGGATCGACCCAGTAGGTGAGCAGGTTGCCGTGGATGGTGCGCAGCCAGTCGGTCGCGGCCTCGAATTCCGCGTCGGTCACGTCCGACCAGTCGGTCACGCCGGTGGCGAGATAGGCGAGCGCGTAGGCATCGTCGACATTGTCGGGGATCGACAGCCGCCCGGCGTAATCGGGGTTGGTGAAGATGTCGAGGCTGTCCACATCCTCCGCCGGAACCTCGTCGGAATTGTAGGCGACGGCGGTGGAGCCGTAGTCGGTCGGCAGGAAATAGAGTTCGGACGATCCCGACAGCACGTCCTCGCCGACGAGATCGGCGTTCAGTGTCTCGAACGCGGCGACGCGCTCACGATCCCACGGCTCGATGATGCCCGACGCTTCCCAGCGCGGCACCGAGCCGGCGCAGATATGGGTCACGTCGGCCCGGAATCCGGCCAGCAGGCGCTGGAACGCCTCGTCTTCGTCGCCGAAGAACACGAATTCCGGCGAACTGCCGTGCTGGTCCACGAATTCCTGATGGAACTCGGGGTTTTCGAAGCCGGAATAGTCGAACACGAGCAGGTCTTGCGCCTGCGCGATGCCCGGAGCAGTCAGCGCGAGAGCCATGGCGGTGCCGAGGGCCATGCGATGGGTCATGATGATGGTTTCCCTGTTGTGAGTGAGGCCTTAATCCCGCGAAAAAACTAGGGGGCGCGCCCTTTGCCCGCAAGAGGCTTCATCGCCTGCGAATGCCCCGAAACCGGGCATTGCCCAAAAATCGGGCGCTCTGGTCGGGGGGATTGGGGCGCGGCGCTGCGGCGCCCGGTCGACTTTTTCCGGTCGAGCGGCTAGGTCTGTCAGGCGTGCGATTTCGGCGGCTGCAGCGCCATGCAAGGGCGCCGCAGATGACAAGACGGGATTTCAGCGGCTTGCAGCGTAATGTGCGTGCAGCACATGAAGACGGGGAGAGGCAGATGACATTTCGCGCACTGGTGGTGGAGAAGGACGATCAAGGCGCGACCTCGGCCAGCTTGCAGAGGCTGGAGGACGACCGCCTGCCGCAGGGCGAGGTCACGGTCGCGGTCGCCTGCTCGACGCTCAACTACAAGGACGGGCTCTGCCTCGGGCCGGGCGGCGGCTTGGTGAAAACCTACCCGCATGTGCCCGGAATCGACTTTGCCGGCACTGTCGAGGCCTCCGACGATCCGCGCTACAGCCCCGGCGACGCGGTCGTGCTGACCGGCTGGCGCGTGGGCGAGGCGCAGTGGGGCGGCTATGCCGAAAAGGCGCGGGTCAGGGCCGACTGGCTGGTGCCGCTGCCCGAGGGCCTGAGCCCGCGCGCCGCCATGGCTGTCGGCACCGCCGGGTTCACCGCGATGCTGGCGGTGATGGCGCTTGAGGATCACGGGCTAAACCCCGGACAGGGCGAGGTTCTGGTAACCGGCGCCGCGGGCGGCGTGGGTTCCGTCGCCACCGCGATCCTGGCGCATCTGGGCTTCGAGGTCGCCGCGGTCACCGGCCGCCCGGAGCAGGAGGATTACCTGCGCGGCCTTGGCGCCAGCCGCATCGTGCCGCGGGCCGAGCTGGCCGAAACCGTCAAGCGCCCGCTCGAGGCCGAGACCTGGGCCGGCTGCGTCGATGCCGTGGGCGGCGCGATGCTTGCGCGCGTGCTGGGGCAGATGCGCTACGGCGCCTCGGTCGCGGCGGTGGGGCTGGCCGGCGGCGCGAGCCTGCCGGCCTCGGTCGTGCCGTTCCTGCTGCGCGGCGTGAACCTGCTGGGCATCGACAGCGTGATGCAGCCCTACGACAGCCGGGTGCGCGCCTGGGACCGCATCGCCCGCGACCTGCCGATGGACCGGCTCGAGGCGATGATCCAGTCGGCCACGCTTGCCGATCTGCCCGATCTGGGCCGGGCGATCCTGAAGGGCGAGGTGCGCGGGAGGGTGGTGGTCGACGTGCGGGCCTGATCCGCCGTGCATTGACCATAGCGCCGCTTTCGTGTTTGGCGTCGCGTCTGCGTATTTTCGGAAAGATGAAGGCGGGGCCTCGGGGATCATGGTGAAGACGCCAAGCGGCAAGAGCACCAGCGGGCGCGGCCAGCGGGAGCTGCGCGCCAAGGTCAAGACCGCGCGCGGCCGCAAGCTCAGCTCCACCCTGTGGCTGGAGCGGCAGCTGAACGACCCCTATGTGCAGCGCGCCAAGCGCGAGGGTTACCGCGGGCGCGCCGCCTACAAGATCCTGGAGCTTGACGACAAGTACCGTTTCCTCGTGCCGGGCGCGCGGGTCGTCGATCTGGGGTGCGCGCCGGGTGGCTGGTGCCAGGTTGCGGTGCCGCGCATCAACGCGCTGGGGGAGAGAAGCGGCAAGCCCGTCGGCCGGATCATCGGCGTCGACCTGCAGGAGGTGGACCCGATCCTGGGAGCGGAGCTGCATGTGCTGGATTTCCTCGAGGATGACGCCGACGAGAAGGTGAAGCAGTGGCTCGGCGGCCGCGCCGACGTGGTGATGAGCGACATGGCGGCCTCGGCCTCGGGCCACAAGCAGACCGACCACATCCGCATCGTGGCGCTGTGCGAGGCGGCGGCGCAGCTGGCCTTCGACGTGCTGGAGCCGGGCGGCACCTTCGTCGCCAAGGTGCTGGCGGGCGGGGCGGAGGGCAGTCTGCAGCTTCTTCTCAAGAAGCACTTCGACAAGGTGGCGAACGTGAAGCCGCCGGCCTCGCGCTCCGACAGTTCCGAGAAGTTCGTCGTCGCCACCGGGTTTCGCGGCATCGCGCCGGCGGGTGAGCAAGACTGAACGCCGCGCCACCGGATTTCGGGCTTTCCCTCTGCGCCGCCCCATGAAATAGGGACGTGCCAACGTTGAAGCCCAAGGAGACGCTCCGATGGAGATTCGCGAGGCACTTACCTTTGACGATGTGCTGCTGGTGCCGGGGGCAAGCTCGGTCCTGCCGTCGATGGCCGACACGCGCACGCGGGTCACCAAGGCGATCACCCTCAACATCCCGCTTCTGTCGTCGGCCATGGACACCGTCACCGAAGGCCGCATGGCCATCGCCATGGCGCAGGCGGGTGGCATGGGGGTCATCCACCGCAATCTCGACGTCGAGGCGCAATCGCGCGAGGTGCGGCGGGTAAAACGGTTCGAGAGCGGCATCGTCTACAGCCCGGTGACGCTCACGCCCGACCAGACGCTCGCCGATGCGCGCGAATTGATGGAACGCTACGGCTTCACCGGCTTTCCCGTGGTCGACGAGCGCCACCGCGTGCTCGGCATCGTCACCAATCGCGACATGCGCTTCGCCGAGCGCGACGACACGCCGGTGCGGGTGATGATGACCGCCGACAACCTCGCCATCCTGCGCGAACCGGCCGACCGGGCCGAAGCGATCAGCCTGATGAAGGCGCGGCGCATCGAGAAGCTCCTGGTGACCGATGCCGAGGGCAAGCTGACCGGCCTTCTGACGCTGAAGGATACGGAACGCGCGGTGGTGAACCCCAATGCCTGCAAGGACGATCTGGGCCGGTTGCGCGTGGCGGCGGCGACGACGGTGGGCGACGCGGGCTTCGAGCGGTCCGAGGCGCTGATCGACGCGGGCTGCGACCTGATCGTGATCGACACCGCGCATGGCCATTCCGAGGGCGTGGCGCGCGCCGTGGAACGGGTCAAGCGGCTGTCGAACACGGTGCAGGTGGTGGCCGGCAATGTCGCCACCGGCGAGGCGACGCGGGCCCTGATCGGCGCGGGCGCGGATGCGGTGAAGGTCGGCATCGGGCCGGGGTCCATCTGCACCACGCGCATCGTGGCGGGCGTGGGCATGCCGCAGCTGACCGCGATCATGGATTGCGCCGATGCCGCGGCGGACAGCGGCACGCCGATCATCGCGGACGGAGGCATCAAGTATTCGGGCGATTTCGCCAAGGCGATCGCGGCGGGCGCCCATTGCGCCATGGTGGGCAGCCTTGTCGCCGGCACCGACGAAAGCCCGGGCGAGGTGATCTTGTACCAGGGCCGCAGCTTCAAGAGCTACCGCGGCATGGGCAGCCTGGGCGCCATGGCGCGCGGATCGGCCGACCGCTATTTCCAGAAGGATGCGGCCTCCGACAAGCTGGTGCCCGAGGGGATCGAGGGGCAGGTGGCCTACAAGGGCTCGGCCGGGGCGGTGATCCACCAGCTTGTCGGCGGCCTGCGCGCCGCCATGGGCTACACCGGCTGCGCCACGGTCGAGGAGATGCGAGCCAACTGCCGCTTCGTGAAGATCACCGGCGCGGGGCTGAAGGAATCCCATGTCCACGACGTGCAGATCACGCGGGAAAGCCCAAACTATCGTTTGGGGTGAATGCGTTGCGCGGTAATGTTCAGGTGATGTCGTGACCCCCGGCGCGCGGGCGCAGGCGGCAATCGGCGTGCTGGACAGCTGGACCGCCGGCCTGCCCGCCGAACAGGCGCTGACCAACTGGGCGCGCGGCGCACGCTACGCCGGCTCCGGCGACCGGGCGGCGGTGCGCGACATGGTTTACGACGTGCTTCGCGCCAGGGGCAGTTGCGCCGCCCTGGGCGGCGGCGACACGGGCCGGGCGCTTGTCCTGGGCCTCCTGCGGCTGCAGGGCGCCGACCCCGCGGCGCTGTTCTCCGGCGAGGGGCACGCCCCCGATCCGCAGAGCGCTGCCGAGGCCATCGCGCCGGATGCTGTGCCGGACCCCGCAACAGATGTGCCGGCCTGGACCGTTCCCTACCTGGCCGAGCGCGCCGGCGCGGACCTGCCCACGTTGCTCGCCGGGTTCCGCCACCGCGCGCCGCTCTACCTGCGGGTGAACCGGCGCAAGGCGACGCGCGCCCAGGCCATCGACCGGCTGGCCGCCGAGGGCGTCACCGCCATCCCCGATGCCCGCGCCGCGACGGCGATCGAGGTCACATCCGGGGCGCGGCGCGTCAAATCCTCGGCAGCCTATGCCGAGGGCTGGGTCGAGCCGCAGGATCTTTCGGTGCAGCGCGCGCTGGCGGCCATCGACTGGCCCGAGGGCCGCATCCTCGACTTTTGCGCCGGTGGGGGCGGCAAGGCCCTGGCCATCACCGATGCCTGCGCCGCGCAGGTCTTTGCCCATGATGCGGCGCCGCGGCGGATGGCCGACCTGCCGGGCCGCGCGGCGCGGGCCGGGGTGCGGATCACCACCCTCGACCCCGGCGCGCTGGCGCGCGCGGGGCGCTTCGACGCCGTGCTGTGCGACGTGCCCTGTTCCGGCAGCGGCACCTGGCGCCGCGACCCGGAGGCGAAATGGCGCCTGACGCCCGCGCGGCTGGCGAACCTGCTGCAGGTGCAGGCCGCGATCCTGGCCGAGGCCGCGCCGCGCGTTGCCGCCGGCGGGCTGCTCGTCTACATGACCTGTTCGCTGTTCGCCGCCGAGAACGAGGCGCAGATCGACGGGTTTCTCGACAGGCACCCTGGCTGGGAGCGGGTCGGGCAGGGCGTGGACACGCCGCTGAGCGCGTCGGACGGGTTCTTTCACGCGATCCTGCGGGCGCCGCAGCGCTAGCGCGAGCCGGCGATCCGCCTGTGCATCCCGGCGCACGAATTTAAGCATCATTTAACCTTTCTGGTGCTACGCCTGTGCAGCGGCCAGGCGCAGGCTGCGCGACGAAGGGGGTCTTGGTGACGGATGAGGCGAAGGCCACGGGGCGCATGATCGGTCCGCGCGCGCGGGTGCCCCTGCAGCCGCTGGCGCTGCTGGTGATGGGGGCTACGGCGGGCCTGCTCGCGGCGGCCATGGCGACGGGGCAGGTGGCCTTCGTGCTCTGGGCGGTGGCGGGCGGGCTGTGTTCGGCGGCGGCCCTGCTTGCGGCGCGCGGCATCTGGCGGCGGCAGCACGCCCGCACCACGCTGCGCGCGGCCCTCGGCCTGATGCAGCATGACCCGGCGCCCTGTTTCTGCACCGAGCCCGGCGGCGCCATCGTGTGCCAGAACGCGGCGGCCGACCGCCGCTTCGGCGCCCGTGCCGGGCAGCCCATGGCCCGCGCCCTGTCGGGGTTGCTGCCCAATGCCTCGGCCGTGGTGTTCCGGCAGGAAAGCGCGCTCGACCGGCGCGAGGCCGGGCACGAGACCGTGGTGACCCCGCGCGGCACCGTGCGCCTGACCGCACACCGGGTGGCGCAGGGCATCTTCTGGCGGATCGACGACCAGCACGCGCCGCCCCATGCCACCGGCGAGGGCATCAGCCTGCCGATGATGGTGGTCAGCCATTCCGACACGGTCCTGTCGATGAACGCCGCGATGCGCGACGTGCTGGGGCGCCGCGCCACGGCACTCGACGAGGTGTTCGGCGAGGTTCCGGTGGTTGCGGGCCGTCGGTCGCGGCTGCTGTCCGCCGACGGGCCGATCGAGGTGATCCCGGTGGTGGTGCAGGCCGCCGACGGCCGGCGCGAGGTCTACGCCGTTCCGGGCCTGGCCGAGCCGCCGGCCGCCTCGGTCGCCGCCCGTGCCTTCGAGGCGTTGCCGGTGGCGCTGCTGCACATCGGCGCCGACGGGCGGCTGCTGGCCACCAACCGCCATGCGCAACAGCTGCTCGAGATATCCGGCGATGCCAGCGGCCCGCTGTCCGCCTTCGTCGAGGGGTTGGGGCGGCCGGTGAACGATTGGGTGATGGACACGCTGGCCGAACGCATCCCCAACCGCTCCGAGGTGGTGCGCGCCCGCCGCCGCGAGGAGGAGCTGTTCCTGCAGATCACCCTGTCGCGCATCACCGACGCCACCGGCCCGTCGCTGCTGGCGGTGCTGCATGACGCGACCGAGTTGAAGACGCTGGAGCAGCAATTCGTGCAAAGCCAGAAGATGCAGGCGATCGGCGAGCTTGCGGGCGGCGTCGCGCATGATTTCAACAACCTGCTGACCGCGATCACCGGGCATTGCGACCTGTTGATGCTGCGCCACGACCAGGGCGACCCCGACTATGCCGATCTGGTGCAGATCAACCAGAACGCCAACCGCGCGGCGGCGCTTGTCGGCCAGTTGCTGGCCTTTTCACGCAAGCAGACGCTGGAGCCCGAGATCCTCGATCTGCGCGACACCATGGGGGAGCTGACGCATCTGCTGAACCGGCTGGTGGGCGAGAAGATCACCCTCAAGCTCAGCCACGATCCGGGCCTGTTGCCGATCCGCGCCGACCGGCGGCAGCTCGACCAGGTGATCATGAACCTTGTCGTCAACGCCCGCGACGCGATGGCCGACGGCGGCGAGATCCGGGTGGAAACCCGCGTCGTGCGCCTGACCGAGCCGATGTACCGCGACCGGGCCGAGGTGCCGGCGGGCCGCTATGTCACCATCCGCGTGCGCGACCAGGGCCACGGCATCCCGCCCGACAAGCTGGGCCGCATCTTCGAGCCGTTCTTCACCACCAAGCGCGTGGGCGAGGGCACCGGGCTGGGCCTGTCGATGGCCTATGGCATCGTCAAGCAGACCGGCGGCTACATCTTCGTCGACAGCGTCGTAGGCGTGGGCACGACCTTCACCATCTACTGTCCGGTCTACGACCGGCCCGCCGCCGACCGGGACGGCGTGCCGCCGGACCCCGCCCCGCGCGACCCCGGCACCGCCCCACCCGGCGACACGCCCGCGGTCGTCATGCTGGTGGAGGACGAGGCGCCCGTGCGCGCCTTCGCCTCGCGCGCGCTCCGGCTGCGCGGCTACACGGTGATCGAGGCCGACTGCGCCGAGGCGGCGCTGCACCAGCTGGAGGACAGCGCGCTGCAGGTCGACCTGTTCGTGACCGACGTCGTGATGCCGGGAATGGATGGCCCGTCCTGGGTGCGGCAGGCGCTCGAACGCCGCCCCGGCGTCAAGGTCGTCTTCGTCTCGGGCTATACCGAGGACCAGCTCGAAAACGGCCCGGTCGGGATTCCGAACGCGGTGTTCCTTGCCAAGCCGTTCTCGCTCACCGACCTGACCGAGACGGTGCAGCGGCAGTTGCACTGACCTACCCGCCAAGCGCCTGCCACAGTGCGAAATCGGCCGCCGCCTCGCGCCGCAGCCGCGCGTCAAGTGTCGGCGACAGACGCGCCCGCCCCGGCGGCGAGACGTTGCGGCGCGGCAGGCTCAGGCTGCGCCCCAGCCGGTGCTCCAGAAACGCCACCGCGGTGCCGAGAGCCTCGTAGCGGAACAGGTGGTCGACGATCACCTGGCCCGCGGCGTCGGAGACGAAGCGCGACTGCCGCCCGACGCGCGCGAATTCCGGCTCCGGGTCGCTGAGCCACGCCTCGACGAAGGCGTCGAAGCCGATGTCGGCGGTCGAGGTCTCGCTGCCCGCGATCTCGGGCCGCGCGCGGTAGCGGTGCCAGCTCGCCAGCCAGTCGACCGGCTCGCGGATCACCGCCATCGTCTCCATCCGGCGCCCGCCGCGGTTCTCGAAAAACGGGGCCAGCTGCGCCCGGTAGCGCCGCGCGGTGACGTGTTTCTTGTCCGGTGGGTTCAGAATCGCTGCATCCGCAAAGGGCAAAAGCGCCTCCTCCAGCGCGGTGGTGCCGGTCTTGGGCACGGCGAGAACGACAAGTTTCGCTTTCCAGAACAGAAGCATGGGCGATTTCCTGCAGGGCGGGTCAGCCGTAAACCGATATTTAACCATTCCCGCGAAAACTGGGCCGTGACAAGAAATGACTTGAAATGTTCTTCTTTTGTTTGCACATAGGATCGAGAACAAGAGGTGAACACGAGCCCCCGTTGCTGCGCCGCCGGCGACGTGGAATAAGGGAGCCCAACGCAATGGCAACGGCAAATCTTCTGGACATGACCGACCGCAAACAGGCTGACAAGCAAAAGGCGCTCGACAGTGCGCTGGCCCAGATCGAACGACAGTTCGGCAAGGGCTCCATCATGCGACTGGGCGGTGACAACGTCCTGAAGGATATCGAATCGACCTCGACCGGCTCGCTCGGGCTCGACATCGCGCTCGGCATCGGCGGGCTGCCCAAGGGCCGCATCATCGAGATCTACGGGCCCGAAAGCTCCGGCAAGACCACGCTGACCCTGCATGTGGTGGCCGAGGAGCAGAAGAAGGGCGGCGTCTGCGCCTTCGTCGACGCCGAACACGCGCTCGATCCGCAATACGCCAAGAAGCTTGGCGTGAACCTCGACGAGCTTCTGATCTCGCAGCCCGACACCGGCGAACAGGCGCTGGAGATTGTCGACACGCTGGTGCGCTCTGGCGCGGTCAGCCTCGTGGTGGTCGATTCGGTCGCCGCGCTGACGCCGAAGTCGGAGCTCGAGGGCGACATGGGCGACAGCTCGGTCGGCGTGCATGCCCGCCTGATGAGCCAGGCGATGCGCAAGCTGACCGGCTCGATCTCGCGGTCGAACTGCATGGTGATCTTCATCAACCAGATCCGGATGAAGATCGGGGTGATGTTCGGCTCGCCCGAAACGACCACGGGCGGCAACGCGCTGAAATTCTACGCCTCCGTCCGGCTCGACATCCGCCGCATCGGCTCGGTCAAGGACCGCGACGAGGTTGTCGGCAACCAGACCCGCGTGAAGGTGGTGAAGAACAAGGTGGCCCCGCCGTTCAAGCAGGTCGAGTTCGACATCATGTACGGCGAAGGCATCTCCAAGACCGGGGAGATGGTGGATATGGGCGTGAAGGCGGGCATCGTCGAGAAGTCGGGATCGTGGTATTCCTACGGCGACGAGCGCATCGGCCAGGGCCGCGAGAACGCCAAGCAGTTCCTGCGCGACCACCCCGAGGTCGCGTCCGAGATCGAGGACAAGATCCGCGCCTCGCACGGGCTCGATTTCGGCGTCGGCTCCGGCGACGACGACAGCGCGATGGAGATGGTCGACGACTGACGCGCGCCGGTCAGCGGACCGGTGGCCCGGCAGGCGCTGCGGCAATGACGACGGGAAAGGGCGGCCTCGCGGGGCCGTCTTTTTTCGGTTCCCGCCTCAGCCCTGTGGACAGGCGCGGGGTGCGGGGATACATGCGGTCTCCGATGTAACACCCCCCAGTGCGAGACCCGATGGCCAGCCTCAACGATATCCGCACCACCTTTCTCGAGTATTTCCGCCGCAACGGGCATGAGGTCGTGGCCTCCAGCCCGCTGGTGCCGCGCAACGACCCGACGCTGATGTTCACCAACTCGGGGATGGTGCAGTTCAAGAACCTCTTCACCGGGGTCGAACATCGCGACTATGTGCGCGCCACCACCGCGCAGAAATGCGTGCGCGCGGGCGGCAAGCACAACGATCTCGACAACGTCGGCTATACCGCGCGCCACCACACCTTCTTTGAAATGCTTGGGAATTTCAGCTTCGGCGACTATTTCAAGGATGCCGCCATTCCCTTTGCGTGGGAGCTGATCACCCGCGATTTCGGCATCGACAAGTCGCGCCTGCTGGCCACGGTCTATCACACCGACGACGAGGCCTTCGAGATCTGGAAGAAGGTCGGCGTGCCGGAAGACCGGATCATCCGCATCGCGACCTCCGACAATTTCTGGCAGATGGGCCCGACGGGGCCGTGCGGGCCCTGCACCGAGATTTTCTACGATCACGGCGATCACATCTGGGGCGGCCCGCCGGGCTCGCCCGAGGAGGATGGCGACCGGTTCATCGAGATCTGGAACATCGTCTTCATGCAAAACGAGCAGTTCGCGGATGGCTCGATGGTGCCGCTCGAGATGCAGTCGATCGACACCGGCATGGGGCTGGAGCGGGTCGGCGCGTTGTTGCAGGGCAAGCACGACAACTACGACACCGACCTGATGCGCGCGCTGATCGAGGCATCGGCCCATGCCGCGTCGGTCGATCCCGACGGGCCGAAGAACGTGCACCACCGGGTGATCGCGGACCATCTGCGGTCTTGCTCGTTCCTGATCGCCGATGGCGTCATGCCCTCGAACGAGGGACGCGGCTATGTGCTGCGTCGGATCATGCGGCGTGCGATGCGGCACGCGCATCTCCTGGGCGCGGCCGACCCGCTGATGCACCGGCTGGTGCCGGCGCTGGTGCGGCAGATGGGGCAGGCCTACCCCGAGCTTGGCCGCGCGCAGGCGCTGATCACCGAGACGCTGAAGCTGGAGGAGGAGCGGTTTCGCACCACGCTCGACCGCGGCTTGCGGCTGCTCGACGAGGAAATGGCGGGCCTGCCCGAGGATGCGGCGCTGCCGGGGGTGGCGGCCTTCAAGCTCTACGACACCTACGGCTTCCCGCTCGACCTGACGCAGGATGCGCTGCGCGAAAAGGGCCGCGCGGTCGACACCGCCGGCTTCGACGCCGCGATGGCGGAACAGAAGGCCAAGGCCCGCGCCGCCTGGTCAGGCACCGGCGAACAGGCCGATGCCGCGATCTGGTTCGACCTGGCCGAGGCGCATGGCGCGACCGAGTTCCTGGGCTACGACACCGAGGTGGCCGAGGGGCAGGTGCTGGCGCTGGTGCGTGACGGGACGGCGATGGCGGAGGCGAAACCGGGTGACAGCCTCGCCATCGTGGTGAACCAGACGCCCTTCTACGCCGAGGCGGGCGGGCAGGTCGGCGATTGCGGCACCCTGCGCACCGCCACGGGCGCGGCCCGCGTGACGGACACGAAGAAGGTGGCCGGCGTGGTCCTGCACATGGCCGAGGTGACGGAGGGCGCGATCAAGCCGGGGCAGGGCGCCGAGTTGATGGTCGATCACGCCCGCCGCACGGCGATCCGCGCCAACCATTCCGCCACGCACCTGTTGCACGAGGCGCTGCGCCGCGCGCTTGGCGATCACGTCGCGCAGCGCGGGTCGCTGAACGCGCCAGACCGGCTGCGGTTCGACTTTTCCCACGCCAAGCCGCTGACGCGCGCGGAATATGCGCAGGTCGAAGCCGAGGTGAACGATTACATCCGCCAGAACGCCCCGGTGGAGACCCGGATCATGTCGCCCGATGCCGCGCGCGAGCTTGGCGCCCAGGCGCTGTTCGGCGAGAAATACGGCGACGAGGTGCGCGTCGTGTCGATGGGCCGGCTCGCCGGATCGAACAAGGGCACCGACGGGCAGACCTACTCGCTGGAACTGTGCGGCGGCACCCATGTGCGCCAGACCGGCGACATCGGCGTGTTCGCGATCACCGCCGAACAGGCCTCTTCCTCCGGGGTGCGCCGGATCGAGGCGCTGACCGGGGCGGCCGCCATGGCGATGCTGCGCGCGCGCGACGAGACGCTGGCACGGGTGGAGGAAACCCTGAAGACCACCGGCGCGGATGTGCCCTTTCGGGTCGAAGCGCTGCTCGACGAACGCCGCAAGCTGGAGAACGAGGTGGCGCAGCTGCGCCGGCAACTGGCGATGTCGGGCGGCGGTGTGGCGCCCGAGGCGAGCAAGATCAACGGCATAACCTTCCATGCGCAGGCGCTCACCGGCGTCACCGGCAAGGACCTCGCCGGGCTGATCGACGAGCACAAGGCGCGGCTCGGCTCGGGCGCGGTGCTGCTGATCGCCGATACCGGCGACAAGGCGGCGGTGGCCGCAGGCGTGACCGAGGATCTGATGGGCAGGCTTTCCGCCGTCGATCTGGTGCGCGCTGCGGTGGAACAGCTCGGCGGCAAGGGCGGCGGCGGCCGGCCCGATTTCGCGCAAGGCGGCGGCAGGGATGCGGCCAATGCGACGGCCGCCATCGAGGCCGCCGAAACCGTAATAAAGGGAGTTTGAGCCATGCCCGGAGCCTACTGGATCGCCCATGTCACCGTCAGCGACGATGCCGCCTATGCCAAATATGCGGCGCTTGCGACCCAAGCCATCGCCGAGCACGGGGGCCGGTTCATGGCCCGCGGCGGCCGCGCCATCCAGAAGGAGGGGCGCGCCCATCCGCGCAACGTGGTGGCGCTGTTCCCGAGCCTCGAGGCGGCGAACGCCTGCTACGACAGCGCCACCTATCAGGAGGCGCTGAGCCACGCACAGGGCGCGTCGGAACGCGACCTCGTGCTGGTCGAGGCGCTGGACTGACGCTCAGCCGGCGAGCGCGGCGTTCAGGCGTTCGTCGACCTTTTCCAGAAAGCCCATCGTCGTCAGCCATTTCTGGTCTGGCCCGACGAGCAGCGCGAGATCCTTGGTCATGAACCCGGCCTCGACGGTCTCCACCACGACCCGCTCCAATGTTTCGGCAAACGTCATCAGCGCCGCGTTGTCGTCGAGCTTGGCGCGGTGCTTCAGCCCCCCGGTCCAGGCGTAGATCGAGGCCACCGAGTTGGTCGAGGTCGCCTCGCCCTTCTGGTGCTGGCGGTAGTGGCGGGTGACGGTGCCATGCGCGGCCTCGGCCTCGACGATTCTGCCGTCGGGCGTCATCAGCTGCGACGACATCAGCCCCAGCGAGCCGAAGCCCTGCGCCACCGTGTCGGACTGCACGTCGCCGTCGTAGTTCTTGCAGGCCCAGACGAAACCGCCGTTCCACTTCATCGCGCAGGCGACCATGTCGTCGATCAGCCGGTGCTCGTACCAGATGCCGGCGGCCTTGAACCTGTCGGCGAACTCCGCCTCGAAAACCTCCTGAAACAGCAGAAGAAACTGGCCATCATACTGTTTCAGAATGGTATTCTTGGTCGAGAGATAGAGCGGCCAGCCGAGGTTCAGCGCGTAGTTCATCGAGGCGCGGGCGAAGTCGCGGATCGAGTCGTCGAGGTTGTACATCCCCATGTAGACGCCCGAGGAGGGCGCGTCGTAGACCTCGCGCTCGATCACGGTGCCGTCTTCGCCGACGAACTTCATGCTGAGCTTGCCGGGGCCGGGAAATTTCATGTCGGTCGCCCGGTACTGGTCGCCGAAGGCGTGGCGGCCGATGACGATGGGCCGGGTCCAGCCCGGCACCAGGCGCGGCACGTTGCGGCAGATGATCGGCTGTCGGAACACCACGCCGCCCAGGATGTTGCGGATCGTCCCGTTGGGCGAGCGCCACATCTGCTTCAGCCCGAATTCCTCCACCCGCGCCTCGTCAGGGGTGATCGTCGCGCATTTCACCGCGACGCCGACCTCCCTGGTCTTCTCGGCGGCGTCGATGGTGACCTGATCGTCGGTCCGGTCGCGCTCCTCCATGCCGAGGTCGTAGTAGAGCAGATCGAGGTCGAGATAGGGCACGATCAGCTTGTCCTTGATGAAGGCCCAGATGATCCTGGTCATCTCGTCGCCGTCCATCTCGACGATGGGGTTGTCGACCTTGATCTTCGTCATCGGCTGCGGTCCTTTGGTCTGGCGTGGGATGGTCTGCCCGCCGTCTAGCGGAGGTTTCCGGGCCTGAAAAGACCGTATGCCATCGTATACCGAAAAATGCCGCGCCGCGGCAGGGCTCAGTCGCCCGTCAGCTTCGCGACCCGGGCCTTTTCCAGCCGGTCATTCAAGATCCTGCGCGCCCGCGCCTCGGCGATGCGCACGCGCACGGCGGTGCGGAACAGCTCCTCCGTCGTGGGGGAGGAGGCGCCGACCGCCTGGGCGATCTGTTCGACCAGCCGGTCATCCCCGAGCGCCTCGGCGGCTTCGATCACGTCCTGCGCCAGCTTGTCGGCCAGGTCCTCGGCGATCTTGCTCATCGTGGCCTCAGCGGGTCGATTCGGTCAGGCGGCGGCGCACATAGGCCTGCACGCTGTCGATCATCGGGTCCATGTGCGGGTCTTCGAAGAAATGGCCCGCGCCCTCGACCTCCTGATGGGTGATGGTGATGCCCTTCTGCTCGTGCAGCTTGTCCACCAGGATGCGCGTGTCCTGCGGCTTGGCCACCCGGTCGGACGCGCCGTTGATGACGAGGCCCGAGGCGGGGCAGGGGGCGAGGAAGGAGAAATCGTACATGTTGGCGGGCGGGCTGACCGAGATGAAGCCGGTGATTTCCGGCCGGCGCATCAGGAGCTGCATGCCGATCCAGGCGCCGAAGGAGAAGCCCGCGACCCAGCAATGCTTGGAATTGGGGTTCATCGACTGCAGGTAGTCGAGCGCCGAGGCCGCATCGCTCAGCTCGCCGATGCCCTGGTCGTATTCGCCCTGCGACCGTCCGACGCCGCGGAAGTTGAAGCGCAGCACGGTGAAGCCGATCTTGTGGAACGCGTAATGCAGGTTGTAGACGACGCGGTTGTTCATCGTGCCGCCGAACTGCGGATGCGGGTGCAAGATGATGGCGATCGGCGCGTCCTTGGCTTTCTGCGGGTGGTAACGGCCTTCTAGCCGGCCCTCGGGGCCGGGGAAAATCACCTCGGGCAAACCTGTTCTCCTTCCGGGTGGCGCCGGGGGCGGGCAAGCTTGACGCCTGCGGGGCCGCTCCCTAGAACCATGCAAATTCGGGCCGGCGCCGCAGGGCCGGGACCGGGTCGTTCCGCAGTTAAGCGTGCGGATCGTAAAGGTCAATCTTTGCACGGGGGATAGGCCGCGATGAAGCTCAGCACAAAGGGGCGCTACGCGATGGTCGCCATGGCCGACCTGGCCCTGCAGAAGGACAACGGGCTGGTGTCGCTGTCGGAACTGTCGAAGCGACAGGACATCTCGCTGCCCTATCTCGAACAGCTGTTCGTGAAGCTGCGCCGGGCCGAGCTGGTCGACTCGGTCCGCGGGCCCGGCGGGGGCTACCGGCTGGGGCGTCCCGCCTCCGAGATCAGGGTGGTGGAGATCTTCGCGGCGGTCGACGAGACGGTGAGCGCGATGCACACCGGCGCCGGCGCCTCGGGCGGCGTGTCGGGCAGCCGGGCGCAATCCATGACCAACCGGCTGTGGGAAAGCCTGTCGGCGCATGTCTACGTCTTCCTGCACCAGACGCGCCTGTCGGATGTGGTGGGAAACGGGCTGACGCCCTGCCCGGCGGTGCCGAACCTGTTCGAGGTGGTGGACGAGGGCTGAGACGCGGCAGGGGCGATTATTCGTACGAATAATCGCCGCCCCGTGGCGGCGGTCGCGCGGTGGTCCGAGACCTGTGCCGGTGGCGCCGTCCGGGTGCGTATTTTTGGAAAGATGAAGGACGGGCGATGGGGCGTGTCTATCTTGACTGGAACGCGACCACGCCGCTGAGGCCCGAGGCGCGCGCGGCGATGATCGCGGCGATGGATCTGGTGGGCAACCCGTCCTCGGTCCATGCCGAGGGGCGGGCGGCCAAGGCGGTGATGGAACGCGCGCGCGGCCAGATCGCCACGGCGCTCGGCGCGCAGGCAGCCGACATCGTCTTCGTCTCGGGCGCGACGGAGGCGGCGGCGCTGGCGCTGGCCGGGCGGGGCATGCGCGGCGCGGGGATCGAGCATGACGCGGTGCGGGCCTGGGTGACGGAGGATCTGCCCGTCGACGCGCAGGGCCGTGTCGCGGTGGATGATCCGGCGGCAAGCACGCTGCAACTGGCCAATTCCGAGACCGGGATCGTGCAGGACATGCCCGAGGGGCTCGCCGTCAGCGACTGGACGCAAGGTTTCGGCAAGCTGCCCGTCGCCTTCGACTGGTCGGGCGTCGAGATGGGGTTCGTCTCGGCGCACAAGATCGGCGGGCCGAAGGGAATCGGGGCGCTGTTCTTGCGCCGCGGTCTGGACGTCGCGGCCCGCATCCGCGGTGGCGGGCAGGAGATGGGGCGCAGGTCCGGCACGGAGAACCTGATCGGCATTGCCGGATTTGGGGGTGCGGCCCAGGCTGCCACACAAGATCTTGAAACGGGCGCCTGGGGGCGGGTCGAGAAACTTAGAAATATTCTAGAAAAGGCACTGGACCATTTCGGCACAGAGACTATTTTTGTCGGGAAAGATGGCGCGCGGTTGCCGAACACGTCCCTGATCGTGACACCGGGGTGGAAAGGTGAGACGCAGGTGATGCAGATGGATCTGGCAGGCTTTGCCGTCTCGGCCGGGTCGGCCTGCTCCTCGGGCAAGGTGAAGTCCAGCACGGTGCTGCGCGCGATGGGACTTTCGGACGCTGAGGCATCGTGCGCCTTGCGCGTCTCGCTCGGGCCCGAGACGACCGAAGCGGAGGTGCTTGCCTTCGCCGAGGCCTGGGGCGCCGCCCACGACCGGTTCGCCAGACGCGGACGGTAGAGACACCAGGCGGGCGCATCCCGCACCATGAGAGCCGGGTCTGACCGGCACGACGGAGGATACACCATGGCAGCCCTCGACAACGACATCCTGGACACGCAGGTGAAGGAAGGTGTCGACCGCGAAACCGTCGAGGCCGTCCAGGCCATGGGCGGCAAGTACAAGTACGGCTGGAACACCGACATCGAGATGGATTACGCGCCCAAGGGCGTGAACGAGGACATCGTCCGCCTGATCTCGGACAAGAACGGCGAGCCGGAGTGGATGACCGACTGGCGCCTGCAGGCGTTCAAGCGCTGGAAGCAGATGGCCGAGCCGGAATGGGCGATGGTGAACTACCCGCCCATCGACTACCAGGACCAGTATTACTTCGCCCGGCCCAAGAGCATGGCGGAAAAGCCCAAGTCGCTCGACGACGTCGACCCGAAGCTGCTGGCCACTTACCAGAAGCTGGGCATCCCGCTGAAGGAGCAGATGATCCTTGCCGGCGTCGAGGGGGCCGAGGACGCGCCTGCCGAGGGTCGCAAGGTGGCCGTCGATGCGGTCTTCGATTCCGTCAGCGTCGGCACGACGTTTCAAGCCGAACTCAAGAAGGCCGGCGTGATCTTCTGCTCGATTTCCGAGGCGATCAAGGATCACCCGGAGCTGGTGAAGAAATACCTCGGCTCGGTCGTGCCGATCACCGACAACTATTTCGCCACGCTGAACTCGGCGGTCTTCTCCGACGGCTCCTTCGTCTACATCCCGCCGGGCGTGCGCTGCCCGATGGAGCTTTCGACCTATTTCCGCATCAATGCCGAGAACACCGGCCAGTTCGAGCGGACGCTGATCATCGCCGACAAGGGCAGCTATGTGAGCTACCTCGAAGGCTGCACCGCACCGATGCGCGACACCCACCAGCTGCACGCCGCGGTGGTGGAACTGGTCGCGCTGGAAGATGCGGAGATCAAGTATTCGACGGTTCAGAACTGGTATCCGGGCGACGAGAACGGCAAGGGCGGCATCTACAACTTCGTCACAAAGCGCGCCGATTGCCGGGGCGACCGGTCCAAGGTGATGTGGACGCAGGTCGAGACCGGCTCGGCCATCACCTGGAAATACCCGTCGTGCATCCTGCGCGGCGACGACAGCCAGGGCGAGTTCTATTCCATCGCCATCACCAACAACGCGCAGCAGGCCGATACCGGCACCAAGATGGTGCATCTGGGCAAGCGCACCAAATCGCGCATCGTGTCCAAGGGCATCAGCGCGGGCCGGGCGCAGAACACCTACCGCGGTCTGGTGTCGATGCACCCGAGGGCCACGGAAAGCCGCAACTATACCCAGTGCGACAGCCTGCTGATCGGCGACAAGTGCGGCGCGCACACGGTTCCCTATATCGAGGTCAAGAACAACTCGAGCCGGGTGGAGCACGAGGCCACGACCTCCAAGGTCGACGACGACCAGATGTTCTACTGCCGCTCGCGCGGCATGGGCGAGGAAGAGGCGGTGGCGCTGATCGTCAACGGCTTCGCCCGCGAGGTGCTGCAGGCGCTGCCGATGGAGTTCGCCATGGAGGCGCAGCAGCTGGTCGCGATCTCGCTCGAGGGAAGCGTGGGATGACAGGAGAGCACGGTCTTGGCCGCGGGTCCGCCCGCGCCCCGTTGACCGCCTATCCCTGGCGGCGCTCGCGCGAATCCACCAGGGTTTCGGTGCTGGCCCTTTCGCTGGGGATCGTGTTCATGCTGTCGATCGCCCATGACGAGATCGTGGCGCATCTGGTGGCCTCGGGCTGGCTTGCCGAGGGGCGGGCCGAGCTGGCCGAGATCGCGCTCGGGCTGTTGCTGTTCGTCGTCTGGGGCGGATTGACGGTGACGCTGGTCGATACCCTGCGCCGTGCACCGGCGTCGCGCGGGGCGCAGGGTGCCACCACCGCCGGGCAGGACGGTCCGCAGGAGAGACTGCGATGAGCCTCGCGTTCAGCGCCGAAAGGGTTCAGGCCCTGATCGACATCCTGCGGCCCGAGCGCCGGACGCGGGTTCTCGATATCGGCGCCAACCCGCTGTCGCCCGGCCCTTATGCCGATCTTCTGGCTGCCGGGCATTGCGATGTCTGGGGGTTCGAGCCACAGGATGGCCCCTTTGCGGAGCTTGTCGCCGCTGCCGGGCCGCGGGAGCATTACATCAAGGCCGCGGTCGGCGATGGCACCGAGGGCAGGCTGCGCCTGTGCCACGGATCGGGCTACAGCTCGCTTCTGGAACCCGACGCGGCGACGATCGCGGCGATGGGGCGATTCGGGCGCGGCATGCGGATCGTGGACACCGTGCCGCTGCGTACCCAGCGGCTCGACGACATCGCCGAGGTGCCGGAGTTCGACCTGCTCAAGATCGACGTGCAGGGCAGCGAACTGGCCGTGTTCGAGAATGGGCGCACGGCGCTCGGCCGGGCTGTGGCCGTCATCACCGAGGTGGCGGCGATCCCGCTCTACAAGGACCAGCCGCTGCTCGACGCGCAGATGCGGACCTTGGGCACGATGGGCTACCACCTGCACCGGTTCATGTTCCTGAAGACCGTCAAGCCGGGCGGCGCGGCGTTGCAACGCCTGCCGCGGCGCAGCTACGCCAGCCAGTTGATCGACGCCGACGCGGTGTTCGTGCGCGGGTTGCTGGCGATGGAGGGCCTGGGCGACGAGAGCCTCAAGCATCTGGCGATCCTCAGCGATGCGGTCTGGGGCAGCGGCGACCTGTGTGTTCTGGCGCTGGCCGAACTGGCGCGGCGCGGTTCCATCGGGGAGGGCGAGATCGACGCCTATGTCGACCTGCTGCCCAATGCCGCCCCGCGCGCCGATACGGTGCCTGCGCAGGTGGCGGAATGACGGCCGTGCAGATGATCCCCAATGCCCGGCGCGCTGTCGTCGGCCCGGTGGCGTGAGACCGCGATGGATGCGCCACCCCCCGATCTCGAGCCGCTGAAGCTCTACCACTGGCCCGCCGCGAATTTCGGCGACACGCTGAGCGCGCGGGTCGTGGCGTGGATCTCGGGCCGCGAGGTGGTGAACGTGCGCCCGAAATCGGCGGAGCTGTTCGCGATCGGCTCGTTGATCCATGTGCTGGCCAAGCATTTCACCGACCCGCCGAATCGGCCGCACAGGCCGATCCTGTGGGGCACCGGCGTGCTGAACCCGATCTTCCGGCGCGAGTTCCTGGACAATCTCGACATCCGCCTGATGCGCGGCCCGGTGGGCGCGGCGATCTGCCGGGTTCCGGCGACCGCATTCGGCGATCCGGGCCTGCTGGCGCCCGACGCGCTGGGTGCGGCTGCGGCGCGGCAGGACCGGGTGGCGGTGATCCCGCATCACAGCCAGATGGAAGACCCGGCGATTGGCGCCATGGTCGCGACCGATCCGCGCCTGCATCTGGTCGACCCGCGCCAGAGCCCGGAGGTGGTCTGCGCCGCCATCGCCTCGGCCGCGCATGTGGTTTCGGCCAGCCTGCACGGGCTGATCGTGGCCGATGCCTATGGGGTTGCGAACACCTGGATGGACCCGAGTGCGCAGGGGCTGATGAAATACCACGACTATGCCGCCTCGGTCGGGCGCTACATGCTGGCGCCGGTCGCCATCGACGAGGTGCCGCGGCTTGCGGCGCGCGCGGCCACCGGGCCGCTTCCCTACGCCGACGGCATTGCCGCCGCCCGCGCGGCGCTGATCTCCCATTTCCCGGACGAGCTCCGGGCCAACCCGACGATGCGGCCCGCGGTGCAGACCGCAGCCGCCATGACCTGACAGAAGGACAAGACCGATGCTGACCATCAAGAACCTGCACGTCAAACTGCAAGAGGAGGACAAGGCGATCCTCAAGGGCGTCGACCTGGAGGTCGAGGCGGGGCGCGTGCATGCGATCATGGGGCCGAACGGGTCGGGCAAGTCGACGTTGAGCTATGTCCTGTCGGGTCGTGACGGCTACGAGGTGACCGACGGCACCGCCGCGCTGGACGGCGAGGACCTGCTCGCGATGGACCCCGAGGAGCGCGCGGCGGCGGGCCTGTTCCTTGCCTTCCAGTATCCCGTCGAGATCCCCGGCGTGGGCAACATGACCTTCCTGCGCACCGCGCTCAACGCGCAGCGCAAGACCCGCGGCGAGGAGGAGATCAGCGCCGGCGATTTCCTCAAGCTGATCCGCGAAAAGGCGAAATCGCTGCAGATCGACGCCGAGATGCTGAAGCGCCCGGTGAACGTGGGCTTCTCGGGCGGTGAGAAAAAGCGCAACGAAATCCTTCAGATGGCCATGCTCGAGCCGAAGATGTGCATCCTCGATGAGACCGACTCGGGGCTTGATGTCGACGCGATGAAGCTGGTGGCCGATGGCGTGAACGCGCTGCGCGACGAAGGCCGCGGGTTCCTGGTCATCACCCATTACCAGCGCCTGCTCGACCACATCAAACCCGATGTGGTGCACATCATGTCGGACGGCCGCATCATCAAGTCGGGCGGGCCCGAGCTGGCGCTCGAGGTGGAACAAAACGGTTATGCCGACATCATTGGCGAGGTGGCGTGATGGCGGTCGCACAACCGAAACAGGATCTGACCGACCAGCGGCTCGCCGCGCTCGACCTGCCGCAGGGCGCGCCCTGGGCGCGGGACGCGCGCGAGAAGGCCTTGGCGCGGGTGCGGGCCATGGGCCTGCCGACGCGGCGCGACGAATACTGGAAGTACACCGACCCCGCCAGCCTGACCCAGGTGGCGCCGCCGCGCGCCGCGCTGTTCGACGCGACCGACGAGGCGCCGCTGTTCGACACCATCGACCGGCTGCGGATCGTGTTCGTGGACGGGGTGTTCGATGCCGAACAGTCCGATGACCTGACCCTTGCGGGGGTGGAGATCGAGCGGCTGTCGGACGCGCTGCAGCGCGACATCCACTGGGCGCGCGACATCTTCGGCACGCTGGAGACCGCGGGGCAGGTGCCCGTGCCGCGCCCTCTGGCCGCGCTCAACACCGCCTTTGCAACCGACGGTCTGGTGATCCGCGCGACCGGCAAGGCGGCGAAGCCCGTCAGCTTCGTCTACCTGCACCGCTCGGAAACCTCCGATGCGATGCTGCACCATGTCGTGCGGGTGGAGGAAGGCGCCGCGCTCACCATTCTCGAGAACGGCCCCGCCGCCGCGCGCTTCACCAAGACCATGGAGGTCAGCGTCGCCGACCGCGCCGCCTTCCACCACATCCGCGCGCAGGGCCGCGACCATGAACGCCGCGCCGCGACGCATGTGTTCGCGCGGCTGGGCGAGGAAAGCACCTACAAATCCTTCACCCTCACGGTGAACGGCGTGCTGACCCGCAACGAGCATGTGATCGAGTTGACCGGCGACAATGCCATCGCCCATGTCGCCGGTGCCGCGATGGGCGACGGCAAGATCACCGCCTGCCACCACGACGACACCGTCTTCATCACCCATGACGCGGTGTGCTGCGAAAGCCGCCAGGTCTTCAAGAAGGTGCTCAGGAACGGTGCCGCGGGCGTGTTCCAGGGCAAGATCCTGGTGAAGCCCGGCGCGCAGAAGACCGACGGCTACCAGATCAGCCAGGCGTTGCTTCTGGACGAGGAGGCGTCGTTCCAGGCCAAGCCCGAGTTGGAGATCTACGCCGACGACGTGAAATGCTCGCACGGGTCCACCACCGGGGCGATCGACGAGGTGGCGCTGTTCTACCTGCGTGCCCGCGGCATCCCGCGCGAGACGGCGACCGACCTTCTGGTGCTGGCCTTCATCGACGAGGCGATCCAGGAGATCGAGGACGCGACGCTGCAAGACGAGATCCGCACCCGGCTGCAACTGTGGCTGGAGCGGCGCAGGCGCGGCTGATCCATGGCAGTCTCCACCGACATCATCGCCACCTGGTGGCGACCGGGGCGCGTGATGCGCAGGCTCCTGTCCATGGGCCGGCGGGAGGATCGGGCGCTCGCGATCCTGATCGCGGCGTGTTTCGTGATCTTCATCGCGCAATGGCCGCGGATCAGCCGCGAGGCCCATCTGGCGGGCGAGGGCGCGCCGCCGATGGAGGCAGTGCTGTCGATCACCTTCTTCGCGATGCTGATGATCTGGCCGCTGGCGGCCTATGCGGTGGCCGGCCTGACGCATCTGCTGGCCCGGTTCGCGGGCGGCAAGGGCAGCTGGTACTCGGCGCGGCTGGCGCTGTTCTGGGCGCTTCTGGCCAGTTCGCCCGCCTGGCTGTTTCACGGGCTGGTGGCGGGGTTCGTCGGGCCCGGCCCGGCGCAGACCGTCGCAGGGGTGATCTTGCTGGTTGCCTTCCTCGCGATCTGGGGCATCTCATTGCGCGAGGCGGAACGCGCCCCGGAAGCGGACTTGTCCCCATGACCCATTTGCTGAGCCTCGGCCCGCTGTTGCGGATGGCGCGCGACACGGTGACGAACCCGCGCGAAGGCGCCGAGACGGTGCTGAGCCTCGGCCTGCCGCGGCAGGCGCTGTGGCTGTCCTTCGCGCTGGTCGTCGTGCTGTCGATGATCCTGGGCGATATCCTCTACCTCATGGCGGGCGTGTCGCAGGACGGGCCGCTGACCGGGCCGCTGGTCGGCTCGCCCGTGGTCATGGGGCTGCTGCAGGCGGCGCTCCTGTTCCTGATGGCCCATGCGATCACCCGGATCGGGCGCGCCTTTGGCGGCAACGGCCGCTTCGAGGAGGCGCTGACGCTGGTGGTCTGGCTGCAGTTCATCTTCCTGTGCGTGCAGGTGGTGCAGCTGGCCGCCGTGCTGGTGGTGCCGCCCATCGCCGGGCTCATCACCATCCTGGCGCTGGGGCTGTTCCTGTGGCTGCTGGTGAACTTCATCGCGACGGTGCACGGTTTCACCTCTCTGGGGATGGTGTTCGTGATGACCATCCTCTCCGGGTTCGGGATCGTCTTCGTCCTGAGCCTGATCCTGACCATGCTTGGCATTACCGGCGGGGCTGCGTGAATGACCTACGACATCGACAAGATCCGTTCCGATTTCCCGATCCTGTCGCGGCAGGTGAACGGCAAGCCGCTGGTCTACCTCGACAACGGCGCCTCCGCGCAGAAGCCGCAGGTGGTGATCGACGCGGTGACGCAGGCCTATGCGATGGAATATTCCAACGTCCATCGCGGGCTGCACTACCTGTCGAACCTCGCCACCGAGAAATACGAGGGCGTGCGCGGCACCATCGCGCGGTTCCTGGGCGTGAAGGACGAGCACGAGATCGTCTTCACCTCGGGCGCGACGGAAGGCATCAACCTCGTCGCCTATGGCTGGGCGATGCCGCGGATGGGGCCAGGCGACGAGATCGTGCTGACCATCGCCGAACACCATGCCAACATCGTGCCCTGGCATTTCCTGCGCGAACGGCAGGGCGTGGTGCTGAAATGGGTGGAGGTGGACGCCAACGGCGATCTCGACCCGCAGGCGATGATCGACGCCATCGGACCGAAGACGAAACTGGTGGCGATGAGCCACATGTCGAACGTGCTGGGCACGGTCTTCGACGTGAAGCCGGTGATCGACGCGGCCCATGAGCGGGGCGTGCCCGTGCTGCTCGATGGGAGCCAGGCGGCGGTTCACATGCCGCTGGATCTCGACGCGCTCGGCGCCGATTTCTATGCGGTGACCGGCCACAAGCTCTACGGCCCCTCGGGCTCGGGGGCGATCCACATCAAGGCTGCGCGCATGGCCGAGATGCGCCCCTTCATCGGCGGCGGCGACATGATCCGCGAGGTGCACCGCGACACGGTCATCTACAACGACCCGCCGATGAAGTTCGAGGCGGGCACCCCCGGCATCGTGCAGCAGATCGGGCTGGGCGTGGCGCTTGACTACATGATGGGTGTGGGGATGGACAACATCGCCGCCCACGAGGCACGGCTGCGCGATTATGCGCGCACCCGGCTCGACGGGCTGAACTGGCTGACGGTTCAGGGAAAATCGGCCAACAAGGGGGCGATCTTTTCCTTCACCCTCGACGGCGCCGCCCATGCCCATGACATCTCGACCGTGCTCGACAAGAAGGGCGTCGCGGTGCGCGCGGGCCAGCATTGCGCCGGGCCGCTGATGGCGCATATGGGCGTCACCGCGACCTGCCGGGCAAGCTTCGGGATGTACAACACCGAGGGCGAGGTCGATGTGCTGATCGACGCGCTGGAGCTGTGTCACGACCTCTTCGCCTGAATTTTCGGCACGCACCCTGATCTGAAAGCGACATCTTGATGTCGCTTGTGTCCATTCCCGGCGTGACCTGCTAATCCTGTCGCCAAACGCAAAACGACAGGGAGGGACGCATGGGCGCGCTGACGACGGCCGACCAGATATCCGAGATCGCATTTGGCTTCATGGGCTCGAAAGCCCTGTTCGCCGCCCTCGAACACGGGGTCTTCACCGAACTGGACAAGGGGCCAAACGACGCCGAGGGGCTGGCGGCGGCAACCGACCTCGACCCCGACCGCGCGCAGACCTTGCTGACCGCGCTGGCGGGGCTGGGGCTGGTGCATCCCGACGCGGCCGGGCGCTTTGCCAATTCGCCCGCCGCCGAGGCGTTCCTGGTGAAGGGGGCCAAGTATGATTTCGGCGATTACCTGCGGTTGCAGGTGGGCCGCCAGATGTACGGGCTGCTGGACCAGATCGACGCGGCGCTGACCGGGTCGCTGCCGCCCGAGGCCACGGCCTCCTACGAGGACTGGTTCGCCGATGCCGACGAGGCGCGGCTCTATTCGCAAAGCCAGCACGCGGGCTCACTCGGCCCGGCGCGGCAACTGGCGCGGCGCCTCGACCTGTCGGGCGCGCGCAGCATGCTGGACGTGGGCGGCGGCACCGGCGCCTTCGCGATCACTCTGTGCGCCGAGAACCCGGAGCTGACCGCGACCATCGTGGAGTTTCCGACCGTCGCCGCCCTTGGCCGCGGCTATGTCGAACGGGCGGGCCTGTCGGACCGCATCGCCTATGTGGATGGCAACGCGCTGGAAACGGACTGGCCCGCTGGGCAGGACCTGATCATGATGTCCTATCTCTTCTCCGGCGTGCCGGGGGTGAGCCATGACAAGCTGATTGCCGACGCGGTGGCGCGGCTGAACCCCGGTGGGCGGCTCCTGATCCATGATTTCGTCGTCCACGCCGACCGCACCGGCCCCAAGCTCGCGGCGCTGTGGCAGTTGCAGCACACCGCCTTCACCCCGCGCGCCCGCTCGCTCGACGAGGCCTGGCTGCGGCTGGCCCTGGTCGAGGCGGGGCTGGAGACGGTCACGATCGAGGAGATGATCCCCGAGATGACCATGCTCGCCATCGGTACGAAACCCGCCTGACGCCTCAGTCGCGCCGGCCCATCAGCCGGTCGATCGGGGCGAAATCATCGGTCAGGATCATCCCGCGCTCCGTCGCCAGATGCGCCACGAAGCTGTCGGCCAGCGCGCCGAACACCATCAGGTCGGGCGCCGCCGCGCTGAATTCGGCCACCGGGGTCGGCGTCTGCCCGGCCACGACGGCAAAGACTATGCGCGCGCCGGGGGCCGGCTGCGCCGCCTGGGTCCAGACCTCGACCACGGGAAACACCTCCCGCAGCGTCAGCACGATGGAGCCGAGCGAGCCCAGCCGGTCCTCGTAGTCGATCACCGTCATCAGGAACGACCCCTCGGGCGTCATCCGCGCTGCCACCAGTTCGAAGAACTCGCGCGTGACCAGGTGCACGGGCACCACCACATCGGTGAAGGCATCGCCGATGACGATGTCGAACCGCGCTTCGGGCCGGGTCAGCAGCGCGCGGCGCGCATCCTCGTGCCAGATCTCGGCGCTTGTGGGGTCGAACCAGAACTGCTCGGCGGCGAGCCGCGTCACCTCGGGGTCGATCTCGGCCACGGTCATCGGGCCGGCACCCTGCGCCAGCAGGCTGCGCGGCACGGAAAACGATCCGCCGCCGATGACGTAGGTGGAAAAATCGTCGCGCGGCGCGCGCAGTCGGGCCAACGTGTCGAGCATCGCGCCATGCACGGTGAACTGCACCTCCGGCAGGTCGCGCGCGCTGATCCCGTGCGCGAGATGGTCGATCACCATCAGGTGCACCGGGCTGTTCGGGTCCGCCGAAAGGTCATCGACGCGCAGGCAGAAATACCGCGTCTCCTGCTGGCATTGCGCCGGCGCCGCCAGCGCCAGCCCCGCCATGCCCGCCGCCGCCGCCCCGGCCAGCAGCGCCAGCGCGAAGCCGCGCGATCGCGCCAGCCAGAAGAACAGCAGCCCCGAGGCGACGTAGACCAGCGTCACCACCACCAGCGTCAGCGCCGAGCCGAGCCAGGCGATGAACACGAAACCTGCCAGCAGTGTGCCTGCGATGGCACCGACCGCGCCCGAGGCGAACATGGCCCCCAGCGCCGGGCCGGATCGGGCATGCGTGGTCACCGCGATCTGCGCCAGCACCGGCGCGGGGACACCGGCAAAGAACGACGGCAGGAAGAAGGCGATCATGGTCAGCGCGGTGATCCCCCAGACGGGGTTGGTGACGGCGGCCAGAACCGGCCCCGCCACCAGCGGCAGGATCATCACCGCCCCGGCGGTGGTGACGGCGGCGGCCAGGATCGCGCCGCCGGTCCAGGCCAGCGCGCGGTCCGCCGGTTTCTCGGCCAGCCGCCCGCCCCACCAGTGCCCGGCGGAAAATCCCGCCAGCACCACGGCGATAACGGAAGTCCAGGTGTAGAGCGACATGCCCACATGCGGCGCCAGCATCCGGCCGGCCACGATCTCCACCACCAGCGAGGCGGCGGAGATGCCGCCTTGCAAGACCACCAGAAGCCAGAGCGGCGTGGGTCGTGTCATCCGTGTCCTCCCGTTCCCGGCGGCCATGTGACCCAGCCACCCGTTCCGTGGCAAGGGGCCGCGTGCGGCCCCGCCACCTTGCGCCGCAGGGACAGTGCGGGGATAAAGCCCGAACGGCACCGAAGCCGGGAGGGGGACCAAGATGGCAGGCGTTCTGGATCTGGCACGAAACGAGACCGGCATCGCCACGGCGATCGAGGTGTTGCGCCAACGCCTCGGCCCGCGGGTGGAAACCGGGCAGGCGCTGCGCGAACAGCACGCCCACACCACCACATGGCTGCGCAACCAGCCGCCGGACGCGGTGATCTGCCCGACCTCGACCGCAGAGGTGCAGGAGATCGTGGCGATCTGCGCCGAATACCGCGTGCCGGTCATCCCCTTCGGCACCGGCTCCTCGCTGGAGGGGCAAGTGAACGCGCCCTCGGGCGGGATCACGCTCGATTTCAAGGACATGAACGCCATCCTGCAGGTGAATGCCGATGACATGGACGTGGTGATCCAGCCCGGCGTGACGCGCAAGGCGCTGAACACCCATCTGCGCGACACCGGCCTGTTCTTCCCGGTCGATCCGGGCGCCGACGCCTCGCTGGGTGGCATGGCCGCGACAGGCGCCAGCGGCACCAACGCGGTGCGCTACGGCACGATGAAGGACAACGTGCTGGCGCTGAAGGCGGTCCTGCCCTCGGGCGAGGTGCTGACCAGCGCCTCGCGGGCGCGCAAATCCTCGGCCGGGTATGACCTGACACGGCTCATGGTCGGCTCCGAAGGGACGCTTGGCATCATCACCGAGCTGACGCTGCGCCTGCGCGGCATCCCGGAGGCGGTGTCGGGCGCGACCTGTTCCTTCCCCACGGTCGCGGCGGCCTGCAACGCCGTGATCGCGACGATCCAGTACGGGTTGCCGGTGGCGCGGATCGAGCTGCTGGACGCGTTGCAGGTCCGCGCGGTGAACGCCTATTCAAAGCTTGCCCTGCCCGAAGCGCCGCTCTTGCTGCTGGAGTTTCACGGGTCGGCCACGGGCGTCGCCGAACAGGCGGAAACCTTCGGCGAGATCGCCGCCGACATGGGCGGCACCGGCTTCACCTTCACCACGCGCGAGGAAGACCGCGCGCGGCTCTGGCAGGCGCGCCACGATGCCTATTGGGCCGGGCTTCAGCTGCGACCCGGCTGCAAGGGACTGTCCACCGATGTCTGCGTGCCCGTCAGCCGTCTGGCCGAATGCGTCAGCGCTGCGCAGGACCGGCTCGCCGCCGCGGGCATGATCGCCCCGATTGTCGGCCATGTGGGCGACGGCAATTTCCACTGCCTGCTGCTGGTCGACACCGACAGCCCCGCTGAGGTCGCGCAGGCCGAGGCCTTCATCGGCTGGCTCAACGACCTGGCGATCTCCATGGGCGGCACCTGCACCGGCGAACACGGGATCGGGCAGGGCAAGGCGCCCTATCTGGCGCGCGAGCTTGGCCCTGCCGCGATGCAGATGATGCGCGCAATCAAGCGCGCGGTGGACCCGCTGAACATCCTCAACCCCGGCAAGATGGACCTCGATTGATGGTGCGCCCGCTCCATCACGGCATCCCCTCGGCCCATGACGAGCCGCACCTGTCGGGGCGGTCGGGCTGGCTGCGGGCGGCGGTGATGGGGGCCAATGACGGGATCTTGTCCACCGCGTCGCTGATCGTGGGCGTGGCGGCCGGGTCTTCGGACCATGTGACCGTGATGCTGGCCGGTATCGCGGGAATGGTCGCAGGCGCACTGAGCATGGCGGCGGGCGAATACGTCTCGGTCTCCAGCCAGGCGGATGTGGAACTGGCCGACATCCGCCGCGAACGGGCGGAGCTGCATCGCAACCCCGAGGGCGAACTGGCCGAGCTGACCGCCATCTACGAGGTGCGCGGCCTGCAGCCGGCCCTCGCCCGGCAGGTGGCCGAGGAACTGACGGTGGCCGATGCGCTCGGGACGCATCTGCGCGACGAGATCGGGCTGACCGACCTGTCGCCGCCGCAGCCCTTGCAGGCCGCCGTGGTCTCGGCGCTGACCTTTGCCGCCGGCGCCTCCGTTCCGCTGATGGTCGGGGCCTTTGCCCCGCTCGATGCCGCCTTTTCCTTCTGGGTCGGCGGCGCCACGCTCGCGGCGCTTGGCGCGCTCGGCGCGCTGGGGGCGCAGGCGGGCGGCGCGCCGAGGGGGCGGGCGGCGCTGCGGGTCATGGTCTGGGGCGTGGTCGCCATGGTCGCGACCAGCGCCATCGGCGCCCTGGTAGGCGCGGCGCTTTAGGCCTGTTCCAGCAGGCGGAGACGCTCGCCCTGCAGGCAGAGCAGCCGCGCAGGCTGGCCAGCAGCGATCCGGTTCGGCGCACCCGTCAGCAGCCGATGCGGCGCATCGAACCCCAGCGGCAGGATCTCGGCCAGCGCCGCGCCGGTGGCCTCTGCCATGTGGCGCACCGCCCCGATCATCGTGATGTCGGCCCCGGCCAGCGTGCCGTCGGCCAGCGTCAGCCGCCCTCCGGCGCGGGTGATGGTGCGGCCCGCAAGGGTGAAACCGTCGTTGTCCGTGCCCGCCACCGCCATGGCGTCGCTGACGAGGATCAGCCGGTCGCGCGCCGCGCGCCAGGCCAGCCGCAGGCCGGCGTCATGGACATGCACGCCATCGGCGATCAGCCCGATCCAGGGTGCCCCGTCGAGCGCCGCGCCGACCATCCCCGGTTCGCGGTGATGCAGGCCGGACATGGCGTTGAACAGATGCGTGGCGTGCCGCGCCCCGGCGGCATAGGCGGCCCTTGCCGGATCGTACCCCGCCGCGGAATGGCCGAGCGAGACGATCACGCCGGCCGCCGCCAGCGCGGCGATCTGCGCCGGGCTGGCACGTTCCGGCGCGAGGGTGATCAGCAGATGCGGCAGCCGTGCAGCGGCCTGCGTGTAGAGCGCGACGTCGGCCTCGGTCATCGGGCGCAGGCGTGCCGGGTCATGCGCCCCCGCGATGCCGAGGTGCGGGCCTTCGAGATGCAGGCCGAGGATGGCGGGGTCTTGCCGGGACGCCACGGCCACGAGGTCGATGATCCGCGCGATTTCGGCCTCCGTATCGGAGATCAGCGTGGGCAGCAGGCCCACGGTGCCGCCATCCCGGTGCGCGGCGGCAAGGCGCGACAGGTCTTTGGGCGTGGTGCACTCGCCCAGCATCAGCCCGCCGCCGCCGTTCACCTGCAGGTCGAGGAACCCGGGGCAGACCAGCGCGCGGGTGCTGCCATCGGACAGGTCGGTGCCTTGGTCGCCACCTTGCCGGGGCCGCAGCTCCGCGACGCGGCCCCCGCTCAGGCGCAGGGCATGATCTGGCCGCAGCCCGTCGCCGTCGAGAATATCGAGCCCAAGAAACAAGGTCATGGCAGCCCCCGCGCCAGCCGCAGCGCGCCGTCGAGCGGGCGGCCCGCCGCCGGGCGCAGATCGGTGCGCAGCGGGGCGGGCAGGGCTTCGTGCAGCAGGTCGCCCAGGCCACCCGTCAAGACGAGCGGCGCACCGGGGGCATGGCCCACGGCCTCGAGCCCCTCGATCAGGGCCACCAGGATCTCGGCCTTGACCCTGGCGGCGATCGGGCTGTCGGGATGGGTGAAGATGATCCGCACCAGTTGCGCATAATCCCCAGGCCTGGCCGCAACCGCCCAGAGCACCGGATGCGGCGGGCAGGCCTGCATCAGCGCCTCGGCCAGGCTGTCGGACGGCAGGCGGCCGTCGACCACCTGCAACGTCAGCGACAGCGCCATGCGCCCGGCCCAGGCGGCCGATCCCTCGTCGCCCAGTCCGAAACCCCAGCCGCCGACATGGCGGGTGGTACCGGCGTGCTTGCGGATGAAGAAGCTGCCGGTGCCGAGGCTGGCCAGCGTGCCATCGGCGCCTTCCAGCGCGCCCTCCAGCGCGGTCACGCTGTCATCGAGTACATAGGCGAGAAACGGCAGGCGGGTGGCGAAGCGGTCGGCCTCGCCGGGCAGGCGCGCACCGGCCAGCCCGGCACAGACGCGCGCGACCCGCAGCGCGTCGAAGCCAAGCCCATGGGCCGCCAGCGCCTCGGTCAGCGCCAGCCGGATCGCGGCTTCGGCGCCGGCGGGGTCGGTGACGATGTTCGCCGGCCCGCCGCGCGTCTCGGTCGCCGGGCCGCCATCGACCGACAGCGCGACCCGGCAGCCGGTCCCGCCGCCGTCGATGCCGATGTCGATGCGCCGTGCCATGGCTCTCCCCTGTGCCGGTGCTCAGACCAGCGAAACCGCCTGTCCGGTCCGGGCCGATGCCTGCGCCGCGCGCCCCATGCGCACCGCCGCCGCGCCATCGGCCAGCGTCACCTCGGGGCGGCCGCCATGGCGGATCACCTGCAGGAAGCGTTCATGCTGGTAGAAGGTCGCGCCATTGTGGTCGCCGGCCTGCAAAAGCCGCGCATCGACCGGCACCTGGTGTTCCACCGGTCCGGTCGGGTTTCGCGGGCTGACGATCACCTTGGGCGTCGGGGCGGGGCCGATGGCCTCGTTCCAGAACCGCGTCGGGCCAGGCACCAGCGCCTCGATCTTGCCGGTCGGGCCGACGGCGCTGATCTCCTCCTGGTAGCGCGAGCCCTCGGCGAACATGCACAGCTCCAGCATCGCGCGCGCCCCTTTGGCGAAATCCACGATGACATAGCCGTTGTCCCAGATATCGGGCGTCTCGCCGCCATAGGCTTCGTCCAAGTGGTTCACCGCCTGGCCTGCACTGGCCATCACGCGCACCGGCTCGTCCTGCAAGATCAGGCGCATCAGGTCGAAGAAATGGCAGCATTTCTCGACCATCGTGCCGCCGGTGTTGCGGGTGAACCGGTTCCAGGCACCGACCTTTGACAGGAACGGATACCGATGCTCGCGGATCGTGAGCATGCGGATGCCACCGGTCGCCGCCTGGACCATGTCGCGGAACACCTGCACCGGCGGCATGTAGCGGTACTCCATCGCCACCCAGACCGGTGCGGGGTAGCTTGCCATGATCTCGCTCAGGTCGGGGATCTCGGCCTCGTCGACGTAGATCGGCTTCTCGATCAGGATCGGCAGGGGCCGGTTGGCCGCGACCTCGCGCAGATGGCGCATGTGGAACTGGTTGGGCGAGGCGATCACCAGCGCGTCGATGTCGTTGCGTGCCAGCAGGCGCGGGATGTCGGGGCAATTGGCGGCCCTGGGCACAAGCACCTGTGTCGCCGCGGCCATCTGCGGGTCGGGTTCCACGAAGGCCGACACCTCCGCCCCCGACAGCAGCGCGATGTTGCGGATATGCTCCTGCCCCATCATGCCGGACCCGATGATGCCGTAGCGTGTCATGCGCAATCTCCCCTTCGCGTCATGGAATGCGCGCGACATATACCGCGCGGGCGGGGTCGAACCAGCTGGTCGAGATCTCCGCAATTCGCCCATCTGCATCGAATGCGCGACGCCGGGCAAGCCCCATCATGGTGCCCGGCGGCACGCCCAGGCGCGCGGGCGCCCAGTCGGGCAGGGGGCCGGCGCTCAGCCGATCCTCGGCGCGCAGGATCTGCAGGCCCAGAAGGTCACGGTAGCTGCGATAGAGCGATTCCGACACCGTCTCGGGGGTCAGCGCGCCGCCGAACCGGTCGTCGAGCCATATGTCCTCGAGCGCCACGGGCTTGCCGTCGAGCGACCGGAGCCGGCGGATGTTCCAGGCCATCGGCGCCTCGCTGCCAAGGTCGGGCAGATCGCCGGGCTTGGCGCGGCGGGTCAGCGCGAGCAGATCGGCGGTGGGCAGGCCACCGCCCTCGGGCCGCTCCAGGCGGAACAGCGCATAGGCGCCCTGGCCGGTGTCGCCCGCCAGCACGGTGTTGCCCGACCCCTGCCGCCGCTCCAGCAACCCGCGCGCGGTCAGCACGTCCAGCGCCTTGCGCAGCGTCGTGACCGTCACGCCATGCTCCGCCGCCAGGACCCGTTCGGGCGGCAGACGGTCGCCCGGCTTCAACCGGCCGGCGGCGATGTCACGCGTCAGCATCTCGGCGATCTGCAGGTAGATCGGCAAGGCGCCGCGCATCCGGCCGAACCCCCGTGCCCGTTCGATTGATATACCATTGATTGATGCTGCCCGGATCGCTACCCCTTGTCCAGTCCAAAGGCTTGGGAGGGCCAGCCATGACCGTCGTTCCCGTCACCTCCGCCGACCTCGACGCGGCCGAGGTCAGCTGGTTCGCAGCGCTCTGTTCCGACGATTACGCGTATCTCGGCGTGCCCGACGGGCGGCTCCGCTCAAGCTGGGCGCATTGTTCCGGCATCGTGCGGGAGGCGGAGCGGCAGGGGTTCCGCAACATCCTGTGCCCGTCCTCCTACCAGGTGGGGCAGGATACGCTGAGCTTCGTCGCCGGCTGCGCGCCGATCACCGACAAGATCAATTTCCTCGCCGCCGTGCGCTGCGGCGAGATGCAGCCGATCATGCTGGCGCGCACGATCGCCACGCTCGACCACATGCTCGAGGGGCGGCTGACGGTGAACATCATCTCGTCGGACTTTCCGGGCGAGAAGGCCGACAGCGCGTTCCGCTACCAGAGGTCGCGCGAGGTGGTGGAGATCCTGAAGCAGGCCTGGACGCAGGACCAGATCAATTACGCCGGCGAAGTCTATGATTTCCATGGCCTGACGACCGACCCCGTGCGCCCCTACCAGATCGGCGGGCCGCTCTTGTATTTCGGCGGCTATTCTCCCGATGCGCTGGAGCTGTGCGGCCAGCATTGCGACGTCTACCTGATGTGGCCCGAGCCGAAGGACATGCTCGCGCAACGCATGAAGGACGTGCACAAAGTCGCTGAAAAGTATGGCAGAACGCTCGATTACGGGCTCCGCGTCCACATGATCGTGCGCGACACCGAGGCCGAGGCGCGGGAGTATGCGGAGCACCTCGTGTCGAAACTCGACGACGAATTGGGGCAGTTGATCCGCGAGCGCGCGCTGGATTCAGGCTCGCTTGGCGTCAGCCATCAGGCCAAGGCGCGGGAGCTTGCGGACACCTTCGGCTATGTCGAGCCGCATCTGTGGACAGGCATCGGCCGCGCGCGGTCGGGCTGCGGCGCGGCGCTGGTGGGCTCCGCCGACCAGGTGCTGTCGGAGATCGAGGCCTACCAGAAGATGGGCATCCGGGCCTTCATCTTTTCGGGCTATCCGCATATGGACGAATGCGAACACTTCGGGCGGCTGGTGATGCCGGAGCTGAAAACCTGCTCGCTGCCGCAGGAATATGGCCGGGTGCCGGCAACCACGCCGGCCACGCCGCTTGGCACAGGGGAACGTCGCTGATGGATCGCGTGAAGGTTGGCCCGCTGGAACTGTCGCGCATCCTTTACGGGATGTGGCGCCTGGGAGAGGCGGAGGATACATCGCCCGCCCATGTGCAGAAGAAGATCGAGACCTGCCTCGCGCAGGGCATCACCACCATGGACCAGGCCGACATCTACGGCGGCTACACGGCCGAGCAGATCCTGGGCGATGCCTTGCGCGCCGCGCCCGGATTGCGCGACAAACTCGAGATCGTCACCAAATGCGACATCATCGCGCCGGCCGGGCGCTATGCCGCGAAGCGGGTGAAATACTACGACACCTCGGCGCATCACATCACCGCCTCGGTCGAGCATTCGCTGAAGGCGATGGGAACGCAGGTGATCGACCTGCTGCTGATCCACCGCCCCGACCCGCTGATGCACCACGAGGAGACGGGGCAGGCGCTCGACACGCTGGTCGCCGCCGGCAAGGTGCGCGCGGTCGGCGTGTCGAACTTCAGGCGCCATGACTGGAGCCTGCTACAATCGGCGATGGAAACGCCGCTCGTCACCAATCAGATCGAGCTGTCGGTGCTGCACCACACGCCCTTCACCGATGGCGAGGTGGCGTGGATGCAGGAAAAGGGCGTGCCGATCATGGCCTGGTCGCCGCTGGCGGGGGGCCGCCTGTTCGGGGCCGAGGGCGCGGCGGTGCGCGCGGTGCTGACGCGGGTGGGCCTCGCCCATGACGTCAGCCCCGAAGCGGTGGCGGTAGCCTGGCTGTTGCGCCATCCCGCGCTGGTGATGCCGGTCATGGGCACCAACAGCCTGCGCCGGATCAAGGCGCTTGGCGATGCGGGCAAGGTCACCATCGACCGGGAAACCTGGTTCGAGATCTACACCGCCGCCCTCGGCCACGAGGTGCCGTGACCGCCGCAACGGCAGGCCGCGCCTGTTTGACACGGTCAATCCGATGCGAAGCGGTGTCGCATCCTATTGGCGTCTGCGCCGCCGCGGCCTAGGATGACAGCCATGATAGTAGAACTCGGACATTTCGCCCTGATCCTCGCCTTCACCGTGGCGCTGTTTCAGTCGGTCGTGCCGCTGGTCGGCGCACATCGCGGCAATGCCGCCTGGATGGCCGTGGCGGACCCCGCCGCGACCACGATGTTTCTTCTGACCGCCTTCAGCTTCGGGGCGCTGACCTATGCCTTCGTCACTTCCGACTTCTCGGTCGGGCTGGTGACGTCGAACTCGCACACGCTGAAACCGATGCTCTACAAGATCTCGGGCGTGTGGGGGAACCACGAGGGCTCTCTGCTGCTGTGGGTGCTGATCCTGGCGCTGTTCGGCGCCTGTGCGTCGTGGTTCGGCGCGAACCTGCCGCCCAGCCTCAAGGCGCGGGTGCTGGCGGTGCAGGGCTCGATCTCGGCCGCGTTCTTCGCCTTCATCCTGTTCACCTCGAACCCGTTCACGCGGCTCGAGGTGCCGCCCTTCGATGGGCAGGACCTGAACCCGCTGCTGCAGGACCCCGGCCTCGCGTTCCACCCGCCGTTCCTCTACCTCGGCTATGTCGGTCTTTCGATGGCGTTTTCCTTCGCCGTCGCCGCCCTGATCGAGGGGCGCGTCGATGCCGCCTGGGGCCGCTGGGTGCGGCCCTGGACGCTGGCGGCCTGGATCTTCCTGACCGTCGGCATCGGGCTTGGGTCGTGGTGGGCCTATTACGAGCTGGGCTGGGGCGGGTTCTGGTTCTGGGACCCGGTCGAGAATGCCTCGCTCCTGCCCTGGCTGATCGCGGCGGCGCTTCTGCATTCCGCCATCGTGGTCGAAAAGCGCGAGACGCTGAAAAGCTGGACCATCCTTCTGGCCATCCTCGCCTTCGGGTTCTCGCTGATCGGCACGTTCATCGTGCGCTCGGGCGTGCTGACGAGCGTGCATGCCTTCGCCAACGACCCCGAACGCGGCGTGTTCATCCTGTTGATCCTCGGCTTCTTCATGGGCGGCGCGCTGCTTCTGTTCGCCTTCCGCGCCGGGACGATGGAGGCCAAGGGCGTGTTTTCCACCGTCAGCCGCGAAAGCGGGCTGGTGGTGAACAACCTCTTGCTCGCGGTCTCGACCTTCGTGGTGTTCATCGGCACGATCTGGCCGCTGATCGCCGAGATGTTCTGGGATCGCACCCTGTCGGTCGGACCGCCGTTCTTCAACGCCGCCTTCACGCCCTTCATGCTGGCGCTGGCTGTGGCCCTGCCGATCGGGGCGATGCTGCCGTGGAAACGGGCGCGCATCGGGCGGACGCTGATCGCGCTGGTGCCCGCGCTGGTGCTGGCCGTGGCCATGGGCCTGCTGGCCTGGGCCATCTTCACCGGACAATCGGCGCTGACACCCATCGGCGTGGCGCTGTCGGTCTGGCTGGTGGCCGGCGCCGCGACCGACCTGTGGACGCGCACGGGGCGCGGTGCGCTCGGCGGGCGGATGTCGCGGCTGTGGCGGCTGCCGCGCGCCGACTGGGGGAAATCCGTGGCCCATGCGGGCGTCGGCGTGACCATGTTCGGCGTGGTGGCCCTGACCGGCTACCAGATCGAGGATATTCGCGTCGCCCGCGACGGTGCGCCGTTCCGTGTCGGCGCCTACGAGATCGAGCTTCTGGGCGTGGAGCAGAACGTGCAGGGCCCGAACTACATCTCGACCATCGCGCAGGTGTCGGTACGCACGCCCGAAGGGCGCGAGATCACGCGGCTGACGCCCGAGCGGCGCGTGTACCCGGTGGCCGGCATGCCGACCACCGAGGCCGGCATCGACAGCGGCTTCACCCGCGACGTCTACATCGCGCTCGGCGAACCGCAGGCGGGCGGGGGCTGGGCGCTGCGCACCTGGATCAAGCCCTTCGCGAACTGGATCTGGGGCGGCACGATCATCATGGCGCTGGGTGGTTTCCTGAGCCTGAGCGACCGGCGCTACCGCTTTGCGCCCGGCGCGGCTAAGGCGCCGCCGCCCCCGGCCCCCAAGACGCAGGGGGTTCCGGCGGAATGACGGGCCTTTGGCGCAAAATCTCCCGCAAGGGGGCCCCCTTGCTGGCGGCGGCGATGCTGGCGCTGGCCGTGCCGGCGGCGGCGGTGCAGCCCGACGAGGTGCTGGACGACCCGGTGCTGGAGGAGCGCGCCCGCGGGATCTCCGCCGGCCTGCGCTGCGTCGTGTGCCGCAACGAATCCATCGACGAGTCGAACGCCACGCTGGCGCGCGACCTGCGCCTGATGGTGCGCGAACGGCTGGTGGCGGGCGACAGCGACACGCAGGTGGTGGACTACGTCGTGGACCGCTACGGCGAATATGTGCTGTTGCGCCCGACCATGACCGGCTCGAACATCGTGCTGTGGCTGGCCCCGGCGGCGCTGATCCTGATCGGCGGCGGGCTGTCGCTGGTCTACATACGGCGGCGCGCGGCCAGCCCGGCGCCGTCCGAGGTCGCGCTGAGCCCCGAGGAAAAGGCCCGGCTCGAGGACCTCCTGCAGGAGTGACGCCGCGTTTGCGCTTTTCCGCGCAATCCGCCGCGTCTAGGCTTCGCCGCAGACAGCCCGAGGGAGCGGACCATGATCTACGAGACCATCACACGGCTCGATGACGACGGCATGGCCGTCATCACGCTGAACCGTCCCGAGGTGATGAACGCGCTCAACACCCAGATGCGGGCCGAGATCACCCAGGCCGTCGAGGACGCAGGCAGGACCGCGCGGGTCGTGGTGCTGACCGGCAGCGGGCGGGCGTTCTGTTCGGGGCAGGATCTGGGCGACCGCTCGAGCCTGGCGAACATGAACCTCGAGCGCACCTTGCGCGAGGAATACATACCGATGCTGATGGCGATCGTGGACTGCCCGGTGCCGGTCATCGCCGCGGTGAACGGCACCGCCGCGGGCGCGGGCGCGAACCTGGCGCTGATCTGCGACATCACCATCGCCACCGAAAGCGCCAGCTTCATCCAGGCCTTCACCCGGATCGGCCTGATCCCCGACGCGGGCGGAACCTGGGTGCTGCCGCGCAGCATCGGCTTGCAGAAGGCGATGGGTGCGGCGCTTTTCGCCGACAAGATCAGCGCGACCCAGGCCGCGCAATGGGGCATGATCTGGGAAGCGGTGGCCGACACCACCTTCGAGGCGACCTGGCGCGCGCGCGCCGCGCAGCTGGCCAGCGGCCCGACCGAGGCGTTCAGGCGCATCAAGCGGGTGATGCAGGCGAGCTTTGGCAACTCGCTGGAGGACCAGCTGCTGCTCGAAGGCGAACTGCAGGGCGAATGCGGCGGCACGCGGGATTTCAAGGAGGGCGTGCTGGCCTTCCTCGACAAGCGCCCGGCGGCCTTCGAGGGGCGGTGAGCGGGCACGGCGGCTCTGCCCCCCGCGGCCGGGGGCCGCGACCCCCGGGATATTTGTGAAACGAAGAAGCGGGGACGCGTTAACCTTGATGCGGGTTAACGCGCCAAGCGCCTCACTTTTCGGGGATCAGGCCCCTCGGGCTGAACCGCAGCACCAGCAGCAAGATCACCCCCATCGTCATCAGGCGCATGTAGGCGACCGAATCGAGCAGGTGGATGCGCAGCCAGGACTCAGGGCTCATCCCGGAGGTGGCGGCGTCCATGACCAGTCCGCCGATCGGCTCCACCTGAATCCAGAGCCACCAGATCAGGAAGCCGCCGAGGACCGCCCCCCAGTTGTTGCCCGAGCCGCCGACGATCACCATCACCCAGATCAGGAAGGTGAAGCGCAGCGGCTGGTAGGTGCTGGGCACCAGCTGGCTGTCGAGCGTGGTCATCATCGCGCCGGCCATGCCGATGACGGCCGAGCCCAGCACGAAGACCTGCAGGTGGCGCGCCTTCACGTCCTTGCCCATGGCCGAGGCCGAGACCTCGTTGTCGCGGATCGCGCGCATCATCCGGCCCCAGGGCGAGTTCCAGGCCTTTTCGCTGAGCCAGATCAGCAGCAGCAGGACCACGATGAAGAGCGTGGCATAGCACAGCTTGACGAAGATCGACGAGAAGATGACCGGGCTGACCCCGATCTGCCCCGAGAGGTCGAGGAACCAGTCGGTGCGTTGCAGATTGACCTCGTAGGGCACCGGGCGCGGGATGCCGCTGACGTTCTTGACGCCGCGGGCCAGCCAATCCTCGTTCTTCAGCACCGCGATGATGATCTCGGCGATCCCCAGCGTGGCGATGGCCAGGTAGTCGGACCGCAGGCCCAGTGCCGTCTTGCCGATGATCCAGGCCGCGCCCGCGGCCAGCAGCCCGCCCACCGGCCAGGCGAGGATCACCGGAAGGCCGAGCCCGCCCAGGTAGCCCGCCGCGGACGGGTTCACCGCCTCGACCGCCTCGACGCCGGCATCGAAGACGGAACGGAAGAGGAAGAAGCCACCGATCAGGATGACGATCATGGCCGCCACGCGCAGCCGCCCGGGTGGCAGCTTCGACCAGGCGAGGATCGCCAGCACGATCGTCGCCGCGCCAAGCACGAGGCCCAGAAGCACCTGCACGCCGCCCTCCGCCCAGGCATCGGCCTGCGGCGGCATGGCGACCAGCACCGCGGCAAGGCCGCCGAGCGCCGCGAAGCCCATCACGCCGACGTTGAACAGGCCCGCATAGCCCCATTGCATGTTCACGCCGAGCGCCATGATGGCGCTGATCAGCCCCATGTTGAAGATGCCGAGCGCGATGTTCCAGGACTGCACGAAGCCGGTGCCGGCAAAGAGCACGGCCACCAGGACGAACATCAGGATCGCGCGGGTGTCGAGACTGCGGGTCATACCGATTTCCCCTTCATGATGCCGGTGGGCCGGAACAGCAGGACGATGAGCAGGATGCCGAAGCTGACCGCGAACTTGTAGTCGGTCGACAGCAGCTGCAGCAGGCCCGTGGGCTCGATCCCTTCGGGCAGGAGGTAGCTGACCACCCGGCGGAAGGCATAGGTGACCGCGACCTCGGAAAAGGCGATCAGGAACCCGCCCAGGATCGCGCCCACCGGGTTGCCGAGGCCGCCGACGATGGCGGAGGCGAAGATCGGCAGCAGCAGCTGGAAATAGGTCAGCGGCTTGAACGACTTGTCGAGCCCGTACAGCACACCCGCCGTGGTCGCGAGCGCCGCCACGATCAGCCATGTGATCATCACCACCCGCTCCGGGTTGATGCCCGACAGCAGCGCCAGATCCTCGTTGTCGGAAAAGGCGCGCATCGACTTGCCGGTGCGGGTGCGGTTGAGGAACCAGAACAGCAGCACCATGCAGATCAGCGCCACCACGATGGTGATGCCCTGGCTGGTGCGGAAGGCCAGCCCTTCGTCGAGGCCGGTCATCTCGCGGAACCTGCGGGCCGAGATGATGAAGCGCTCGCCATCGGCGAAGCGCTGGTCATCGACGCCGATGATGAAGCGCACGATGCCGTTGAGAACGAACATCACGCCGAGCGAGGCGATCACATAGATCACCGGCTTGGCCTTCTGCGCGCGGTAGAAGCGGTAGACCACCCGGTCGGTGCCGACAACCAGCAGGCCGGTGATCGCGATGCCCACCGGCAGGGCCAGCAGCGCCGTGGGCAGCGGGCCAAGCGATACGCCGGCACTCTGCAGGGCCCAGGTGCACAAGATCACCACCATGGTCCCGAAGGCCATCGTGTCGCCATGCGCGAAGTTCGAGAAGCGCAAGATGCCGTAGATCAGCGTCACCCCCAGCGCGCCCAGCGCCAGCTGCGCGCCATAGGCGGTGGCCGGGATGATGACGAAGTTCAACAGCGTCACGAGTGCGTTGAGGAAATCCATTCAGGTCAACTCCTCGCAGGTTCCGAAATAGGTGATCGCGGCGGCGGCGCCGTCGAAGATGTGCAGCGTCATCAGCGCCGTGCGGCCTGCGTCGATGGTCAGCAGTTCCGCAACCTCGATGCGCCCGGTGCCGGCATAGGTCGCGGGCATCCGGTCGGCGGGCGTCAGGCGGGTGACGGGCGTGACGCCGGTGACCGAGGACAGGACCAGATCGCCGGCATGGTCGGCGGCGATCACCTCCACGGTCAGGCCCGCGTCGCTGCAGCCGGCGCTTGCCTCGCATTCCACGGTAAAGGCGCAGGCCCAGGGTTCGGCCAGCGCCGGGCCGGCCAGCATCGCCAGCACGAACGGCAGCGCGGCACGGCGCATCGCGCTCATCCGCCCAGGAAACTGCGGCGGACCTCGGGGTCGGCCAGCAGTTCCTTGCCGGTGCCGGTATGCGCGTTGCGCCCCTGCACCAGAACATAGCCGCGATCCGCGATCTCCAGCGCCTGGCGGGCGTTTTGCTCCACCATCAGGATCGGAATGCCGGTGCGGCTGACCTCGATGATGCGGTCGAACAACTCGTCCATCACGATGGGCGAGACGCCGGCGGTGGGTTCGTCCAGCATCAGGACCTTGGGCTGGGTCATCAGCGCACGGCCCACGGCGACCTGCTGGCGCTGGCCGCCCGACAGTTCGCCCGCCGCCTGCCGCCGCTTGTCGCGCAGGATCGGGAACAGGTCGTAGACCTGTTCCATCGTGGTGCGGATGTCGTCCTGGCGGATGAAGGCGCCCATCTCGAGGTTTTCCTCGACCGTCATCGAGGCGAAGATGTTGTTGGTCTGCGGCACGAAGCCCATGCCCTTGGCCACGCGGGCCTGCGGCGTCAGGTCGGTGATGTCCTCGCCGTCGAGGCGGACCGAGCCCTGGCGCACGTTGAGCATGCCGAACACGGCCTTCATCGCGGTGGATTTGCCCGCGCCGTTGGGGCCGACGATCACGGTGATCTCGCCGGGGTTCACCGCGACGGTGCAGTCGTGCAAGATGTCGGGGCCGCTGCCGTAGCCGCCGGTCATGCTGTCGCCGATCAGGAAGGCCTGGCTGGTGTTCATCGCGTGGCCGGTGCCGGGCGAGGCGGTGAGCGTGCCGCCGCCGGGCTTGCCGATGGACCAGTCCTTGTTGCCGCGATCGTTGTGATAGGGGTTGCCGCTCATGCGCCCGCCCCTTCGGCCAGCTTGTCCTTGTTCTTGAGCCCGGTGCCGAGATAGGCCTCGATCACCTGCTCGTTGGCCTTGATCTGGTCGATCGTGCCTTCGGCCAGCACATGCCCTTCGGCCATCACGATGACCGGGTCGCACAGGCGGCCGATGAAATCCATGTCATGCTCGATGACGCAGAAGGTGTAGCCGCGTTCCTTGTTGAGCCGCATGATCGCGTCGCCGATGGTGTTCAGCAGCGTGCGGTTCACGCCGGCGCCGACCTCGTCGAGGAACACGATCTTGGCGTCGACCATCATCGTGCGGCCCAGTTCCAGCAGCTTTTTCTGGCCGCCAGAAACCATGCCGGCCGGATGGTCGGCCAGATGTTCGATGGTCAGGAACTCCAGCACCTCGTCGGCCCTGGCGCGCAACGCGCGTTCCTCGTCGGCGATCCGCTTGCGGCCGAACCAGGTGTTCCACAGCGTCTCGCCCGATTGCGCGGGCGGCACCATCATCAGGTTCTCGCGGCAGGTCATCGAATGGAACTCGTGCGCGATCTGGAAGGTCCGCAACAGGCCCTTGGAAAACAGCACATGCGGCTTCAGGCCGGTGATGTCTTCGCCATCCATGATCACCGTGCCGCTGGTCGGCGGCAGCACGCCCGCGATGACGTTGAACAAGGTGGTCTTGCCCGCGCCGTTGGGCCCGATCAGCCCGGTGATCGACCCGGTCTCGATCCGCAGGCTGGCGCCGTCGACGGCGTGGAAGCCGCCGAAATGCTTGTGAAGGTCGCTGACCTCGATCATGCGTGGCTGTTCTCCTGTTGCGAAACAGCCCGGTGGTGAACCGGGCTGCTTGCCTTGACTAGGGATGTGCCGCGTTCAGCGGAAGCGCACCGTCTCGATCGAGCCGTCGACGACTTCGATTTCGCGGTAGGCGCCTGCGGATTCACCGCCGCCGATGAATTCGACCGCAGTTGCGCCGACATAGTCGATGTCTTCGCCGGCGGCGATCAGCTCGAGCGCGCGGCCCAGCTGACCCGGAAGGATCTGCTCGCCCGGTGCGTTGGCCATGTCCATCACATGCTCTGCATAGTCGCCCGGTGCGGTCGATCCGGCGGCCTGCATGGCGAGCAGGATCAGCGCAGCCGCGTCATAGGCCTCGGCCGAGAAGGCGTCGGTGCCGTCGAACCCGGCTTCCTCGGCGAGGTCGAAGTAGATGCCCGCGCCTTCGCTGTCGGTGCCGGGGAACTGACCGAACGAGCCGTTGATCTCGACGCCGAAGGCATCGGTGATCGCGTTGCCGACCATGCCGTCGGGCAGGACGAACGTGTCGAAGGCACCGGTATCGAGTGCCGCGCGGATGATGCCCGGACCACCCTGGTCGATGTAGCCCGCGACGACCAGAACGTCACCGCCGGCGGAGGCGAGCGCGCCCACCTCGGCCGAATAGTCGGCGCGGCCGTCTTCATGCGAGGCGACCAGCGTCACGGTGCCGCCAAGCTCCTCGAAGGCGGCGGCGAAGCTGTCGGCAAGACCCTGGCCATAGTCGTTGTTGGTGTAGGTGACGGCCACCGAATCGAAGCCGCGGTCGAGAATGTTCTGGGCCATCACGACGCCCTGGCGCGCGTCGGAGGGGGCGGTGCGGAAGAACAGGCCGTTGTCCTCGATCGTCGACAGGGCCGGGCTGGTGGCGGAGGGCGAGATCATCACCATGCCATTGGGCATCGCCACGTTGGTCAGTGCCGGAATGGTCGCGCCCGAGCACAGGGTGCCGACGATGCCCGACACACCGTCCGAGGTGATCAGGCGTTCGGCCGCCGCAACGGACAGCGATGCGTCGCATCCGGAGTCGCCGCGCACGGAGGTGACCGTGGTGCCGCCCAGCAGCTGGCCGCTTTCGGTCACTTCGGCCATCGCCAGTTCGGCGCCGTCGGCCATGCCGGGCGCAAGCGATTCTGCCGGGCCGGTGAAGCCCAGCAATACGCCCAGCGTGATGCTTTCCTGTGCGTTGGCCACGCCGGCCATGACAACGGTAGCCGCAGAGGCCAGAAGGATCTTTTTCATCAGTCGTCTCCCAAGTTGGACAGTTTCTGTCTTATGGTCCGGCACGGTAGCCGCAGCCCCGCATGAAGAAAAGAGGTATCCGTCACGGCGCGCGCAAACAGCCATTCCTCCCGCTGGTGCCGTTGCGTCAAGCCCATCGGCCCGCCGGAGCCGCTTCACGCGGCCGTCGTCCCGAACAGGCGCAACCGCGAGACGCCGCCGTCGGGGAAGATGTTCAACCGCACATGCGTGACCGGCCCGAGATCGGCCAGTTCCTCGCGGAACATGTGTTCGGCGTCGGGGCCGAGCTTTTGCTGCGGCAGCAAATCCTTCCAGAACATCGAGGCGGTGACCAGCGCGTCGCTGAGCCCGTCACCGAAGCTTTTCATGTCAGCGGCCTGGATCGAGACGGTGTCGGGAAAGTTGCCCTTGAAATGCGCGGTGTCGATCAACGCCCTCTCGATAACGCCGCGCGCGCCCAGCGCGATGATCATCCAGTCGTAGCCCGGCTCTCGGCGGCGCCGCGTTTCCCAGCCGTCGCCCATGTTGAGCCCGCGCCCCGGCGCCAGCAGGCGGTTGCAATCGCCGTAATGCGCATCGGAAAACCCCAGGATGCGGCCCCCGTTCAGCGCCGAGGCGAGGTCTATCTCGCCCTTGGCGTTCGCCGCGTCCAGTTCCGGCACCCCGTAGACCCGCAGCCGCGCCACGCCGCCATCGGGGTAGATGTGGATGCGCAGATGCGTCCAGCTCTCGAAACTGTCGCAGGCGAAGTGGTGGTGCGCCGAGGGGCCCAGCGCCTTGTGCGGCAGGATCGTGACCCAGGCCTGATCCTCGGGCGGCAGGTCGCCGCGGAAATGCGCCGCCTCAAGCCGCACGGCGGGGGCGTAGTTGCCGGTGAAATGCGAGGTGTCGACGTCGAAGCCGATGATGCGCCCGGCGGCGGCCAGCTTGACGATGGCGCTGTCATGCCCGCCGTCGCGGCGGCGGCGGGTTTCCCAGCCGTCCATCCACTTGCCGTGATCGTCGAACTTGCCCTCGACGAACACCGCCGGCGCGTCGCTCAGCATCCGGTCGAGCGGGCCGAAGAACTGGTCGGTGGCCCACAACGCCTTGGCCCCCAGCCCCGCCGAGGCGAGGTTGACGCCGGTGCGCGCGAACAGGGGAACATCTGGGTTCAGGCTTTCGATCGCGGTCATTTCAAGGGTCCGGGTTCGGGAGGGCAGCAAGATGGCGCCGGCAGGCCGGCTGCGCCCATGCCCTCGAATGCAGCAAACGCCCATGGCTTACGCGGCTTTTGCGCCCAAGGGCAAGAGGCGGCACCGGCATGGGTTGCACCCGGCGGGGATTTCGTCTGAGGATCGGGCACATGCCTGCAAAGGCGGCAGTGCGCCACGAGGGGATACATGGACGCCACCATTCTGATGCACTGGGCCGAGTTCGCCGTCCGCTGGCTGCATGTGATCACCGCCATCGCCTGGATCGGGTCGAGCTTCTATTTCATCGCGCTCGACCTCGGCCTGAACCGCACTATCCCCGGCCCGGCGGATGGCGAGGAATGGCAGGTCCATGGCGGCGGCTTCTACCATATCCAGAAATACATGGTCGCCCCCGCGGCGATGCCCGAGCATCTGACCTGGTTCAAATGGGAAAGCTACGCCACATGGCTTTCGGGCGTGGCGCTCCTGATCCTGCTCTACTGGGTCGGGGCCGAGATGTACCTGATCGACTGGCGGGTGATGGAGCTTGCGCCCTGGCAGGCGATGGTGATCTCGGGCCTGTCGCTGGTGGTGGGCTGGGTCGCCTATGACCTCTTGTGCAAGTCGAGACTGGGCGAAAATCCCACTTCCTTGATGATACTCCTCTTCGCCATTCTGGTGGCGCTGTCCTGGGCCTACACGCAGGTATTCTCGGGCCGCGCCGCGCTGCTCCATCTGGGCGCGCTGACCGCGACGATCATGACCGCGAATGTCGCCATGATCATCATCCCCAACCAGAAGATCGTGGTGGCCGATCTCAAGGCCGGGCGCACGCCCGACCCGAAATACGGCAAGATCGCCAAGCTGCGCTCGACGCACAACAACTACCTGACGCTGCCGGTGATCTTCCTGATGCTGTCGAACCACTACCCGCTTGCCTTCGCGTCGGAGTGGAACTGGCTGATCGCCAGCCTCGTGTTCCTGATGGGCGTCACGATCCGGCATTTCTTCAACACCATGCATGCGCGCAAAGGCATGCCCTGGTGGACCTGGGGCGCCACCGCCGCGATCTTTGCCGCCATCGTCTGGCTGTCGGTCCTGCCGCTGCTGCGCGACGACCCGGTCGAGGCCGCGGCACTGTCGCCGCGCGAGGCGCGCTTTGCCGCCCATGCACAGTTTCCCGAGGTCTCCGATCTGGTCTACGCCAATTGCGCTTCGTGCCACGCGGCCGAGGTGTCCATGCCCGGTCTTGCCGCCGCCCCCGGCGGGGTGATCCTCGACAGCGACACGCGCATTGCGGCCCAGGCGCAGGCGATCTACCTGCAGGCCGGCGCCAGCCACGCCATGCCGCCGGGCAATTTCGCCTTTCTGACCGAGGCGGATCGCGCCCTGATCAGACGGTGGTATCGCGAGGTTGCGGGCGGCGCGCTATAACGCCCGGTAGCGGGCAGGGGAGAGACGGATGCCGACACCACGAAACGAATTGAAGGCCGCTATGGCGGCGGAGGAAATGCTGCGCGGGCTCTGGCTTGCGCTCGGCGCCGAGACGGTGACCGAGATCGCGGGCCGCGCCGGGTTCGACTGGTGCCTCGTCGACGGCGAACACGGACCGTGGGACCCGACGCTGATCCGCCGCCAGCTCATGGTGCTGGCGGGCACCGGCACGCCTGCGGTGGTGCGCGTGCCGGTGGGCGAGGCCTGGGTGCTGAAACAGGCGCTGGATCTGGGCGCGCAGACGGTGATGGTGCCGATGATCACCTCCGCCGCCGAGGCCGAGGCCGCCGTGCGCGCCTGCCGCTACCCGCCCGAGGGCATCCGCGGCAACGGCGGCGCGACGATGCGGGCCGGCGGCTATGGCCGCATCCCCGATTACACCGCCACCGCGAACGACGAGATCTGCGTCATCGTTCAGGCCGAAAGCCGGGCCGCCATGGCGGATCTGGCGGCCATCGCGGCCGTCGAGGGCGTGGATTGCGTCTTCATCGGCCCGGCCGACCTGGGCGGCGACATGGGGTTTGGCGGTGACCTGTCGGCACCCGAGCTCTGGGACGAAATTCATCGTGGGATCAAGATCATCACCGAAGCGGGCAAGGCGGCGGGCATCATCGTGCCGCCGGCCATGGCGGGCGAGATGATGGAGGCAGGCGTGACCTTCCTCGGGCTCGGCTCCGACTCGCATGTGCTGACCGAAACCCTGCGCGCCCTCGCCGGGGGCGCCGCGTGATCCACCTGCGCCACGGCGACACGCGGCTGACGCTCGACCCTGAGGTCGGCAATATCCCGGCTTGGCAGGTGGGCGGGCGCCAGCCTCTCCACGCCGCGCCGTGGCGGGACGAGGCCGATGTGCAGGCCGATCCGACGATGCCCGCGGTCAACAAGCGGCTGGCGGGCGATTTCCTGTGCATGCCCTTCGGCCGCGACGACGTGGGCACCGACCCGCCGCACGGGCATACCGCCAACAGCCCGTGGGATGTGATCCGCACCGACGGGACCGAGGCGCATCTGCGCCTCACCGTCCCGGTGAGGGGCGCGACGGTGGACAAGCATCTGCGGATCACCGGCCCGGTTCTTTACCAGACCCACCGCATCGAGGGCGGGCAGGGCGCGGTCAGCTTCGCCCACCATCCCATGAGCCGGATGGCCGAGGGCGGGCGGCTGTCCTTTTCACCCAAGCGCGCGGCGCTGACCGACCCGGTGGCGCAATACGCGGGCCGCACCCTCTGGGCGCTGAACCAGATCCAGCCCGACCTGATCCTGCCCTGCGAGGGTGGCGGCGACTGGGACCTGTGCACCTATCCCGCCGGGCATGCGGTCGAGGATTTCTGCATCCTGGTCGAGGCGCGCGGCGCCCGCATCGGCTGGACCGTGCTGATGCGCAACGCCGAGGACGACATGCTGGTCGTGCTGAAGGACGCGCGGCAGATGCCGGTGACGATGCTCTGGATCTCGAACGGGGGCCGCGATTTCCCGCCCTGGAACGGGCGCCACACCGGCGTGATCGGGATCGAGGATGGCTGCGCCGCAGGTGGCACCGGGCTCGCCGCCGCGCTGGCCGAGAACCGGCTGACCGCGATGGGTGTGCCGACGGTGTTGCCGCTCGGGGTCACCCACATGCTGCGTCACGCCATGATCTCGCTGCCGCGTCCGCCCGGCTGGGCGGAGGTGCGCGATGTCACCGTGGCCAAGGGCCAGATCACGCTGACGGAAGCCGGCGGCGCGCAGGTCTCGGTCCCCTTCGATCAAGGGTTCTTTCAGTGAGCGGCGGAACGATGATTCTCGTCGATGCCGATGCCTGCCCGGTGAAGGAGGAAATCTACACCGTCGCCTTTCGTCACAAGGTGCCGGTACGGCTCTTCGCCGGGCAATACCTGCGCCACCCCGATCATCCGCTGATCACCATGACCATGGCGGGCGACGCGTTCGACGCCGCCGACGACCTGATCGCCGCCGAGGCCGCACCGGGAAGCCTCGTCATCACTGCCGACCTGCCGCTGGCGGATCGGGCGCTGAAGGCGGGGGCCGCGGTGCTGACCCACCATGGTGAACGGCTGACCGCGCAGAACATCGGCGCGCGCCTTGCCACGCGCGACCTGATGGCCGATTTGCGCGGCGGGCTCGAGGGGCAGGCGCTCGGCGGCGGCCCGCGCCCGTTCTCGAAATCCGACCGCAGCACCTTCCTTCAGGCCCTCGACCGGGCGCTCAGGACACTCAAGACCTGATGGCGGGGCTTGATGGCGCGGGGGGCATGGGGTATCTGCGCGCCTTCGCCACACCGGAAATGACCCCATGAGCTTTATCCTCGCCATCGTCGGCCGCCCCAATGTCGGCAAGTCCACGCTGTTCAACCGGCTGGTCGGGCGCAAGCTGGCGCTGGTCGACGACCAGCCCGGCGTCACCCGCGACCTGCGCGAGGGGGCGGCACGGCTGGGCGACCTGCGCTTCACGGTGATCGACACCGCCGGCCTCGAGGATGCGACCGACGACAGCCTGCAGGGACGGATGCGCCGCCTCAGCGAACGCGCCGTGGCGATGGCCGACGCGACCCTGTTCCTGATCGACGCGCGCGCGGGCGTGACGCCGAACGACACGCTCTTCGCCGACATCCTGCGCCGCTCGGGGCGGCCGGTGATCCTGGCCGCGAACAAGGCCGAGGGCCGCGCCGGCGAGGCGGGGTTCTACGAGGCCTACACCCTCGGCCTCGGCGAGCCCATCGGGCTGTCGGCCGAGCATGGCGAGGGCATGGCGGAACTGGCCGTGGTCTTGCAGCAGCTGATCGAGGGCCGGGACGAAGCCGAGGAGGAAGCCGAGAGCAAGGTCGAGTTCGACGTTGATGCGGACAGTGAAGAACGCGTCATAACCCCTTTGAAACCCTTGCAGATCGCCGTCGTCGGTCGCCCCAACGCAGGCAAATCGACGCTGATCAACCAGATCGTCGGCGAGGAGCGGCTGCTGACCGGTCCCGAGGCCGGGATCACCCGCGACGCCATCGCCGTGCCCTTCACCTGGGACGGCACGCCGATGCGCATCTTCGACACCGCAGGCATGCGCAAGAAGGCGCGAATCCAGGAAAAGCTCGAGAAGATGTCGGTCGCCGACGGGCTGCGCGCGGTGAAATTCGCCGAGGTCGTGGTGGTCCTGCTCGACGCCGCCATCCCCTTCGAGACGCAGGATCTGCGCATCGCGGATCTGGCCGAGCGCGAAGGGCGCGCCGTGGTCGTCGCGGTCAACAAATGGGATCTCGAGGACGAGAAGCAGGACAAGCTGAAGGCGCTGAAAGAGGCGTTCGAGCTGCACCTGCCGCAGCTGCGCGGCGCGCCGCTGGTCACCGTTTCGGCCAAGACCGGCAAGGGGCTCGACCGGCTCCAGGCCGCGATCCTCAAGGCGCATGACGTCTGGAACCGCCGCGTCACCACCGCGCAGCTGAACCGCTGGCTCGCCGCGATGATCGAGGCACACCCGCCGCCAGCCCCCTCGGGCCGCCGCATCCGGCTGCGCTACATGACCCAGGCCAAGACGCGCCCGCCGGGTTTCGTGGTGATGTGCTCGCTGCCCGAGAAACTGCCCGAAAGCTATTCTCGCTATCTGGTCAACGGGTTGCGCGACGATTTCGACATGCCGGGCACGCCGATCCGGCTGTGGATGCGCAGCCAGTCGGACCAGAACCCGTTCAAGGACCGCAAGAAATCCATCCCCTCGCGACTGGCCAAGCACGTCCGCAAGGGCGAGACGAAAAAGGGCTAGGCAAACCGCCCGGCCCTTCTTCGTTTCACAAATATCCTGGTGGAGCGCGAGGGGGTGAAACCCCCTCGCTCCGGTCGCCCGCGCAAGCGGGCGAAACGATCAGCCGTTGGCTTCGCGGATCTTGTCGGCGGCGGCCTGGTCGAAGGTGATCCCGTGGGTCGAGAACAGGGTATCCAGCTCGCCCGACAGCGTCATCTCGGTGATGATGTCGCAACCGCCCACGAACTCGCCCTTGACGTAAAGCTGCGGGATCGTCGGCCAGTCGGAAAAATCCTTGATGCCCTGGCGGATCTCCTCGTCGGCCAGCACGTTCACGTCCTGGAACTCCACGCCCATGTAGTTGAGCACGCCCGCCACGCGGGAAGAGAACCCGCATTGCGGCATCGTCTTGGTGCCTTTCATGAACAGCACCACGTCGTTCTCGGTGACGGTCTTCTGGATGGTGTCGGTGGCGGTCATCTTCGGGGGTTCCCTTTCAATCCGGGGCCTTGGTGGTCAGTGCCAGCGCATGCAGGTCGCCCTGGCTGCCGTCCATCTTGCCCTTGAGCGCGGCATAGACCGCGCGCTGCTGCTGCACGCGGTTCAGGCCGCGAAAGCTCTCGTCGACGACCTGTGCGGCGAAATGCGCGCCGTCGTCGCCCTCGACCGTGATCCTGGCCTTCGGAAAGGCGTCGCGCAGCATGTCCTCGATCTCGCGGGCGGTGATGGGCATCGGCATTCCTTGGCTGGCTCTGGGGCAAGATGTAAGCCGCAAGCGGGCGGGCCGCAAGCGGTTGACAGCGTCAGCCCTCAGCCAAAGTGAAGCGCGAAGGCGCCGCGCCACTGCGCCGTCAATTCGCCCAGCGGCGCCTCGGACGCGCCGAAGCGGACGGTGTCGCCGCCGACCTTGCCGACGCTCGACAGCGGCAGGCCGGCCTGCCCGGCGGCGACCATCAGCGCCTCGGCCATGTCGAAGCTGGTGGCGATCAGGTAGCGGCCCTGATCCTCGCCGTAGAGCGTCGCCATGTCGCCCGGCTCCAGCGTCAGGCCCACGCCCGCCGCCGCCGCCATCTCGAAGGCGGCCAGCGCCAGCCCGCCGTCGCTCAGGTCGGTGCACGCACCGATCCAGCGGCGGTTGTCGAGGATGAAGGCGCCGGCGCGGCGTTCCGCGTCCAGATCGACCGGCGGCGCGTCGCCATCCTCGCGGTTGAAGACCTCGGCCAGCAGGGCGGACTGCCCAAGATGGCCGCGCGTCTCGCCCAAAAGCAGCAAGATGTCGCCGCTGCGCGGCACGCCCGTGATGAGATCGTCGAGATGGTCGAGAAGCCCCACCGCCCCGATGGTCGGCGTCGGCAGGATGCCCATGCCATCGGTCTCGTTGTAGAGGCTGACATTGCCCGACACGATCGGCATGTCGAGCGCGGCGCAGGCCTCGCCGATGCCTTTGATCGCGCCGACGAGCTGGCCCATGATCTCGGGCTTCTCGGGATTGCCGAAGTTCAGGTTGTCGGTCGCGGCCAAGGGCCGGGCACCCATGGCGCACAGGTTGCGCCAGGCTTCGGCCACGGCCTGCCTGCCGCCCTCGACCGGGTTCGCCTTGACGTAGCGCGGCGTCACGTCCGAGGTGAAGGCCAGCGCCTTGTCGGTGCCATGCACCCGCACCACGCCTGCGCCGAGGCCGGGGGGCACGACCGTTTCGGCCATCACCATGTGGTCGTATTGCTCGTAGACCCAGGCTTTCGAGCAATAGTTGGGCGAACAGATCAGCGCCTCGAGCGCGTCGATGGGGTCGACCTCGGGCACCGGGTCCATCGCGGGCGGCGCGGGTGTCTCGACCCACGGGCGGTCGTATTCCGGCGCGGAGGAGGCGAGTTTCGACAGCGGCAGGTCGGCCATCGTCTCGTTGCCGTGCAGGATCAGGAAGCGGTCCTCGGCGATGGTTTCGCCGACGATGGCGAAATCGAGGTCCCACTTGTCGAAGATCGCCCGCGCCTTGGCCTCCATCGACGGCTTCAGGACCATGAGCATGCGCTCCTGCGATTCCGACAGCATCATCTCGTACGCACTCATGCCCGCCTCGCGCTGCGGGACGTGGTCGAGCGTGAGCTTGATGCCGAGCCCGCCCTTGTCGCCCATCTCGACCGCCGAACAGGTCAGGCCGGCGGCGCCCATGTCCTGGATCGAGATGACGGCGCCCGAGGCCATCAGTTCAAGGCAGGCCTCCAGCAGCCGCTTCTCGGTGAACGGGTCGCCGACCTGCACGGTGGGGCGCTTGTCCTCGATCGTGTCGTCGAACTCGGCCGAGGCCATGGTCGCCCCGCCGACGCCGTCGCGGCCGGTCTTCGCGCCCAGGTACACCACCGGCATGCCCACGCCAGAGGCAGCGGAATAGAAGATCGCATCCGCATCGGCCAGCCCCGCCGCGAAGGCGTTCACCAGGCAGTTGCCGTTGTAGGCGCGGTGAAACCGCACCTCTCCGCCGATGTTGGGCACGCCGAAGCAGTTGCCGTAGCCGCCCACGCCCTCGACCACACCATGCACGAGCTGCCGCGTCTTGGGGTGGTCCTTCTCGCCGAAACTCAGCGCGTTCATCGCCGCGATGGGCCGCGCGCCCATGGTGAAGACGTCGCGCAGGATGCCGCCAACGCCGGTAGCGGCCCCCTGGTAGGGCTCGATGTAGCTGGGGTGGTTGTGGCTTTCCATCTTGAAGACCACGGCCTGCCCGTCGCCGATATCGACCACGCCCGCGTTCTCGCCGGGGCCGCAGATCACCTGCGGGCCGGTGGTGGGGAGCGTCCGCAGCCATTTCTTGGAAGACTTGTACGAACAATGCTCGTTCCACATCGCCGAGAAGATGCCGAGCTCGGTGAAACTGGGGGCGCGCCCGATGATCTCGAGGATGCGGTCATACTCGTCGGGCTTCAGCCCGTGCGCCGCGATCAACTCGGGCGTGATGGCAGGTTCGGTCATGCGAAATATCCCCCGTTTGGGCGCTGTTTACGTCACCGACGGGGCAGGGGGAAGAGGCGCGCGCCGCGTCAGACCACCCGTCGGACCGCGCGGCGGAAGGTGAGGGAGGTCGGTCGCTCGTAGCCCGGATGCGCCGTGGCGGCAATCTGGCGGAACCCGAGGCGGGTGAAGGCGGCGTGGTTTTCGGTCAGTTCCACACGCGTCTGCAGCTCCAGCGCCGGCAGATCGAGTGCGCGCGCCTGCGTTTCGGCAGCCTCCACCAGCGCGCGGGCGAGGCCCCGCTGCTGCTGCGCTGCGGCGACGGCGAGCTTGCCTATATAGTAGCAATTGGCCCTGGCGGCGCCAAACAGGCAGGCCACCGGAATGCCTTGGCGGCGGATGACGAACAGGTCTTCCTTGGCCGCCTTGGCGCGCAGACCGGCCTCGGTCAGCCGGGTGAGGGAGGAGGGCGGGTCGATGCGCCCGGCCATTGTGGCGAAGGCCCCGGTCAAAAGCCGGTGCAGCGCGGCGTAATCGTCGAAATCGGCGGGGTTTGTTTCGACTTGGGAAACGTTCATGCGCGGCACGCTCTGAGGATCGCCGGGGATCGGGCAAAAAAAAGGCCGAGACGAATCTCGGCCAAAGTCCAACAGGGAGGTAATGGAACGACGATCGCTCGCCAATGTTCCATTGCAGCTGAATTAAGCGGCACACCACTCGCGTTCAAGGCAAATTGCGCCGCAGCGCCGCAAAGCTGGCATGTCTGTGGCGCATAGCACACAGACAGGAACAGGTTTGCAACGGCGTCAGGGGCGGGTCAGACGGCGGCTTCGGTATCGCGTTCCTTCTGCCGGCGCCGGTAGGCGATGACCTCCTCGGCGACGAAGTCGCGGAACACCTCGACCCGCTTGGATTGCCGCAGTTCTTCAGGATATGCCAGAAAAACAGGCACTTCCGCCGACTGGATATCGGGCAGCACGCGCACGAGGTCGGGGAAATCCTGGGTCAGGTAATCGGGCAGCAACCCGATGCCCAGATCGTGGATCACCGCTTGCAGCACGCCGAAATAGTTGTTTACGGTCAGGCGCGACCCGATGGTGTGGGCCATCAGCTCGCTCACCAGGATCGCGCCCGCGCTGACCTGGGCCGAGGTCGCGTTCTGGCTGATCAGCCGATGGGTCGACAACTCGTCCAGCGATTGCGGCGTGCCGTTCGCGGCCAGGTAGCGCGGCGAGGCGTAGAGGCGCATGTTGATCGTCATCAGGCGCCGGCGGATCAGGTCGGCCTGGCTGGGTTCCTTCATGCGGATCGCCACGTCGGCCTCGCGCATCGGCAGGTCCAGCAGCCGCTCCTCCAGCATCAGGTCGATCTTGAGGTCGGGATATTTCTCGTAGAGCGCGGGCAGGCGCGGCGCCAGCCACAGCGAGCCGAAGCCGATGGTGGTGGTGACGCGCAATTCGCCGAACACCTCCTCCTCGCTGTCTCGGATGCGCGCGGCGGCGGCTTCCAGCCGCTTCGACATGTGCCGCGTCGCGTCGAACAGCAGCTCGCCCTGCTCGGTCAGGATCAGCCCGCGCGCGTGGCGGTGGAACAGCGTGGTGTTCAGACCCTCCTCCAGCGCGCGGATCTGGCGGCTGACCGCAGATTGCGACAGGTGCAGCGTGTCGCCGGCATGGGTCAGGCTGCCCGCGTCTGCCACCGCATGAAAGATCCGCAGCTTGTCCCAGTCCATCGTCGCTCTCCTGTCGGCGGGCATTTACGCTGTGTCCAAAGCGGTTGCAAAGCCGGTAACACGTTTTTGCATGGGTTTCTTCCCCATGCGCGCCGGGCTGCCCGAAAATCAATCGACAGGTCAACATTAATGACCTATAACTCGTCGCAGATACAACGATGGCAAGCACGGGAGGGCCCGCCATGGGGATGCAGCAGGTTTCGCTCGAAGACCGGTTCGATCTGTCCAAATCCCCGGTCCTGCTGAACGGCACGCAGGCGCTGGTGCGGCTGATGCTGATGCAATCGGCCCGCGACCGCGCGGCGGGTCTGCGCACCGCGGGCCTCGTCACCGGCTATCGCGGATCACCGCTCGGCGCGGTCGACCTGCAGATGGCGAAGGCGAGAAAGCACCTCGAAGCCGCCGACGTGCTGTTCCAGCCCGGGTTGAACGAGGATCTGGCCGCCACCGCCCTATGGGGCAGCCAGCAGGCGGAGCTGCGCGGGGAAGGGAAATACGACGGCGTCTTCGGCCTGTGGTACGGCAAGGGGCCGGGTGTCGACCGGTCGGGCGACGTCATGCGCCACGTCAACATGGCCGGCACCGCGCGCCATGGCGGCGTGCTGATGGCGATGGGCGACGACCACACCGGCGAGTCCTCCACCGTGTGCCATCAGTCCGACTGGGCGCTGGTCGATGCGCATCTGCCCGTCATCAGCCCGGCGGGCGTGCAGGAGATCCTCGATTTCGGCCTCTACGGCTATGCGCTCAGCCGCTACGCGGGCCTCTGGGTCGGCCTCAAGACGATGAAGGACACGGTCGAGGCTACCGCCGTGGTCGATGGCCGGCCCGACCGCATGGCCTATGTGACACCCGACTTCCCGCTGCCCGAGGGCGGTCTGAACATCCGCCTCGGCGACCACTGGATTCCTCAGGAGGAACGGCTGGTCGAACACAAGCGGTACGCCGCCGAGGCGTTTTCCCACGTCAACGGCATGGACAGGCGCGTTTTCGGCAAGCCCGGTGCCAAGATCGGCTTCGTCGCCGCCGGCAAGAACTGGCTCGACCTGATGTCGGCGCTGGCGACGCTCGGCATCGACGCGGCCGAGGCCGAGCGGCTCGGCGTCACCACCTACAAGGTCGGCCAGCCCTGGCCGCTCGACATGAAGGGCTTTTCCGCCTGGGCCGAGGGGCTGGAGCTGATCGTCGTCGTCGAGGAAAAGCGCAAGCTGATCGAGGTGCAGGTCAAGGAAGCGATCTTCGACGACCGGCGCGGCCGCCGCGTCTACGGCTACAAGAAGGGCGGCAAGGGCGAGATCCTGTTTCCCGCGCATTATGCGCTTGATCCGTCCGACATCGCGGTGAAACTGGGCCGCATCCTGATCGAGGAGGGGCGCGACACCGGCGCCATCCGCGCCGGCATCGCCCGGGTGGAGGAGGCCAGGCGCGCCGGCAACACCCCCGACCTCGCGACGCGGGTGCCGTGGTTCTGTTCCGGCTGCCCGCACAACACCTCCACCAAACTGCCCGAGGGCGCGCGCGGCGGCGCCGGGATCGGCTGCCATTTCATGGTGAAATGGATGGACCGCAACACCGAGGCCTTCACCCACATGGGCGGCGAGGGCGCGAACTGGATCGGAGAGGCGCCGTTTTCGACGCGCAAGCACATCTTCCAGAACCTGGGCGAGGGCACCTACAACCATTCCGGCATCCTCGCGATCCGCGCCGCGCTCGCCGCGAAGACCAACATCACCTACAAGATCCTGTTCAACGACGCGGTCGCGATGACCGGCGGCCAGCACAACGAGGGCGATCTCGACCCGGCGCGGATCGCGCGCGAGGTGCAGGCGATGGGCGTGAAGCATATCGCGCTGGTGCATGACCCGAAGGAGGAGATCGACTGGTCGGCCTATCCGCCGGGCCTGGAGAAGCACCCGCGCGACGATCTGATGGCGGTTCAGGACAGGTTTCAGGAGATCGAGGGCGTGTCCGCGATCATCTACGTCCAGACCTGCGCCGCCGAGAAGCGCCGCCGCCGCAAGCGTGGCACCTTTCCGGACCCAGACCGCCGCGTCTTCATCAACACCGACGTCTGCGAGGGGTGCGGCGATTGCGGCGTGCAGTCGAACTGCGTGTCGCTGGTGCCGGTGGAGACGGAACTTGGCCGCAAGCGCGCCATCGACCAGTCGTCGTGCAACAAGGATTTCAGCTGCATAAACGGCTTCTGCCCCAGCTTCGTGACACTGGAAGGTGCCAAGATCCGCAAGCAGGCGACGGCCGAGGTGGATGTCTCGAACCTGCCCGAACCGGTCCTGCCGGCAATTGAGGGCACGCACAATGTGCTGGTCACCGGCGTCGGCGGCACCGGCGTCGTGACCATCGGCGCGGTGATGGCGCAGGCGGCGCAGATCGACGGCAAGGGCGTCGGCATGATCGAGATGGCGGGGCTGGCGCAGAAGGGCGGTGCTGTCTGGATACATCTGCGGCTGGCGGACCGGCCCGAGGACATCACCGCGATCCGCGTCGGCCTGGGCGAGGCGCATGCGGTGATCGGTGGCGACCTGGTGGTGACGGGCGGGGCGAAGACGCTGGGCCTGATGCGCGGGGGCCAGACAGGTGCTGCGGTGAACAGCCACGAGATCATCACCGGCGCCTTCACCCGCGACACCGAATTCCGCATTCCCGGCAAGGATTTGGAGGTCGCACTTCAGGCAAGACTTCAAGAAAGGTTGACGCTTTTCGACGCGTCGGACCTGGCGCGCATCCTGCTGGGCGATTCGATCTATTCCAACATGATGGTCTTCGGCGCCGCCTGGCAGATGGGGTTGATCCCGCTCAGCCATGCGGCGATCGCGCAGGCCATCGCGCTGAACGGCGCTGCGGTGGAGCGCAACGCGCAGGCCTTCGAGATGGGACGTTGGGCGGCGCTGAACCGTGATGCCGCCGCCCGCATGGTCGCGGCGGAGGTGGTGGACAAGCCGAAGTCGCTTGCCGAAAAGATCGCCTTCCGCGCCGATCATCTGACGCAGTACCAGGGCAAGCGGCTGGCGAAACGCTACCGCAAGCTGGTCGACGGCATCGCCGACCCGCGCCTGCAAGACGCGGTGGCAAGGGGCTATCACAAGCTGCTGGCCTACAAGGACGAATTCGAGGTCGCGCGGCTGCATCTGGAAACCGAGGCCAAGGCGCGCGCCGAGTTCGACGGCGACCTGCGCGTGACCTACCACCTCGCGCCGCCCTTCCTGCCGGGAAAGGACGGGGCCGGGCGGCCGCGCAAACGCGCCTTCGGGCCGTGGATCGGGCGCGTCTACCCGCTGCTGGCGAGGATGAAGCTGCTGCGCGGTACGCCGCTGAACCCGCTGGGCTACACTGCCGAACGGCGGATGGAGCGGGGATTGATCAAGCAATACGAGGCCGACATGGCGGCCTGGCTGCCCAAGGCGGGGCAGTTGGATGCGGATGCGTTGGTGGCGCTGGCCGAGCTGCCGCTGTCGATCCGCGGCTTCGGCCAGGTGAAGGAGGCCAATGCCGCCAAGGCCGCGCTGCGCCGCGCCGAGATCCTGTCGCGGCTGGCGGCGGGCGACGCGCCCTTGGCGCGGGCCGCGGAATAGGGGGGGGCGCCCCCCGGGACATTTGGGAAACGAAGACGGGGCCGTTTACCGGCTGTTCAGGGGTTTTGCCTAACCTGCGATGGAATCAACCGAGCAGGGAGGGGCGAACCCATGCTGTCGGTTCGATCCATCGCAGAAGACATCGTGGCGCGCGAAGGCGGCTATGTGAACGACCCCGATGATCCGGGCGGCGCCACCAACCACGGCGTGACGATTGGCACCATGCGGGCCCTCGGGCTCGATCTGGACAGCGACGGCGATGTCGACACGGCCGATGTGCGGAGGCTCACCCGCGCGCAGGCGGTCGACATCTTCGTCGCGCAGTATTTCCGCCGCCCCCGGATCGGCATGTTGCCCGAACCGCTGCAGCCCTCGGTCTTCGACATGCAGGTCAACGCGGGCGCGAACGCGGTGAAGATCCTGCAGCGGCTTCTGCGCGACATGGGGCTCGACATCGCGGTCGACGGCATCATCGGGCCGCAGACGGCGCGCGCGGCCCACGCGGCGCTGGCGCAGGCGCCCGACCATCTGGTCGACGCCTATGGCATCGCGCGGCGGAGCTACTACTACGCGATCGGCGACCGCCGCCGGGCCAGCCGCAAATACGCCCGCCGCCGCGATGGCGGCAAGGGCGGCTGGATCACGCGGGCGGAGGCCTTCATCTCGCCGCGCTACCATCTGACCGAGGCCGAACATCGCGCGCGGGTGGCGGCATGGGGCTGATCGCGCGCGCCTTGGATGCGGGACGGGCGGCCGAAGCCATCGGGACCGCGGCGCAGGGCGTGTCGGAGGTGTTCGTTGCCAACGCCACCCGCGCGATGGAGCTCGACGCCGAGATCCATCGCGCGACGATGGAAACCGCGGCGGCGGAGTTCCGGCATGCCGGGGCAGGCTGGTTCGACACAGCGATCAACGGGTTGAACCGGCTGCCGCGGCCGATGCTGGCGCTTGGCACGCTGGGCCTGTTCATCTTCGCGATGGTCGATCCGGTGGCGTTTTCCGGGCGGATGGTCGGCCTCGACGCCGTGCCGGAGCCGCTGTGGTGGCTGCTCGGCGCCATCGTCAGCTTCTATTTCGGCGCGCGCGAGCTGCATTATGTGCGCCGCACGCCACAGGCCGCACGGCCCCGCCCGCTGCGCGCGCCCTGGCGCCGCGCCGTGCCGGAACCGGCCCCGGCTGACGATCCGGTGGTCGGGAACCCGGCGCTGTCGGCCTGGCGCAACGCCGCCGCTCAGGAGCCGAGCAACACGTCCTTCGACACCTCGCCCAGATCCCAGTAGAGCCCCGCCATCAGCCCGGTCGCGTCGGCAAACAGCGCGCGCGGCAGGTGTTCGTTCGGGGCGTGCTGGGAACAGCCGGGGTAGGAATGCGGCACCCAGACCGTCGGCACCTCCAGCACCTCGGTGAAGATGTCGTTGGGCAGCGAGCCGCCCAGCGACGGCAGCAGCACCGGGTCGTCGCCCATCGTGCGCGCGAGCGATCGCGCGGTAAATTGCGCGGCCGGGTGGTCGACCGGCGTGGCGGAGGCGCGAAAGCGCGAGCCCTGTTCCTCGATCGTGACATCCCCGAAGCCCTGCGCGTCGAGATGGCTGCGCAGCGCCTCGGCCAGGCGGGTGTCGTCGATGCCCGGCACATAGCGCAGCTGCACCACCGCCTCGGCGCTGTCGGGAATCGCGTTCACCGGATGGGCGATGGTGCCGGCGGAAAAGGCCAGGATCTCGGCCGAGTTCCAGGCGTGGATGCGCTCGGCCGGGGTCAGCCCCTCGGCGCCCCAGTCGGCATCGACCTCCCCGCCCGCGGGCACCAGCCCGGCCAGGGCCGTGCGCGCGGCGTCGGGCACCGTGTCGGGCACCCAGCCCGGCACCCTCAGCGCGCCCTGCGCCGTGGCGAGCGAGGCCAGCGCATGCGCCAGTTCCAGCGCCGGATTCTTCAGCGCGCCGCCGAAATTGCCCGAATGACGCCCGCCCTCGCGGCGTTTCAGGCGCAGGCGGAAGGTGGCGCCGCCGCGCGCGCCCAGAAAGATCGTCGGCGTCTCCGCGTCGATGCGGGGCCCGTCGGAGGCGATCAGCACATCGGCCTTCAGCCGGTCCTTCAGCCGGTCGCAGACCTTGCGCAGGCCGGGCGAGCCGATCTCCTCGCCCATCTCGATCAGCACATGGGCGTTGAACCCCAGCGATCCGCGCGCCACCAGAACGGCCTGCAGCGCGGTCATGTTGACCAGCATCTGGCCCTTGTTGTCGGCGATGCCGCGCCCGTACCAGCGCCCGGTCGCGGCGTCCTCGGTCAACGCCCAGGGGTCGCGCCCTTCGGCCCATTGCCCCTCCATCCCCGGCACGGTGTCGCCATGGGCATAGCCCAGCACGGTGGGGCGGGCGGCGTCCTCGACCCGCGAGGCGAGCAGGAACGGCCGCCCGTCCGAGGTGAAGCCCTGCGTCTCGAACCCCATCGCGCCGAACCCCTGCGCGACATGGGCGAGATAGGCGTGCAGCGGCGCATCCTCGCGGCTGGCGTCGGTCGGAAAGGCGATCAGGTCGGCCAGCGCGTCGCGAAAGCCGTCATCCTCGGCGATGGTGCGGGCAAGCGTCACGGCGGTGTCGCGGGTGGTCGGTGTGTCGAGCATGATAAACCTCGTCGCTGGCATCCCGAGTGTAAGGGGCATGCGCCTTGCAAGGCAACACGGTCGGGACGCGACAGACAGTTGACAGGCAGGGCTCCGCCGCTCTTGCGCGGGGAACCTGCAAACGGTCTGCCGTGCTGGAACAGGCGCGCGGCAGGTGCCTGTGTCGCGCCGCGCGGGAGGATGGCCTAACCGGCCCAGGGTGGCGGCACGGGGCGGCCGTCGACCCGTGCCTCGCCGGCCTCGTTGTCCAGCACCACGGCCACGTCGAACAGCCGCAAGCTGGGGCGGACGCCGAACCTGGCCTCCATCCAGTCGGCCCAATCGGCGTTGAACCAGGCTTCCGCCTCGGCGCGCGTGGCGAATTCGTAGACCCCGCCGCCCCCGGACTCCGCGTTGAGGAAATACTTGCGGTTCAGGCCGGGCACGTCGTGAAAGATCTTCGTGGCCTCCAGCGACTGCTCCACGACCGCGTCATGGGCGCGCCTGGGGCCGGGCAGGGGGATTTCGACGAGGGCGAGGATCATGGCGGCCTCCGGGGACGGCCACAGGATAGCATCACGACCACCGCCCGGCAAAGCTTGGCGAGGTCTCAGGCGTCCGGTTGCTTGTCCCGCCCGATGCCGAACAGCCGGGCGGCCACCGGCGCGCCCATGATGATCAGGAACACCCGCGTGACGTGGTGAAGGACGACATAGCCCAGATCGGCGCCCACCACGATCGCCAGCACCGCCATCTCGGCCTGACCGGCAGGCACGAAGGCAAGGAAGCCGTCGACCGGCGGGGCGAGGTCGAAAAGGATGATCGCCTCGGTGAACACCGCCGCGAGGCTCGCCACGATCACCACGAAGAACAGGCCGGCCACCACGTCGCGCCGGATCTCGGCCAGGGTGATGCCGACATAGCCGGCACCCAGCCCGAGCCCGATGAAGAACTGCGCCGAGAGGATCGCCTCGGCCGGCGGGCGCACATGGATGATGTCGGCGAGCGACAGGATCGCGGTCACGATCATCGGGCCGAGGATCGGCGCGCCGAAAAGGCCAATGCGTTCGCCGCCCTTCCAGCCGATGATCGCGGCGGCGACCATGATCAGCATCTCGTGCGGGGGCAGGGTGACGGCGGGCGCGCCGATGGGGTTGTCGAGGCCGGCATCGAAGATGTGCACCAGCAGGAACGGCGTGATCATCACGATGATGATGATCCGCGTGGCATGGATCAGCGCCAGCGTGCGGGCGTTGCCGCCGGCCTCCTGCCCGAACAGCACCATGTCCTGCAAGCCGCCGGGCATGGCCGCGTACCAGGCGGTGACCATGTCGAACCCGTAGACGCGGCGGAAGAACGGCACGCCGATGGCGGCGATGCTCACCACATAGACCGGCACCATCGCCAGCGAGACCAGCATCTGCGGCGCGCGCGCCACGAGATCCGGCGTGATCGACGCGCCGATGGCCACGCCCAGGATCGTGCGCATCGCCTTGCCCAGCGTGCCCGCATCCTTGACCGGCACCCCCGACAGCGCCGCGATCAGGCACGCGAAAAGCGGGCCGAGCAGGAAGGGCAGCGGCAGGTCGAGCAGCCAGAACACCCCCGTGCCCGCCGCGCAGATCGCGATGGTCATGATCCGGCGTCGCAAGATCAGCCCCGCTCCGGTCGCTGTCATCGCTGCGCGCCCATCGGCTCAGGTCTCTTCGCCGCCGTTGACGGCGATCATCTGGCCGGTGACGAAGCGCGCGTCGGGCGAGGCGAGAAAGCCCACGACCGCGGCGATGTCATCCGGCCGGCCCATGAAGCCCGCGGGGATCGAGGCGGTGCGTTTCGGGTCATCCTCGGGCACGGTGTCGGCGCGGATCTGGCCCGGCGAGATGATGTTGGCGGTGATGCCGTGCGGCGCGAATTCGCGCGACAGAGCCTTGGTCAGGCCCCAGACCCCGTGCTTGGCGGCCGAGATCGGCGCCCCCTCGAAATAGCCGCGCATCGCCTTCATGCCGGCGAAGTTGATGATCCGGCCCCATTTTCGGTCGACCATGCCGGGCAGGAAGGCGCGGGCGGTGCGGAAGGCGCCGGTCAGCGCCACATCGACGACGCCGTTCCAGTCGTCGTCGCTCATCTCGAGGAAAGGCTTGTGCGGTCGGCGCGCAGCGTTGTTGAGCACGATGTCGATCGTGCCGAACCGCGCCAGCGCGGCCTCGGCGATGCAGGCCACATCCTCGGCGCGGCTCATGTCGCCCATCGCCACCAGCGCCTCGGCGCCGGCCGCGACCACATGCGCGGCGGTCTGCTCGCAGGCCTCCGCATGGGTTGCCCCGTTCACCACCACGTTGCACCCAAGCTCGGCCAGGCGGATCGCGGCGGCGCGTCCGATGTTCTGCCCCGAGCCGGAGATGAAGGCCGTCTTTCCCGCCAGCGGCGTGTCGGTCATGATGTCCTGCGCTCCCGTGTGTCTGTCCTGTCGTGCCCCTTCGGTAATCTTCCGGGGCGGGGCAATCAACAGAATAATGTTGACAATTAGCAATCCGCAGCCTGATGTAGAGGCATGGACATGCAGCGGCACATCCGGGATTCTCTCGCCCTCCGGCGGCAAAGGCCACTGGTACTCGAGGTGCGCGACGAGCTCGAGCGGATGATCCTGCTGGGCGAGATCGCGGGCGGCGAGCGGCTGAACGAGGCGCGGCTGGCCGAACAGCTGGGCGTCAGCCGCGGCCCGGTGCGCGAGGCCGCGCGGTCGCTGGAGCGCGAGGGGCTGGTGCAGGCGGTGGCCAACGAAGGCGTCTATGTGCGCAGCCTGTCGGTGGAGGACGGTCTGGAGCTGTACGACCTGCGCGCGATGATCGCCGGCTATCTCTGCGCCGCGCTGGCACAGACGGCCACGGCGCCGGTGAAGGACGAGCTGCGGGCCTTCCTCGACCGGATGGACGACGCCATCGCCAGCGGCGACGAGCCGGGATATTTTCAGCTCAACCTCGCCTTTCACGACCATATCGCCGCCGCGGCCGCGTCCGAACGGGCGCGCGCGCTCTATGTCGCGCTCGGCAAGGAGGTGCGGCTGCTGCGCCTCAAGGTGCTGAGCGGCGAGGCGTCGCTGATGCAATCGAACACCGAACACGCCGCCATCGTCGCCGCCATTGTCGCGGGCGATGCCGAGGCGGCGCGGACTGCAGGGGCCGCCCATCATGCCAATGGCAAGGCCCGACTGCTCGACCGGCTCCGGCAGGAGGGCGGCTCGCGCCGTTCCCCCGCCGGGCCTTCGGACCATTCTGCCCCAGGGAGGGGGCAGGACCCGGGACCAAAACCGATCTAGGGAGGATCACATGACACATCTGAACACGACCCTGAAGGCCGGCGCGGTGGCGCTTGTCGCCGCGGCGCCGCTCGCCGTCGCGACGCAAGCCGTGGCCCAGCAATACCCCGACGCGGGCGAGACGCTCGACTGGACCATCGCCTTCGGCCCCGGCGGCGGCAACGATATCATGGCGCGCACCATCGTCGACATCCTGGCCACCTACGACCTCTATCCCGGCGACATCGCGGTCGAGAACCGCGCCGGCGGTTCGGGCGCGGTGGGCTGGGGCTACCTGTTCGGGCAGTCGGGCTCGGGCTACGGCATCTCGACCACCTCGGGCAGCTTCGTGACCACGCCGCTGCAGGCCGACACGCCCTGGGACCCGACCGATTTCACCCCGGTGGCGCTCCTGGCCACCGATGACCTGGTGCTGGTGGTGAACGGAACCTCCGAGATCCAGGACATCGAGGAATTCATCGCCTACGCCCAGGAAAACGACATCACCATCGCCGGCACCGGCACCGTGAACGTCGACTTCATCGTGCCGACGCTGTTCGCGCAGGAGGCCGGGTTCGAGTTCGAATACGTCTCGTTCAACTCGATGGCCGACCAGACCACGGCCCTGCTGTCGCAATCGGTCGATGCGATGGTCGGCAACCCCGGCGAGATCCTGGGCCTGATCGACAGCGGCGATCTGCGGCCGCTGGTCTATTCGGGCGACTCCACCCCCGGGGCGCTGGCCGGCGTGCCGACCATGGGCGATGTCGGCTTCGACATCGGCGTGTCGATGCCGCGCGGCCTGATCCTGCCGCCCGATGCCCCGCAAGAGGCGCAGGATTTCTGGATCGAAACCATGCAGCGCGTGGTCGAGACGCCGGAATGGGAGGAATACATCGCCACCAACACCCTGACGCCCACCGTCCTCTATGGCGAGGAATTCCGCGCCTTCCTGGACGAGACCCAGTCCGGCTTCGGCGAGGTGCTGCGCTCTGTCGGCGCCATCGAGTGACAGCGGACCGTGACGGGGCCGGGTGCCGCAGGGTGCCCGGCCCCGGTTCGTCCGATCGGGCCTGAGGGGGACCCACACCACCATGCGCATCGTGTTCCTGATCGCCCTTCTGGGCGCCGCCGTGTTCTACAGCTACATCGCCTTCTTCGATCTGGAGTTCTTCAACCGGCGCGGGCGCCCCGGGGCGGGCTTCTTTCCGCGCATCATCGGCGTGTCGATGGCGGTGATGACCCTCTGGGCGATGCTGGACGCGCTGCGCGACCGCCGGACGGTTGCAGCTGGCGGCGCCCCCGGCGCGGATGACGCGCCCGAAGGGATGTGGCGCGACTTCCTCCTGCTGATGGTCATGGCCGTGGCCTATGCCGTCCTGATCCGTGTCTTCGGTGGGTTCGTCGCGACGCTGGTCTATCTGGGCGTGGCGCTGGTGGTGCTGAATCCCGGCAGGCACGTCACCAACGCGCTGGTGACCGTTCTTTTCCCGGTCGCGGTGTACCTGCTGTTCGACCGGCTGCTGAACGCCAGCATGCCCCCCGCCCTCGTCGAACTGCCGTTCTGAAACGGATGGCGCTGCCACCGGTCCAAAGGAGCCAGGAATGGAAATCTTCTCCGATCTCGTGATGGGCCTGTCGATCGCCATCACCCCGATCAACATGCTCTACCTGCTGATTGGGGCCATGGTCGGCATGATCGTGGGCGTGATTCCCGGATTCGGCCCTTCCGCCGGCTTGGCGATCTTGCTGCCCGTCACCTTCGGCATGGACCCGGTCGGCGCGATCATGATGCTGGCGGCGATCTACTACGGGTCGATGTACGGTGGCACGATCACCTCGATCCTGCTCAACACGCCGGGCGAAAGCGCCACGGTCGCCTCCACCTTCGACGGCTATCCGCTGGCCAAGAACGGCCGCGCCGGGCCGGCGCTGGTGATGCAGGCGGTCGCGTCCTTCGCGGGCGGCACCGTGGGCGTGATCCTGATCACCGTGCTCGCGCCGGCCTTCAGCCAGGTCTCCCGCAACTTCGGCCCGCCGGAATATTTCCTGCTCGCCTGCATGGGGCTGCTCACGCTGATCGTGATGATCGGCTCGAACTGGAAGCTCGGCGTGATCTCGGCGCTGATCGGCCTCGCGCTCGGCACCGTGGGCGTCGACCTCGAGACGGGGCAGGGGCGCTACACCTTCGGCTCGGCCGAACTGATCGGCGGCATCTATTTCATCCCCATTGCCATCGGCCTCTTCGGCCTGGGCGAGCTGTTCTTCGCCTTCTACACCGGCATGCACCGCACCGGATCGGGCGGGCTGGTGCAATACGACAAGGAAAGCCGGTTCTGGCCCACGGCGCAGGATTTCATCTCCACCCGCTGGACGATGGTGCGCGGCTCGATTCTGGGCTTCGTGGTCGGCGTGATCCCCGGTGCGGGGGCGACCATCGCCTCGTTGATGGCCTATTCGGCGGAACGCTCGATCTCCCGGACACCGGAGAATTTCGGCAAGGGCGAAATGGCGGGCCTCGTGGCGCCCGAGACGGCCAACAACGCCGCCTCGTCGGGCGCGATGATCCCGCTGCTGACGCTTGGCATTCCCGGTTCGGCCTCGACGGCGGTGCTGCTGGCAGCCTTCATGCTCTGGGGGCTCAGGCCCGGGCCGCTGTTCATGGAACAGAACCCGGAACTTGCCTGGGGCCTGATCGCGTCGATGTACCTGGGCAACATGGTGCTGCTCGCGATCTCGATCTTCGCGATCCCGCTCTTCGTGCAGATCATCAAGGTGCCCTACCGCATCCTCGGGCCCTGCATCGTGGTGATCTGCGCGCTCGGCACCTTCACCGTCCATGCCAGCTTCATCGAACTCTACCTGATGTTCGCCGCCGGGATCGCGGGCTTCTTCATGCGGCTCTACGGATTTTCGCCCGCCGCCCTCGTCCTCGCGCTGGTCCTCGGCCCGCTGGCGGAGGAGGCGCTGCGCCAGACCATGACGATCTCGCGCGGCTCCTTCGCCATCTTCGTGCAGCGGCCGGCGTCGTTGTGGATCATCGGGATCACCATCGCGCTGCTGATCTTGCTGCCGCTTCTGGGGCGCATCGGGGCAAATGCCGCGCGCGCCGACAAGGCCGGAACCTGAGCCGGTGCCGGTCCTGACCGAACACGATGCGCGGGCGCTGGTCGCCCGCGCCTTCGCGCAGGCCGGCGTCAGCGGGCCGGGCATGGCCGAGGCGGCGGCGCAGCATCTCGTGTTGACCGAGATGATGGGCATCCACACCCACGGCCTGTCGCGCGTCGGCTCCTACATCGCGCGCATCGCGGCCGGGGGCATCGACCCTGCCGCCGTGCCGGTGGTCGGCGCACCCGCCCCGGCGCTGCGGCTGATGGATGCCGGTGCCGCCCTCGGCGCGGCGGTGGCGCAACGCGCGCTCGCCGAGGCTATGGCGGCCGCGCGCGACACCGGCATCGCCGCGTGCTTCGTGCGCAACGCCACCCATTTCGGCGCCATCGCGCCCGCGCTCTGGATCGCGGCCGAGGCCGGGTTCGCCAGCGTCATCGCCTCCAACAGCGCGCCGATGCTGGCGCCGCCGGGGGGGCGCGAGGTGCGGGTGGGCAACGCGCCCTTCGGCATCGGCGTGCCGCATGCGGACGGGCGGCATGTGATGCTCGACATGGCGCTGTCGGTGGCGGCGCGATCCAGGCTGCGCGGCGCGGCGGCGCGGGGCGAGGCGATCCCCGACACCTGGGCCACCGACGCCGACGGCATCCCCACCACCGACCCGCAGGCGGCGCTGAAGGGCGTGCTGCAGGCCATCGGCGGGCGCAAGGGCGCGGCGCTGGCCGTCACGCTCGACCTGTTCGCGGCGGGGCTGGCGGGGGCGGCGATGCTGTCGGAGGTCGCCGACAACCACAAGGACCCCGGCGCGCGGCCCGATGTCGGGCAGGTGTTCATCGTGATCGACACAAGCCGGCTGGCATCGCCCGAGGAGCTGGCGGCGCGACTCGATCGCGCGGCGCGGATCGTGGCAGAGACGCCGCCGGTGGCGGGCGGGCCTGCGCCCCGGTTGCCGGGCGCGCGGGCGGTGTCCGCGCTCCGGCGCGCGCAGGCTGAGGGGCTGGAAATCGCGCCAGACCTTCTACAAGACCTTCAGACGCTGGCCGGGTGAGGGCAGGCGGGTCAGCCCACCCGCCCCGACCGGATCAGGCCGGCGCGCCTTCGGTGATCTCGCGCATCGCCTGCAGGAACTGCGCCACCTCGGCCTCGGAATTGTAGTGGCACATCGACACGCGCACCGCGCCCGCCATTCCCAGCGGCGTCAGCACGTTGCCCGAGTAGTGATCGGCCTTGCGCGTGTGGGTGCGGATGCCGCGCGCGCGCAGCGCTGTCACCACGTCGGGCGCCTCCAGGCCGGCGACGCTCAGGCACACCAGCCCCTCGCGTGCCGGGTTGTCCACGCCGCCGATGATGGTGACGCCGGGCAACTCGGCCAGGCCCTTGAGGTTGCCGACACCCTTGATCATCGCGTCGGTCAGCCGCGCCTCCTGGGCGTGGATCGCCTCGCCCGCCGCCACGATCCGCGCGCGGCGGTCGGTCTCGTTCGATACCTCGCCGCCCAGCCAGTCGAAGTAATCGACCACGTCCGAGAAGGTGACATAGGCGCCGGTGTCGCGGGTGCCGAATTCCCAAGGGTTGCCGGGCGCGTCGATCAGGTGCTCGTGCTTCAGCGCCTGCAGCCGGTCGCTGACCCAGGCCACGCCGTAGCCGTGGCGCGAGAAGACCTTGTAGGGCGAGACGACATAGCCATCCACGTCGTAGCTCTCGATGTCGAGCCGCCCGTGGGCGGCGTGCTGGATGCCGTCGACGATGATGATGCACTCGGGCGCCACTTTGCGGATCTCGGCGGCGATGGCAGCCACGTCGACGCCCATGCCGGTGACGGGCGAGGTGTGCAAGATCGTGGCGACGCGGGTATCTTGCGTGATCTCGGGGGCGTAGGCGGCAGGCCCCACGGTGCCGGTGGCGTCGTCATGCGGCACGAGGATATGCGGCTTGCCCGCCACCTCGGCCCAATGCTGCGCGGCGCTGCGCGAGGCGGGGTGTTCGAGGGTGGAGCCCAGTACCCTTCCCGGCCCGGTGCCCACGATCGCCGTGCGGATCAGGCGAAACAACAGCTCCGTCCCGCTTTCGCCGACGAAGAACTGGCCGCCCGGCGCGTTGAAGAACACCGCCATGTCGGCCTTCGCCTTGTCGATCAGCGCCACCAGCGCCTTGGCGGCCGGGTTGTCGCGGCCCTGGTTGTCGGGTATCGCGGCGAATTTCGCCGAGGTCTCGACCACCGAATTCAGCGTCAGCGCGCCGCCCGCATTCTCGAAGAACACGCGCGGCCCCTCGAACGGGCAGGTGTCGACATGGGCGAAGCGGCCGCGGATCTGGTCCAGCAGGCCGGGGGTGTCAGCGATCATCGGGGTCTCCGTCAGGGTTCAGCCGGGCATCTTCCACGTCGCCGTGGCATGCGCGGCAAGCTTTCCGTCCTCGCCATAAAGCCTGCTTTCCATGAAGGAAAGGGACCGGCCGCGCCTGGTGAAGCTGCCCACCACCGTCACGGTGCCCTCGGCCACGGGGCGCAGGAACTGCACCTTCATCTCGATCGTGGCGCCGGGGCCTGCCACCTTGGCCACCAGATGCCCCATCGAGATGTCCATCGCGCTGGCCATGATCCCGCCGTGCAGCGCCCCTTGCGGATTGCGCAGCAGGTCAGTCAACGGAAAGGTCAGGCGACACGTCTCCTTGGCGTCATCGGCCGCGCCCTCGGGCAGGTAGGCGAAGCTCAGGTCGAGGAAGCGCGCCAGGAAGAACCGCTCGAACACCTGCTCATGGGTGTCGAGCGCATCCTTCAGCCGGGCCGTGGCGGTGTCGGTGTCGATGCGTCCGGGCATGCCGTCACGCGCCGACGAAGTTCGGCTTGCGCTTTTCCATGAAGGCGCGGCGACCCTCGATGTAATCCTGGCTGTCGAAGCAGGCCTTCACGCGGGCGTCGCATTCGGCCAAGTCGCGGGCGCTTTCGGGCGTCACTGTCTGGCCGACGATATATTTCACCGACGCCACCGTCATCGGCGCGTTGGCCGCGATCATCGCCGCCGTCTCCTCGGCGGCCTGCGCAACCTCGGCATCGGGCACGACGCGGTTCACCAGGCCCATGATCCGCGCCTCCTCGGCGGTGAAGCGGCGGGCGGTAAAGAAGATCTCCTTGGCAAAGGACGGGCCGACCACGTCGACCAGCCGCTTGATGCCGGGAAACCCGTAGCCGAGGCCCAGCTTGGCGGCGGGCACGGCGAAGTTGGAGCCTTCGCCGCAGATCCTGAGGTCGCAGCACAGCGCCAGCGCCACGCCGCCGCCGATGCAGAACCCGTCGATCTGCGCGATGGTGGGCTTCGGAAACGCCTCCATCATGTCGTAGACGCGCTTGGTGGTGGCGTTGTAATGGGCCACGCCTTCCTCGCTGGCGCGCTCGCTCTCGAACTTGGAGATGTCGGCGCCCGAGACGAAGGCCTTTCCGCCCGCGCCCGACAGGATCAGGATGCGCACCGAAGGATCGTCGCGGAACCGGATCAGCGCGGCCTCCACCGCCTCCCACATCTCCAGCGACACGGCGTTGCGCTTTTCGGGCTGGTTGAAGATGATCTTGGCAATCTCGCCCGTCTGTTCGGTCAGGATCTTGTCGGTCATGGATATGCGTCCCTTCGGGGTTCTCAGATGGCGCCGGAGGCTTTCATCGCGGCGATCTCGGCTTCGGAATAGCCGATCTCGGCCAGCAGGTCCGCGGTGTGCTGCCCGGCCAGCGGCGGCGGGCTGGCGATGTGGCTTGGCGTACGGCTCATGATGATCGGCTGGCCCACCAGTTCGGTCGGGCCGCGTTCCTGGCTGACGACGGGCTGGGCAAGGCCCAGGTGGCGCACCTGCGGGTTGGCGAAGACCTGGCCGATGTCGTTGATCTCGCCTGCCGGAACGCCGGCGGCGGTGAAGGTGTCGATCCAGTCGGCGGTGGTGCGGGTGAGGGTGATCGCCTCGATCTCCGCGTTCAGCGCCGCGCGGTGGTCCGACCGGGCCGGGGCGGTGGCGTAGCGGTCGTCGTCCTTCCAGTCGGGGCGGCCCATGCAATCGCAGAACTTGCCCCAGATCACGTTGCCGGTCACGGCGATGTTCATGTGGCCATCGGCGGTCTTGAACACGCCGGTGGGAATGGTGGTGGGGTGGTTGTTGCCCGCCTGTTTCGGCACCACGCCGTCCATCAGCCAGCGTGCGGCCTGGAAATCGAGCATGAAGACCTGCGCCTGCAACAGCGAGGTCTGCACCCATTGCCCGCGGCCCGAGGATTGCCGCTCGAACAAAGCGATCAAGATGCCCTGCGCCGCGAAAAGCCCGGCGCACAGATCGGCCATCGGGATGCCCACGCGCATCGGCCCCGTGCCCGGCTCGCCGGTGATCGACATGAGCCCGCCCATGCCCTGCGCGATCTGGTCGAAGCCGGGGCGGTCGGCGAGCGGCCCGTCCTGCCCGAAGCCCGAGATCGAGGCATAGATCAGGCCGGGGTTGGTGGCGCTCAGCGTCTCGTAGTCGATGCCGAGCCGCGATTTCACGCCGGGGCGGAAGTTTTCCACGATGATATCGGCGGTGTCGGCCAGCCGCTTGAACGCCGCCAGCGCCGCCTCGGATTTCAGGTCGAGCGTGATCGAGCGCTTGTTGCGGTGCAGGTTCTGGAAATCCGGCCCGTTGCGGGGGCCGCCGAACTGCGCCTCGTCCACCGGCGCCTCGATCTTGATGACGTCGGCGCCCCAGTCGGCCAGCTGGCGCACGCAGGTGGGGCCTGACCGCACACGCGTCAGGTCGAGCACGCGCAGACCCCTGAGCGCGGTGCTGGCCGGGGCGCTGCCGTCGCTGGTGTCTTCCGTGCCCATGGCGTTTGCGGCCGACTGTCCTGAAGGCAGTGTCATGCGGTCTCCCCCTTGGTGCACCTGATGAATCTGATGTATGGCATCTGCTGATACATGACAATAAAAATGTTAATTGTTGACAAAATATGACGCCGGAGGTCAGGGTCGGGATGATGACAGGAGCAAGATCTTTCGGGCCGCGGCGCGCGACGCTGGCGGTCGAGGTGCGGGGCGAGATCGAGCGCATGATCGTGGAGGGCGAGCTGGCGGCGGGCGAAAAGCTCAACGAATTGTCGCTGTCTTCCGCGATGGGTGTCAGTCGTGGCACGGTGCGCGAGGCAATCCGGTCGCTGGCCGACAGCGGGCTGATCGACCTGATCGCCAACCGCGGCGCCTTCGTGCACGAAACCACGCTGGAGGAGGTGCGCAACCTCTACGAGCTGCGCGGTGCGATCTTCGGCATGGCCTGCGCCGCCGCCGCGCGCCGGGTGGGCGAGGGGGCGGAACCGACGCTGGGCGCGAAACTGGCCGACAACCTGGCGCAGATGCGCGCGCCCCGAGCCAAACAGGAACCGGCCGAGTACTACGCGCTCAACATCGAGTTTCACGACCTGCTGCTGCACAGCGCCGCGAACCCCAAGGCCAAGGTGATGTACGACAACCTGGTCAAGGAAATGCACCTGTTCCGGCGCAAGAGCCTGTCCTTCGCCACCAACATCGCCCGCTCCATCGCCGAGCACGAGGTGATCGTGCGCGCCGTCACGGCCGGCGATGCCGAGGCGGCGCGGCAGGCGGCGCTCGATCACATCGTCGGCGGCTTCAGCCGCTATCTCAGCATGCTCGACGGCGGCCCCGACACCCGATGACGACCGGCACAGGGCACCACCACAAGGACCATCCCACCATGACCAACCCGCTTTACGACGCGCTGTTTGCCCCGCACGAAGGCTCGGACAGGGTGTTCCTGCATCTGCCGGACGGCACGACGCTGAGCTATGCGGCATTCCTCGCGCTGGCCGACCGCACAGCCGCGGCGCTCACGTCGCTCGGCGTGGCGCCGGGCGACCGGGTGGCGGTGCATGTGGAGAAATCGCCCGAGGCGCTGGCGCTCTACGCCGCCTGCCTCAAGGCGGGGGTGGTGTTCCTGCCGCTCAATACCGCCTACACCGCGAAGGAGCTGGACTATTTCGTCGGCGACAGCGGTGCCGCGCTCTTCGTCTGCGACCCCGGCGAGGCCGAGGCGATGGCGCCCATCGCCGAGGCCGCGGGCGCGATGCTCCTGACGCTGGGCGGCGAGGGTGCCGGCACGCTGAGCGATCTTGTGGCCAGTCAGCCCGACGGCTTCGCCGCCGTGCCGCGGGCGGTCGATGATCTGGCGGCGCTGCTCTACACCTCGGGCACCACCGGGCGGTCGAAGGGCGCGATGCTGACCCAGGGCAACCTGCTCTCGAACGCCGAGGCGCTGGTGGAAAGCTGGTGCTTCTCCGCCGAGGATGTGCTGCTGCACGCGCTGCCGATCTTTCACAGCCACGGGCTGTTCGTCGCCACCAACGTCACGCTTCTGGCGGGCGGGTCGCTGATCTTCCTGCCGAGGTTCGACGCCGAGGCGGTGCTGGCGCAGCTGCCGCGCGCCACCACGATGATGGGCGTGCCGACCTTCTACACAAGGCTTCTCGACGATCCGCGCTTCGACCGCGCGCTGACGGCGCATATGCGGCTGTTCGTGTCGGGCTCCGCGCCGCTGCTGGCCGAAACCCACCGCGCCTTCGAGGCACGCACCGGCCACCGCATCCTCGAGCGCTACGGCATGACCGAGACCTCGATGAACATCTCGAACCCCTATGAGGGCGACCGGCGCGCGGGCACGGTGGGCCTGCCGCTGCCGGGCGTCGAGGCGCGCGTCTGCGACCCAGAAACCCGCGCGGCGCTGCCCGCGGGCGAGATCGGCATGCTGCATGTGCGCGGGCCCAACGTGTTCCAAGGCTACTGGAACATGCCCGAGAAGACCCGCGAGGAATTGCTGGAGGATGGCTGGTTCATCACCGGCGACCTCGCCCGCATCGACCCCGACGGCTACGTCACCATCGTCGGGCGCGGCAAGGATCTGATCATCTCGGGCGGCTACAACATCTACCCCAAGGAGATCGAGATCTTTCTCGACGCGCAGCCCGGCGTGAAGGAAAGCGCCGTGGTCGGCGCCCCGCATCCCGACTTCGGCGAAAGCGTGGTGGCTGTGCTGGTGCCCGAGGCCGGGGCCGAGATCGACCTCGCCGCCCTCGACGCGGCCGCGCGCACGGAGCTTGCCGGCTTCAAGCGCCCGCGCCATGTGGCGATCCTAGACGCCCTGCCGCGCAACACCATGGGCAAGGTGCAGAAGGCCGATCTGCGCACCCGCTATGCCGGCGTGTTCCAGCACAAGGCGGGGTAGGGCAGGGACGGCAGGCAGGGACGGGACGGGGCGGTCAAGTCACGTTGCAGCCGGACATGCGGAACTGATCGCGCCGCTCTGCATTGGGTCCGGGAACCGAACCAACAAAGTCGGAGCCTCGACATGGACCTTTTCCGCATCCTCATCGCCATCCTGCTGCCCCCTCTCGGCGTCTTCCTGCAAGAAGGCCTGGGCAAGCATTTCTGGATCAACATCCTGCTGACGATCCTGGGCTACATTCCCGGCATCGTGCATGCCGTCTACATCATCGCCAGCCGGGACCGTCGCACGGCATGAGGCCGCGGGCGCCCGAAACGGCCGCACCCGAGACCCGGACGGCGCGCGAGGCCGGGACGGCAGAACGGCTGGACCGGCTCGACACGCTCGCCTACCGGATGGATCGGGCGTTCCGCATCCCGATGACGCAGATACGGTTCGGCTGGGACGGCCTCATCGGCCTCGTGCCGGGTGTGGGCGATACGCTGGCCCTGGCCCCGGCGGCCTACATCCTGAACGAGGCGCGCGACATGGGGGCATCGAAATCGGTTCTCGCGCGGATGGTGGCGAACATCGGCATCGACTGGGTCGTTGGCCTCGTCCCCTTCGCGGGCGACATCCTCGACGTCGCCGTCAAGAGCAATACCCGCAACGTGGCCCTGCTGCGCGCGCATCTGGGTCAGTGACCCCTACGGCCTGTCTGGGCGGCACGCTTCCGCCCGCGCGTTCGCGCAGGGCAAGTGGCGGAGAGACAGGGAGTCGACTGAGTCAATGATTTCAGTCGCTTGCACTGTCTAACCCGCCGGTTTCCTATCACTGATTTTCAACGGTTTTCAGCGCGATTGTCTAACCTTCGCGAAAGGAAAATCGAGTGCTCAGCGAAACCTACCCTGATGCTGAGATCGCCGCCATGGTGAGCGACTGCCCGGCCCTCACCACGCCCTTGGCTTTCACCGTGTTCACCGATCGCCGGGCACTCGGGATGAAAGCGGAGCGGGCCAGCCTGATCGACCTCGCAAAGCGGCTGGCCGAAACCCCGGCGGCCTCGAAAGAGGCGCAGCCCCATTTCAAGCTGGGCCGCTTCGACAAGACGAAGAAGACCGAAAAGGGATGCTTTCGCAGCAACGCCGCCCACTTGGCCGTGACCGGAATCGAGGCGGACTACGACGCGGGCACCGTGACCCCGGATCAGGCCGCCGAGATGCTGGCCCGCGCGAAGGTCGCGGCCCTGATCGTCACGTCAGCGTCGCACCAGCAGCCCGGGAAGGGCAACCGCTGGCGTGTGGTCTGCCCGCTCAGCGTCGAGGCGATGCCCGACCAGCGCGCGCCCCTGGTGGCGCGGGTCAACGGCGTCTTCGGTGGCATGCTCGGCCCGGAGTCCTTCGTCGCGGCGCAGTCGTTCGGTTTCGGCCACGTGGTGGGCAGACCCGTGCCCGAGGTGCGCCTGATCGAGGGCCGGTTTCTCGACCTGTGCGGTGACCTGGACGCGGGCGCAATCGTGAAGCCTGCCAAGGCCGTCCTGGGCGAGCCTGTGCCCGCCGTGGATCAATCGGACGATCCGGCGGCGGTCGCTGATGCTCAGGAGCGACTCGAGGCCGCCGCGGAGCGCGTGGCGACGTGGGTTGAGGGCGACCGCAACAGCGCCTTGAACCGGGCGGCCTTCGAAATGGGCGGGCTGGTCGCCTGCGCCACGCTGGACCGCGCCAATGTGATCGAAGCCCTGACCGCCGCCGCCGACGCGTGCGGCTACATCCACGAACACTGCGGCGGCGATGAATCCGAGGCCGTCCGGGTGATCGAGGCCGGGCTGCGCGAGGGCATGAAGCACCCCACGCCGTTCGAGGGGCTGGCCGACATGCTGGACGATCTGCCTGATGAAGACGACGCCGGTGAGTCCCGGATCGACCGCATGAACGCGCGCCACGGCTTCACCTATGTCGGATCGTCCGGGGTGGTCGCCGACTTCACCGGGGATCAGATCGAGTTTCGCAGCGTGGCCGCGTTCAAGGAGATGCACAGCAACAAGAAGGTGAACGGCAAGAAGCTGGGCACATGGTGGATGGAACATCCCAAGCGCCGCAGCTTTGACCGCGGCGTGGTGTTCGACCCGTCCGGGCGGGCACCGGCGGAGGCGCTGAACCTGTGGCGCGGCTTCGCAGTCGCACCCGATCCGCACGCCGATTGCGGCCTGATCCTCGATTTCGTGCGCGACGTGGTGGCCGCGGGCGACCCCGACCACGCGGCCTATATCTTCACATGGCTGGCCGATCTGGTGCAGCACCCGGCCCGCAAGCCGGGCGTGGCGCTGGTCCTGCGCGGCCTCAAGGGCGTGGGCAAGGACACGCTGGCCGAGATCATGCGCCGGATCATCGGGAAGCACCACGTGGCCCACGTGACCGCCACGGCGCGAATTGCCGACCGATTCAACGCGCAGTTTGCGACCGCGCTCCTGGCCCATTTCGAGGAAGCGACGTGGGGCGGCAACCTCGGCGGCAAGGGCACCCTTCAATCGCTGATCACGTCGCCGCAGATGCCCCTTGAGAAAAAGGGCGTGGATGTGGTGCAGGTGGACTCCTTCGTCCGGCTGATCCTGACTGCGAATGACGAATGGGTGGTGCCCGCCACGTCGGACGAACGCCGCTATGCGGTTTTCGAGGTGCCCGACACCCGCAAGGACGATACGGCCTATTGGGACTCCCTGTATCGTCAGATCGGGAATGACGGGCTGGCGGGCTTCCTGGCCTACCTCCTGGCCTGGCAGGTGCCCGAGGGCGTGGACGTGCGACGCCCGCCGCAGACCGCCGGGCTGGCCCGCCAGAAGGTCGCCGGGCTGCGCAACGTTGAACGCTGGTGGTTCGGCCTCCTGTCCATCGGCGAGTTGCAGGACTGCGAACTGGACGACCTCGAAGGCGACGGCGCGGGCGATTGGGAAGACGGTTGCCAGACTGTCGGCAAGACCGCGCTGCGCCAGCAATATGAAGAGTGGATTCGGCGCGAGCGGTTCCAAGGGGAGACTATGCACCCCGCCGCCTTCACAAAGGAATTGAAGCGGCTATGCCCCGGCATCAAGTCGGTCCGCCCGCGTAAGGGCAGCCGGGCACGAGTCTACCAAGTGCCCGACCTGTCCGTGTGCCGCGGCTGGTTCGCCCATGCGCTCAAGGTTGACCCCGCAACGCTGCCCTGGAGTCAGGAAGATGCGTGATTTCGGGCAATGCTGCGCCACGGCGGTCCGGGTGGTCCAAGTAGGGGCCGGAATCGGTCCGGGTAATTCGTTGGCGAAAATCGTTTGTTATCAATGGGTGGTCCGGGTGGTCCGGGTGGTCCGGGTACATTATTTCGCTGGGAAGAACGGCCGGTTTAATGGTTGGCAGCACGGCGGATCGCGCAGCCCCGTGGGAGTATTTTCTGGCGGAGTTGCACTAGGCACCCGGACTCCCCGGACCACCCGGACCACCCGTTGTAATCATTGGGTTTTCTCATCTCGGCACCTTGGACCACCACCCGGACCACCCGGACCGCCGCGGTGCAGCATCCGGGGCACCGTGCCAATGCCGCATCGCAGCGTGGGTCCCTCCCTGCAGCACCGCAGCGCGGGGACCACGGAGCGCGATATGTCAGCCCTTATGACATTTTTTAAACTGGAAAACTGAACGGAGGCAGCCATGACCGACCTACCCGAAACCATCATCGCGGCTGACCTCGCCCGGCTTCTGGGCCTCACGGCCAACCGCGTGAGCGTCCTTGGCGCTGAGGGCGTGCTGGAACGACGCGAGCGCGGGCGCTATGCCCTGGTGTCGTCGGTTCAACGCTATTGCGAGTGGTGCCGCGACAACCCGCGCGGTCGGAAGGGCGTGAGCACAGAGGGCAAGGACCGGCTGACCGCCGCTCAGGCCGATCTGGCCGAACTCAAGCTGGCGCAAACCCGTGGCGAACTCCTGCACCTTGAAGACGTGCGCCGCGAGTGGGCCGCCATCGCCATCGACCTGCGCGCCCGGCTGCTGTCGATCGCCCCCCGCGTGGGGTCCGCCCTCGGCCTCGATCGCGCCACCGCCGCCCGGCTGGACTCCGAACTGCGGTCGGCCCTCGAAGACCTCGCCGACCAGCGCGACGCCGAGATTGAGGACCTTCTGTCATGACCGCCGACCCGCGTTTTGCCCGGCTGCGCGCCGAGACCTTCGCCGCCCTTCGCCCGCCGCCCAAGCTGCGCCTGAGCGCGTGGGCAGAGACCCATGTGCGGCTGCCCTCAAGCCTGTCGGCCACGCCTGGCCCTATGAGACTCTGGCCGCAACAGCGCGAAATTCTGGACGTGATCGGCGATGAGACGACCGAACGGGTTTCGATCCTCAAGAGCGCGCGCGTGGGGGCTACGCAAGCCATGGTCGCCGCCCTAGGGCATTTCGTCCAGAACGATCCTGCCCCGGCCATTTGCCTGGTCCCTAGCGAGGAAGACGCCCGCACCTTCATGGTGTCGAATGTGGAGCCTGTGTTTCAGGAAAGCCCCGCGCTGCGCGCCGCGCTGACGCAGGACAAGACCCGCGACACGCTCCTGCACCGCCGCTATCCGGGCGGATCGCTCATGATACTGTCCGCCCGCGCCCCACGCAACCTGCGCGCCCGCACGGCCCGCGTGCTGTTCGCCGATGAGGTGGACGGCTATGAGGTGGACCTGCGCGGCGAGGGTGACCCGATCGACCTCGCAATCCGGCGAACGGCGACCTACGGCAACCGCAAGATCGTGCTGGCCTCGACTCCGCTGGCCGAGGAAACCTCGCGGATCAAGCGGGCCTACAACCACAGCGACCGCCGCGTGTATGAATTGCCCTGCCTGGGCTGCGGTGACTTCGCCGAGGTGAAATGGGCTGACATCCGCTGGCCCGAGGGCGAGCCGGAACGGGCCTATTGGGCGACACCCTGCTGCGGCAGCGTGGTGGAAGACCGGCAAAAGCCTGCCCTGGTCGATCGGGGCCGCTGGCGGGCCACACGGCCCGAGGTGACTGGCCACGCGGGGTTTCACCTCACGGCCCTGACCTCCTGTCTGCCGACAACCGCTTGGGGCCAGCTTGCCCGCGAATTTGTGGAGGCAAAGCGCAGCGGCCCGACCACGCTGCAAGTCTTCATCAACACCGTCCTAGGCGAGACCTGGGCCGGTGAGGGCGACGACCTCGACCCGGCGGCCCTCCACGGCCTGCAACGCCCCCACGACCTCGCCTGCATCCCCTCTGACGTGCTGTTCATCACCGGCGGCGCGGACGTGCAGGGCGACCGCGTGGAACTCACGCTGGTCGGCTGGACCGCTGAGGGAGATTGCCGAGTCCTGTCACATGAAGTCGTTTATGGGCAGCCCCTCGAAGACGCCACGTGGCAGGAACTAGACCAGCTTCTGACCCGGCATTGGGTTCACCCGCGCGGCGGGATCATCCGCGTCGATGCCGCGGTGATCGACTCGGGCAATTGGGCCGATGCTGTTTATGCCTTCACCCGCCCCCGAACCTCGCGCCGGATCGTGGCGGGCAAGGGCGTGCCCGGTTTCGGAAAGCCCTATCTGGCGTGGGGGGCCAGCCGGGCTACGCGCCTGGCGCTGATCGGCGTTGACGGGATCAAGCTGCACCTGCACCAGCGGTTGACGACCGGGGAATCTGTGACGTTCTCCGACCGCCTCGGCCCGGACTATCTCGACCAGATCGCCGCAGAAAAGCTGGTTACGAAATACACCCACGGGCATCCGACCCGCCAGTGGGTCAAAATCGCTGGTCGCCGGAATGAGGCACTGGACACGCTCACTTATGCAACTGCTGCGAGAGTGCTTATTGCTCAGCCGGTGACGGCGCGCGAAGCTGAGTTGATTGGGAAACCGAAGACAGGCCGCCCAGCGATCGCCAAGTCAAAGTGGCTAGCTGAGTCATTTCGTGAGTGAATCCGTTGCATGTTGAACCTCGCAGTGTAGTAGTTGTAGCTGCACACCAATGAGCAACTGGGGCACACCAAAGCTGCACCAGGGCGACGTATATCGAGGAATTCATGACCAGTTGGAAAAAGAGCTTTCGATCGCTTCCCGCTCAGCTCGTTAGGGAGCTTGCCAGTGTTGACTCCGAGAACGTTAAGGTTTTGGCAGGTAAACTAATCTCTCCAGACGACGTTTCCCAAGGAATTTATCACCACTTGGAGTTAAGAAGCGAAGACCTGGTTGTCGGTAAAACGTGGGAAGTTGTCCCCCCGCCGCAGATCGGAACTCGCTCGAAGCGGAACGTCGAAGGATGGGTGAACGTTCGTACGGACCTTCCGAAGTTCACCAAATATTTTTATCATGACATCCAGAATTTTGGCGATGCTTCAAGAAATGGTTGGTCTACAGTCGCTATCCCACGTGAGGTTTATGAGAGAGACGAGTATCCACCTTACCTATTTCACATTGAAGTATCAGTCGCAGAGGAATCGCCTAATGGTAATTTCGGCATCGTATTTTCTATTGATGAGATTTTCTTGCGTAGTTCAGCATCTTTCGATGATGACTTGCTGTTTGCCGTTAATTTGCTGCAAGAAAACACTGGAGTTTCTGGCTTGGTGGCAGCAGAGAACCCAGCTTACGTTTTCACAAGCGACCTGAATTGGGACATCTTTCCACCTGGCGACTTGGATGCCGTCGCACAAGCTTTTTCGAACGGGAGGCGCCCTAGTCTCGCAGATACTGTTCATGAGAGGTTGAGCCTCTTTGAGGAGTTTAAGCCCACAGAGTATCTTAGGGGACTTGGCGGCAACGACCAATACATCGGCGCAAAATACGCGGACAATCTGGTTGTTTTCGAGAACCTCAAATATGGAAACGCGCTATATGCGCTCTATGATGATTGGGAATCTCTGTCGAAAAAGCCTCGTAGTGAGCTACTAAGGCTTCGAACTAGCCAATTCGACAGAATCATTCACACCGAGGGTTGGGAAACTCGTTTTGCCGTACTGATGCAGAATCAACTTAAGGATCGGGGCATCCGAATTCGGGTTGGACGACACAGACGAAGAAAATAACTCGCCGCCAAATCCACTAGGGTCAGGACCCATAAATCCGCTTGAGGCTTCCCGGGCTGCGTGATTCAAGCTCCCAAGCAGAGGGGGCATGATGAGCGGGCATTTCTGGTTGAGCGACGCGCAGATGGAACGGTT